>Ga0075423_10000572_pt1 | contig 30057 bp, 26 predicted proteins | sample SoiMethybrSBSTD2_FD_80114 | JGI IMG/M metagenome (GOLD analysis project Ga0075423, IMG submission 80114) | Bulk soil microbial communities from a Populus tree surrounding site in Tennessee, USA - Soil MetaG P. TD hybrid SBSTD2 | ecosystem: Environmental > Terrestrial > Soil > Tree plantation...
CGCGGTCCCGATCATCATCCTGTCCGGCCGCAGCCAGAGCGCGGCCAAGGTCGACGCCCTCGACGCCGGCGCCGACGACTACGTCACCAAGCCCTTCAACATCGACGAGCTGCTGGCCCGCCTGCGGGCGGTCACCCGCCGGGTGCCGGTCGGCGACGACACACCCAGCGTCCGGATCGGCAACTACCTGGTCGACCTGCAGGACCATCGCGTCACGAGCGCCCCGGGCGACGCCCGGCACCCACCGGTCGACCTGCACCTGACTCCGACCGAATGGCAGCTGCTCGAGCAGCTGGTCAGGAACCCGGGCAAGCTGGTCAGCCAGCGGGAGCTGCTGCTCAAGATCTGGGGGCCGAGGTACGTCGACGAGACGCACTACCTCCGCCAGTACATGGCCCAGCTCAGACACAAGCTGGAGCTCGACCCCGCGCGCCCCCGCCACCTGCTCACCGAGCTGGGCATGGGCTACCGCTTCCAGCCGTGAGGGGGCCCACCATGGCAGGCAGGTTCACCGAGGAGATCGACGGCGAAGGCGTCGCCTGGGCCGCGGCCGGGTTCGTGGCCAGCCTGCTGATCGGCGTCGTGGTCGAACCGTTCCGCGGCACGGTCGGACTCGAGAACGTGACGCTCGGCTATCTCCTGGTGGTCGTGGTCGCCGCCGCCGTGGGCGGCCGGGCGGCCGGGCTGATCTCGGCGCTCTCCGCCGCCCTGTCCTACGACTTCTTCCTGACCACGCCCTACCACACCCTGCGGATCGACTCCCTCTCCCAGGTGATCACGGTCGCCCTGCTGTTCGGCACTGGCCTGGTCGCCAGCCTCGCCGGGAGAGCCCGCCGCCGCCAGACCGTCGCGGCCGACACCCAGGCCGGCATCATCCGCCTGCTCAACACGATCACCCGCGCGGCCGCCGCCGGTGAGGATGCCGACCAGCTCGCCGCCGAAGGCATCTACGCCCTCCTGGACGCCCGCCGGGTCGTGATCCGGCGCGGCCAACCCGACGGCGAGGTCGTGGCCGCCGACGTCGGCGAGCCCGGGGCGCCGCTCGACGCCGACCGCCTCACCCAGCTCGACGCCGAGGGCCACATCTTCGACGGACGGCTCCGGCCGCCCAGGGGGCCGGCGGTGCGGTGGGTGCGACCCTCCCAGGGGGCCGTCCTCCAGCTCGTCCTGCACCGGCGGCCCGTCGGCCGGCTCATCGTGACCTTCCCCCAGGGCCGGTGGATGCCGCCAGTCGTCAGACTCGCACTGGCCACCGTCGCCTCGGCCCTGGCCACGACCACCGGGCCGGCCGTCAGCCACGACCAGTAGGCCAGTGCCTCGGCCTCAGCGCGGTACGACGAAGCGGTAGCCCATCCCCGGTTCGGTCACCAGCAGCTCGGGCACGGACGGGTCGTCGAGCTTGCGGCGCAGGCTGGCCACGTGGTCCCGGAGCGCCCGGCCCCGCTGCTCGGACCCGGGCCCCCAGAGACGTTCGGACAGGAATCGGCTGGTGCACAGCCGGCCCTCGCTGGTGGCCAGGATCTCGAGGAGCCGGTACTCGGTGGGGGTCAGCCGCACCGGTTGCCCCCACCGGGTGACCAGGCCGGCGTCGAGGTCGATGCAGACCGGGCCGACCTCGATGGTTCGCGGCCGGTCGAGGCGCCGGGACCGGCCGTGCTGCAGCGCCCCCCGGACCCTGGCCACCAGCTCGGTCATGGCGAACGGCTTGGTCACGTAGTCGTCGGCGCCGAGGTCGAGCGCCGTGGCCCGCTCCTGCTGGTCGTCGACGGCGGTGAGGATCACCACCGGCGTCGCCGCCCAGGCACGGAGGCGGCGGAGCACCTCCAGGCCGCCGACGTCGGGCAGACCCAGGTCGAGCACGATGCAGTCCGGCGGCTGGGTCTCGATCACCGCCAGGGCGGCCGTCCCCGAGGCGGCGGTGAGCGCCTCGTAGCCACGCGCGCGCAGGTTCGCGGCGACCACGTGGAGGATCGAGGGCTCGTCGTCAACCACCAGGACCCGGTCACCCATCATGGCCCGAGCATAGGGTCGTCCCGGGCGCCGCTGGCCCGTGCGAGGGCTTCTTGATGGCTTCTTTGCGGGAGGCCGCCGGTTCTTAACGGCTCCTTTGCATCGGGTCGCGACAGTGGGCTGAGGCCGAGCCAGCCGTCATCCAGGAGTGCCGTCATTGTCCCTTGAGCCCAAGGCCCCGCTCCATCCGCTGCCGTCGCAGCCGCAACGGTCACGGCGCTATGAGTCGCTCGGCTACCGCACCAAGCGGATCCTGCTCGGCCCGGCGCTGCGGACCAGCCAGCTGGTCCACGAGCGCATCACCAAACGGGTCGCGCTGGCCGTGTTCTCCTCCGACCCGATCTCCTCGACCGCCTACGCCACCGAGGAGATCCTGCTGGTGCTGGTGTTCGCCGGGTCGGCCGCGACCGCGATGGCCCTGCCGATCTCGGTCGCCATCGCCGGGCTGCTCGGCATCCTGGTCCTGTCCTACCGGCAGATCATCAAGGTCTACAGCTCCTCGGGGGGCGCCTATGTGGTCAGCCGGGACAACTTCGGCGGCCTGGTCGCCTCGGTCGCCGGGTCGGCCCTGATCATCGACTACATCCTGACCGTGGCGGTGAGCGTCTCGGCCGGCACGGCCGCCCTCACCTCGGCCTTCCGCGTGCTGGAGCCGTGGCGGGTGGTGATCGCGGTCGGGTTCGTGGTGCTGCTGGCCTGGGGCAACCTCCGGGGCCTGCGCGAGTCTGGACGGATCTTCGCCATCCCCACCTACCTGTACGTGGTCGGCATGGGCGTGGTGGTCCTGCTCGGGATCTGGCGCTGGGCCTTCGGCCACCTCGGCCCCATCGAGTACGGGGCCGCCGACCAGTCGCAGCTGGAAGGCTTCGGCGCGGCGCTGGTCCCGGTGTCGCTGTTCCTCATCCTGCACGCCTTCTCGGCCGGGGTGACCGCCCTGACCGGCGTGGAGGCGATCTCCAACGGCGTCTCGGCCTTCAGGCAGCCCCAGGCTCGCAACGCCCGGACCACCCTGGTCGGCATGGCCGCCATCATGGCGTTCCTGTTCATCGGCATCACCTTCCTGGCCACCCGCTTCGACGCCCGCCCGTTCGCCGACGGCAACCCCACCCTGGTCGCCCAGCTCGCCCGCCATGTGCTCGGCAACCCGGCCGCCTTCGTCGCCATCCAGGTGGCCACCCTGCTCATCCTGGTCCTGGCGGCCAACACCTCGTTCTCCAGCTTCCCGCTGCTGGCCTCCTTCGCCGCCGGCGACGCCATCCTGCCCCGCCAGCTGCGCAAGCGCGGCCACCGGCTGGTCTACTCCAACGGCATCCTGGTGCTGTCGGCGGCGGCCGTGTTCCTGGTGATCGCGTTCCGGGCCGACACCCACCACCTCATCCCGCTGTACGCCATCGGGGTGGTCACCTCCTTCACCCTCGCCCAGGCGGGCATGGCCCGGCGGCACCTGCGCCTGCGCGAGCCGGGCTGGCGCAAGGGCCTGCTGATCAACGGCACCGGCGCGCTCATCACCCTGGTCGTCCTGGTCGTCATCGCCGTCACCAAGTTCGCCGACGGCGCCTGGATGGTCTGCATCGCCATCCCGGCCCTGGTGCTGCTGCTGCAGCGGGTACAGCGGACCTACCGCTCCGAGGTGACCCAGCTCAAGGTGGAGGCGTCCCAGCGCCTGGCTCCGCCCAAGCCGCGGCACGAGGTCGTCGTCCTGCTCGAGGACCTCGACCAGGCGGCCCTGGGGGCGCTGCAGTACGCCCGGCAGCTCAACCCGCTGTCGATCACCGCCCTGCACATCGCGGTCGACCCCGACCACGCCCGCGAGCTCGCCCATCTCTGGTCCAAGGTGAACATCCCGATCCCGCTGGAGATCGTCGACGCCCCGGACCGCAACCTGCCCGCCACCGTGGAGGAGACCGTGGCCGAGATGGTCAGGCCCGACACCGAGGTCACCGTGCTCGTGCCCAGGCGGCGCTATGTCGGCTTCTGGCGTCGCGTGCTGCATGACCAGACGTCGGCCGAGCTGACCAAGGTGCTCGGCGACCTCGAGAACGTCAACGTGACCCTCGTGCCGTTCCGGCTGCGCCAGCGCGGCGGGCTCACGCCCGTCCCGTCCAACAGCACCCGGAGGGCCGGGACCCGGGGGCCCAACCGTCCGCCCTCCCCATGACCTCCCGGCCGCGCAGGCGGACGAGCGTCGACGGTCAAGGCGTCATGTGGGCCGTGGGCGCCTTTGTCGCGAGCCTGCTCATCGGGCTGCTCGTCGAACCCTTCCGGGGCAGCATCGGGCTCGAGAACGTCGTCATCCTCTACCTGCTCGTGGTCGTGGCCGCGGCCGCGATCGGCGGCCGGGCCGCCGGCATCGTCGCCGCCGTCTCGGCCGCCCTGGCCTACGACTTCTTCCTGACCACCCCCTACCACACGCTGGTCATCGACACGCTCGCCCAGGTCATCACCGTGGCCTTGCTGGTGACGACCGGCATCGTGGTCAGCATCGGCGGCCGGGTGCGCCGGCGGTCGGCGGCCGCCGCCGAGGCGCACGCCGACGCGATCCGCCTGCTGCACCGGGTCACCGAGACGGCCGCCGCCGGCGGGGCCGTCGACCGGGTCGTCGCCGAGGGCCTCCAACGGCTGCTCGGCGCCCGCCGCGTCAGCATCCTCCGCCGCAGTCCAGCCGGCTTCGCGGTCACCGTGGACGTCGGGGAGACCCGACCGCCGCTCGACCTGGAGGCGTTGACGCACCTGGATCGTGAGGGGCGCATCCCCCCCGGGCACCATCGTATCCTGGACGGCGTCATGGTTCTGCCACTCGACGGGGTCGCCCTCGATCTGGTCGCACGCCAGCAGCCGGTCGGCTACCTGGTCGTCATTCCCGGTGGGGACGTGCCGGCCGACCGCACGATCCGGCTCGCCGTGGCCGCCATGGCCAACGAGGTCGCCGTCGCAGCCACCGAGCAGCCCCGGCGGTGATCTCGGCGTCGGGCTTCCGGAGCTGGCTCCTGGAAGGCTTCACCACCCAGGCCAGGCCGCCGCCGGGTCCGTACGAGCAGGCCCCCGCGCGCCACCAGCAGCCATGGTGGAAGGTCATGTGCCTCACCGGGGTGGACTACTTCTCCACCCTCGGCTACCAACCGGGCATCGCCGCCCTCGCCGCCGGCGTCCTCTCGCCGATCGCGACCATCCTGCTGGTCCTCCTTACCCTGTTCGGCGCGCTCCCGATCTACCGCCGCGTCGCCGAGGAGAGTCCCCGGGGCGAGGGGTCGATCGCGATGCTGGAGCGGCTCCTGCCGTGGTGGCGAGGCAAGCTCTTCGTCCTGGCACTGCTCGGCTTCGTGGCCACCGACTTCATCATCACCATCACGCTCTCGGCGGCCGACGCGACCGCCCACGTCCTGGAGAACCCGCTGGTCCCCGGCGTCCTCGACGGTCACCAGGTCGGCATCACGCTGTTCCTGATCGCGCTGCTGGGCGGGGTCTTCCTCAAGGGCTTCACCGAGGCGATCGGGATCGCGGTCGGGCTCGTCGCCGTCTACCTGTCGCTCAACCTCGTCGTCGTCGCCATCGCCCTCGAGCACCTGGCCGCCAACCCGCAGCTGGTCGTGGACTGGCGCCACCTGCTGACCACGAGCTACAGCAGCCCCCTGGCCATGCTGGCGGTGGCCCTGGTCGTGTTCCCCAAGCTGGCCCTCGGCCTGTCGGGATTCGAGACCGGCGTGGCCGTGATGCCCCTGGTCCGCGGCGACCCCGACGACACCCCGGAGCACCCGCGGGGCCGGATCCGCAACACCCGCAAGCTGCTGGTGACGGCGGCCCTGATCATGAGCGGCTTCCTCGTCACCAGCAGCTTCGCCACCACGGTCCTCATCCCGCACCAGCAGTTCGAGGAGGGCGGCCAGGCCAACGGCCGGGCCCTCGCCTACCTGGCCCACCAGTACCTCGGGAGCGGCTTCGGGACCTTCTATGACCTCAGCACGATCACCATCCTGTGGTTCGCCGGCGCCTCGGCCATGGCTGGGCTGCTGAACATCGTCCCTAGGTACCTGCCCCGCTACGGGATGGCCCCGGAGTGGACCAGGGCGGTGCGCCCCCTGGCCCTGGCGTTCACGGCGGTCGCGTTCGCGATCACGATCATCTTCCGGGCCAGCGTCGTGGCCCAGGCGGGGGCGTACGCCACCGGCGTGCTGGTCCTGATGTCCTCGGCGGCCGTCGCGGTGACGCTGTCGGCCCGTCGCCGCCGCCGGCGCTCGGCCGCGCTGGCCTTCGGCGTGATCACACTCGTCTTCGTCTACACCACGATCGCGAACGTCATCGAGCGACCCGACGGCGTCAAGATCGCCTCGTTCTTCATCGCCGCGATCCTCGTGACCTCGCTCGTCTCGAGGGCGACCCGGGCCACCGAGCTGCGGGTGACCGAGGTCATCCTCGACGAGAACGCCCGGCGGTTCGTCAAGGAGGCGGCCGAGAGCGGGCTCCGCATCATCGCCAACGAGCCGGACGCCCGTGACCTCCTGGAGTACCTCGAGAAGGAGGACGAGGAGCGCACGAAGAACCAGATCCCCGCCGACGACCCGGTCCTGTTCCTGGAGGTCACGGTCTCGGACCCGTCGGAGTTCGAGGCGCAGCTCCAGGTGACCGGCGAGGAGCGGTACGGCTACCGCATCCTCCGGATGGAGAGCTCCGCCGTACCCAACGCGATCGCCGCGGTGCTGCTGCACATGCGCGACCTCACCGGCAGGCGCCCCCACGTCTACTTCGACTGGACCGAGGGCAACCCGGCAGGGCACCTGCTGCGCTACCTGTTCTTCGGCAGCGGCGAGGTCGCGCCCGTCACCCGTGAGGTGCTCCGGGAGGCAGAACCCGACCCCGGGCGGCGCCCCTTCGTCCACGTCGCCTGAGCCCGTTCCGGGGCTGCGTGGGTCTCAGGCCGCCAGCAGGCCCAGCCCGATGCAGCGCCCAGCGCCATCCTGTCACGACCGCTCGGGCGCCGGCGTCTCCAGCTCGGCACGGACCCGCGGCAACGCCCCCGGCTGCCGGTGCTGCAGCCACGCCAGCAGCCGCTCGCGGACCTCGCAGCGGAGGTCCCAGGCGCTGGGGGCGCTGTCGGCGCTGACCAGGGCGCGCAGCACCATGGTCCGCTCGGTGGTGTCGACCACCTGCAGCACGGCCGTATGCCCGTTCCACAGTTTGGACGTCGCCAGCAACTGTTCGAACTCGGCCCGGACCTCCTGGACCGGGGTGGTGTAGTCGACGTGCAGCAGCACGGTGCCGACGATCTCGGCCGAGTAGCGGGTCCAGTTCTCGATCGGGCGCTCGACGAAGTAGCTGCACGGCAGCACGAGCCGGCGGCGGTCCCAGATCCGCACCACCACGTAGGTCAGGGTGATCTCCTCGACGTTGCCCCATTCGCCCTCCACCACCACGGCGTCGTCGAGGCGGATGGGCTCGGCGAGGGCGATCTGCAGGCCGGCGATGAGGTTGCCGATGGTGGAGCGGGCCGCCACCCCCGCGATGATCCCGACGATCCCGGCGGAGGCCAGCAGGCTGGCCCCGGCCGCCCGCGCCTGCGGGAAGGTGAGCAGCATCAAGGCGACCGCCAGGACCACGATCGCCACGATCACGACCCGCCCCAGCACCTGGACCTGGGTGCGGGCTCGCCGCGCCCGCAGGTTGTCGGGCACGTCCACGTCGTAGCGCCGCATGAGCGCGTCCTCGGCCACCCGCACCACCCGCACGGCCAGCCACGCCCCGGCGGCGAGCAATGCCAGCAGCAGCAGGTGGGAGATCCTGCCGTACAGGCCGCGGGGCAGGCCCGCGGTGGGAAGGGCGAGCAGCAGGGCGACGACCGTGACCACGGCGCGCGCCGGCCAGCGCAGGTAGGCGTGCAGGCCCTCCGCGAGCTGGCGGTCCTTCATGAACCTGAGCACCAGCCGCCAGACGGCCAGGAAGGCGACCAGCACGCCGACGACCACGCCGACCGTGCTGAGCACTCCGGAGGGCCCGGCACCGGTGATCCAGTCCATCGGGCACCAAGAGTACCCCGGCAGCGTGTCCCGAGTCCGCCGCCGAGGATGGTTGGGCGGGTCGAGGCGTGGCACTGGATGGTCGTGGACGCCGCTTCATCCCAAGCGGATGATGCGCGGACGGAGCTCGTCGACGAAGGTGAGTGGCGTGATGGCGAGCCCCAGGGGGTCGGCGATGAGTGCTGCTGGGACGGCCAGGGGACCGGTGCCGCCCGAGCGCGACCGGCCCACCGCGGGTGAGAGCCCACCACGAGCCGGCGCGATCATGGCGGTGCTGATCCTCGGCGCGGTCGTGGCCAACATCAACCTGGCGATCGCCAACGTCGCGTTGCCGTCGATCGGGGCGGCGCTGGACACCAGCCAGGCGGAGCTGAACCTCGTCGCTGTCGGATTCACCCTGGGGCTGGCCTCGTCGGTGCTGTACCTGGGCGCGCTGGCCGACCGCTACGGCCGCAAGCCGGCCATGATGCTCGGCGCCGCCTTATCGGTCCCGACCTCGCTGCTGGCCGCGTGGGCGCCCAACGCCAGCGTGCTGGTCGTCGCTCGGGTGAGCGGCGGCCTGGCCGCGGGACTGCTGTACCCGATCACCCTGTCGCTGATCACGGCGCTGTTCCGCGGGGGCGCGCGCACCCACGCGATCGCGTTGTGGTCGGGGATCGGGGGTGGCTGCTCGGCGCTGGGCCCGCTGATCGGTGGGCTGCTGCTGGGCCGGTTCTGGTGGGGATCGGTGTTCCTGCCGAGCGTGCCGATCGCGGTGCTGGTGATCGTGCTGGCCGGCCTGTGGCTGCCCCGGCACGCCGGGGAGACCAGCGATCCGGTCGACCACCTCGGCGGGGTCCTGTCGGTGGTGCTCATCGGTCCCTTGGTGCTGGCGATCAGCCTGGTGCCCAACTACGGCTTCAACGGCACCGTCGTTGGGCTGTTTGTGGTCTCGCTGATCGGGCTGGTGTTGTTCGTGGTGCGTGAGCGGCGCGCTCCCAGCCCCCTGTTCGACCTCAAGGTGCTGGGCGCCCGGACCTTCACCATCGCCCTGATTGGCGGCACGATCACCTGGGGTGGCCTGCTCGGCGCCGTGTTCATCGGCCAGCAGTACACCCAGAACGTGCTGGGCTACTCGCCGCTGTCGGCGGCGCTGATGACGCTGCCCACGGCGGTCTTCGTGGCCGCGGCGGCCCGGCCTGCGGGGCGGCTGATCACCAGCCGCGGCTCCCGGGTGCCGCTGGCGCTCGGCCTTGGTGTGACCGCGGCCGGCTTCCTGGGGATGGCGCTGTTGTTCGGCACGACCACCTCGGTGGTCGTCGTCGCGGTCGTCTACGGCGTGCTGGGCCTGGGGATCGGCCTGGCCGGCCCACCCTCGTCGAACTCGCTGATGGGCTCGGTCCCGGTGGCCCGGGCCGGCATGGGCTCGGCCTCCAACGACCTGCAGCGCGACTTCGGCGGGGCGCTGTTCCAGGCGGTGATGGGCACCCTGCTGGCGGTGGAGTACACCAGCTACTTCACCAAGGCGTTCGCCGCCCTCCCCCCGCAGCAGGCCCAGCAGCTGTCCCAGCAGGCGGTGGCCACCATCAGCCAGTCGTTCACCGGCGCCGAGCAGGTCGCCAAGCAGTTCCCCCAAGCCCAGGCGCAGCAGCTCGTCGCCGCCGCCCAGCAGGCGTTCGTCGACGGCAAGACGGGCGCCTTCCTGTTCGCCGTGATCGCCTCGCTGATCGGCTTGCTGGTGGTCTGGTTCCTCTACCCAAACAAGCAGGACGAGGAGGCAACCTACGCCCGGGTAGCCGGCCAGCAGCCACAGTCACGGCGCGCGACAGAGCACGAGCCCGAACCCGACCTCCGGGCGACCAGACCGGAGTCACCCTCCTAGGGAACCGGGGCGTGATGATGCGGTTCAACCGGACCCGGACGAGTGGTTGTCAGGTCGCCCGCCAGGGGTGGTCGTTGAGGGCGAGCAATCCTGCCTGCGCGAGGGGCTCGGCCGGTTGTCGGCGTTCCGGGGTGTGGCGGTAGCGTCCGGGCGGCTGGCCGTGGCGGTGGTGGAATCGGCGCGAGAAGTGGTAGGGGTTGGCAAAGCCGCAATCATGGGCGACCGCGGCGACGCTGAGGTTGCCGCGGACGAGCAGCGTGGCCGCCCTGGCCAGGCGCAGCAGCTCGAAGGCCGCGACCGGCCCGATCCCGTAGTGCCGGCGGAACACCCGGCTGAGGTAGCCGGTGGAGATGGACGCCCCGGCGGCCAGGTCCTCCAGGGACAACGGCGCGGTCGCCGTCGAGGTGCCCGCCGGAGCGGTTGTCCTCTTCAACGGCTACCTGCTGCACATGTCGCTGCCGAACACCGGGCGTCGTGGACTGCGCCGGGCGTTGGTCAACCACTACATGAGCGCCCAGTCGCTGCTGCCGTGGTTGTTCCGGCCGGCGTCACGCCGGGCCGGGCCGACCACCGCGACATCGTGATGGTCGCCGGGACCGACCCCTATGCCCACAAGGGCACGGCGGATGTGATGCGGCCGCACGTCCGGCCCGACGGGCAAGGCGGTTGCCTTCGCTGACACATGTCTGGTCGCCCGTCAACCCGATCGCGATCCTATGGACCCGGGCACCGGGTCGGCCAAGCCGGTCGCGCCGCCACCGCCCGGCCTGACGCAAGGTCGGGCGTGGCATTAGGCTCCGGTCGGCGGCTGGTTCGTCCAGCCGACGCGGGAGGAGGGCCGGAGACGGAGACCCAGGCAGACCACGCCGTCGCGCCAAGCGGTTCCGACCGTCCGGCTCGGTCGGTCGGGCGCGCCTGGCGCCAAGGCATCCGCGTGTTCTCCTCGGCCAGCGACGCCCCCCGGTCCAGGCGCCCGAGCGACATCGTGCTGCTCGCCCTGGCCATCCTCACGGTCGTGGTGGTGACCTTCCCGGCTCCCGGGCCGACCTCGATCGACTCGCTGGTGACCGGGTTGGTCCAGGGCCTCCCCGGGCTGTTCGGCTGGTTCTGGGAGCTCTCCTACGACCTGCTCATCACCTGGACGCTGGTGCTGCTCGCCCTGGCCCTGCTGGCGCACGGGCGCAAGCGTCTGCTAGCCGAGGAGGTGCTGGCGGGTGCGCTGGCGGTCGGGGTGGCGCTGGTCGCCGGAAGGCTCGCCGGGACCGACTGGTCGGACAGCTGGAGGGCGCTGGCCGCGTCCGGGCCGCCGCCCAACTACCTGGCGGTGCGTCTGGCGCTGACGACCGCCGTGGTCGTCATGGCCTCCCCGTACATGGGGCGGCCGTTCCGCCACACGGGGCGATGGGTGGTCGGCGTGGGGGCGGTCGCCGGGATCGCGCTGGGGACCAGCCTGCCCATCGGGATGGTGGCGGCCTTTGCCGTCGGGTTCGGGTCGGCCGCCGTCGTGCACCTGCTGTTCGGCTCCCCGGCCGGCCGCCCCACCCTCGACCAGGTGGCCGACGCCCTGGCCGAGCTGGGCGTGGAGGCCGGCGGGCTGCGCCATGCGCCGCTGGAGCCTCGCGGGGTCGCGATCGTCACCGCGGAGGCGCCAGACGGGCGCACGCTGCTGGCCAAGATCTACGGCCGGGACGCACTGGACGGCCAGTTGCTCGCGTCCGCCTGGTCCTCGCTGTGGTACCGGGGCGACACGCCCCACCTCGCCCTGGGCCGTCGACAGCAGGTCGAGCACGAGGCCTTCGTCACCTTGCTGGCCGAGCGGGCCGGGGTCGCGGTGCTGCCGGTGGTGGCGGCCGGGATGGCCTCCGAGCATGACGCGCTGCTGGTGACCGAGGCGACCGGCCGCCCGCTGCCGGCGCTGGGTCCCCACGAGATCGACGACGAGCTCCTGAACGGCATCTGGCGGAACGCCGGGCGGCTTCATGCCCTGCGCGTGGCGCACCGGCGGTTGGACGCCTCCCGGATCCTGGTCCGGCCCGACCGGACACCGGCATTCGGGGACTTCGGGGGCGCGACCGTGGCCGCCGACGACACCGACATCGCCGCCGACCGGGCACAGGTCCTGGTGGCGACCGCCCTGGGGGTGGGGCCGCAACGAGCCGCCGCGGCCGCGCTGGCCGCGCTGGGCGGCGACGCGCTCGCCCAGGTGCTCCCGCTGCTGCAGCCGGCGGCGTTCGAGCGGCCGACGCGACAGGCGGTCGACGAGCGGGACTGGGACCTGGAGGACCTCAGAGAGGCCTGCGCGGAGGCGGCCGGCGCCGAGCTTCCGAAGCTCGCGCAGCTGCGGCGGGTGTCGATCCAGTCGATCGGCGTGGTGCTGCTGATCGCGCTGGTCGCCTACGCCGTCATCTCCTCGCTGGCCCACGTCGGGCTGGCCAACCTGATCGACGAGTTCGCGGCCGCGGACCTCGGGTGGCTGGTCGTGGCGCTGGCGATCTCGCCGGTGATCCCGGTGGCGCACGCCGTCGCGACCCTCGGCGCCTCGTTCCGGCCCCTGCGATTCGGGCCTGTCCTGATGCTCGAGTACGCCATCCAGTTCATCGCCCTGGCCGTGCCGAGCTCCGCGGCCAGGCTGGCCCTGGATGTCCGCTTCTTCGGACGCAACGGCATCGACGGCGGCGGCGCGCTCTCCATCGGCGTGATCGCCAGCGTCTGCGGGTTCATCATCCAGGTCCTCCTCATCGTCCTGATCAGCCTGTCCGGGCTGGCGTCCCTGGAGCTGGGGGGAGGCGGCGCGTCCTCGACCGGCGGGTCGTCCTCGTCCGACGAGCATCGCCTGCTGATCCTGACCGCGGTGCTGGTGGTGGTGGGCGTGGCCGTCACGCTGGCCGTCCCCAGGTACCGCAGGGCGGTCAGGGAGGCCGTCCCGAGGTACCGCGCGGTGCTCCAGGAGCAGGCCTCGTCGGCCTCGACGGCCCTGCGCGTCCTGCGCTCGCCCTCCAAGGTGGCGATGATCTGCGCCGGCAACCTGAGCGCCCAGCTGCTCCAGGCCCTCATCCTGGGGCTCTGCCTCCGGGCGTTCGGGTACCACGCCACCATGGCGGAGCTGGTCCTGGTGAACACCATCGCCAACCTGTTCGCGGGGTTCATGCCCGTGCCCGGCGGCATGGGAGTCGCCGAGGCCGCCTACACGGCCGGGCTGGTCGCCCTGGGCGTCCCGAACGCCACCGCGATGTCCACCGCGATCGCCTTCCGGGTGGTCACCTACTACCTGCCACCGGTGTGGGGGGCGGTCGCCATGCGCTGGCTGCGACAGCACGCCTACCTGTGAGAGGGTGAGGTCGGGATGCCGCCGGTTGCGGCGAGCTTCGTTGTCGGCTCCTGGATCGAGCGTCGAGCCAGGATCGCCCCGGACCAGGTGGCGCTGGTCGCTGACGAGCGCTCGTTCACGTATGCGGAGCTGGCCCGGCGGGTCCGGCGCCTCGCCAACGGCCTGCGCGGGCTCGGGGTGGGGCGCGGCGACCGGGTCGCCTGGCTGGGACCGAACCATCCGGCGTTCCTGGAGGCGTTGTTCGCCTCCGGGCTGGTGGGGGCGATGCTGGCACCGGTGAACCACCGGCTGACGGCCGCCGGGATCCGCGCGGTCCTTGCCGACGTCGAGCCCCGGGTCCTCATCCAGCACCGCGCCACCGACCCCGTCCCCGTGGCGGCCCCGGTCCGGCACCGGATCGCCGTCGCGGGCCCGATCGACGGGGCGCGGGACTTCGAGGCGCTGGTGGCGGAGTCGCCCGACGACCCGGTCGAGGTGGCGGTGGGGATGGAGGATGTCTGCCTGCTGCCGCACACCTCGGGCACGACCGGGCCACCCAAGGGCATCATGCTCACCCACGCCAACCTCACCTGGAACGTCGTCAACTTCCTGAGCTGCGCCGACTTCCGTGGCGACGACGTGACCGTGGCCATCGCCCCGTTCTTCCGGGTGGGAGGGACCGGGGTGAACGTCCTGCCGGTCCTGTTCCTGGGTGGGACCGTGGTGGTGCCCGGCGATCTGAGCCCGGCGGGGATCCTGCAGGTGATGGAGCGCCACCGCGTGACCGTGGGCTTCGGCAATCCCGACCTGCTGGACGCCCTGGCCCGCTCCGAGCTCTGGCCGGCGGCCGATCTGTCGAGCGTCCGCTTCGTGGTCACCGGCGGTGCTCCGGTGCCGGAACGGCTGATCCGGGCCTGGCTGGACCGCGGCGTGCTGTTGCTGCAGGGCTACGGCCTGTCCGAGGCCGCGCCGCTGGCGCTGCTGGTGGACCCGGCCAGCGCGCTCACCAGGATCGGGTCTGCCGGCAGACCGCCGTTGCTGGTCGACGTCCGCATCGTGGGCGCGGACCAGCGGGTGGCGGGGCCGGGGGAGACCGGTGAGCTGCTGGTGCGCGGTCCCAACGTCATGGCCGGGTACTGGAGGCGGCCCGAGGCCACGGGGAAGGTCCTGTCATCGGACGGCTGGCTGCGGACCGGCGACGCGGCCCGCAGCGACCAGGAGGGATACGTCTGGATCGTCGACCGGATGGCGGACTGCTTCGTCTCGGACGGCCAGACGGTCCATCCCGGCGACGTGGAACGGGTCCTGTCCGGCCATCCGTCGATCGCCGACGTCGGCGTGGCGCAGGTCCTCGGCCGCGGGGGCGGCGGTGCGGTGGCCGCCGTCGTGGTCCTGTCGCCGGGGGCGCAGGCGACCGAGGGGGAGGTCCTGGCCTACGGGCACCAGCATCTGGCCGCCCACCAGGCGCCCGCCTCGGTGACGTTCGTGGGTCGCCTGCCGAGAAACTCGGTGGGCAAGCTGCTGCGGGCTCGGCTTCCCGCCCTCATCTCCTCCCCGGACCCCTCCTGAGGCGGCGCGCCCGGCGCTCCCGCCGGCGGCGCCGAGCACGCCCAGGGGCACGGCCCAGAGCGCCAGGAGCAGCAGGGTCCACCAGATCGCATCGCCCAGGTTGCCGCCGACCCCGATCCCGCCTTCCCCGTCCAGGAGGAGCCCGCCGACCTGCCGGTACCAGCGCGGCGCCTCGGCCAGCCAGGCGGCGATGAGCAACGGCGCGCCCAGCGCGACGGCCCATGCGCAGGCCCACAGGCCGGTGCGGGACGACCGGCCGACCGCGGCGGCCGCCAGCGACCCGGGCAGGACCACCACCAGCGGGGCGGCGAGCAGGTAGCCCATCAGGCCGCCGTCCCATCCGCCGACGCCCCCCAGGCCCATCCGCGACACCAGCACGAACCCGACCGCCAGGGTGGTGGCCATGGCGACGCCGAAGCGCCCGGCGTGCCGGTTGGGCAGCAGCCAGCGCGGCGGGCGCAGGGCCAGGCACAGGCAGCCGGCCAGCGCCACCGCCAGGACCACCGCCGTCACCGGCGGGAGGCTCACCCCGATCGTGGGCGGGTGGGTCCGGTGGTAGGAGGGGTACTCCACCAGATACCAGGTGGTGGCCACGACACAGGCGGCGATCCCGGCCAGCGCCAGCCCGGCGACCGCCGGGCCCGGGCCGGCCCAACCGACCCGGCGCGAGCGCGCCACGGCCAGCGTCGCCAGCCCTCCCAGTAGCCCCACGAAGGTCAGCGCGAACACCCGCCCGGCGGGCACGACCGCGCCGGCCGCCAGCGCGGCCGCCGCCGTCGCGGCGACGGCGAGGGCCCCGGCGACGCCCACCACCGCCAGGTCGCCGCCCGGCGGGAAGACCGCCGCCCGGGCGCCGCCGGCCGCGAACCGCCACCGCGCCGCGCGGTCCTGGACCTGGGTCAGCTCGGCCGTCATGGCCGTCCCCCAGTCGCGCCGGTCGGCGGGCAGCGTCGCTGCCGCGGTCGCCAGCAGCCGCGCCGGGCCGTCCAGCTCCGACAGCCTCGCGCCGGCCCGTCGCCACCAGGCTCGCCACAGCAGCCAGGCCGCGATCATCCAGGGCGTGCCGAACACCGCCATCCAGATCGCCATGTCGAGGCGAGCCTGGACGGTCAGCGGGTCATCGGCGCTGCGCATCTGGAGGACCCAGAGGCAGGCGAAGGGCGTGGCCGCGACCGCGGACGCGACCAGCGCGCCGGCCCACCCCGGGCGCCTGGCCCTGCTCATGCGCCCGCCAGCCGCGGTCGCCGCCGCACCGTGCCGGTGGTGGCCTCGGCCGCCAGGGTGGCCGCCAGGGCGCGGCCGGGCCCGGTGAGCCGGTACAGGTGGCGCGGGGGCCGGCCGTCGGGCGCGTCGCGCTCCCAGGCCGTCTCCAGCAGCCCGCGGTCGGCCAGCCGCATCAGGATCGGGTACACCGAGCCGGCCTTGAGGTCGAGGTGCTGGCACAGCTGGTAGCCGTAGTGCCAGGCGGCGGGCGCCTGGGCCAGGGCCAGCACGACCGCGGTGGTCTGCGCCGAAGGACGCCGGGCCCGCGTCATAGCCGTAACTCTATATAGCTAGAGTTCTGAGGTCAAGGCGGCCCGGTGGGTGACCAGAGCCCAGGTCCAGGGCGGTCTCGCCCTTCGTGGAGCTCGGCCACCGCGGTCGGGCTGCCGCGGCCCAGGCCGAGGGTGGCATGCTGTATCGGCGGCCGTCCTTGTCCTGCCAGGGTGGCCGGGACGGCCGACGCCCAGGGAGCCGCCGTGACCGACACGCCCCAGGTCCTGTTCGTCTGTGTCCACAACGCCGGGCGCAGCCAGATGGCCGCCGCCCTCCTCGACCACCACGCCAAGGGCCGGGTCCAGGTGCGCTCGGCCGGCTCCGACCCCGCCGAGACCCTCAACCCGGCCGTGGTCGCGGCCATGGCCGAGGTGGGCATCGACCTGTCCCGCGAGCTCCCCAGGCCCCTCGCCGACCAGGCCGTCAGGGCCGCCGACGTGGTCGTCACCATGGGCTGCGGCGACGCCTGCCCGATCCATCCGGGCAGGCGCTATGAGGACTGGCTCGTCCAGGACCCGGCCGGCCAGCCGGTCGAGATCGTCCGCGGCATCCGCGACCAGATCGACGCCCGCGTCCGGCGGCTCCTCGCCCAGCTCCTCCCGGCACCCGACCGGCAGGCCAGGACCCGCGCGGCTACTCCCTGGTGAGGCCGTCCACGGACTCGCGGAGGAGGTCGGCATGGCCGTTGTGGCGTGCGTACTCCTCGATCATGTGGACCAGGATCCAGCGCAGGCTCGGTGCCCGACCGTCGGGCCAGGTGCGCCGGGCCGGCCGGTCCAGGCCGCCGTCGGCCAGCGCCTCGGCGACCGGGAGCGGGCCACGGCGGCCCGCCAGAGCGTGAAGAGCTGCTCGGGGCTGTCCGCGGCGGCCGAGTGCCACTCCCAGTCCGGGTCGGCGGCCCAGTCCACCGTGTCCCACGGGGGGTCCCGGTCCCGACCGTGCAGCCACCGGCCGAACCAGTCGTCCTCCACGTAGGCCAGGTGCTTGAGCATCCCGCCCAAGGTCATCGACGAGGCGCCGACCGTCGCCCGCAGGCCGGCCGGGTCCACGCCCCCGGCCTTCCACGCCAGGGTCGCGCGCTGGTAGTCGAGGAAGCCCAGGAGGGTGGCGGTCTCGTTGGCCGCGAGGGGAGGCTCCGGGCGGCCGTGGTCGTCCAGCTCGGTCATTGTCCAGTCCTGCTCGTCCGATCGACCGCGGCAACCTACTGCATCGCCACGACACCGCTCGCCTCCGCGGGCGGCCGTGGACGCTCCCGGGGACTCAGGAACCCTACAGACAGCTTCCAGGGACGCCGAAGGTCCGGGGTCCAGGGTGGACGCGAAGGCAGCGATGCGACGCAGGACGGAGGCCCTCGATGTCCACCCAGCTGATCGACCGTCCACCCACGACAGCCGCTCCCGGCGCCGACCCGGCCTGGGGGGCGACGCCACCGCCGGTCGGGCCCCCGGAGTCGACTCGGCCCGGGGGTGGCGTCCTCGCTGGCGCCGCCGGGTCGCGGCCGGGGTGGCCGCGCTGGCCCTGGCGCTCTCGTCCGGGACGGCCGGCGCGTACGCCACGACCAGGCTGGAGCACCGGCCGACGACCGTGGCCACCGCGGTGACGGCGGCCGCCGCGACCGGGACGGCGGCCGGCTCCTCCCTCGCCGACGTGGCCGCGGCGGTGGCACCCAGCGTGGTCGCGGTCACGGTGCGGGCCGCCGCGCAGGAGGCCGAGGGGTCGGGGGTGGTCCTCACCACCGACGGCGCCATCCTGACCAACAACCACGTGGTCGACGCGCTGGGCGCCGGCGCCGCCGTCACCGTCCGGCTCTCGGACGGCACCACGGCCACGGCCAGGGTGGTCGGCACCGACCCGGTGACCGACCTGGCCGTCATCCAGGCCGAGGGCGTCTCCGGGCTTCGGCCGGCGACCTTCGGCGACAGCGACACCCTGGAGGTGGGGGACACGGTACTGGCCCTCGGCAGCCCACTGGGACTGGAGGGATCGGTGACGGCCGGGATCGTCAGCGCGCTGCACCGCACCATCACCGTCGGCCACGGGCAGTCGGGCGAGACGATCGACAACGCCGTCCAGACCGACGCCGCCATCAACCCCGGCAACTCCGCTGGGCCGCTGGTCGACGCCGCCGGGAGGGTGGTGGGCATCGCCACCGCCAACGCCTCGGTCGACGGGACGTCGGCCGGCAGCATCGGCGTCGGCTTCGCGGTCCCGAGCAGCCAGGCCAGGAAGGTCGCCGACCGGCTCCTGGGCGAGGCGTAGGACCGGCGCCGGCCCAGGCACGCGGCTCACAGGAAACACCCAGGTTGCGTTCATGCTCCTCCAGGGTGCCGGCGGCATCCTCGGGGCGAGCGTGCCCGAAGGAGGACCAGAGATGCCCGTGCTCGTACTGCTGGACCCCGCCCTCGGCGGAAGCGTCACCCTGCTGAGGCAGGCGCTGGGGCCGGAGTTCTCGGTGGTGGTCGGGGCGCCGCCGGAGGGCACGGCTCCCCCGGCGCGCTACGTCGTGGTGAGCACCGCCGCCGTGGTCGCCCAGGTCCGCCAGGCCTTCCCCGGCGCCGACCTGCTGGTCGTGACCGCCGGGGCCGCCCCCGAGCACGACCCCCGGCTGGCGGCCGCATGCTTCACCGCCGGGGCCGACGCCATCCTCGCCTCGATGAGCGTGCCCGAGCTGGCCGCCCACGTGCGGGCCCACGCCCGTCGCTTCAGCACCGGCGGGACGGCCCCGCCGTCGTCCCCGCGGCCGGCGCCGCGGCCGCGGCCGGCAGCCCGTCGGTCGGGCCGGGAGCAGGTGCTGGCCCGCCTGGCCGGCACCAAGCGGCGCCTGGCCGTGGGGGCCGTGGCCGGGTTCACCGCCCTGGCCGGCACGGTGGCCTGGGCCGGGGCGCGCGGCTCGGACACCGCCGGCGCCACCACCGGCGACGGCGAGTCCGGCGTCACCAGGCAGGTCACGCCCCAGGGGCCCGACCGGTTCTTCGACGGCAGTGGCGGTGGCTACAGCTTCGGCGGCAGCCAGGGCGGAACGACGGCGGGGTCCTCCGGTGCCTCCTGAGGCGGCCGCCCCGGCCGGCATGGCCAGGGCGTCGTTCCCGGCCATGGGCACCGAGGTCACCGTCCTGGCCCGGGCCGGGCGCGTCGGCGAGGCCGCCGGCCGGGCGCGGCGGCTGTTCGAGGACTGGGAGCGGCGCCTCAGCCGCTTCCGGCCCGACAGCGAGCTGGCCCAACTGAACGCCCACGCCGGCCGGCCGGTGCCGGTCGGTGCCCTGCTGTACCGGGTGCTGGAGACGGCGCTGGCCGCGGCCAGGGCGACCGGGGGCGTCTACGACCCCACCATGGCCCACCAGCTGGAGCGGCTGGGCTACGACCGATCCTTCGAACAGCTCCCGGCGTCGTCGCCACGCCGGGAGGCGGCCGGGCCGGGTGGCGGCTGGCGCACGGTCGGGATGGACCCCGCCGCCCGGCTGGTCACGCTCCCGCCGCGGGTCGGCGTCGACCTCGGCGGCATCGCCAAGGGGATGGCGGTGGACGCGGCCACAGAGCGCCTGCGCGACGCCGGGCTCGGCCCGGTGATGGTCAACGCCGGCGGCGACCTGCGCGTCCACGGCCGCCTGCCCGGCGGTGGCGACTGGTCGATCGCCATCGACGGCCGCCGCGGCCGGCTCCGGGTCCCGCTGGCCGCCGGGGCCCTGGCCACCTCGGGCGTCGCCCGGCGGCGCTGGTCGCAGGCGGGCGAGCCCCGCCACCACCTGCTCGACCCGCGCACCGGCGGGCCCGCCTGGACCGGGCTGTGGTCGGTGACGGCGGTGGCCGGCTCCTGCGCCGAGGCCGAGGTGGCGGCCAAGGTGGCGTTCGTCCTGGGCCGCGCCGCCGGGGCCGAGTTCCTCGGCGGCCGGGGCCTGGCCGGCCTGTTCGCCGGCGAGGGCGGCGAGTGGTGGCCGGCCGGCGCCTGGCCGGCCTGGACGGTGGAGGCGGCGGCGTGCTGACCTGGGTCCTGGCCCGCGCCGCCGGGTTCACCGCCTACGGGCTGCTCACCTGCTCGGTCGTGCTCGGCCTGGCCCTCGGCCTGCGCTGGCGGTCGCCGCGCTGGCCCCGGTGGGCGACCACCGAGCTGCACCGCTTCGTCACCCTGCTCACCCTGGTCTTCCTGGGCCTGCACGTCCTGCTGCTCGCCCTGGACGGCTACATGCGCTTCGGCCTGGTGGAGCTGCTGGTCCCGCTCGCCAACCACTACCGGCCGCTGTGGACGGCGCTCGGCGTGGTCGCCGCCTGGCTGACCCTGGCCGTGTGGGCCAGCACCTGGCTGCAGCGCCTGATCGGCTACCGGGCATGGCGCCGCCTGCACTTCGCGACCTTCGTGGTGTACGCGGCCGCGACCCTCCATGGCCTGCAGGCCGGCTCCGACGGCCACAAGCCCTGGGCCCTGGCCCTGTACGCGGCCAGCGCCCTGACGGTCGCCGCCCTGACCGCCGCCCGCCTGGCCGGTCCCCGCCACCCGGCGGCCTCCGGGCACCTGGAGCGCAGCGCCGCCTAGCGGCGGCCGGCGAGGTTTGACCCCGGTCATGGGGACCACCATGCTTTGGCCCATGGCCGAGTGGATCTACTTCCTGCACCCGCCGCGGGACGACTTCGCGGCGACCATGACCGACGAGGAGCGGGCGGCCTTCGCCGCCCATGCCGCCTGGCTGGGGCGGCTCCTGGCCGACGGGGTGCTGATCCTGGCCGGGCCCACGCTCGGGTCGGTCAACACCGGGATCGGGATCTTCGAGGCGCCCGACGAGGCGACCGCCCGGCAGATCATCGCCGACGACCCGGTGGCCCGCGGCGGGTTCGCCCGCGCCGAGCTGCGGCCCTACCAGCTGGGATTCCTGCGCGGGCGCGACTGAGCGGGCGGCCGCCGGCCGCCGACCCGACGCCAGGCGGTACAGTCTTGGCCGGGGGAGTGCCATGGCCATCGATCCCAAGCTACCCATACCGGTCTACTTCCAGCTCAAGACGCTGCTGCTCGAGGAGATCCTGGACGGCCGCCACGGTCCGGACGGGCGGCTCCCCACCGAGCACGAGCTGTGCGAGCGCCACGGGATCAGCCGGACGCCGGTGACCCGGGCGCTGTCGGAGCTGGCCACCGAGGGGGTGGTCATCCGGCACCGGCGGCGGGGGACGTTCGTGAACCCGCACTGGCTGCACGGGCACCGGGGCGGCCCGGAGCTGCGGGTGATCGTGCCCGAGGGCCCCTGGGAGGGCCTGCTCCGGCGGGCCGCGCCGGCCGACACCAGGTTCAGCGTGGCCACCGTGGAGCTGCACGAGCTCCACCAGGCCCTGACCCATGCGGTCGCCGAGGGGCTGGGGCCCGACCTGGCCGTGCTCGACTCGGTCTGGGTGCCCGAGTTCTGTGCCGCCGGGTTCCTGGCCCCGCTGGAGGAGCTGGACGAGGGCTGGGTCACCGGGGAGTACGAGCACGACTTCCTGACGCCGCTGATGCTGACCGGCCGGAGCCAGGGGCGGACGTTCGCGGTCCACTCCGAAGCCGACGTGGCCGGCATGTGGTACCGGCGGGCCGCCCTGGAGGCGCTCGGGCTGGGCCCGCCGGCGACCTGGGCCGAGCTGCGGGCCGCCGGCCGGGCCCTGGCCGAGGCCGGCGGGCCCGACAGCCATCCGGTGGTGCTGCCCGGCGGGTCCAAGGCGGGGGAGGCGGCCACCTACGTGCTGCTGGCCCTGCTCGCGTCCAACGGGGCGGCGGTGCTGGAGGACGACCTCGTCACCCTGGACGGCCCCGCCACCATCGAGGCCCTGCGGCTCCTGCGCGAGCTGGTCGTGGACGGGGTGGTGCCGGTCGAGGCGGTGGCCTTCGACTGGGACCGGCCGATCCGGCTGCTGGCCCACGGGTCGGCGGCCATCTGCTTCGGCGGCAGCTACGAGGGACCCCGCCTGGCCAAGGCGGCCGGCCTGCCGCTGTCCGAGCTGTGGGACCACTTCGGGTTCGCCCCCATCCCGGGCGGTCCCCGGGGGGCGCCGGCCACGCTGGCCGGCGGCATGGTCTACGGCATCTTCCGCCAGGCCACCCACCCCAAGCTGGCCATGCGGCTGCTGGAGGCCGCGACCTCGGCCGAGGCCCTGGCCCGCATGTCCAGGGCCACCGGCCAGATCCCGCCCCGGCGCTCGGCCGTCGCCCAGGTCGCGGGCGACTCGCCGCTGCTGGCCAGCACCGCCGAGCTCCTCCAGCACGCGGCCGTGCGGCCGGCCACCCCGGCCTACGCCCGGCTGTCGGTGCAGCTCCAGGTCATGCTGGAGGCGGTGCTGACCGGACGGCTGGAGCCGCCGGCCGCGACCGCCCGCGCCGCCGAGCTGATCGGCGCCGTCACCGGCCTGCCGGTCCACGGCGCCTGACCCCGGCGCCCGCCCAAGAACTTTGCCACTGATCAGTGGCAAATAACCCTCGTTGCACCTTGACGGACCCTCCTGCGGCGATATTTGCTACTGCGGTGTAGCAAATACTCTGGGAGCGGTCCCCCGACCGAGGAGCACCTGATGAGGATCTACGCGCACCGTCGGCTCCTGACCGGTCTCGCCGTCCTCGCCTCCCTGGCGCTGCTGGCGGGTGCCTGCGGCGGCGGGGACAAGGGCGGGGAGGCGACGCCGCCCCCGGGCGAGGCGTCCGGCGAGCTCCGCGTCGTGTCCAACTGGACCGGCTCCGAGGGCGAGGCCTTCCAGGCGGTCGTCGACGGCTTCCACCAGAAGAACCCCAAGGTGACGGTGAAGGTCGAGCAGGTGCCGTTCGACCAGACCCAGGCCCTGCTCACCCAGCAGTTCGCGGCCGGCTCGCCGCCGGACGTGGCCGTGGCCCTGCCCGGCATCATCCGGACCTTCGCCGGCCAGGACCTGCTGCTCAACCTGGACCAGCAGTGGGACGGCTGGATCAAGGACGGCGCCTACACCGACGCCCTCCGCCAGATCGCCTCCGGCCCCGACGGCAAGGCGTACGCCGTCTACTTCAATGGCAACGTCAACGCGCTGGTCTGGTACTCGCCCCAGCAGCTCAAGGAGCTCGGGATCGGCGTGCCCACCAACTGGGCCGAGTTCACCGCGGCCATGGACAAGGCCAAGGCCGAGGGCGTGGCCCCGCTGGCCGTCGGGGGCAAGGACGGCTGGCCGCTCACCCAGTGGACCGACCCGGTCATCCTGCGCGTCGCCGGCGCCCAGGCCTTCAACGACCTGGCTCGCGGCAAGATCGGCTGGGACGACCCCCGGATCGTCAAGTCGTTCCAGGTGCTCGGCGACCTGATCGGCAGGTACTTCCCGCAGCAGACCCTGGCCACCGGGTTCATCGACGCCACCTGCGCCGGGGCCAAGGGCAAGGCCCTGTTCGACAACCAGGGCGCCTTCCTCAACCTCATCATCCCCGCCGAGTGCGACAAGTCCCTGAAGCCGGGCAAGGACTTCACGTTCTTCCTCATGCCCAGGTACGACGCCTCCATGCCCGAGGCCCAGTTCGTCAGCGGCGACCTGTTCGTGGGGGCCAAGGACACCAAGAACAAGACGGCCACCCTCGCCCTGCTCGACTACCTGGCCTCGGCCGAGGCCCAGGAGATCTGGGCCAAGCGCGGCGGCTACATCGCCCCCAACGCCAAGGTGTCGTCCGACGTCTACCCGGACGAGAACGACCGCAAGGCGGCGGCCCTGTGGCCCAAGCAGGCCGCCGTGCCCGCCGGCTACGACCTCGACGACTGGATCGGCGGCGAGATCCAGGTGAAGTACCGGGAGGCGCTCGCCCAGTTCACCCGCGACCGGGACGTCGACAAGTTCATCGCCACCATGGCCAAGGTGGACACCCGGTCCTCGGGCGGCTAGGCGATGGCGTCGCGGCGCGGCGGCACCACCACCGTCGCTCCGACGCCGCCGGCGACGGGCCCGTCGCCGGCGGCCCGGACGGAGGCACCTCGCCCCCCCAGGAACCGGCTGGAGCGGTTCGCCCCGTACGTGTTCGTGGCCCCGCTGCTGGCCGTCTTCGCCGCCTTCTACCTGTGGCCGGCGCTGGTCACGGTGCTCAGCAGCTTCTTCCGGTGGGGGCTGCTGCGCCCCTGGACGCCGGTCGACCCGGCCCGCTGGCGGTTCGTCGGGCTGGACAACTACACCACCACCCTGACCGACCCCAGCTTCTGGAACGCCGTGCTCAACACGGCCGTCTGGCTGGTCGTGTTCCCCCTGCTGGTGGTCGGCTTCTCGCTGCTGGTGTCCATCCTCATCTGGTACACGACCCGCGCCGGGACCGTCTTCCGCACCGTGTTCATCCTGCCCATGACGATCTCGCTGGCCGCGGCCGGCATCATCTGGTCCTTCATCTACAACGCCGACCCCCAGATCGGGGTGCTCAACGCCGCCCTGGACCGGCTCGGCATCCTGGGCGCGGACTGGCGCCTGGGCCCGCTGGAGCTGCACCCCGGTTCCTGGCTGGCCAACCCCGGGGTGCTCCACCTCGGCTTCGCCGACGTCCGCCTGACCAACCTGGCCCTGATCGTGCCGGCGTTCTGGGCCTTCACCGGCTTCGGCGTCATCACCATCACCGCCGGCCTCACCGCCGTGCCCTACGAGCCGGTCGAGGCGGCCAAGGTCGACGGCGCCAACGCCTGGCAGACGGCCAGGCACATCCTCGTCCCGTCGCTGCGCCGGCCGCTGGTCGTGGTCGGCGTGGTCAGCGTCATCTTCGCCCTGCGCACCTTCGACATCGTGTACGTGATGACCGGGGGCGGCCCGGCCCAGGACACCATGGTGCTGGCGCTGCTGCTGTGGCAGCAGGCGTTCGCCTTCCTCGACACCCCCCAGGGCGGCCAGGCCACGGCGATCGCGGTGCTCATGTCGGCCGTGCTGGTGGCCGGCTCCTGGCCCTATCTGCGGCAGCTGCTGGCGGGCAGGTCCCGATGACCGCGGTCGGGCGGAGCCGGTGGATGACCTTCCTGCTGTACGGGTCGGTCACCGTCCTGGCCATCATCTGGCTGGTGCCGATGCTCAGCGCGCTCGCGACCGCCACCCTGCCGCTGTCGCACACCCGCGCCGGCTGGTGGAACCTGAGCCCGGCCGACCTGACCTTCGGCAACTTCGCCCGGGCCTGGGACCAGGGGCTGTCCCGGTACGCGGTCAACAGCTTCATCATCACCGTCCTGGCCGTGGTGCTGACGGTGTCGGCCGGGTCGATGGCCGCCTACGCGTACGCCCGGATGGCCTTCCGGTTCAAGGCGACCACCTACTTCCTGCTCATCACCACCATGATCGTGCCGGTGCAGATCATCCTGATCCCGATGCTGCCCTGGTTCCGCACCCTCGGCCTCAACGCCGGGCCGCAGGAGTACCTGGGCATCGCCCTGGTCCACACCGCCTTCGGTGCCGGCTGGGCGATCTTCATGCTCGGGGCGTTCTTCGCCCAGATCCCCGAGGACCTGCTGGAGGCGGCGCGGATCGACGGCGCCGGCTGGTTCGACGTGTTCCGCCGCGTCGCCCTGCCGCTGGCCGTCCCCGGGATCGTCTCGTTCGCCATCATCGACTTCGTCTTCGTCTGGAACGACCTGCTCCTCGCCCTGACCCTGCTCGACCGCGCCCACCAGCCGCTGACCGTCGGGCTGGCCAACCTCCAGACCCCGCACCTGGCCCAGGAGGACCTGGTCGCGGCGGGCACGATCATGGCCATCCTGCCGCCGCTGCTGCTGTTCGCCGCGCTAAACCGGTTCTATGTCCCGGCCTGTTCGCGGGCGCGACGAAGGGATAGCGCCATCGAGGTCGTCGTGCTCCAGATGGCGGCCCACCCCGGCGATCTTCCCGCCAACGTGGACCGCCTCGACGAGCTGGTGCGCAAGCACGCCGACGGGGCCGAGCTGGTGGTGGCCCCGGAGCTGGTGACCAGCGGATACGACCTGGACATGCTGGCCCGGCGGGGGCCGGAGCTGGCCGAGCCGCTGGACGGGCCGACCGCGGCCAGGGTGTCGGAGCTGGCCACCGAGACCGGGGCCACGCTCGTGTTCGGCATGCTCGAGCGCGACGGCGACGTCCGGTACGACACCGCGGTGGTGGCGGCGCCTGGCGGGCGGCTGGTCCCCTACCGCAAGAGCCACCTCTATCCCACCGAGTCGGCGCTGTTCGCCGCCGGGACCGAGCTGGTGGTGGCCCCGACACCGGCCGGCCGGCTCGGCATGATGATCTGCTTCGAGCACGCCTTCCCCGACGTGGCCACCGCGCTCGCCCTGCGCGGGGCCCAGATCCTGGTCATCCCGTCCGCGGTGCCGTTCGGCTACGAGCACCTGCTGACCCTGCGGACCCGCGCCCGGGCCCAGGACAACCAGGTGTTCGCGGTCGGCTGCAACCTGGCCGGCAACGGCTTCTGCGGCCGGTCGCTGGTCGCCGACCCGCGTGGCGAGGTCCTGGCCGAGGCCGGGACCGAGGAGACGGTGGTCCGGGCCACCCTCGACCTGGCCGCCATCGAGCGCGAGCGCGAACGCGAACCGGCCCTGCGGCTGCGCCAGCCGGAGCTCTACCGGCGTGGCCGGCTCTGAGGCCCGGCGCGCCTGGCCCAAACCGCTGGACGTCGGCAACGGGCAGGTGTGCGCCTCCTTCGCGGTGGACGGGTCGTGGCTGTCCCTCGGCCGCCCGCACCCGGGCCGCGGCTTCGTGGAGCTGACCGGGGCGCCCCCCTTCGACGAGGCCCTGCGCGGCCGGCCCGACGCCGAGCGGCGGCACCGCCACCAGCTCACCCTCGCTGCCAACGCCGCCCTGCGGCTGAGCGGGGCGGTTCCCGCGCTCGCGCCCGACCCCTGCCCGCCCGGCGGGGCACGCTGGTCGGGCGCCGACCGGGCCGGCAGCTACCGGGCCGAGGCCTGGGCGGCCGCCGGCCGCCCGGCCGTCACCCAGCGGCACGTCTGGCGGGCCGGGCCCGACCGGCGGCCGCGCCGGCTGGTGCTGGTGGCCTCGGCCCGGCTCCAGCGGCCGCCGTTCGCCGAGATCACCGAGGTGAGCCCGCTGCCCCCGCTGCCCTCCCTGGCCTCGACCACCGCCCAGGGGATGGTGCTCCACCTCCGCGACCGGGCGCTCCCGGCGGCGGCCCGGCTGGAGGTCCTCGTGGCCGGCGGGACGCCGAGGGGTGGCGGGTCGACGCCGACGCGGCCCGGCTCCCCATCGCCTGGGACCCGGGGCGGGAACCGACCCTCGAGATCACCGTGACCTGCGCGCTGGCCCCCGACGACCCGCCGGCGCCCGGCGGTCTCCCGGACCCCCCGGTCCACCGGGGGACCACCCCAGCGGTCCCCCGGACCCCCCCGGTCCACCGGGGGACCACCCCAGCGGTCCCCCGGACCCCCCCGGTCCCCACCGGGCCCGGGCCGGGGCGCGGCCGACCGGGCTGCACCTCCCGGCCCGGCTCCGGCCGCGGCTGTCGCGCCTGGTCGACGGCGTGCTCGGCTACGTGCTCGGCTGCACGGCCCTGGCCGTGGTCCCCGGTGAACGGTGCGTCGTCACCGACCACCGGCTGCTCCAGCTGTCGTGGACCCGCGACGCCTACTACCAGGCCCGGCTCCTGCTCGCCGCCCGCCACCTCGAGCCAGGCGCCCTCCCCGTGGTCGCCGAGCACCTGCGCTGGCTGTGGGTCCGCTGCGACCGCACCGACGGCTGGATGCGCAGCCATCTCCCCAACGGCGCCGTCAAGGACCGGGCGTTCCAGGCCGACCAGCAGCTCTACCCGGTGCTCGAGCTGCTCGACTACCGGGAGGCGGCCGGGGCCTGGCCCGAGCACCCGCCGGGCCGCGCCGGCTGGGGGGAGGCGGTCGCCGAGACCTGGCGGGCCCTGCCCATCGACCCCGAGCTCGGGCTCGTCGCCGGCGAGGAGAACCCGGCGGACGATCCCGCGTCCCTGCCCTATCTCCTGTCCACCCAGGTCCTGCTCTGGTACACCGCCACCCGCCTGCGCGCCCACGCGGACGAGCTCGGGCTGGCGCCCCCGGCCCTGGCCGCGGCCGCCGCCGCCGTGCGCGCCGCGATCCGGGACCGCTTCGCCTGCCCGGGCCCGTTCGGCGGCCAGTGGGCGTACGAGACCGACGGCCGGGGGCGGTCCCGCCGCTACCATGACGCCAACGACCTCCCGACCGCCCTGGCACCCCTGTGGGGGCTGTGCCCCCCGGACGACCGCCAGTGGTCGGCCACCATGCGGTTCGCCCTCGACCCGGCCAACCCGGGCTGGTCGCCCGGGCGGTGGGGCGGCCTCGGCTCGGCCCACACCCCCGGCACCTGGCCGCTCGGGGACATCCAGGAATGGGTGGCCGCGAGCCTGCTGGCCGACACCGGCCGCGCCGAGCGGGCGCTCGACCGCCTCCTGGCCGTGGCCGCGCCCGACGGCCTGCTCCCCGAGACCTACGACTCGGGCACCGGCCGGTGGCTGGCCCGCCCCTGGTTCGCCTGGCCGGGCGCGACCCTGGCCGCCCTCGCCCTCGGCGCCTGGACCACAGGCTTGGGCGGGGCGTCCAGCGGATAGAGGCTGGGCGGACGCGTCCCGGCCGGCAGGGCACGCGGCACGAGGAGCCGGCCACCAGCGGCCAGCCCGTGAACCTGCGCGGGTTCGGCTACCGCCGGCTGCGCCTGCCGCCCCGTTGACCCGCCTCAGCCTTCCCGCTGCAGGTCGGGGGCGACGGCGAGCTCGGGCTCGAGGTAGATGATGCGGGCGCCCGGCACCTGCTCGCGGAGCTTGGCATGGGCGTCGTCGATCACCCGGGCGGCGTCGTCGGCCGACAGCTCGGGGTCCAGCTCGATCTTGGCCGCGACCAGCAGCTCCTCGGGGCTCAGGTGCATGGTGCGGAGCTGGACCAGGCTGGCGATCCCCGGGGTGGCGGCCAGGGTGTCGCGGATGGTGGCCTGCTCCTCGGAGGAGGCGGCCTCGCCGAGCAGCAGGCTGTACATCTCGAGGCCGAGCACGACCGCGACCACGGCCAGCAGGGCACCGATGGCCAGGGTGCCGAGCCCGTCCCACAGCGGGTCGCCGGTGACCGCGGCCAGCCCGACCCCCAGGAGGGCGAAGACCAGGCCGAGCTCGGCGGCCGTGTCCTCGAGCAGGACCACCGCGAGCTCGGGCTGCTTGGTGGTCCGGATGAACGACCACCAGCTCTGCCGGCCCCGCAGGGGGCTGGCCTCCCGGACCGCCGTGCGCAGCGACAGGGCCTCCAGGACCAGGGCCACGACCAGGATGGCCAGGGCGACCTCCGGGGACTCCAGCTCGTGCGGGTGGCGCAGCTTGTCGTAGCCCTCGTACAGCGAGAACAGCGACCCGAGGGTGAACAGCACGACCGCGACCAGGAAGGCGGCGAAGAAGCGGACGCGGCCGTGCCCGAACGGGTGCCGGCGGTCGGGTTCCCGGCGGGCCACGCGGGAGCCCCACAGGAGCATCGCCTGGTTCCCGGTGTCGGCCACCGAGTGGAAGGCCTCGGCCAGCATGGAGGACGCCCCGGTGATCAGGAACCCGACGAGCTTGGCCACGGCGATGCCCAGGTTGGCCAGGAGGGCGGCGATGACCGCGACGGTGCCACGCCCCCTGTCCGGCCTGGCATCTGGTGGGGTGGGCCTGGTGTCCTCTGTCATGGGCTCGATGGTCCGGGGCTCGGTGCGATCCTGCCACGTTCGCGAGGGAAGAAGTGGGGTAGATCAAGACTGGTTCGCGGGCACGGTTGGTGGAACGATCTAGGACCTAAGATCGGCGGAAGGTCGCGGAAGGCGCTGGTGCTCCAGCCTGAGCAGATGGACGGGTGGCC
>Ga0075423_10000575_pt1 | contig 30053 bp, 27 predicted proteins | sample SoiMethybrSBSTD2_FD_80114 | JGI IMG/M metagenome (GOLD analysis project Ga0075423, IMG submission 80114) | Bulk soil microbial communities from a Populus tree surrounding site in Tennessee, USA - Soil MetaG P. TD hybrid SBSTD2 | ecosystem: Environmental > Terrestrial > Soil > Tree plantation...
AGTCGACGATATCGGCAGGGCGCTTGTTGCAACAGAGTAAGGACATCACGGTGACCGGCTGCGTGCAGCTCGCCGATCGGCCGACCAGCAGTCCAACTGGAACTACGAGCCCTGGGACCTCCGCTGGCGCGAGACCGGGCACCTCGAACGCGCCTTCATCGGCGGCGTCGACGGCCAACAATCGATTCATGTTGACCGGCGCCACAAGCGGCGGCAGCGCGAATGCCACCAGGAGCGATTCACCACCGGCCGCCGATACCTACCTGCTCGAAGGGCAGACGGCAGAGTTGCGGCAGCATCTGAACCACAAGGTCGAGATCACCGGACACGTCTCGTCCTCGTACAGTTCCTCGGGAAGCTCCTCGTCCAGCGCCAGCGGCCGGCGGTTGAACGTCCAGTCAGTGCGGATGATCGCGGCGAGCTGCGCTCGGTAGCAGTTCGAGGTTCGACGTTCGCGGTTCGAGGTTCGACGTTCGATGTTCAGGCAGCCTGCAGCAGGTTTCTGAGGTCGAGCCCCTGCGGTGGCGAGACGGTCTCTGTGATGTGGCGCTCGTACGCGCCCGATGAATCGCGCGTCGCGGTATCCAGGCGGCCCATCGGTGAGTAGCTGCGTTCATCGAGCAGCGTGATGACCGGATGCAGCGGCTCGCCGCGGCCGGTCTGAATCACGACGCCGAGTTCATTCCTCGTCGTCCGCACCAGCGATCCAAGCGGGAAGAACGTAATCGCGTTCACGAACGTCTTGACCAGCGCGGTATTGAGCTTGTCGCCGGCCAGACGCGCGAGGATTAGACACGCGCGCTCCGGCGGCGTTGGTTGCTGATACGAGCGCGCGCCGGTGATCGCTTCGTAGACGTCGGCCACCGAGACGATCTGGCTCATCGGATGCGGAATCGCGTCGCCGAGGTCGGGATAGCCGCCGCCCTTCACGCCGCGATGGTGCTCCAAGGCCACGGTCGGTGTCAGCGGATGTAGCCCCTCGGCCTGCACCAGAATCTCGGCGCCTAACGTGGTGTGGGACTCGATCAGTTTCCGTTCGGCTTTGTCGAGCGCTCCCGGCTTCTTCACGATCTCGAGCGGGATCTGCGTCTTGCCCACGTCGTGCAGCAGTGCCGCTTCGGTGAGCGCGGCAAGCAGAACCTCGTCCAGGCCAACATGTTTCCCCAGCAGCATGCTGAGCATCGCGACGTTCACGGAGTGGCAGTAGGTGAGGTTCTCGTACTGCTTCACGGCCAGGATCTGTCCCAGAGCCGCGTTGCTGCGCGCGACCTTGTGAATGAGCAGCTGAACGAGATCCCGCACCGTGACGACGTCGAGCGGCTTGCCGGCGGTGGTCTGCTCGAAGGTCTGCTGCGCCATGAGCAGCGACTCGGCATAGTCGGGATCGAGCGGACCCGTGGGTGCGTCGGGCCACTGCTGCGCGCGCCACTTGGTGTCGAGCGGGAGCAGCTTGCCAAGGGAGATGTGCCGCACGTTGCGCGCGGCGAGTTGTCCCGAGACACTCTCGCCGGTTTCGGCATAGCGCCACAGGAACTCCGCGACCGCAAGGAACTCGTCGAGCTCGACGCCTTGATGGATGTGCAGGCTGTCGATACCGAGGCCAGTGAGTTGTTCGACGAGCGGCTGGTTCGCCTGCTGCGAGGCGCTCGACGGCACGTCATCCAGAAATACATCGCCGCGGATCACGTCGATGCGCAGCGGGCTGCTGGCGCGCAGCGGCTCCTCGACCAGACCGCCGATCTCTTCGAGCTTCTGGCGGATCATCGGGTGACCCGCCGGATACGTTCCCGCGAGTTTCCGCAGCGCCGCCAGCCCTTTGAGAATCGCGAGCGGGTCGAGCGGAGTGGCTGTTGTCGGATCGCTCATCGCGAGCGATACTCCTTCACCTTGCGGGCGAGCTGCTTGAGGCTGGGTTGCCAGAACCTCATTCGAAATGCTTCGTAGGGTTTCAGCACATCGTCGAGGCCCTGAATCTTGTTTTGACCGGCGCGGTCGATCAGGCGCATCGCGGTATGCGGATGGCGCAGCACGAAGTCGCGCGAGCCGAGCAGGTCGCGCAGCAGCGCCATCGTCTGGTTCGGCGGGAAGTGCCACATCGCATCCTCCGCTGCCGCATGCTTGTCATCGTTCACTGTGCGAATCTGCCGCGCCACCGGCGCCGCCGCTGCAGCAGAGCCGATCCGCGCCAGCGATCGCAGCGCCTCGCGAGCGACTTGCTGATCCTGATGCTCGACCAGCCGCGCGAGCGACGTTTCATAGCCGACGCCGGCGTGACCAAGCACTTTCGCAATGACGCGGGCCGCAGCCACGCTGCGCGAATCGAGGTCGACGATCAATGCGGGTGCAACGGTCGGGGCGAGATCGCACATCAGCGTGGTCAGCGCGCGCGCCTTGCCCTGATGCGCGGTGTGGTCGGCCAGGGCAATGAAGCCGGGCACCAACGCGGCGCCGAGCGCTCGCGCAAGATCGTGGACGATCGCGCGGCCTTCCGCATCCCGCTCGTGAAGTTCGGCGAGAGCGAGCAGGCGAGCTGGGGTACAGAAATCGCCAAGCGCACGAGCGATCGAATCGGAGACGTCCGGCCGCCGTTCCGCGAGCTCGCGGCACAGCGTTTTGAACGTGTCGATACTGGCGATGATGTCGGCCCAGCGCTCCGCGCGTTCGAGCGTGCCGAGGTGATCGAGCGCTCTCTTGAGGAAGATCTCGACGAGCGCGGGATTCGGTTCGATCCGTACCAGCTTGGTGATGCAGCCAAGCTGCACGATGAGCGGGTCGGTGGCGCCGATGCCGTCGCGCACGTCGACGACCATCGCCGTGGCGTGTTCGTCGATGGAGAGGTCGAAGGCCGCGAACTCGGAGAAGTTGTTGCCGCGGGCTCCGTCGACGCGAATCAGTTCGCGCGCGTGGCGCTCGATGGTGGATGCGCCCATCGCGCTCGTGTCGCGTGTCTCGCCCGACTGTTTGGCGCGCTGCCGCTCGTTGATCAACGGCTCCAGGGCGGCGCGGCGCTCCGGTGCCAGGTCGAGCCGGTTGAGTGCCGCCGACAGCACTTCGGGTGCGGCAGTCTCGAGATCGAGCAGCAGACAGATCGATTCGGCGAGGTCGACGTCGGGAAAATCGTGCAGGACGCGGCCATCGGCCTTGCCGTCGAGCAGACCGGGCAGGATCGTCCGCTGCAGCAGGTTGTTGCGCCGATCGGGCTCGAGCTTCAGCACCGCCTTGGCGAGCTTGCCGAACATGATCTGCGCCAGACGCGGATCGAGCGCCGAGCACAGCATGGTGAGGTCGCTGTACTTGCGTTCGAGCGCCGTCTCCTTGACCCCGGGGCCGCTTATGTCGTCGCCGGTCAGCCGCATCAACATTGTCGCGACGTCGGCAGGGTCGTTCACGAGCACGACGAGATCGACCAGCGAGACGGCATCGAGCCGCTGCGCCGGATCCATGCGGACCCATCCCTTGTCGGGCGGGTAGAGATAGCTCACCGGCGCATCCGGTTGCGTCAGATCCTCGCGACGCTGGCGTTCGTGATCGAGCAGATCGCGGGTGGGCGCGGCCGGCGCCCCGACGTCCATCACCGCAGGCTGATGCATCATCTCGATGATGATGCTGTCGACGCCGTGCTCGACGAGACGCTCGGCGAACGTCATGTCGCCGCTGTCGTGATCGTCGGACTCGACGAGGTCGATGCAGAAGCGGGTGATATGCCGCGGCGTGACTTCGCGATCGAGGTCGATCGCCGCGACCCGCAGGCGGAACAGCCGGCGCGTGATCTCGTGTTCGATGACCGAGCCGGCGCCGATCGCGATCTCGTCGATCACCAGATCGCGTGGCGTGACCCGCGCGCTGATGCGATCGCGATGCGGCACGGCCTTGAGCGCGTCATGGCAGGCCATCACGGCGTCAACGCACATCGGGCTCGCCGCCGGATAGGTATGGAATTGCCGCGTGGCGCGCGCAAGCAGGCGCAGCACTTCTTCGATAGCCGCGAGATCGGCGCGCTTGGCGGGCGCAGGAGTTCCCGGTCGACCAGCGGGAGCTGGTGACGGAGGCGGGGTTCCGGCTCCTTCGACTCGCGTGGCTCGCTCGGGGCGGGCTTTCTCGGATGTCGTCAGTAAGGCAGCTCGCACGACTCTATCTGTTATCGACCGACGATTTCGTGGCCGACACGGCCTGTTTTGGGGCGCTCGAGCGTGAGAAAGGCAAACTGCGAGCCACTGTGCGCAGGTTGAGAGTGTGCGCAGAAATGGGAAGGGGGACGGCGGTTTGTTAGGATCTGCGTCTTGGCGAAAACGTCTCAGGCGCCGTCTGCTCGTTTCGAAGGCTTCCCACCGGACGCGACGAAATTCCTCGCTGGCCTCGAGGCGAACAACAACCGCGATTGGTTTCACGCCCACCGGGAGACATACGAGCGGGCGGTTCGCGAGCCGATGAAAGCGCTCGTCGCCGAATTCGCGCCTCGCTTCGGCCCGGCCAGGATCTCGCGCATCAACCGCGACAATCGTTTCTTCAAGGATCGCCCGCCGTACAAGACGCACATCGATGCGGGCGTCGGCGACTATTTCCTCTCGTTGTCGTCACATGGCTTTTACGTCGGCACCGGTTTCTACATGCCGGAGTCGTCCGTGCTCGAGAAGTTCCGTGCCGCAATCGATCGGGACGCCTCAGGCAAAGCGCTCGTGACGATCATTGCCGGGCTCAGACGCAAGGGGTATCGAGTCGACACGCACGAGCGGCTGGCATCGGCGCCGCGCGGCTACGCGAAGGATCATCCGCGTCTCGACCTCTTGCGGATGAAAGACATTCACGCCGGCTTGCTCACGCCGCCAGGGCCCGCGATCACGACGCGCACGCTGCTCGACCGCATCACGAAGACCATGACCGACCTGAAGCCGTTCGGGGCGTGGCTCAAGCATTACGTTGGTTGATAATGGCTCTCATGTCGAACTCGAGATTCGTCGCGCTGATATCCGCCGTCGTCGCTCTCGCGTTGACCGCGACGCTCAGCGCTCACCATTCGTTCCCGGCCTACTACTTCGAAGACCAGCTGATCGAGGTCGAAGGTCCGATCACCAGCGTGGAATTCAAGGCTCCGCACGTGTGGGTACATGTCACCGCGCGCGACACGTCAGGCCAGGAGCGCACCTATTCCGCCGAGTGGTCGAACCCGACGCGCCTCGAGCGCGACGGCATCACGAAGGACACGCTGAAGGCCGCCGATATCGTGCAGGTGTGGGGCGCGCCGAGTCGCAATGCGTCCGACAACAAGATGCATCTCAAACGCATTCATCGCGCCAGCGACGGGTGGGAATGGGGGATGAACAGACGTCGCTAGTAGAATGCCTGCGATGCTAAAAGCAAGCGCAGGCCTGATCCTCCCCACCACGATCACCGGGTCGCTGCCGCGACCGAGCTGGTACACCGAAAACATCGGTCCCCGCGCGTTTCGTGAGGCGATCTCCGACGCGCGCTTTCGCGAGCAGTACACCGATGCCGTCGGCGCGCACCTCAAGGATCAGGAACGCGCCGGGCTCGACATCGTCACCGACGGTGACGCGCGCCTCGATGCCGATGTCGGCGGCATGAGTTGGTTCCAGTACCCGGCGCGCCGCTTCAACGGCGTCAGCGGCTCCGACTACTACAAGACTCGGAAGGGCTACGGCGGAACCGCCAAGGGCGACATCATCTTCGAGGTGATGGAGAGTCGCGTGATGCCGCGGTGCGTCGGCACGATCTCACGCGGACCGTTGCACTACACGGCCACCTGGAAGCTGACCCAGGGGCTCACGGCGCGGCCGGTGAAGTTCGGCACGATCACGCCCGAGTTGATTGGCACTTCGATCGGCAACGATCACTACTCGAACCAGGAAGATCTTCTCAACGACATCAGCAACGCGATGCGCGACGAGCTCCTCGACGTCGCCCGCGCCGGGTGTGCGGTGATTCAGATGGAGGAGCCGAACATTCACCTCATCGGCGTGCAGCGCGGTGGCACCGGCGGCGCGCTGCCGGTGGAATTCTTCATCAAGATCTTCAACAACACCGTGCGCGGCCTGCGCGATCTCACCGAGGTGTGGTGTCACACGTGCTGGGGCAACCCGGCGCAGCAGCGGTTGTTCGCGACCAACCAGTCGTACAAGGACGCGCTGCCGCATCTCAATCAGCTCGACGTCGACGTGCTCACCTTCGAATGCGCGACCAGCGACGGCATGGATCTGGAGCTGATCGGGCGGCAGATCACCGACAAGAAGATCGCCATCGGCGTCGTCAATCACCGCGATCTGCAGGTGGAGCGACCCGAGCAGGTGGCGGCGCTGATTCGCAAAGCGCTGAAGTACATCCCCGCCGAGCGTCTGGTCCTGTCGAGCGATTGCGGCTTTGGCCGCGAGGGCATGAGCCGCCGCATCGCGTTCTTCAAGATGGTGTCGATCGTCCGCGGCACCAACATCGTTCGCAAAGAGCTCGGTCTCCCGGAAGCCACATGCCTCGCTGCAGATCCTCGCTACGCGCTTGCGGACGAAATCGGCTGATCACCAGGGAAGGACGTCCGCAGCCCTTCACCACAGAGGAACGTAACAGAGCCGAACAAGCCGATTGCTCCAAGGTGCTGTAGCGCGAGTGGGGCCGCGCGCATCGCGCGGCCCCACTCACACAGAGTCCATGTCAGCAGAAAGCTCTGTTCGTGTTCTGTTTCTCAGTTGCTCTGTGACGAGACAGGCTCTGTACTCTCTCTCGATCGAGATCGTCTCTGTTGCCTATCGAGCAACTGTCACACCCAGTCCGTCGGGCATCCACACTTCGGACAGCTGGTACTTGTTCTCGACGTGCTTGAATTCGAGTGACGGCTGGTCGGCGCTCGGCGCGGCCGCGCGAGCCGGTCTCGTGTTCAGGATTGCCGACGCCGTTCCGTGCTCGCTGCGGATCATCAGTGCGGTCGAGTAATCGTCGCGCTGAATTCTGTACTCACCGGCGGGCAGGGTCTGATCGCCGACGATGAACGGGAACGGGACTTTCACTTCGAGCACATTCGTCACTCCCGCATGCGCGGTGCCACCAACGCCTGCCAGACACACCACACCGACGAGCATCGATCGCTTGACAACGGACCACATAGAGCCTCCTCAATGCCACCCCACGTCGCAGGCGTGCGCCGTGGGGGCCCCGGCAAGAGCAAACTGGCGTCGCTGATCGTTAAGACGCGGTCCGGCGGGCGTGAGACGTGAAGCGAAGATGAATTCGGTCTGACGATTTCGTGACCGCTCACGCCAAGGCGTTTCTCACAAAAGGCCGTGCTAGCGCCATGAGCGCGAGCACGATGCCGAACGTGCACACGATCGTTGCGCCCGTTGGTAGATCGAGGATCAGCGATAGATACACGCCGATCGCCGAGACCACCGTGCCCATCGACCAGCCGAGCGCGAGCCGCGTGCCGATGCGATCGGCATAGAGCATCGCCGCCACCGACGGCACGATGAGATAGCAGAACACCAGCAGCACGCCGGCAATTGCCACCGACGAGGTGACGACGAAGCCGAACGAGGCGTAGAAGAGGAAGTCCCAGCGACGCGTCCCCTTCATGTCCATCGCGTTCGAATGGTCCATCGACATGGCCAGGAAGCGCTTGCGGAAGGCGTAGTGGAACGCGCCGATGCCGCCGTAGACGATCGCGGTCCTGATCACCTCGCTCCACGACACGGCGAGGATGTTGCCGACCAGCATGTCCTTGAGGTGCTCGGTTTCAGACGTGGCCTTGCTCATCGCGATGATCGTCGCCGCCGACGCCACCGCGTAGCAGATGCCGATGATCGCCTCCTGCGGAATCCGCGCGCGCTGGCCGCGGATCGTCGAGAAGACGAGCGCGCCAATCAGCGTGAAGCCGAGGCTCATCCAATAGACCGAGGTGCCGTGCGGATCGGCATCGAGGGCCGGAATGAGGATGGCGACCGCCGAGCCGAGCGCCGCAAACTGCGCCAGCGACAGATCGACGAAGATGACGCCGCGCTCGACAACGTGAAGACCGAGATACGCGTGAATGCCGGTGAGGATGAGGCTGGCGACAAAAGGCGGCGCCAGAAACGCTAGTGTGTCCATACACCTCCAGTGGAGCGTCTACGGAGTCGCGCCGGCCTTCTTCAGCGCGTTGACGAGGAGCATGACGTCGTAGTCGAACAGCGACACGTAATCGGTGATCTCCTTCACGCCGCCGACCGACGGCGGCATCACCAGCACTTCGGCGCCGGTGGCGCGCCCGATGGCATTCGGCGTCTTCAGATCGAAGTACGGCTCGACCAGCACCACCTTGACGTTCTGCCGCTTCATCTCGGTGATGACATCGAGCGTGTGCTGCGGCGACGGTGGAATGCCGGGGCGCGGTTCGACGTAGCCGATGATATCGAGGCCGAAGCGATCGGCGAAGTTGGGGAATGATCGATGGTAGGTCACCACCTTCGCGCCCTTGAACGGTGCCATCGCCGCGCTCCACCGGCTCTCGCCCTGCGTGACCTTGTTGACGAAGTCGTTGAGCCGCTGATCGAACACCGCCTTGTCGTTGGGCCGCAGCCGCGTGAAGGCGGCCGCGATGTCGCGGGCGATGATCTTGCCGTTCTCGGGATCGAGCCAGTAGTGCGGGTTGCCCAGCGGGTGCACGTCGCCCATCGCGCGCGTGATCTGTCCCTGCGGGATCTCGAGCACTCGCACGTTCGTCGACGCGTCGAGATAACCGGGGCCGCCCACCTGAATCTTGGCGTTGCGGCTTTGCGTGATGAGCGGCGGCAGCCAGCCGATCTCGAGCTCGCGGCCGATCAAGATCAGCAGATCCGCTTTCTGCAGCTTGAGGATGAAACTGGGCTTGGCTTCGACGTTGTGCGGATCCTGGTAGCCGCGCGCCAGCGCCTCCACCGTCACGCGATCGCCGCCGACGTCACGAGCGATCGCCGCCATGTCCTCGGTCGTGGCGACGACGGTGAGCTTGCCCTGCGCAAACGCATCCGACGCGCACAGTGCGATCGCGACGACCGCGGCCGCAATCAACAGCGAGCCGAGCGCGCTAGAACGGGTGCGCACCATGGGCTCCGATGGAATACTGGAATTGGAACAGCAATTCGTCCGCATTCGATCCTTCAGCATAGGTGGTATGGCGATACTGGCCACGGATCTGGCCAAACTCGCTCGGCCAGTACGTGACGATGAACGATGCCGCCCTATCCTGCAATGCCTGTGCCTCGGCGCGATCCGATCGATCGTAGCGAACCCCGCCAAACCAGCGTCGTGCCAGCTGGTAGTCCCCCGAAACGTAGTAACCGAAAGAGGACTGGAGCCCATCCGATTGCTGCCGCCGACTCCACGCCAGCTCCGAGCGTGCGATGAACGAGCGGTAGATCGCGCGCTGCAACGGACGCCACCTGAACGTGGCATCGAACCCGTACAGATCGGTCACATGGCGCCCGATATCGATGCCGTTGATCACACCGGAGTCGTTGTGGCCGCGCGCGTATGACGCGCCGAGATCGAGGTTCGTGCTCTCGGTCACGTCGTGATACCCGCGCACGTGTCCGACGTAGCTCAGATCGCCGCGCGTGCTCGAATGAAAGAGACCCTCTGAATCGCCGCGGAACACCTGTCCCGTGGCTTCGAGAAAAATCCACGGGTTGGGAATGAGCCGCGCCACCGAGACGCCAGCATCGTTGATCCCATCTTCACCGCCAAGGAGACTTGTGGTGACCAGCGGGCGATCCACCCACGTAAGCGTGTGCGAGTGCGACGTGTTCACCTTGCCGAAGGCCGCGCGCATCTTGCCGACCCTGACGAGCAGACCGCCAGGCACGGCAGGGAACGTCACGTAGCCTTCCTCGAGATCGACGCCCGATTCGCCGAACGAGATAAAGAAATCGCCGCGCGCGTACGGATCGGCGATCGCCTGAAACGAGGCTTCGGCCTCGCGCACTTGAATCGCGGGCTCAGGAGCGATCGGGTTGCGCCCGGCCGCGCCGACGATGTTGCCGATCACGGCCATGTCAGGGTTGAACACTTTCGAGGCGCCGGCGCCAGGCTGCGAGCTGCTCGCGGTCGTGTCGCCCTGCAGCGTGCCTGTGGCCAGTTGTGGTGAGACCGTCGCGGGTGCTGGTGTCTGCGTTGCAGGCGCCTGCGGCTGTTGTTGCGGCGGTGGGCTTTGCACGGCGGTCAATGCCGCTTCCAGCGCGCTCAATCGATCGCGGTATTCCTTCTGCAGCGCCTCGAAGTCGGCGCGCAGCTTGTCGATCTGCTGCTTCAGCGCCTGCGGACTGTCCGCGGTCTGAGCCGACGCGATACCCGGTATGAGCAACGCGGCCAGAACGCCCACACCAACTGCACGCACAATAGCCATGCTCATGAGAAAACTCCCTCCAGTGAGTTAGGCGGGTGCCTCGCCCTCGCCGAGCCGCGCGCTACGACGGCTGGTCAGCGCCGTGCCGTCAGTAGGCTCGTCGCGAGAGCTGCTGCGGCGATCGAGCATCGGGAGCGTCACCGTGAACGTCGAGCCTTCACCCAGCCGGCTGTCGACCGCGATCGTGCCGTGGTGACGATCGACGATCCATTTGACGAGACTGAGTCCGAGGCCGACGCCTTCCTGCGGCGCCGATCGCGACGGGTCGGCCTGATAGAAGCGATCGAAGGCGTGCCCGGCATCGTCCTCCGACATGCCGATGCCGGTGTCGCGCACATCGATGCGCGCGCGGCCATCGTCATGCGCGACGCGCAGGACGACGCGGCCGCCTTCGGTGGTGAACTTCAACGCGTTGTCGAGCAGGTTGAGCAGCAGCCGTTGCAGCCATCCGGCATCGCCGTCGACCATCACCGGACCGGCGCGCTCGCAGCGCAGCTCGATCGCGCGTGCTTGTGCGACCGGCTCGAGCTGATCGACCAGTGACGCGGCGAGATCGCTGACGTTGACCGTCGCGAAGGTGAGCGGAATCTGACCCGCTTCGGCGCGCGCCAGCGTGAGCAGGTGATCGATGAGCCGCTTCAGCTTGTCGAGCTCTTCGATCTGGCTGGCGAGGACGCGGCGCTGATCGTCGGTCGGAGCGCTGCGCAGGGCGAGCTCGATCTCGCCGCGCAACGCCGCCAGCGGTGTGCGCAGTTCGTGCGCGAGTGCAGTGCTGAACTGTCGCATCTCGCCGACCGAGTGTTCGAGCCGCTGCAGCGTTTCGTTGAACGCCCGCGCCACATCATCGAGCTCGTCCTTCGCGCCGCGCGTCGGCAAGCGGCGCGCGAGTGTCGAGACGTCGATCTCTCGTGCCACGCCAGCCAGGCGCGTCAGCGGCGCCAGGGCGATGCGCGACAGCCACCACGATGCGGCGGCGGCGACAAACAACGCCGGCAGCGCGAGCAGCAGCATCAGCCGTCGATAGCGTTCGAGCGCGTTGTCGACTCCGCGCAGCGAGACGCCGACTTGCAGCAAGTACCGGCGACCCGGTTCGCCGGGAATCACGCTGTTGGAGATGCGCAGACGCCCGTAGTCGGTGCTGATCGTGAACGGCCCGCGGGCGCTGTATTCATGCACTTCCTCCGGCGCCAGCTGCAGACCGAGCGGCGCGAAGCCGGCCGACTGAAACACCATGCGCCCGGTCTTGGCGTCGTACAGCTGGTAGTAGCGCGTCGCCTCCTGCACGAAGGCGACCTGATCGCTGTCGTTCGGATTCAGATCGATCGACGGCTCGTCGCCCTCGAGCTTCAGATAGCCGTGCAGGCCTTCGGTCAACTCCGTCAGCCGCGTGTTCACATCGTCATCGAGCCAGCGGGCGAGCACGCCGTATGACACCACGCTGAGCGCCGCGAGCAGCAACCCCGACACCAGCATCGAGGCTGCCGCGAGCCGCACGCGCAGCGGCAGCGTCATGACGGCGAGTCGGTCAGCATGTAGCCGACGCCTCTGACGGTATGAATGAGCGGCGTCCCGAAGCCGCGATCGATCTTGTTGCGCAGCGAGTTGATGTGCACCTCGACGACGTTGCTGATGCTGTCGAAGTGGACGTCCCAGACGTGCTCGATGATGAGCGATCGCGTCAGCGGTCGATCGGTGTTGCGCATCAGGAATTCGAGCAGCGCATACTCTTTCGGCTTCAGCTCGATCAGATTGCCGCCGCGCCGCACGAGACGACGGATCGTGTCCATCTCGAGATCGGCGACGCGCAGCACGCTTTCGCGCGGCGCGCCGCGGCGGAGCAGTGCACGCAGCCGCGCCGACAGCTCGGCGAGCGCGAACGGCTTCGCCATGTAGTCGTCGGCGCCGGCATCGAGTCCGGCGACGCGCTCGTCGAGGGAATCTTTGGCCGTGAGGATCAGGACCGGCAATGACGGTTTTCGCGATCGGATGTCGCGCAGCACTTGAAAGCCGGAGCGCCCAGGCAGCATCAGGTCCAGCACGACGGCGTCGTAGTCCACGGCACCGGCCTGATCGCCAGCACTGTTGCCATCGTGCAGGACGTCGACCGCGTAGCCCTCCTGCTGCAGTCCAGTCTGAATGAAACTCGCGACCTTGCGATCATCCTCGATGACGATGACCCGCATCACGCTTCCTCCACCGTTGTGCCTGGGTCCAATGCTCAACGCCCAATGTTCTCAGCTAATGCTGCCACGATTTGTCAGCGGCGAACGCGGGCGGATGCGGGGGAAATGACGCATTAACAAGGATTAATCGTGCGTTCATGTTGGGCTCAGGTGGTCCTCGTTGAATAGGAGGTGAACACGACGAGAGCGCGGGGCCGCCTCATCGGACCCGCCAGTGATCACACGAGAACAACTTCAGAGCAACACGAGGAGAGAGACATGCGCAAAGTGCTCACCACGTTCGCGCTGCTTGCCGCCCTGGCGGTGACCGGTGCGGCGCAGGCAGCTCAGGCCACGGCGAAGAAAGACACGGCGAAGCCGGCGGCGGCGGCGACCAAGCCGGCGGCGGCGGCAAGCCACTCGGTCAAGGGCACCGTGAAGTCGATGGATGCGTCGACGCTCGTCATCACCAAGTCCGGCAAGGCCGGCGGCGAGATGACGTTCACGGTGAATGCCGACACCAAGAAGGACGGCGCGCCCGCCGTCGGTTCTGCGGTGTCGGTTCGCTATCGCACGGAAGGCAGCTCCAACGTCGCCACCGCGGTAACGGCATCGGCGCCGAAGCCGGCGAAGACGCAGGCAAAGAAGTAGCCGCACCGGCATCTGGATCGAGGCGTCTACCGCAGGCGCCTCGATTCATCTGATGTCAACGCGACGATCAGCCATGCCGGTCCGCATCGTCTCGCTCGTCGTCGCGCTGGTGTTGGTGGCGCGGCTGGCGCCGGCGCACACCGCCGACATCGTCACGCTTCGCGGACATCCTCAAGCCGTCCACGTCTACGGCACGCGAAGTTCGAGTCCCCCCGTAATCGTCTCGAGCGGTGATGGCGGCTGGATCCATCTCGGTCCTCACATCGCGCAGATCCTCGCCGCTCACGGGTATTTCGTCGTCGGTTTCAACGCCAAGGAGTATCTCGAGAGCTTCACCACCAGAACGAGCACGCTGCAGCTCACCGATGTGCCCGCGGATTATCGCGAGCTCGTGCGCTATGCGGCGGATGGACCCGCACCCCAACGCGCAAGCGTGCGCGTCGGGGACCCCGGGTCGTCGGCGAAGCCGATCCTCATCGGCGTGTCTGAAGGTGCAGGCCTCTCGGTGCTGGCCGCGGCCGATGGTCAGACCAAAGCGGCCGTCGGCGGCGTCATTGCGATCGGGCTGCCCGATGTGAACGAGCTCGGGTGGCGGTGGAAGGATGCATGGATCTACGTGACGCATGGGATCCCGAACGAGCCGACGTTCAGTTCGGCCGCACTCGTCGGACGCATGGCGCCGCTGCCGCTGGCCGCCATCCACTCGACGAACGACGAGTTCGTGCCCGTCAGCCAGGTGCAGCAGACGATGACGCGCGCCTCCGATCCGAAGAAGCTGTGGGTGATTTCGGCGGCCGATCATCGATTCAGCGACAACCTGTCCGAGCTGGATCGCAAACTGCTCGAAGCCATGACCTGGGTCCGGAGTCAGTCACTCCAGTAACCGTCGCGCGCGACCGGCTGATGCGCGCGCTGCCCCCGCTCATTGGCCTCGTGCTGTTTGTCATCGCGCTCGAGGTGCTGCGCCGTGAGCTGCACGCGGTGTCGTGGCGCGGATTGTCGGCCGCGATCGCGGGCATGCCGTCAGCCATGCTGCTGGCGGCGATCGCGCTCACCTCGGTGAACTACGCGGTGCTCACCGCGTACGACTTCATCGCCTTTCGATCGATTGGTCGACGCCTGCCGCGTTGGCGCGTCGCCGCCGCTTCATTCCTCGCCTACGCGATTGCCAACAACGTCGGCTTCGCGATGCTGTCCGGCGCGTCCGTCCGCTATCGGTTCTACACGCGATGGGGCATCGGGGCGCAGGACTTCTCTCGTATCGTGCTGTCGTACTCGGTGACCTTCTGGCTCGGTCTGTTGACACTCGGCGGAGTGACGCTGATCGTGAGCCCGTTGCCGTTGGCGCTCGGGTTCCCCGCGGCCTGGGCACCGGCGTTCATCGGCGCACTGCTGCTGACGACGACCGCTGCCTACCTCGTCGCGGCGTGGCGGCATCGGCAACCGCTGGTCGTTCGCGGACTCGAGCTTCGCTTTCCGTCAGTACAGCTCGCGTTGCTGCAAGTCGTCGCCTCGGCGATCGATTGGGCGCTTGCCGGCGCGATCGTGTACGTGCTGCTGCCGCCGGGCAGTGCGCCGTTTCTCGTCGTGCTCGGCGCGTTCCTCGTGGCTCAAGTGCTTGGACTGGCGGCGCATGTGCCTGGCGGCGTCGGTGTGTTCGAAGGCCTGATGGTGCTGCTGCTGAAGCCGTACCTTCCATCCGCGCAGCTGGTCCCCGCACTGGTTGTCTATCGCGCCGTCTATTACGTGTTGCCACTCGGCATCGCCTTGGTGGCACTGCTGTTCGACGAGGTGCGCCTGCGTCGCGCACATGCTGTGCGCGCGGCGGTGGCGATCGGGCGCATCTCGGAGCAGCTCGCACCGCGACTCGTAGCGGTCTGCACGTTCATCGCCGGTGTGGTGCTGCTGTTCTCGGGTGCCACGCCTGCCGCCGAGCATCGCCTGGCGTTGCTGCATCGAATCGTGCCCCTCGGCATCATCGAGACGTCGCATGTCATTGGCAGCGTGGCCGGTGCGCTGCTGTTGTTGCTGTCGCAAGGTCTCGCACGCCGTCTCGATGCGGCGTACTACCTCACTGCGGTTGCGGTCGCCGCCGGCATGATCGCGTCGCTGCTCAAAGGCGGCGACTGGGAGGAAGCGCTGGTGTTGAGCGCGCTGCTGCTGATGTTGTGGCGGGCGCGGCCGGCGTTCAATCGCACGGCAGCGTTCTTTGCCACCCGCTTCTCGGCGGCGTGGATTGCCGCCGTCGTCGCGGCGCTGGCCGCTTCGGTGTGGCTGGGACTCTTTGCGTTCAAGCACGTCGAGTACTCGCACGATTTGTGGTGGCAGTTCGAGCTCGATGCCGAAGCATCACGTTTTCTCCGCGCCACCATCGGCGCATCGACGGCGGTGCTGCTGTTCGCCGCCGCGCGCCTGATCGGACATGCGCCGCACGAGGTCGATGCACCATCGAACGAGGATCTGACCCGTGCCGGCGAGATCATCGCCACCCAGTCCGCAACCTATCCCAGTTTGGTCTACCTGCGCGACAAAGCGATCGTCTTCGACGATCGGCGCGAGGCGTTTGTCATGTACGCCGTGCAGGGTCGCACGTGGGTGGCGCTCAAGGATCCGGTCGGAGCGCCGGCGCGTGTGCCCGAGCTGATTCGCACGTTCATCGAGCGCTGCGACGACTTCGGCGGCACCCCGGTGTTCTACGAAGTCGGTCCGCAGTACCTGCATCACTACGCCGACTTCGGATTGACGACGGTGAAGATCGGCGAAGACGCCGGCGTCGACCTCACGAAGTTCTCCCTCGAGGGTCCGCGCGGCGCGCGCTTCAGGCAAGTGACGCGGCGATTCGACAAGGACGGATGTTCGTTCCGCGTCATCCCCGCCGCCGACGTGCCCACGGTGATGGACGCGCTCGCCGACGTGTCCAACGATTGGCTGCGCAACAAAGTCGGCGCCGAAAAAGGCTTCTCGGTGGGGTTCTTCGATCCCGAGTATCTCGCGAGGTTCCCGATCGCGCTCGTCGAGCTCGGCGGCCGGATTGTCGCGTTTGCGAACCTCTGGCCGAGTGGGCGAGCGGAGTCGAGGGCGGAGCTGTCGATCGATTTGATGCGGTATCACCACCTCGCCCCGAGGAGCGTGATGGAAGCCCTCATCGTGCAGGTGCTCGTGTGGGGCAAGGAGCACGGGTACCAGTCGTTCTCGCTGGGCATGGCCCCGATGTCGGGCTTCGAGGCCTCGCCGTTTGCGCCCCTGTATGCGCGCGCTGGCAACTTCCTCTACGAGCACGGCGCGCGTCTCTACAATTTCCAAGGGTTGCGCGCGTTCAAGGAAAAATTCGACCCGGTGTGGGAGTCGCGCTACCTGGTGTATCCAGGCGGATTCCGGCTCCCCCGGATTGCTGCCGACGTGTCCGCGCTCGTCGCCGGAGGCTACCGACGCATCTTCACAAAGTGAGAAGACCTCTCTTCACGAAGTGAGAAGACGTCGTTACACTGGTCGGTCGAAGTGGCCGAAGGGGTATCCAACACTCGCGCGCCGTGGAGCATCCTCGTGGTCGACGATGACGCCGGCCTGCGGGATGTCGTGACTCAACTGCTGACGAACGCCGGGCACGTGGTGCATTCTGCGGCCGACGGTCCCGAGGCACTCGCGATCCTCGAGCGATCCGAATTCGACATCGTCCTGCTCGACATCAACCTGCCGTCGATGAACGGGCTCGACGTGCTCGCGCTCATCCGCGCGATGCCGCACCCGCCGCTGGTGGTGATGATGACCGGCGACGACACGTCGGAGCCGCTGCTCGAAGCCGTGCGCCTGCAGGCGTTCCGCTATCTGCGCAAGCCGTTCCCGCTGCGTACGATCACCGAGGTCGTCAAAGAGGCGATGGCCTCGTCACTCGTGGCGCGGCTACCGATCCAGGTGGTCTCGGCCAAACCCGAATGGATGGAGGTCGTCGCGCCGTGCACGCTCGAGATGGTCGACCGCATCCAGTCGTTCATGATGCATCTCGAGGCCGATCTTCCCGAGAGTGTGCGCGAGTCGGTGGCACAGGCGTTTCGTGAGCTGATGATCAATGCGATCGAGTGGGGTGGTCAGCTCGATCCGTCGCGCACCGTGCGCATTACCTGCGTGCGAGCGAGGCGGCTGCTGCTCTATCGCATCAGCGATCCCGGCACCGGCTTCGACATCGAGCAGCTTCGCCACGCCGCGATCTCGAACCCGCAGGATGCGCCTCTTCAGCACGCAATCGAGCGGCAGCGTCAAGGACTTCGTCCCGGCGGACTGGGATTGATGATGACGCGATCGCTCGTCGACGAGCTGATCTACAACGAAGCCCGCAACGAGGTAATGTTCATCAAGTATCTGGATTGATCGGATCGACACGCGCCTGCGTGTTGGCCCCATAAACCGCTCCGGTGTTTCGCAAAAAGATCATCGGGGGAATACCTGATAGGCATGGTGCGCTCAACGGACCATGCTGCGTAAGTTTTCCCCATTTTCCCCCGGGGTCGACATGGCATCGCCAGAGCGAAGGAGAAAATCTATGGCACGTGACGGAAGCCCGTCCCAGCCCGAGCCGCCCAATCGTGAATCGACGATGGCGCTGCTGCGGGAACTCGTCTCGCACCTGCGCGAGAACCGCACGGAGCTGCGAGAAGAGTGGGCGCGCCGCATCACGGAGTCACGCCTCCTCACGGCGATGACCCGGGAAGAAGTCTTTGCCGAAGCCACGACGGTGTACGACAACTACGTTGCCGTGCTCGAGACCGGCAGCGTCGAAGCACTGCAAGCCTACGCGCGCGACCTCTCCGAACGCATCATCCCGCGAGGCGTCGAGACGCAGGAAGTGCTCGGCATCGTGCTGCTGCTGCGCGACGTGCTGGCGCGATCGCTGTTCAAGAAATATCAGCTCGATTTCGATTTGCTGAATCGCGTGCTCGACGCCTACGAGCCAGCGGCCAATCGCATCGCGAACACCGTGGCTGTCGGCTTCGTGCAAGAGCGCGAGCGCATCATCCGGCAGCAGCAGGAAGCGATCCGCGAGCTGTCGACGCCGGTGCTACGCGTGCGCGAGCGCCTGCTCATTCTGCCGATCATCGGCTTGATCGATCCGCAGCGTGCGCGTCAGCTCACCGAGCAGCTGTTGCGCGGCATCCGCGAGAACCGCGGCAAGGTGGCGGTCATGGACATCACCGGCGTGCCGGTGATCGACTCCGCGATCGCCAATCGTCTGGTGCAGACCGTGGAAGCGGCGCGCCTGCTTGGCGCGACGGTGATTGTGACCGGCCTCTCTCCGGAGATTGCGCAGACGCTGGTCACCATCGGCGTCGATCTGAGCAAGATGAACACTGTGGGCGACCTGCAGGGAGGTATCGAGCTCGCAGAACGCGTCCTCGGCTACAAGGTGCTTCCGATCGAGGAGGCCGGGCCTCGCAGTCATTAGGCGCCTCGATCCTGGTACCGCGACCGTGAGGGCTGAATGGCCGTTCCGATCCTGAAACAGAGCAAGTTCCTGATCGCCAGCATCCAGTCCGCGCTGACCGATCAGGATCTGATCGATTTCCGCGACAACCTGGCCGACCTGGTGGGGCGCTATCGCGCGCGGGGTGTCATCGTCGACGTCACCGCGCTCGACGTGCTCGACTCGTTCGCCACGCGGACGCTGCGCGCCATCGCCTACATGACCAAATTGCGCGGCGCGGAGACCGTGATCGTCGGCATTCAGCCGGAAGTGGCGCTGTCGATGGTGCAGCTCGGGCTCACGCTGGAGGACGTGCCCACCGCGCTCGACCTCGAAGAAGGTCTGACGTTCTTGAACAAGCGGCTCGAGGACGCGCATGGAGCGTGAGATCCGCGTTCGGATACAGTCGTCGACCGATATCGTCTCCGCGCGACAGCAGGGCCGAGCCCTGGCCGCGCAGGCTGGTTTCTCCAGCAGCAATCTGACGATCATCGCGACGGCGATCTCCGAAGTGGCTCGCAACATCGTCGAGTACGCGAAGGAAGGCGAAGTCGTCCTCAGTCTGATCAACGACAGCCACAAGAAGGGTCTGCAGATCGTCGCCTCCGATCAGGGACCGGGTATCGCCGACATCGCCACCGTGATGCGCGATGGCTATTCCACGGGCAAGGGCCTTGGCATCGGTCTGCCCGGGTCGCGGCGGCTCATGGATGAATTCGAGATCACCTCACAGGTCGGCAAGGGCACGACGGTGACGATGAGGAAGTTCGTGTCATGACGATCGCGGTGAGCGGCGGGACCGTCGAGCGTCATGGCGGCATCGTCACGTGGGGAGCCGCCAGTTTGCCGATGGCGGCTGAAGAGCAGTCGGGAGATCTGTGCAGCGTGTGGTCTCCCACCGACGGCGCGTTGATCGCGGTTGTCGACGGGTCGGGGCACGGTCCCGAGGCGGCCGAGGCCGCTCGCCTGGCGGCCGATGCGATGGCGCCGCATCCGCAGGAATCGCCGGTGGCGTTGATCCTGCGCAGCCACGAACGGCTGCGCGGCACGCGCGGCGCGGCGATGACGGTGGCGTCGCTGAACCTGTTCGATTGCACGATGACATGGCTGGGCGTCGGCAATGTCGAGGCGGTGCTCTGTCGCGCTGGCGACGCCGACCGTCAGGAGTCGGAGCGCGTGCTGCTGCGCGCCGGCGTCGTCGGGTTCCGGCTGCCGCAGCGGTTGAAGGCGGAGGTCATCCCATTGCGGCACTGTGACACGTTGATCGTAGCGACCGACGGCGTGAAGCCCGAATTCGCCGACGACACCGCGATCGGCGGCGACCCGAAACAGGTTGCGGCGCGGCTGCTGTCGCAGCACAACACCCAGCGCGACGATGCGCTGGTATTCGTGGCGAAATACGAGCAGACGGGGGCCCATGAGCGAGCGCGCTGAGGCTTTGGCGAACGACTACTCTGCCGCGCTACAGGCCTATCTCGCCGATCCGGAAGAAGCGGGGCTGGTGCGCGCCTACGAGCTCGGACGCCGTGCACTGGCCGACGGACTCGGCGTGCTCGAGATGGCGACCGTGCACTCGCGCGCGCTGCCGGCGACGTTGGCCACCGCTTCCGAACAGGGTGATCGCACGAAGCGGCTCGAGGCGGTCGAGCGCTTCTTCGTCGAAGCGTCGTCGCCGTTCGAGATGGCGTTTCTCAGCTTTCGCGAGGCCAACGTCGTTCTGCATCGGCTCAACGACGTGCTCGAGGGGCAGGCGCGGCGCATCGCGCACGCGCTGCACGACGAGGCCGCGCAGCTGCTGGCGTCCGTGCACCTGGCGCTCGCCGACGTGTCGCTGCATTACCCCGACACGACGAAGTCGGTGAGCGATGTGCGCGGGCTGCTCGAGCAAATCGAGGAGCGGCTGCGCAATCTGTCGCACGAGCTGCGGCCGCCGATTCTCGAGGATCTCGGGCTGGTGCCGGCGCTCGAGTTCCTGGCCGACAGCGTGTCGAAGCGCTGGGGCCTCGCGGTGAACGTGAACGCGTCGATCGACGGTCACGTCCCCGCGACCGTGGAGACCACGATGTATCGAATCGTTTCCGAGGCGCTGATCAACGTCGTGCGGCACGCGCGTGCGACGCACGCCGACGTCGTGCTACGCAAAGAGGCGCATCGGGTGATCTGCTCCGTACGTGACAACGGCATCGGACTCGATGCCTCGGTGGCCGAAAAAGGTAAAACCAGAGGGCGGCAAGGTCTAGGTCTCGTCGAGATCCAAGAGCGAACCGCAGCGCTCGGAGGTGTGCTACGCCTTGTTCCAAATATCGAACGCGGGACTGACCTCACGGTCGAGATCCCACTGGAGCGCTGACATGAGCGTGACCATTCTGCTCGTCGACGACCATCCGGTCGTGCGGCAAGGACTGCGAGTGCTGCTCGAACGAGAACGATTCGAGATTCTCGGCGAAGCCTCGGACGGACTCGAAGCCATCGCCATGGCCGGCAAGCTGCAGCCCGATGTCGTCGTGCTCGATCTCGCGATGCCTGGCCTCAATGGGCTCGGTGCGGCGCGCGACATCGTCAAGAACGCGCCGCGATCGAAGATCGTCATGCTGACGATGTACACCGAGGAGCATCACATCCTCGAAGCGTTGCGTGCCGGCGTGAAGGCGTGCGTGTCGAAGACGCAGGCCGCCGAACAATTGATCGGCGCGATCCGAGAAGTGTGCGCCGGCGGCATGTATTTGAGTCCAAGCGTCTCGGGCGCCGTGGTGCAGGCATATCTTGCCAAGACCGATCCGCCCGCCGATCCACTCACCGGACGCGAGCGTCAGGTCCTGCAATTGATCGCGGAGAGCAAGACGACGAAAGAGATCGCCGTGATTCTCAGCGTCAGCGTGAAGACGGCTGAGACGCATCGCACGAAGCTGATGGAGAAGCTCGATATTCACTCTACGGCTGGCCTGGTTCGGTATGCGATTCGCCGCGGCCTGGTCCAACCATGAGATGGCGGCCTTACGGCCGAGCGCAAGTAGGGGATTACGGACCCCTCGTCACCCACCTTTACCCGATGGGTGCGAGGGGAGTGATCACAGAGACTACGAGGGCCCACTCCCCCCGGTGATACAAAATGGGCGCTCAGAATGTGCTGTTCCTCCGGCGGTATCGTGCAGCGCTCCTAGATTACCTGCTCGGTAACCGCGAGTCGGAACTCGCACGCGCGTACGATCTCGGTCGGCAAGCACTCGCCGATGGTCACGGCCTGCTCGATGTCGTACGCACTCACCAGCGCGCGATGCACGCCATCATCGAAGCGTCGCGCAACCCCGAAGAAACACTCAAGCGTCTCGATGCGTCGTGGGAGTTTCTCACCGAGATACTTTCACCGTTTGAGATGACGACGAGAGGCTACGTATCGTCACTCGGCATTCGCGAGCGACCACGAAAATCACGACGACGTATCTCATCCGAAGTCACCACCTGACAAGTCAAGGGGCTTTTTCTTTTCTCATTCAAGTAGATCACCCGATAGTCAGCATTCTCTGCAGTCCCTAGCATGGCTGCTGTTGCGCGCGCAGTAGTCACATCGCGCGCACCCGGCCGGGCGATCTCCCCGCCTCATCTCGAGGCTCGCCTTAGTCAGGCCATTCGGCACTCAGCGCAGTCGGAGTTCCCGGGCAAGCTCGGGTGCACCAAAGGGGGCGAAGCCTTGCCGCAGATTGCTGAGCCGTCTCCGTCGTCGGTCGCGGCATTGCCGTCGTCAGCGTCAGGACCGTGGTACGCACTCTGGACCCACAGCCACTGTGAACAGCTCGTGCACGATCAACTTCAACAGCGGGGACTGCCCGCGTTTCTGCCGCGGGTCGACACGTGGTCGCGCCGGCGCGGCGTGCGGCGCCTGATCAAGGCGCCGATGTTTCCGAGCTATCTGTTCCTGCAGCATCCGATGGACAAGGACGTCTATCTCGCGGTGAGCCGCGCCAGAGGCTTGGTCCGCGTCCTCGGCGAGCGATGGGACCGCCTCGCCGAGATCCCGCATCGCGAGATGGAAGCGATTCAGCGGATCGATGCGGCATGCTGTCCCGTGCTGCCGTTTCCGTACTTGAAGGAAGGTCAGCGCGTGCGCATTACGCGCGGACCGCTCGCCGGCGTGGAAGGTCTGCTCGTCGAGTCTCGCCCCAACAAGGGACTGCTGGTGCTGTCGGTGCACTTGCTGCAGCGCAGCCTCGCAATGTCGGTGGACGCCACAACCGTGGTGCCTGCATAGGTGGTGTGTCGATGACGATGATGCGAACGGATCGATCGCTTCGTAGCGCGCGGCGGGTCGCGCCCGCCGTGTTGATGGCGGCCGCACTGGCGCCGGCCATGCTCCTTGCACAAGGGCAGACGACGAGCCAGACGCCGACCGAGGCGGAAGAGCACTTCGAAGGGCCGACGTACGGACGGGTGGCGCTGGTCTTCACCCAGGTGTACGACGACAACATCTTCGCAGTGTCGGACTCGCAGCATCCGCAGTCCGATCTGGTGTCGCGATTCGGACCGACCTTCGAGGTCGGAAAGCACAGCCGCCGGCTGGAGCTGTCGGCGAGGTACGGCATGGCCGCCGAACGCTACTTCGATCGCTACGATCTGAATAGCGATGTCGCCTACCAGAACGGCGGATTCGACGTGCGCTACAACGCGACGCCGCGAACCGCGATGCGCTTCAGCGGCGCCTACGTCGACACCCAGTCGCCGCAGGAGTTGAATACCGCGTCGCTGATCATCACCGGCCGCGCGCGCGCCGAGCGTCTGCAAGCGCATGCCGGCTCGACGCACGATCTCACCCAACTGACGCAGCTGAATCTCGATTACGACATCGCGAACGACACGCTGCAGGAGACCAACACCAATCTGTCGCACCTGGCGCGGATCGGGATCGCCTGGCACTCGAGCGACCGAACGAGCTATCGCGTCGACTATCGTCCCCGCTACATCACGTTCAACGTGCTGCAGCGCGACCTCCTCGGCCGCGAATTCCGCGACGTCGGCAATGAGACCACGCAGCTGCTCACCGCCGGGTGGGTGTATGCGATGACGCCGCTCACCACCATCGAGATCGATGCCGGTCCACGGCTCACGGCGGGCGAGTGGAAGCCGGAGTTCTCGGGGGTGGTGCGCCGGCGCGGGCGTCAGGCCGGCGAGATGGCGTTGAGTTACCAATCGACGCAGGACACGGCGTTCGGCGAAGCCGGGTTCATCGACGTGCAGCGTGTGACCGCCCTCTTTGCGGTGACGCCGCTGCGACGCTTGACGATGTCCGGCTCACCGGCATTCGCGCGGTCGACGATGCGCGGCCAGAGCACCGAAGTGCGAGAGCTCGATGTCAGCCTCGTGCTCCGCGTGCTGCGGCGGCTCTCGTTCACCCTCGCCGCGCGCGCCTCGGACCAGAACGGCCGCTTCGGCCCGCTCGATCCGGCCATGGTCAACGGCCCGGACCACGATCCGATTCACTCGCGCCGGCTGTGGCTTACTTCCACGTTGACACTCCCATGAATGTTCCCAATCGATTCGGTGCCGAGCGCATCCTCATCCTCGGACTGACGCCGCTCGCCGAGCAGCTGGTCGACGAGATCGAACGTCGCCCCGGGCGCCGCGTCATCGTCGGCGTTCTCGATGACGGCCGGCTCGTTGGCGGTGGGCACGAGGAAGTCGTTCGTCTGCAGACGATCATCGAAAAGCTCTCGCCGCACCGCCTGGTGGTGGCGCTGCGCGAGCGGCGCGGCCGCACGCCGTTCGGCACGCTGCTCGAGTCGTGCATCACGCGCGGCGTGATCGTCGAAGACGTCGTCGAGTTCTACGAGCGGGTCACCGGCAAGCTCGCGTTCGAATCGCTGGCGCCGATGGCGGTGATTCTGGCCGGCGGCTTCCGGCCGCCGAAGCTGCATCAGGCCATCGCCCGCGTGAGCAGTCTGATCGTGGCGTTGGTCGCACTGGTCGCGAGCGCGCCCATCATCGGCATCGTGGCCCTGGCCATCAAGCTCGATTCGCCCGGGCCGGTCTACTTCCGTCAGCGACGCGTCGGTATCGGTGGCAGGCCGTTCACCCTCGTGAAGTTCCGCACCATGAAGCACGGCGTTGCCCGCCGCTCGGAATGGGAAGGCGACAATCGCGATGCGGTGACTCGCGTCGGCCGATTCCTTCGATCGTTCCGGATCGATGAGCTCCCGCAGTTCCTCAACATCATTCGAGGTGACATGAATCTGATTGGACCACGCCCACATCCCGTGTCGAACCTCGAGCTCCTCACGTTGGTCGCTCGCAACTTGAACGAGCTCACTGGCGCTGCCATCAGCTGCTACATGCTGCGCGCGCTCGTGCGTCCAGGCCTCACCGGATGGGCGCAGGTGCGATACCGATATGCCAACAACCTCGAGGAAGAGCTGGAGAAACTCCGCTACGACCTCTACTACGTGAAGCACCTGTCGGTGTGGCTCGATCTGCGGATCGCGCTCGAGACGATCAAGGTCCTTCGCGGTCAGAAGGCGGGTTCGGAGAGCCCGCGGCTGCAGACGGTCAACATCGCCCGCGCCGCCCTCATCGCGTTGCTGCCGCTGACGATGCTGCTGTTCGGGGCGACACCGGCCTACGCGCAGAAGCCGCAACCACAATCGCAACAGCAGCGTCCGCGGCCGCAGTCGCCGTCCACGCAGCCTCCGCCGGCGTCGCCGCAGTCCGCGTCGACGTCCTCGGTCCGCGCCACCCTCGACCCGGGCAACAACCGCGAATACCTGATCGGTCCAGACGACGAGCTCGAGATCTCGGTATGGGAGAACGCCTCGCTGACACGCACGGTTCCTGTTCGACCCGACGGCAAGATCTCGCTGCCGCTGCTCAACGACGTGCAGGCCGCCGGTCTGACGCCGATGCAGCTGCAGGGCGCCATCGCCAAGCAGCTCACGGCGTTCGTGCAGGCGCCTGAAGTGTCGGTGATCGTACGCGCCGTGCACAGCTTCAACGTCTCGGTCGTCGGCGAAGTGCGAGAACCAGGGCGCTTTCAGTTGAGCGGCCATCCCACGGTGCTCGATCTGATCGCGTTGGCGAAGGGACTGACCGAGTACGCAGACAAGCGACGGATCGTGGTGTTGCGGCGGGAGCGCGGCCAGACGCGCCAGCTTCCGTTCGCCTACGACAAGCTCATGTCGGACAACGGCGAAGGGATCGACAACTTCTTCGTCATGGCCGACGACATCGTGCTGGTGCGCTAATGGACGAAAACCCTTATCCGAAATACCCCGCGTATCCCTCCTACGACGACGACTCGCAGGGGCTGAAGATCGATCCCGATCTGATTCGAGACATCTGGCATCGGCGCCGCTGGATCGGCATTCTCGCCTTCGCCGCCGTGCTCGCGTGCGGCGTCAGCGCCGCGCTGTCGTTGCCCAATCTGTATCGCGCGACGACGAAAGTGCTGGTCGATCATTCCGAGATCTCGGAAAGCTTCGTCCGGCAGTCGGTGACCGCCGAGCTCGAAACCAGAATCCAGACGATCTATCAGCAGGTGACCAGCCGCGAGCGGCTCAGCGAGCTGATCACGCGGCTGGATCTCTATCCCGACGAGCGGAAACACCAGCCGCTCGAAGCGGTGATCAACCGGATGCGCAACGACGTCAACCTGCATCTCGAAGGTCTCGAGGCGAACGGACGCAACAGCACGGTAGCCTTCACGGTCACTTACAACGGACGCGATCCTCGGAAGACCGCCGCGGTCGCCAATACGCTCGCCGGCTATTTCGTCGACGAGAACGCGCTCGGTCGCAAACGCCAGGCGGCGCGCACCGCGGAATTCCTGAACCAGCAGGTCGAACAGCTGAAGGCGGAACTCGATCAGCACGACACGCGCACCGGTGAGTACATTCGCCGCCACAACAGCGATCTGCCGCAGCAACTCGGTGCCAACGAATCGGCGCTGGCGCGTCTCAGTGGACTCCTGCAACGGAACGGCGACATGCAGGCGCGTCAGCTCGAGCGGCGCGAGCGCATCCAGAAGGACATCGCCGATGCGACGACGGGCGCATCGACTGCAGATACTCGCCAGGCGGAAGCGGAGCTGTCGAGGCTTCGCGGCGATCTGGCGGCGATGAAGAACCGCTACAGCGACCGCTACCCCGAGGTCACCAAGCTCAGTGCGGAAGTGGCCAGCCGGGAGGCGCAGCTCGCGGCGCGTGCGGCCGCAGCGAAGAACGCCGCCCCGCCGCCGAAACCGGCCGACAGCGCCGCCGCCCTCGCCGACGTCGATGCGCAGCTGAAAGCGCTCAAGTCCGAGGAGACGAGTCTGCGCAGCGCGATCGGATCGTACGAATCTCGCGTCGCCAACGCGCCGTCCCGCGCCGTGGAGTTGGAGCGTCTGTCGCGTGGATCCGACATTTCGCGCGACCGCTATCAGACGCTGCTCAAGGCCTACGAGGACGCGAAGGTTGCCGCATCGCTCGAACAGGGTCAGGGCGCAGAGGAGTTCCGCGTGCTCGATCCGGCCCTCGCGCCTCGCGATCCAGTGGCGCCGAATCGTGTGTGGCTGCTGCTCCTGGGCATCGTCGGCGCACTCATCGCCGCGGTCGCCGCCATCGTCATCGTCGAGAAGCTCGATAACTCGTTCCACGCGCCTGACGATGTGCGCTCGTTCGTCAAGGCGCCGGTGCTCGCGACCATTCCCCGAGTGCTTACTGCGGCGGCGACACGGCGGCAGCGGTTCCGCCGGCTGGTCGCGACCAGTGCCGCCATCATCGTGTTAACGCTTCTTGCCGCAGGCTCGTGGTACGTCGCCGCAGGCAACGAGATGATCACGCGCCTGACGACGCGAGGGGCTTGAGACATGGAGACGTTGAAACTGCAGACGGCAACAGCGACACCCACAGCGACAGCGGCGGCGCCCGCGACCGCACGGAGCGCGGGAGCGGCAGTGGCTGCCGCGGCGCATCCGGTGCGCAACGAGCGGCCTCGTCCCGCTGAGGAACTGGTCAGCCTTCGTGCCCCGCACTCACCCGAGGCGGAGCAGTATCGCGCGCTGCGCGAGACGATCGAGCGTCAGCGTCGCGACACCGGTCTTCGTGTCGTGGCGATCACGAGCGCGGGTCCGGGCGAGGGCAAGACGGTGACCAGCGTCAATCTCGCCGGTGCGCTCGCCCAGTCGGTCGGCTCGCGGGTGCTGCTGGTCGACGCCGATCTCCATCGTCCGGCCGTGGCGCGCTATCTCGGGCTCACCGACGAACGCGCACTCGGGTTCGCCGACATTCTGGCCGACAGTAAGTGTGCTTTGGCCAGTGCCGTGCGGCGGCTCGAATCGGTGAACGTGTCGGTGCTGCTGCCCGGCCGCACGCATCCGCGTCCGTACGAGCTGCTGGCCTCGGCGCGTCTCGAGCAGGTGCTGGTCGACATGCGCCATCAGTACGACTACGTGGTCATCGACACGCCTCCGGTGCTGCCGGTGGCCGATTGCCGCGTGCTCGGCCGATGGGTCGATGGGTTCCTGGTCGTTGTCGCCGCACATCAGACCACGCGCAAGATGCTCAGCGAGGCGATTCGCCTCATCGATGCGTCGAAGCTCATGGGCGTCGTCTTCAATGGCGACGATCGCCCGCGCCGTTCGTACTACGGCTACTACGGGTCCTGACGGGGTCAGACCCCACTCCAGCTCGACTCACCGCATTGATACGCGACGACTCAAGACCTTGAGTCGTCGTGGAGTGGGGTCTGACCCCTCCCAGCAGACAAGAGGGCAAGATGACGGGCGTGCTTCGTGGTGTTGACGTGTGTTCGATCGGAGTCCTGCGATGACGGCGCAGCTGCTGCACGACTGGGTCGCGGCGCAGGCGCACGCGCGACCGGATGCGACTGCCATCGTCTGCGGCGGCACGCGGCTCTCGTACGGTGAGCTCGACTCCATATCGAATCGTCTCGCGCGTGCACTGCGCGAGGCCGGCTGCCGTCAGGGCGAGCCGATCGCCGTCCTGATGTCGAAATCGGCGATGGCCGTCGCCGCGCTCCTCGGCATCAGCAAGGCCGATGGCGTCTACGTGCCGCTCGATCCGGCGAGTCCGAGCGCACGCCTGCGCAAGATGATCAAGACCTGCGGCATCACCAGGATTCTCGCGGGTGGCGCGGTGGAGCCGCTGCTGACCGACCTGCTCGACGATCAGACGTCGGCGCCATTCGCGATCGGGTGGATCGAACGTGAAGGGCCGCGCGGGATCAAGGCCGACTTCGGCTTCGACGATCTGTTGACGTACAGCGCCGATCGGAGCGAGACGCGCAATCGCGCGTTTCATCCGGCGCTGGTGTTCTTCACGTCGGCGTCATCCGGCGTGCCGAAGGGCGTGATTCTGACGCACGCCAACGTCATTCATTGTGTCGAGTGGACCAATCGCTACTTCGGCATGCAGGCCGACGATCGGGTGTCGTGCCACGCGCCGCTGCACGTCGACATGTCGGCGCTCGACATCTTTACGGCCGTTGCTGCCGGCGCCGAGCTGCATCTGGTGCCGCCGATTGTGAGCGTGTTGCCGAACAATCTGTCCGAGTTCATTCGTTCGTCCGGGATCACGCACTGGTGCTCGGTGCCGTCAGTGCTCTCGTACATGACGCAGTTCGATCTCGTGCAGCGCGACAGTTTTCCCGCGTTGAGGCGTGTCGTCTGGTCGGGCGATGCGATGCCGACGGCGACGCTCAGGCAATGGATGGCGCGGCTGCCGCAGGTGCGTTTCACCGCACTCAATGGCCCTACCGAGACCTCGATTGTCAGCAGTGCCTACACCGTGCCCGCGTGTCCCGAGCCCACTGATCCGATTCCGATTGGGACCGCGTGCACCGGCAAAGAGCTGTTCGTGCTGAATCCCGCCACGCTCGATCCGACGGCGACCGGCGAGATAGGCGAGCTCTACATCGGTGGTGCGGGCGTGTCGCGCGGGTACTGGGGCGATCTCGCGCAGACCAACGCCTGCTTCGTGCGGCATCCGCAGCGGCTCAACGAGCGGCTGTACAAGACCGGCGACCTCGCGCGCGTCGATGCCAACGGCCTCGTCTACGTCGTCGGCCGGCGCGACGAGCAGATCAAAAAGCGCGGCCATCGTGTCGAGCTCGGGGAGATCGAGATGGCCCTGCAGACCATCGATGCGGTGAAGATGTCGGCGGTCGTGGCGCTGGATCGCGGCGCCTTCGACGGTGCCTTGATCTGCTGCGCCTATGTCCCTTCGACGGCGACCGGCACCAGCTCCGTCTGGCTGCGGCGCGAGCTCAGTCGACTGGTCCCGAGCTACATGCTGCCGATCCATTGGCTGCCGACAGCGGCGCTTCCACTCGATGACAACGGCCAGACCGATCGCGCGCGGGTGCGGGAGTTGTTCGAAGAGCGGCTCAGCGCACAGGAAAGACGACCCGTCGCGTGAGAGTCGGTCGTTCGATTCCTCCCGTC
>Ga0075423_10000577_pt1 | contig 30019 bp, 20 predicted proteins | sample SoiMethybrSBSTD2_FD_80114 | JGI IMG/M metagenome (GOLD analysis project Ga0075423, IMG submission 80114) | Bulk soil microbial communities from a Populus tree surrounding site in Tennessee, USA - Soil MetaG P. TD hybrid SBSTD2 | ecosystem: Environmental > Terrestrial > Soil > Tree plantation...
AGCGTCGTCAGAGCCTTGGTGTTGGACGCGATCATGAAGACCGTGTCGCCGTCGACCGTCTCAGTCTTGCCGAGCTCGCGCACTCCGAATCCGCCGGAGAAGACGACCTTGCCGTCCTGGACGATCCCCAGCCCGACGCCCGGAACGCCGAGCTCCTTCTGGCCCGTCTGGATGAACTTCCCCAGCTCGGCGATCCTCGCCTGGTCCAGCTTGTTGGCCTTCTTGCCGGCGAACGTCTCGCGGACGTAACCCTTGGGCAGCAGGCGGTCGAAGATCAAGGCGACCTGAGACCCCCGCTTCCCGCCGACCGCGTCCGCCACGTCGTAGATCGCCACGGTCCAGCCGCCGCCGGCGAACGACGTCAGAGCCAGGACGCCGCGCTTCTCGTTGGGCGAGGTCTGATACTCGTACGTGCGCTGCTTCGACCAGCCGTTCTTGTCGGGCCGGTCGTTGACGACCTTGAGCGGCCACTTCGCGTCCGGCTTGTACGCCGCCCAGGCCGCGGCCACGGCCGCATCGGCGTCCTTGGCTGTCACGTCCACGAGGGCGATGTACGAGCCACCCTCCGGAGCCTCGAGAATCGTCGCCGGCCCGCGCACGGAGATCGACCACTCCGCGGGAGCGATGAACGTGTTGCCAGTGACCGTCGTCTTCGGCGTGTCGGCCTTGAGACGTTCGGCGGCGGCCGATGCGGGAGCCGCAAGGGCCGGCGTCGGAGATTGCGCGAGCGACGCACTGGCGACGAGAAGGAGCAGCCCGGCGAGGGGTTTCATGAGAAAACCATATCGCACCGTAGGGGAGTGAAACCTCGACGCCGACTGTTTCATCCAACCATGGCGAACCTGGTGAAGACGCCGCCGACTTCCGAAATCACACCCGAGTCCGTGTATTCGGACCGGCGCCGGTTTCTGAAGGACGCAGCCATGTTCGCCGCGACGGCGGCCGGCGTCGGCGGAGGTCTTCTGTGGGCCACGCATACCTGGCGCTCCCGCGGCCGCGCCGTTTCCGGCGAGGCGCTCGACGCTTCCTCCCCTGCCGCCGGGCCCTTCCTGACGACCGAGGCGCGGACGCCGTTCGAAGACGTCACGACGTACAACAACTTCTACGAGTTCGGCGCGACCAAGGATGCGCCGTCGCGCGAAGCGGCGAGGCTCCGGACACGGCCCTGGACCGTCTCGATCTCCGGCGAGGTCCAGCGTCCGCGAGAGCTCGACGCGGGCGACCTCAAGCGGCTCTATACGGTCGAAGAGCGCGTCTACCGGATGCGCTGTGTGGAGGCCTGGTCCATGGTGATTCCCTGGATCGGGTTTCCGCTCGCGTCTTTGCTGCGCGACGTCGAGCCCACGTCGCACGCCCGATTCGTGACGTTCACGACCCTGCTGGATCCCGAGCAGATGCCGGGGCAGAGGTCGCGCGTTCTCGACTGGCCCTACGTCGAGGGTCTGCGCCTCGACGAGGCCATGCATCCCTTGACGCTCTTGGCCGTCGGGCTCTACGGCCGCGAGCTCCCGAACCAGAACGGCGCTCCGGTTCGCCTCGTCGTGCCGTGGAAGTACGGGTTCAAGGGAGTCAAGTCGATCGTGAAGATCGAGCTCACCCGCGAGCAGCCCCGCACGACCTGGAGCGAAGCGGCGCCGGATGAGTACGGCTTCTACGCCAACGTCAACCCGGCCGTGGACCACCCGCGCTGGAGCCAGGCGACCGAGCGGCGCATCGGCGAGCTCGGCCGGCGACCCACCCTTCCCTTCAATGGCTACGCCGAGCAGGTCGCCTCGCTCTACGCGGGGATGGACCTGAGAAAGTTCTTCTAGTGCCGCCGAGACGGCGTCGGTGGCTCAAACCGGCGGTCTTCGCCGGCGCGCTCGCGCCGCTGGCGGCCATCCTGTGGAACGCCGCCCACGGCAACCTCGGAGCCAATCCGATTGCGGAAGCGTTGAACGAGCTCGGATTGACCGCGCTCGTGCTCCTCCTCGCCTCCCTCGCTTGCACTCCCCTGCGGGAGATCTTCAACTGGCCGTGGGCGGTGGGCCTGCGACGGATGCTCGGACTCTTCGCCTTCTTCTATGCCGCACTGCACGCGACGACCTACGCATTCCTGGATCAGGGAGGCCGGCTGTCCGCGATCTTCGCCGACGTGACGAAGCGGCCATTCATCTTCGCGGGCTTCGCCGCGTTCTTGCTCCTCATTCCTCTGGCCGCGACCTCCACCGCCGCGTCCGTCCGCCGCCTCGGGTTTCCCCGCTGGAAGCGTCTGCACCGCCTCGTGTACCTCGCGGGAGCTCTCGCCGTTTTTCACTTCCTCCTGCGCGTGAAAAAGGACGTGAGTGAGCCGGTCGTCTACATCGCGATCCTGGCCACGTTCCTGCTCGCCCGGATTGTCCTCTTCTGGAGAAAGCGCGCGGCGACCGGAGACGTCGCGGGTTAGAGCAGTCCTAAGACGCGTTCCCGTTCGGGAAAGGTGCAATACTGGATATCGGTTAGGGGGACGCCATGTGGAATGGTTTCGGCCTCCGTCGCATCGTGATCGCCGCCGTCGCCTTCGCTTCTCCGTTCGTCGCTCTCGCGGACACCCCCGAGTCCAACACGCGAGCGGTGATTCGCGGAACCGGCAAAGACGTCACGATCGTCTACAGGACGTCGCCGAAGGCCCCTTCTGTGGCCGAACCCTCCACCGCCTCAGATCCCCTGGCCGAGGCGCTCCGCCTGAAGACCGGCGGCGACGACGACGCGGCGGTCATCGCATTCCTCTATCAGAACCAGGCCGCTCTTCCGGACGTCGTCGACGCCGACGTCGTGCGTGACTTCCGACGCGCGGGCGCCGGAGAATCCGTCATCTCGGCTCTCGCTCTGCTTTCGGCTGTCGACATCGGCGAGACCGGAGAAGGAGGGCCCGTGCAGGGGCCGCAATCCTCGCCCGAACCGCCGACCGGCGCCTACCCGGACCTCGTCGGAATGGGCTATCCCTTCTACGGAGGCTACGGCGGCGGCTACGGAGGCGGCGGAGGTTACTTCGGCGGCGGCCACATCCGCGGGGGGTTCGGCAAGCACGTCTTCCACCACCGGCCGCTTTTTCACTTCGGCAATTCGTTTTTCCCGAAGCCCCGACCCTTTCCGACGCATGGATCACGCCAGGCGTCGATCGCACGCCGGATGCGCTGACAGACTTCCGTCGGGCGAGGCGCCTGGACCAGCCCCGCCCGACGGAACCGCCTCGTTTCTCCTACTTCGCTTCGGCGGTCGCCATGGCCTCCATCCGCCGCTTCATCTCGTCGGGAGAGACGTCCTCGACGTGTGTGGCGACGTACCACTGGTGGCCGAACGGATCCGTGATTCCGCCCATCCGGTCGCCGTAGAACTGGTTCTCGACGGGCCTGTTGAGCTTGGCGCCGGCCGCGACCGCTCCCGAGACCGTGGAGTCCGCGTTCTCGACGTAGATCAACAGCGAGATCGGCGAGCCGCCCAGGGTCTTGGGGCTCTTGTGTCCCATCTCGGCGACCGCGTCGGCGAGCATCACGATCGAGTCCCCGATCTTGATCTCGGCGTGGCCGATCTTGTCTCCGGGCGCCGGCATGCGCATCAGCTCCGTCGCGCCGAAGACCTTCTTGTAGAAGTCGATCGCCTTCGCCGCGCCGTCGACGACGAGGTACGGCGTCACGCGATGGTAGTTGTCGGGGATGGGTTTCACGTTTCCAGCCATGCAGGTCTCCTTTCCGAGTCGAAAAAAGAGCTCGGACGTTCTTCATATCAAGAAACGTCGATGGCGGCTTGAAGTTACGCCGCCGGCGACTTCCTCCGGAAGCGCGTAGTTCTATCGGGACTTCATGGGCCGCAAGCCGGCACCCCGCGGGGAACGAGAAACGCTTCGGCAAAGTCGCGGGCCGCCCCTCGGAGAGCCTTTGCGACACGCCGCCGCGCCTCTTCGGCCGAGGTCAGGGTAACGGCTAGACCCGAATCGTCGGGAGCCAGCGCCGGGCCGTCGATCTCCAGGACGAAATCCTCCAACCAGAGCACGACGAGCTCGGCGATTCCGGAGCCCCATGCCGCGTCGTCCTGATCGCGATTCCGGCGGACGCCGAGAATCCACTCGAGGTTCCCGTGATGATCCGAATACAGCTCTTGCGCGGAGACGATCTCTCGCGCCTCCGAGTACCGCTCTCGGAGACGAGCGACGATCCCGCGCCTGCGGGACTCTTCGATGGGATCCTCCAGGAGAGGGATCGATGACTCGTTCGCCGCAGGACGCCGGACGATCGACGCCTCCGCGCAGCGATCGCAGTTCCCTTCGGCGTCTGGAGCCATGCCGATCTCGGTCTGCCTGCCACAGGTTTTACAGAGCCAGAGACGATCTCCGGTGACCATGAAGCCACGCTTTCTGAGGAAATGGCCCGCCACGGGCCGGTTATGTGATGGACGAACTACGCCAGGCGCGGCAGGTACGGAGCGGATGTGATCCGCTTGACCTTTCCGCACTTGCAGGCCCGGGAGTACGTCTCGCCGACGCTGGCTCCAACGTTCTCATGATTGGAAGTCGCGCATCGTTCGCAGGTCCACTCGATCGGACGGATCCGGGAGCCCACGAAATCGTGCCAGAACTGGAGGCAGCTGCCGAGTCCCGACCATCCCTCGTGAATGGTGACTTGGCCGTTGTCCGGATGGAGGGCCTTGCGAATCGCGGCAACCTCGTTGGCCGAATGCACGTCGAAGTGCGCGAGCCGGCTTCTCAGCGCGACGTCGGTCAGCGCTCCGATCTTGCGGGCCGGCCCGGCCCCGTTCGAGGCGTCGATCGCCAGCACAACGAGCCCCGGCGATTCGTCCACTCTCGGGAGACGCCGGAACTCGATGGCGAAGACCTGCTGCGTCTTCATGGCTTCAAGGCCGGCTCCTGAGTCGAGAAGGCCTCGGCCCATCCGGCCGGCGGTCTACCCTCCTTGACCGAAGCGGCTCGAACGACGGTGACTCGGTCACAGTAGGAGCACGTGCCGGCGTCCTCGCTCGCCAGGACGAATCGGTTCAAACGTCCACAGTGACTGCAATTCCATTTTCGAAGGACGGGCTCCATGGCAACTCGCTTTCTCGCCGAAAAGCCGGCGACGGGCGCCATAGATGCACGGACGCGATCCGTCGGAGGAGATCGGAGGTCATCAGCTTATCACCGCCGCGCCGTCGCGCTGTCGTATTCCGAACCTTTTCCGAAACCGGACGTATCCCTTGTAGGATGTCTACAGGACGGCGCCCCGTCGCGAAAAGGAGGTCCCCATGAAACGCAGAGAGTTCCTCAAGGCATCGGCTGCTGCCGGGATCGCGTCCGCGTTCCCGTCCGCGTTCCGGGGCATGCCGGCGACCACTCGCCCGGTACAGCCGTTGGAGGCCCCGACGACCGGCCAGATCCCGGTCGCCTTCGTCCTCTCGGAGGGAGCCGTGCTGATCGACTTCGCCGGTCCGTGGGAGGTCTTCCAGGACGTCTACGTCCCCGCTCGCGGGGCATCGATGGACGATCAGATGCCGTTCCGGCTCTACACGGTCGCCGAATCGACGAATCCGATCCGAATCTCCGGAGGTCTGCAGATCGTGCCGGACTACACCTTCGCAAACGCGCCGGCCCCGAAGGTCATCGTGATCCCGGCGCAGAAGGGCGGCCCGAAGGCCGTGGAGTGGGTCCGGACGGCCTCGAAGACGGCCGACGTCACGATGTCGGTCTGTACCGGCGCCTTCCTTCTCGCCGCGACCGGGTTGCTGTCGGGAAAATCCGCGACCACGCACCATTCCTCGTACCGCACACTCGCGATGAAGTACCCGGACGTGCGCGTTCAGCGCGGTGTGCGCTTCGTCGACGAAGGGAATCTAGCGAGCGCCGGAGGCCTGACTTCGGGAATCGATCTCGCTATGCACGTCGTCGAGCGCTACTTCGGGAAAGACGTCGCGACCAGCACGGCCTACCAGCTCGAGTACCAGGGCCAGGGCTGGCTCAACCCGGCGTCCAACGCGGTCTATGCGAAGAAGGCGGTCTCGACCGCGGCCCATCCGCTCTGCCCCGTCTGCGAGATGGAAGTGGACCCGAAGAGCTCGCCGAAGTCCGTCTTCAAAGGCCAGGCGTACTATTTCTGCTCCGACGGCCACAAGGCGATGTTCGACGAGGCGCCCGCGAAGTGGCTCGAGCCGTAGACCCCCTCACCCTGACCCTCTCCCCCCGAGGGGGGAGAGGGAACCCAAGACAGTCGCTTAGACCGGGACCGCCTCGACCACGCTCACGGCCGACTGGGTCGGCACGACGCGCTGAAGGCGGAATCCGGCCTTGGCGAGGAGCGTCCCGTATTCGTCCGCGGTCCGCTCCTCTCCTCCGGGCATCGTCAGCATCGTGATGTCGAGGAGCTTGCCCGGATGCGGAGTGTCGCCGGGGGGAAGCACCATCTCGACGATCAGGAGTCGACCGCCGGCGCCCATCGCGCGGCGACAGTTCCCGAGAATCGTGAGGCACTGGCTTTCCGACCAATCGTGGATGACGTGCGACAGGATGTAGGCGTCGCCGCCTGAGGGAACGGTCTCGAAGAAGCTGCCCGATTCGATCTCCACCCGGTCCGCGACTCCGTGCTTTTTCAGCAAAGCCGGAGCGTCACGCACGACATGCGGCAGATCGAAGAGCACGCCGCGCGGGCCCGTGTGGCGGCTCAGGACGGCGGCCAGCATGTTGCCGGTCGCGCCGCCCACGTCCACGATGGTCTTGAAAGCCGAGAAGTCGTACGCGGCGGCGACGGCGGGCGTCTCGGGTCCATGCAGACCCACCATCGTCTCGCTGAAGAGCGACGCCTCGTCGGGATGCTGCGCGAGGTAGTCGAAGGCCGGCATGCCGTAGACCTTCTCGAAGGCGGTCTTGCCGGTTTCGACCGAGTAGAGGATCTCTTCCCAGGCGCGCCAGAAAAGGTTGCCGCCGATCGTCATCACGGTCGCGTGCGCCGAGCCCGGCGCGCCCTTGCGCAGGGCCTCGCCCATCGGCGTCAGCGCGAACTTCCCGCCGTCGCGCTCGGTGAGGACCCCGATGCTCGCGAGCGTGCGCATCAGGCGATGGAGCGCTCGGGCGTTCGTGCCGGTCTCGGGCGCGAGCTCCGCGGCGCTGCGGGGACGGGCCGCGAGCCGATCTGCGAGCTCCAGCTTCGCGGCAGCGAAGAGAATGCGCGAGACCCAGTAGCCCATCGACATCTGGATGAGCTGCATGTGCGGCGGGACAGCCTGGGCCGTCTTCGTGTCTGTTTCCAAGGAAGCCCTCCTCGGCGCGGCAGCATACGTCATCGGCGTCTCGGCAGACTCGAGCGCGCGCTGATCCCGTGTAGAGTTGCTCTCGACGTCCCGATGACACTTTCCGTCGGCAGCCGTCTCGGCGGTTACGAAATCCTCTCGCCTCTCGGCGCGGGCGGGATGGGCGAGGTGTACCGGGCGAGAGATTCCCGGCTCGGACGCGACGTCGCCATCAAAGTCCTTCCCGAAGCCGTCGCGCGGGATGCCGAGCGCCTCGCCCGATTCGAGCGGGAAGCCCGCGCGCTCGCTGCCCTGAATCATCCCGGCATCGTCACGATCTTCGCGGTCGAGGAGCACGCCGGGACTCGCTTTCTCGCCATGGAGCTCGTTGAGGGCGAGAGCCTCGACACGCTGATCGCGACGGGCGGCCTTCCGCTCGCCCGCTTCTTCGAGATCGCGGTCCCGTTCGCGGAGGCCCTGTCGGCCGCGCACGAGCGCGGCATCGTGCACCGAGATCTCAAACCCGGCAACGTCATGGTGACGCCCGAGGGGCGCGTCAAGGTTCTGGACTTCGGCCTTGCCAAGGTCGAGGCCGCGGAGTCCAACCCGAACCTCACGAGCACGCCGACGCAGAGCCGCGCGGATTTGACCAGCCAGGGCCAGGTCTTCGGCACGGTCGCGTACATGTCGCCGGAGCAGACGCGTGGTTCGAAGGTCGATGCGCGGTCGGACGTCTTCTCGCTGGGCATCGTGCTCTACCAGATGCTGACCGGCGAGCGTCCGTTCCAGGGCGCAAGCGCGGTGGACCTCATCTCTTCGATCCTGCGTGACCGGCCTCCGTCAGTGAGCGAGCTGCGGGTGGACCTTCCTCCGCATCTGGCCCGGATCGTTCGCCGTTGCCTGGAAAAGGACCCGCGCGACCGCTACCAGACCTCGCGCGACGTCTACAACGAGCTCCGGGATCTCCATAAGGAGACTTCCTCGCCTTCGCTGGCACACCCGGGCGCGAAGGCGACTCCGGAGCCGGCCGAGCCGAGTCGCGTCCGAGCCGACGAACGCTTCTCGGTGGCGGTGCTCCCGTTCAAGTCCGGCGGCGCCGACGCCGAGCTCCAGGCTCTGGCCGACGGGCTGTCCGAAGAGGTCGTGACGGGTCTCTCGAGGTTCCAGTATCTCTCGGTCGTCGCGAGCGACCCGGCCGCCCGCGGGAAGGGAGAGTCCGGAGACGAGCGAGCCCTGGCTGCCGAGCTCGGCGCGCGCTACGTGCTCGGAGGGAGTATCCGTAAGGGAGGGACCGATCTTCGCGTGAGCGCTCAGCTCATCGATACGAAGACCGGCGTGCAGCTCTGGTCCGAGACCTACCGCCGCGACCTCGCGACCTCGAGTGTGTTCGCCGTGCAGGACGACGTCGCGGGCCGCATCGTAGCGACCGTGGCCGACAGCTATGGCGTGCTCGTCCATTCGATTCGGAACGCGATCCGGCAGAAGGACGACCTCCATCTCACGCCGCTGGAGTGGCAGTTCCAGTTTTTTGCCTATCGGGAGCAGATTTCGCCCGCGTCCCACGCGGCGCTCAGGAATCGGCTGGCGCGGGCCGTGGAGCGGGACGATCAGCAGTCGGACCTCTGGGCCTGCGTCGCGCAGGTCCTCGTCGACGAATACTCGTTCGGTTTCGAGAGCAACGCGACTTCTCTCGATCGAGCCCTGGCCGCGGCCCGCCGCGCGGTCGAGCTCGATCGGGCGAACCAGTTCGCGCTCGTTGCGCTCGCGCAGACGCACTTTTTCCGGCAGGATCTCGCGGCGTTCGGCCCGGCGGCGGAGCGGGCAATGGCCCTCAACCCGCTCAACACCGACGCGGTCGGGATCCTGGGGCTGCAGATCGTGCACACCGGGCAGTTCGAGCGGGGCGCGGCGATCGTGCGCCGCGCCATGGAGCTCAATCCCAATCACGCGGGTTGGATGCATTTCGCCCCCCTCTGGGAGCACTTTCACAAAGGGGAATACGAGAAGGCCCTCGAGCGCGCAAACCGCGTGGACGTCCCCGGCCACTTCTGGCCCTTCCTCGTGGTCGCGTCGGCCTGCGGCCACCTCGGCCGGACCGCGGAGGCCAAGGCCGCCGTGCGGGACCTCCTGGCGCTCGATCCCGAGTTCGCCGCGCACGCGCGCGCGAACGTCGCCACCTGGCACTTCGCAAGCGGCCTCATGGAGCCGATTCTCGACGGCCTGCGCAAGGCCGGTCTCGACGTCGGCGCGAACGACCAAATGCCGGCTGCGCGCGCTCCCTCCTCCCCTCCGATCTCCGGCGCGGCTCGCGCGGACGACGGCTTTTGGGTCGCCGTGCTCCAATTCACGCACTCCGGTGGCGATTCCGAGCTCGAATCCTTCGCCGAAGGTCTGGCCGAAGACATCAACGCCGGCCTTGCGAAGTTCCCCCACCTCTCCGTCATCTCCCGGAGCTCCACGCTTCGTTTCAAAGCACAGACCTCCGACGTGCGCAGCGTGGGCGAGCAGCTGGGCGCGCGCTACTTACTCGAGGGCGGCATCCGAAAGGGAGCGTCTGCCCTTCGTATCAACGTGCAGCTCGTCGACGCCGAGACCGGCGCACACCTCTGGGCCGAGACCTACAACCGCGATCTCCAGGGCTCAGACGTCCTCGCCGTGCAGGACGACATCACCGACCGCGTCGTGGCGACCGTCGCCGACACCTCCGGCGCGCTCGTTCGATCCATGGCGGCCAGCGTGGAGGAAAAGCCGGACTCCGAGCTGACCGCATCGGACGTCGTGCTCCGACACTGGCGATACCAACACCGCGGCACGCCGGCCGAGCACGCGAGGGTCCGGGACGGCCTCGAGAGGTTTGTCGAGCGCGAGCCGGGGCACGCGGACGTCTGGGCCTGCCTCGCCCGCCTGTACGTCCACGAGTTCGCCCTGGGGTTCAACCGGCGGCCGGATCCGCTCGGCCGGGCGCTCCGTGCGGCGCAACGCGCCGTGGATCTCGATCCCACGTGTCAGCACGCGCGCGCAGGCATCGCGCAGGTCCACTTCTTCCGGCGCGAGGTACCCGCCTTCCGCGCCGCGGCGGAGCAGGCCATCGCCCTCAATCCCCGCGACACCGACACGCTCGGCGTCATGGGCAACATGCTCACGGACTCCGGAGACTTCGAGCGGGGTCCGAATCTCGTGCGCCGGGCAATGGAGCTCAATCCCCATTTCCCCGATTGGTTCCGCTTCGCCCTGGTGGTCGAGCATTTCCAGAAGGCCGACTACGCGGGGGCTCTCGACCAGATCGCGCGCGTGAACATGCCCGGCTTCTTCTGGAAAGAGCTCTGGTTGGCGTCTTGCGCAGGGCTCGCGGGCCGCCACGCGGAAGCCGCCGCGGCCGCCGAGGAATTGCGGCGAGTCGATCCGGACATCGAACGGCGTGCGCGCGGGTTCGCGGAGGCCTGGCTCTATGCGAGCGGGCTTGAGGAGAAGTTCCTGGAAGGACTTCAGAAGGCCGGCCTGGAGATTCCCGCCGAAGGCGAACCGGTGACCGCCGCCAGCGAGCGTCCGCGTTCCTCGCCGCCGATCTCCGGCGCCGCCCGCGCGGATGAAGGTTTCTGGGTCGCGGTGATGCCGTTCAAGCACGGCGGCGGGGACGCCGACCTCGCGGCGCTGGCCGAGGGCATCTCGGAGGAGATCGTGACCGGTCTGTCGCGGTTCTCCTACCTCCATGTGATCACCGGCAGCTCGACGCAACGGCACGTCGACCAGGCTCGCTACGTCATGAGCGGCAGTCTCCGTCTGGTCGGAGACCGGCTCCGCGTGGCGGTTCAACTCGTCGACACGGCGAGCGGCGCCCACCTGTGGGCGGAGACGTACGAGCGCGCCTTCACTCCCGAGGCGCTGTTCGAGCTGCAGGACGAGCTCGTTCCACGGATCGTCTCGACGGTGGCCGACATTCACGGAGTCCTGCCCCGCAGCATGAGCGAAGCCGTGCGCAGCCGCCCGCTGGATCAGCTGAGCCCCTACGAGGCGGTGCTGCGCAGCTTCAGCTACTTCGAACGGGTCAACGCCGAAGAGTCTGGCACCGCGCGATCGGCCCTGCAGCTGGCGGTGCGCAAGGCGCCGGAGTACGCGGATGCCTGGGCCATGTTGGCGCTGCTCTGCGCGCAGGAGTACGGGCAGGGATACAAGTTCGTGGCCGATTCTCTGGCCGAAGGGGCGCTCGCGGCTCGCCGCGCTGTCGAGGTTGGGCCTACCAATCATCTGGCGCATTCGAGCCTCGCGCAGGTGCTCTTTCTCCAGAAGGAGTTCCAGGCTTTTCGCAACGCCGCGGCGCGGGCTGTCGCGCTCAACCCGATGGACGGCGCCACGGTGGCGCTCATGGGGATCCTGTTGGCGTACGCGGGCGACTGGGAGCACGGCTGCGCCGTGGCGGAGGGAGCCATGCGGCTCAACCCCCACTTCCCCGGGTGGTACCGCCTGGCGGGGATCACGAACGCTTACCGGACGCGCGACTACCGCACCGCGCTCGACGCCGCCCTCCGGATCCAGATGCCCGGCTACTTCTGGACACCGGTCTATTGCGCGGCGGCATACGGTCAGCTCGGCGAGCGCGAGCCAGCCCTTAAGGCTCTCGAGGAGTTGCTCGCCATGCGACCCGAGTTCGGCTCGGCGGCGCGCGCGGAGCTCGGCAAGTGGTACGACCCGGAGCTCGTCGAGCACTTTCTCGACGGTCTCCGAAGGCGGGTCTGGAGATTCCCTCCGAAGGGGAACCCGCGGCGCCCGCGGCCATGCGCACTCCTTCCGCCCCCCCGATTTCCAGCGCCGCCCGGGCCGACGAAGGCTTCTGGGTCGCGGTCCTCCCCTTCAAAGCTCGCGGAGCCGACGCGGAGGTCCAGGCCCTGGCCGAGAGCCTGACCGAGGAGATCGTCACGGGTCTCTCCCGGTTTTCCTATCTGAAAGTCATCTCCCGCGGCTCGACAGCGCCGATCTCGGGCGACAGCGTCGATGTCCGGGCGGTCGGCCGGGAGCTCGGTGCGCGGTACGTGATGGAAGGAAGCCTGCGTCGGTCGGGGGAAACACTCCGCGTCTCGGTCCAGCTCGTCGACGCGGTCTCTGGCGCCCATCTCTGGGCGGAGACGTATGACCGCACGTTCCGGCCGGAGACGAGCTTCGAGCTGCAGGACGACGTGGTGCGCCGGATCGTCTCCACAGTCGCGGACACCCACGGCATTCTTCCGCACAACATGAGCGAGGCGCTCCGCGGCAAGCGTCCCGAGGAGCTGACTCCCTACGAGGCGGTCCTCCGAGGCCTGGCGCAGGTGATCAGCGTCAGCGCCGAAGGGCATGCCTCGGCCCGGGCCGGGCTGGAACGCGCTGTGCAGGAGGCGCCGGGCTACGCCGACGCGTGGGCACTCCTCTCGAACATGTACCGCGAGGAGTACGCGCACGGGTACAACCCCGGTCCGGATCCGCTCGGACGCGCGCTCGACGCGGCGAGGCGTGCCGTGGAGATCGCCCCCTCCAACCACCTCGCCCACCACGCCCTGGCCACGGCCCTCTTTCTTCGCCGTGAGTTTCCGGCCTTTCGCAGCGCGGCGGAGCGGGCCATCGCCTTGAATCCCATGGACGGGTTCACGATGGCGTACCTGGCCTCCCTGGTCGCCTACTCCGGCGACTGGGAGCGAGGCTGTGCGATGGCGAAGCAGGCGCGGGACCTGAATCCGCGCCATCCCAGCTGGTACTGGTTCTCCGATTGCTTCGACGCCTACCGCCGGGGCGACTACCGCGCGGCGCTGGACATCGCCCGGAAGATCCAGATGCCTGGATTCTGGCGCCTGAATCTCGCCCTCGCGGCGGCCCACGGCCAGCTCGGCGAGCGCGACGCAGCGGCGGGAGCTCTCCGCGAGCTTCTCGCGGCCAAGCCGGAGTTCGCGTCGCACGGGCGAGAGGAGCTCTCGAAGTGGTGGAACGCCGACTTCGTCGAGCACCTGATGGACGGGCTACGCAAGGCCGGGCTGGAAGCCCCGGTCGAAGCGGGCGCAGCGGCGCCGGCGCCCCGAGTCTCCCCGGCGGCGCCCGGACCGAAACGGAGATGGGGGATCGTCGCGGCCGCGGCCGCGGTCCTGCTGGCCGCCGGGTTCTGGATTGCGCGCTCGCGGACCGGAGCCGTTCGCGCGCCCACGGCGGTCGCCCCGCCCCGCGCCATCCGCTCCCTCGCCGTGCTCCCCCTCGACAACTACTCGGGCGATCCGAGCCAGGACTACTTCGCCGAGGGCATGACCGACGAGCTGACGTCGCAGCTGGCGAACATCAGCCAGCTCCGCGTGATCTCGCGCGGCTCGGCCATACAGTTCAAGGGCAAGAGCCGGCCGCCGACTCCGGAGATCGCGACGAAGCTCAACGTCGACGCGGTCGTGGAGGGCTCGGTGATCCGATCCGGCGACAAAGTCCGAATCACGGCTCAGCTCATCGACGCGCGAGAAGACCGGCACCTGTGGGCGCGGAGCTTCGAGCGCAGCTCGAAGGACGTGCTGGCCCTGCAGGACGAGCTGGCCTCGGCGATCGCCCGAGAGATCCACGTGACGCTGACCCCGGAGGAGGAGTCGCGACTGGCAAAGGCGCCGAACGTGAATCCCGAGGCGTACGACGCGTACCTGAAGGGCCGCTACTGGTTCAATCGACCGAGCGACGAGAATCTCAGCAAAGCGATCGCACTGTTCGAGGAGGCGACCCGGCTGGATCCGAGCTACGCGCCGGCGTACTCCGGACTGTCCGACGCGCTGCTCTGGCCCGGTTACAACGAGGGCGTGCTCAGCGGCACGGAGGCGAGGCCCAAAGCGAAAGCCGCCGCCGAGAAAGCCATCACGCTAGACGACAACTCCGCCGAAGCGCACGCCTCGCTGGCCAATTTCAAGCTCTGGTACGAATACGACTGGGCCGGCGCGGAGGCCGAATTCCGCCGGGCCTTCGCGCTCAACCCGAACTACGCGTTCGCTCACGACCAGTTCGGGATCGGCCTCTCGTTCCAGGGAAGGTTCGACGAGGCGATCGCCGAGGGCCAACGCGCGGCCGCGCTGGATCCGCTCTCTCCGCAAATCCCCCTCGACGCGGCCATGGCCTTCGGATTCAAGGGCGACCACGAGGGCGGCAGACAGCTGGCCCGAAGAGCGGCCGACCTCGACCCGACGCTCTTCTTCGCACCATACGAAGAGGGGTGGCTCGAGATCCAGGCGGGGCGGCCTCGGGACGCCATCCCGAAGCTCCAGAAGGCCAAGTCGATGGAGGCTCCGGCGTTCGTGTCGGCGTGGCTCGCGTACGCATACGGGGCTTCCGGGGATCGGGCCGCCGCCTTGGCGGAGCTCGAGGACCTGAAGAAGAGGTCATTGCGCGGGACTCCGACGGCGTTCAATCTCGCTCTCGTGTACCTGGGCCTCGGGGATCGCGCACGGGCGTTGGACCATCTGGAAAAGGCGTACGCCACGGATTCGCAGTGGCTGGGCTGGCTCGGGCTCGACAAGGCCTTCGATCCCCTCCGCTCGGAACCGCGCTTTGCCGCCCTCCTGAAGAAGTTGGGCCTGGGAGAAGTAAAGCGGTAGAGGTCGTCGCTCGCGGCACTGTTCCAATAGTCCGCGGCGCGACAAAGTTTCGCGAAGTAACCGAGCGAAACAACTCGCGCCGCGGGAGCCGGAACGCAGCGAGAGACCAGGGCCGCGGTCGAGCGCGCATCCGCGCGAGCCGCGGCCCGGTGCCCGCAAGGGCAGGTCTCCGAGCGAAGTGAAGGCGACGTGATGGCGGGGCCGACGGGACTCGAACCCGCGACCTCCGGCGTGACAGGCCGGCGTTCTAACCAACTGAACTACGACCCCGCGACGGGAACGGCGCATGATACCGGATTGAGGTCGCCAGTCAACAACGCCTGTCCTCCGTTATCCTTTCGCGCAGAACGCCCGGAGGAGGACATGCCGGAGACCACGTCGAACGTCGAGTTCGCGCACCGCATCCACGAGCACGGCCACTCGGGCGGAGGGTCACATTCGCACCGCGGGCAGTGGCTCGAGATACTCGAAGCGGTCGTCCTCGCGGCGGTCGCCGTGCTGACGGCCTGGAGCGGGTACCAGGCGGCGCGCTGGGACGCGAAGAGCGCGGCGAGCTATGCCGGTTCTTCGGCGAAAAACGTTCAGGCTCAGGCACAGGCGGCCCTCGCCGGGCAGGAGCACCTCTATGACATCACGACCTTCGCTTCGTGGATCACGGCGCGCACCCGAGGCGAAGAGAAGGTCGCGGCGATCTTCGAGCGGCGATTCCGCCCCGAATACGTCACCGCATTCCAGGCGTGGATGAAGCTGGATCCCCTCAACAACCCCCAGGCGCCGCCCGGTCCGACGTTCATGCCCGAGTACAAGCTCGCCAAGCGCGAGCAGGCGAAGACGCTGGCGGACGAGGCCCACCGCCTCTACGAAGAAGGGGTCGAGGCCCGCGAGCGCGGAGACGAGTACGTCCGCATTACCGTCATCCTGGCGACCGTCCTCCTGCTGACGGCTCTTTCTCAGAGATTCAAGATCGAGGGCGCCCGGGTCGGCCTTCTCGCCGTCGCGTACCTGATGCTGGCGGTGGCCTTGGTGTGGATCGCGACCTCGCCCCGCGCGTGAGGACAGTCACTGGCTTTGGAAACGGTTTCGCGAGAAGCTGGAATGGCCCGATTTAGCCTGCGGTTATATGGAAATCGCCGTCCGTGCCGGCGTACTGACATGGGGAAGACCGGGAGATTCGTCCGATGGTTCGTGGGTTCGGGGCTCGCCCTGGCCCTGGCCGCCTTTTCCGTGGGACAGACGGCGTCTCCCGTCTCGACCGTCAACGACCGCTATGACGGCAAGCGCTTCCGCCAGCCCGAGCCTCTGACGATCCGCTTCAAGGACTGGGCCAAGCGACAGCTGGCCGGGCACCGTGGCCCGTGGCGCAAGTTCACATATACCCCCCCGGGCCCGGCGCCGGCGGCGTATGCCTGCGACGGCGAGCTGCGCGTGACTTTCGTCAACCACGCGACCCTCCTGATCCAGATGGACGGGGTCAACATCCTGACCGACCCGACCTGGGCCAAGCGTTCCGTGCCGGTTGTCGGCAGAGCTCGCCGCCGTCCGCCCGGCCTGCGCTTCGACGAGCTGCCCAAGATCGACGCGGTCCTCGTCAGCCACAACCACCAGGACCACATGGACCTGCCGACGCTCCGGAAGCTGACGAAGGAGTTCGACTCTCCGATCTACACCGGGCTCGGCAACGGGCGCTTCCTCGCCAAAAACGGAGTCCCCGGTGGCCACGATCTCGACTGGTGGCAGTCCGTCGAGATGGCCCCGGGAATCACGGTCACCGCGGTCCCGGCGCGGCACCACTCGGGACGCGGGCTCTTCGACAAGGACCGCACGCTCTGGTGCGGATTCGTCGTGAAGGGCCCTTCGGGATCGGTCTATTTCGCGGGCGACACCGGGTACGGCTCGCATTTCGAGGAAATCGGCCGGCGCTTTCCGAATCTGCGCCTGGCGATTCTGCCGATCGGAGGATTCAAACCGATCTGGTACATGCACGAGCAGCACATCGGTCCCGAGGCCGCCCTGCAGGCCCTCCAGGATCTGGGCGCCGCGAGCATGATCCCGATGCACTTCGGGACCTTCCCCAACGGAGACGAGGCGGAGACGGAAGCGGTCGAGGTCCTCGAAACGGCGATCTCGCGATCGCCGAATCTGAGCAAGCTCGTCACCATCCTCGACAACGGCCAGTCCGTGGACGTCGCACCCGCGCCACCGAGCGAACTCCCCCTCCGGGCGACCCTGGAAGCCTCGGCGTTCGCCGGCGCGCCTTAACCCTCAGCTCTACCAGACTTCGCAGCGTTTCTCGGCCGGGGTCGCCATGGCCGATCCCGCCGGACAGCCGAACGCCTTCTGGAACTCCGGCAGCATCGTCAGCGGCCCGATGACGCGGTACTTCGCGACGGGATGCGGATCTCCCTGGACCATCGTGCGCTGCAGCTCCGGGCGAATCGCGTCACCGCGGAACTGGCCCCATGCGATGAAGAACTGCTGATCCGGGGTGAACCCTCCCACCGCCGGCAACGGCGGTTTTCCCTGCTGTGAGATCTGGAAAGCGCGGTAGGCGATCCTCGCGCCGGCGAGATCCCCGATCGCCTCGCCGAGCACCAGCCGGCCGTTGTGGTGGATGCCGGGCTCGATGAAATAACCGTCGAACTGCTCGGCGACGCAAGCCGTGCGGGCCTGGAACTTCTTCAGGTCCTCCTCGGTCCACCAGTTGGAAAGCCGGCCGTCGGCCGCGTACTGCGCGCCCTGGTCGTCGAAGCCGTGCGAGATCTCGTGCCCGATGACGACTCCGATGGCTCCGTAGTTGACGGCGTCGTTGGACGACATGCTGAACGCCGGAGGCTGCAGGATCCCGGCCGGAAAGACGATCTCGTTCAAGAGCGGGTTGTAGTACGCGTTGGAGGTCGGCGGCGTCATGCCGAAACGTCCGCGGTCGACCGGCTTACCGATCGTGGCCAAGTCGTCGGAGACGTTGAACCGGCGTCCGGCCACGACGTCGTCCCAGTAGGACGTCCGCGAGATCGAAACTTTCGAGTAGTCCTTCCACTTGTCCGGGTACCCGATCTTCGGATTGAACGTCGAGAGCTTCTCCAGCGCCTTCTTCTTGGTCTCGTCGCTCATCCAGTCGAGGCCCTCGATCGTCTGCCCCATCGCCGTCCGGATGTTCTTGACCATCTCCTGCATGCGGGCCTTGGCCGCCGGCGGGAAATGCTTGGCCACGTACTTCTGGCCGAGCGCCTCGCCCAGCTGCCGATCGGTCGACTCGACGCATCTCTTCCAGCGGGGCTTCATCTCCTTCTCGCCCTTGAGGAATGCGCCGTTGAACGCGAAGTCTTCGACCACGAACGGCTCGGAGAGGGCCGGCGCGGCGGAGTCGAGGACATGCCACGTCAGGTACGTCTTCCAGTCTGTGAGCGGCGTCGAGGAGACCTGCTTTTCGATCTCGGTCATGAACTTCGGCTCGGCGACGTTCGCCTCGCCGGGAGGAAAGCCCACGCGCTTGGCGTACGCGGTCCAGTCGAATCGCGGGGTCAGCTTCTGGAGATCAGCGAATGGCATCTTGTGATCGGTGTTCTTGGGATCGCGCAAGGCGACCTTGTCGAGCGACGCCTCCGCGAGCTGCTTCTCCATGCGGAACACGGTCTCGGGAGCGGCTTTCGCCTTCGCCGGCGGCTCTCCCCCGAGTGTGAACATCTTCTCGACGTGGGCGCGGTACTTCTCGCGGGCCTCCTGGAAGCGAGGCTCGGGCTTCAGGTAATAGTCGCGGTCGGGCATCCCCAGTCCGCTCGCGGCGATCTGGAGGATGACGTCGTTGGGATTGTGGTTGTCCGAGCCTCCACCCGTCGCGAACGGAACGAAGATCCCGATCTCGTGGAGCTCGGCGATCGTCTTCTGGAGATCGTCGGCGTTCTTGATCGCCGCGATCCGGCCGAGCAGGGGCTTGATCGGCTCGACTCCGAGGCGGTCGATGCGCTCGACGTCCATGCAGGCGGCGTAGAAGTCGCCCGTCAGCTGGTCGATGCTCCCTTTTGGCGCGTCCTTGATGCCGGAAGTCTCCTCGAGGATGACCTTGAGCTGATCCTTGGACAGCTCCCCCGCCGCCCAGCGGCGACTCCAGCGCGACATCGACGGAGGGATCGGATTGGCCGCGCGCCACGCGCCGTTTGCGAACTCGTAGAAGTCGGTACAGGCCTCGACCCTGCGGTCCATGTCGGAGAGATCAATGCCCTTCAGCGACTCGTCCTCCGAAGCCCCCGGACGCGCGACCAGGACCAACGATGCGGCCAGGATTCCCGTGACGGCGGCTCGAGGCATGGCACCTCCCGTTTCGACGCGGCGAAGTCTACACGGGAGGTCTCATAAGATCGCGCCATGAAAACTCTCAGAATCGCGCTCTTCGGCGGATGCTCTGCCCTCGCGATGGCCGCAGCGGCCCAGCCGGCCATCACCGGCCCGATCGATCCGATGGCCTTCTCGCAGCTGAAGGACTTCACCGCGCACCGCTCCTCGTCCAACTGGCCCGACGACGAATGGAACGACGACAGCAAGCACCCGCTTCCGGGCGAAGTCCTGACGATCGCCCGACCTGAAAGGCCCGGGCATCGTCACGGACATCTGGACGACCGTCTCCGGAACCGAGTACGGCTGGCCGCGTCTGTTGCGCCTGCGCGTCTACTACGACGGAAGCCCGACGCCGAGCGTGGATGCGCCTCTCGGCGTGGCCAACGAAGGTTCACGCCGCGTGGGCCTCTACTACCACCTGGACTGGGAGCAGGTTCCGAGCCTGCCTCCGAACACGGCGTACTTTCAGGCGCGCTACCGTCAGGCCCTGCCCGCGCCCGCCGACGGAAAGCCCTGGGTTTTCCTCGATACGCAGGGCCGTGGCTTCTACATCGGCACGGTGCTCTCGATCATCCAGGCCGAGCCCGGGTGAAGGCGACGACATGTTCTACGTGGACGGCGAGAAGGTCGCCTCGATCCAGGGCACCGGCTCCGAGGACTACTTCAACGACGCCTGGGGCCTTCACGTCGTCGAGGGCGAGTACACGGGCGTGCCGGTCTCCGAGGGAACCGGGCTTGGCGCCCGCGTCGAAGTGCAGGCTCCATCCTGACCAGGCGCGAGGGTCATGCACCTCTCTATCTCCGGTGAGTTGGCCGAAGACTAGAGCGATTAACGATCGCCGCCGACCTCGGTCGAATCGCCGGTCTGGTGATCCTCGATCTGGAACCGCAGGAATTCGTGGATCGCCTTCCGGTCCTCGTCGTCCTTCGTCGTGACGACGACTTGCCCTCCGGTCTCCGTGTCCTCGTATTTCCACTCGATTCGGGCGTGGTCGCGCGTCATCACAGGCACGCCCGGCGGGACTTGGTCGTGGATCAGCATCGGCGCCTCGAAACCGCCTTCGGTGAACTTTTGAGCAATATGTGCGAGGTGGCCCTGGATGGCATCGATCGAGACCGCGTCCTTTGCATCGTCGGCCGAGACTTCGATCACTCCTCCGCTCGGAGTCAGCCGGAAGTGGTGCGTGGTCTTGTCGTGGTTGAAGCCCATCACCTTCTCGCCACGCTCGTTGACCGCAGCATGATGGTTGTGAGCGGCGCCGCAATGAGACGACGAGTCCTGCGCCAGAAGAGGCGAGCCCGCAACGACGAAAGCCGCGACGCTCCACACGAGCATCCTGTTCATGCCTTCTCCTTCCGGCGTCCGGGACGCCGTGAAAATCGGATTTCCGACACTGCGGCGGCCGCCTCACGGTCGCGCGGCCCGAGCGTTTCGAGAAACCGCAGCGGCAGGTTCCCGCGGCGCGCGTCCCATTCATCGAGTGTTTGCCGGAGGCCATCGCGAAAGTGTACGAGTTCCTCGATCCTCCGCTCGACCTCCTCCAGCTTCCGGCCGGCGACGGCGCGCACCTTCCCACAAGGCGCACGCCCCGCATCGCGTTCACGCAGGAACGTCGCCAGCTCGTCGAGCGTGAACCCGATCGCCAACGCGTTCTGGATCAGGCGGACGCGGTCAACCGCTTGCACTGGATAGACCCGATAACCGCTCGACAACCGCTTCGGCTCCGCCAGCAGTCCACGCCGCTCGTAGTGGCGGAGGAGATCGGCGCTGACGCCGGTGGCTCGAGCGACCTCACCGGAACGAAGGCCCTTACCTCGCATCGGCATGAAGAAGGAGTGTAGACCCCGGAATCGATTCGCGGGTCAAGCGGGATGCGATAGTCTCCCTCAACTACCCCGGAGGGTCGCCATGACGCCGCCGACGCCGTCGCTGGATCGGGCCGCACGTCTCGGACTCGCCGCCATGGCCGTCGCCGTGCTCGTCATCGCCAACGACTTCACCGCCCTCTCGGTCGCGATCCCGTCGATCGAGAAAACCTTTGGCGCCGACATGACGACGTCGCAGTGGGTCATCAATGGGTACGCGCTCGTCTTCGGCGTCGCAATCGTGACGGGCGGGCGGCTGGCGGACATGTTCGGCCGACGTCGCGTCTTCTTCATCGGCTGCACGATCTTCGCTGCGTTCTCACTGCTCGGCGGCGTCGCGCCGAGCATCGCGGTGCTCCTGGCCTCACGGGCACTGATGGGAATCGGCGGCGCGATGATGTGGCCCGCGATCATGGGAATGACCTATGCCCTGTTGCCGAAAGGCAAGGAAGGGCTGGCGGGCGGGCTCATCCTCGGAGCCGCCGGTTTCGGCAATGCCGTGGGGCCGCTCATCGGCGGCGCCCTGACGGACACTCTCGGCTGGCGCTGGATCTTCTTCCTGAACCTCCCCATCGCCGCCTTCGCGATCCTCGTGACCTGGAGGGTCATCCGCACCGACGAAGCGACGAGCGACGACCGAAGGCTCGACTGGCCCGGGATGGCGACGCTGTCGGTCGGACTGCTGTCGCTCCTCCTGGCGCTCGATCAGGGCACGGACGACGGCTGGACGAATCCGCGCATCCTCGCGCTCTTCGCGGTCGCCGCCGGCGCGCTCGCGGCATTCGTCGTGGCCGAAGCAAAGGCCGGCGCCAAAGCGCTCATCCCCCGAGACGTCCGCGAGAACCGAGCGTTTTTCGCGGCATGCATGAGCGTTCTCCTGATGTCGGCCATCTTCTTCGCGGCGCTCCTCTACATGCCGCAGTTCATGATGAAGACGCTCGGCTACTCCGCTGTCATGGCCGGCGCGGGACTTCTTCCGATGATGGGCACGTTCGCGGCGACGTCGTTCGCGGCCGGTCCGCTCTACTCACGGATGGGACCTAAGGCGATCGTCAGCCTGGGCGCCGCGTTTCTCGCCGCCGGCATGTTCCTTCTCTCCTTCGTCGAGCCGAGCTCCGGCTACGCATCCCTCGTGCCCGGCATGGTCGTCCTGGGAATCGGCATCGGCCTCTTCTATTCGTCCATCACCACCGCCGGTGTGACGGCGCTCGACCCGTCGCGCGCGAGCGTGGCGGGTGGGATCGTCTACATGTTCCAGATCGGCGGCGGATCGATCGGACTGGGACTCAACACCGCCATCGTCGCCACGGCGCCGGTCCTCGCCCACGGCATCCGGAACGCCTTCCGCTTCGACGCCGCGCTGGCGGTCTGCGGACTCGTCGTCGCCGCGCTCTTCGTAGGCGGAACGGTCGACCTCGAGCGACTCCGGACGCTCCAGCACCACCACCGGGCGCACGCGTGACGCGTGGCCGGCTCGCCGGCGGTCAGTCCGTGATCGTGATCGCCTGACTCGCCGTGTCCACCGTCGCGCCTCCGGGCGCGACGAGCTTCATCGTCAGCGTCGCCGACGCGGCCTTGTCCGCGCGTATCTGCCACGAGACCGATTGCGCCCCGCCCGGGGCGACCGCCGGCAGACTCTGCGTGGCCGTCTGCGGATTCTCGAGCTTCATCGAATCCGCCGGCGTGAAGCTCACGACGACGCTGTAGCCGCTGGCCGATGATCCTCCAGTGTTCGTGACCGTGCCTTTAGCCGTGAAGAACTGGCCCCGGGGTATGGTCGACGGCACGCCGCTCAGCGCGATGTCCAGGACGGGCGCGGATCCGTTGTTGACGGTCACGGTGATCGCAGCGGAGTCCGTCTGGTTCCCCGCGGCGTCGAAAGCGCGCGCGGAGAGGGCGTGCGACCCGTTGGCCGAAGTGACCCAGGACGCCGAGTACGGCGTCGTCGTGTCCGAGGAGAGCAGCGCTCCGTCCACGAGGAAATCGACGCGCGTCACGCCCACGTTATCCGACGCGGACGCCGTGATGGTTACGGTTCCGCTGACCGTCGCACCCGCGGCCGGCGCGGTCACCGAGACGGTCGGCGGTGTGGTGTCGGGCGGAGGCGCCGCGCCCGTCGTGACGCGCACCGCGATCCAGTCCAGCGAGAAGTCCCGTGCCGTCGAGCTGGCGACGTCGATGACGCGTACGCGGAAGTTCGCGTCCGAGAGCTGATTCGACGTCCACGTCCTGCCCCACGTATCCGCCGGGCCGCCGAGAATGTACGCCGCCAGACTCGTCGTGAGCGTCGGCGTCTTTTTGGGCGCCGTCCAGGTCCCTCCGCCGTCCCACGAGAGCTGCACGCACATCTGCGGGGCGCCGCCAGTAGCGTCCGCGCGGGCATCCAGCCTCACCTCGATGCCGGACACGGTCGCGCCAGCGGGTACGCCGAGTCCGTAGTTGAAGAACCGATGCCGGTCGCGCGCCGTGCTCGTGCACGACGTGGATGCTGCGGTGCCGCTGTTATTGTCCACAGCGACCGCAGCGTCCAGCGTGTTGGCATTCGCAGCCCCGGTTTCGAAGCCGTTGCCATCGCCGCCCGTGTCGGCGGCGTTTGCGGTCGGACCTCGGAAGCCGACCGCGCTCGGGCTGATCGTCAGAGCCGCGGTCCGCGTCGCACCTCCTGCGGAGCCGCTGATCGTCGCGGTCGTCGTACCGGCGACGGCGGTCGTCGTGACGGGGAACGTCTTGGTAGTCAAGCCGGCCGGGACCGTCACGCTCGCAGGTACGGTCGCGGCGGGATTATTGCTCGACAGGGTCACGACTCGTCCCCCGGCGGGGGCCGCGGAGGTCAGCGTCGCCGTACCTGTCGACGGCGAACCGCCCACCACGCTCGCGGGATTCAGCGAGATCGACGCCAGGGCGTTCGGCGGAGCCAGCACCGTGATGACCGCCGTCCGCGTCGCGTTGAACACGCCCGTAATCGTTACGGGGGTGTCCGCGGCGACCGGAGAAGTCGTGATGTTGAACGTCGCGAAGCCCAGACCCGCGGGCACCGTGACCGATGCGGGGACCTGAGCGGCCGCCGGATTGCTGCTCGAGAGCGTCACCACAGCGCCTCCGGCCGGCGCGCTCTTGTTCATGAAGAGAGTCGTGTTGATCGGGTTCCCGCCCTGTACGCCGCTGACGCTCGGGGTGATCGACATCAGCATCAACGGAGCGTTCGGATCCGGCCCGAGGTTGATGAACGCGGTCTTGCTCGCGCCGCCGGCCGTCCCGGTGATCGAGACCGACGCCCCGGTGTCCACGGGGCTCGTGGTCACCGAGAAGCTCGCGGTGCTGTTGCCGGACGCGACGGTGACGCTCGCCGGCACCTGGGCCACGGTGGGATCGCTGCTTGTGAGCGAAACGGCGGCGCCCCCCGCGGGCGCAGGAACCGAAAGCCCGACCGTGCCCAGAAGAGACGTACCGCCGATCGCCGAGTTGGGTCGGACGTCGATCGCGAAGAGCGGGTTCGGCCCCGTCCCACCGGGATTCACGCGGAGTGTCGCCGCGTGGAGAAGCCCGTTCGGCCACTCCGACGCCTGGATGATGACCCAGTTCGGCTGTGCGACGCGTGGGGGCGTGATCGGAAAGTCGGCGCTCGTCAGCCCGGCCGGCACGGTGACATCCTGCGGGGCCACGACGTCGCCCTCCATGCTGCCGCTGAGCTTGACGAGCATGCCGCCGGCTGGCGCGGGCGCCGTCAGCGTGACCGTTCCGGTCCCGGTGGTGCCGCCGACCAGCGTGGTCGGGTTCAGCGTGATCGTCGAAACCGCCGGCGGAGGCGCGGGGCTGCCCGCCGGGTTCAGGACGAGCCACGTCCCGGGCGCGCGGTAGTTCTCGAACGCGGTCCCGAAGTCGAGGACGACGCGGGTCGGCACGGTCACGGCCGACGTCGTGACGGTGAAGCTCGCCTCCGTCGCGCCCGCCGGCACGATGACACTCGCGGGCGGTCGCGCGAGCGCGGTGTCGCTGCTCAAGAGCGTGACCTCGACGCCGCCGGGAGGCGCCGGACCGAGCAGCGTCACGGTACCCGTGACGGTGCTTCCCCCCAAGACCTGTTCGGCGTTGAGCTGCCCGTTCCAGAGGATGGGGAAGCTCCCGATGGAGCTCTGCTGCCACTTCAGCCCGAACGCGGCGCGCAGCGTCCCGATCGATGCGCCGGAAACGGGGGGCGTCGTCACTGGCGTGACCACCGCGTCCGTGGAGCCTGCCGGGATCGTGACACTCGCGGGAATCTCGATGCCCGGGAAGTCGCTGGAGAGCTTGACGACCGTGCCTCCGGCCGGCGCGGGCATGTTCAACGCGATCCGTGCCGCGGTCGGATTGCCTCCCTCGACGCTTCCGGGATCCGCGATGATCCAGAAGAGATCCAGCCCGGTCGGCGTCGAGGGCAGCGGATTGACCTTGAACGACGTACCTGCCGACCAGGGACCGACCACGTTCCCGTGGACGGCGCGCACCCGCCAGAAGTATGTGCCGGCGGGTAACCGGTTGATCCCCTCCACCAGCGGGTCCGGGACGACCATGTAGTCGGACCGAGCGATCTGCGTGACCAGCAGGACGCCGATGGCACCCCCGAAGTTGGGATCGTCGTCGATGTCGATGTCATAGCCGTCGATCTGCGGATTGGGCGTGTCGGTCCAGTCGAACTTGAAGGGAAGCGTGATGGCCGCGCCGTTTATGGGAGACACCGGCGTCGGGGGTGGCGGCACTGGCGCCGTGCTCGTGATGTGCACCGTCAGCGTCGCCGACGGAAGCCCGCGGACGTTGTCGGCGGACACCGCGCGCACGCGGTAAAACACGCTGGGAATCTCGTTTCCCCACCCGGCGTGGAACTTGGTCCCGAACTCGATCGTCGAGCCCAGCGTGATCGGGTGCGAGAACGCGGCGTCGTCGTCGGCTTCGAGCAAGTAGTACTGCGCTCCCGCCACCTCGGTCCAGGTGATGTCGAAGAATTCCAACGGATGAAAAGATGAGTTCGGTGGAGGCGAAGTGATCGCCGGCGAGCCCGCCGGCGCGGGGCCGAGCCCCGTGACCGTGAAGCTTCGTACCGCCGACCACGGCGAGTCGACGAATCCGATCGCGCCGCCCTGGTCCTGGGCCGCCTTCACTCTCCAGAAATAGGTCCCGTTCGGCAGGCCGCTGACCTGGCTCTTCGTCGGCAGTGGAACGTCGCCGTCGAAGTTGTTGAATCCCGACGCGATGACCGTTGCGAACGACGAGCTCGTGCCCACCTGCCACGAGTAGCTCCCGATCGGACCGTCCGGATCCACGACGGCCTGCCACTGGATCGTGATCGGTTGAACGAGCGATGCGCCGTTGGCCGGTGCGACGAGAACAGGGGCCGGTGGAGGTGTCTGCGCCGCCAGCGGAGGCGTCGAAGCGACGAACGCGAGCACGGAAACGCCGGCCAGCGAGGCCAGCCCGGTGAGCTTCCTCATCCCGTCCTCCCCCGCCCGACCTCTGGATCGGGCGCACGCCTGACGGTCAACGTACCGACAGGAAGAAAGGGGTACGGGAGGATTTAGGTGTCGTTAAGGCGTGATTCCGGGCCCCCGTCCGAGTCCCCTCTCGACCGAAGCCTCAGAAGGAGACTCGGACCGCCGCCCGGAAGACCCTTGGTTGCGAACGATGGTTTACCGCGCCGTAGTAGGGGTTGGTTTGCTCCTGGTTGGGGTCGAATGCCGTGTCGGGATAGCCGGCGGTTATCGAGGTCGTGTAGGAGTCGTCTCTCGATATCGCTATTTGCTTGTTGAACATGTTGAAGAGGTAGGCCTGCAGGGTCACGGTCGCCGGCCCGATCACGAACGGGTAGGAGGCCGTGAGGTTCGTTCCCCAATAGGTCGGCAAGCGTCCCGCGGAACCTCGCGGAACGAGGAAGATGAGTGGTCCATAGTCCCGGTTGAAGTAACCCATCTCGTTCAGGGGCGTACCGGATTCGGCGAAGGCCTGTAGGCCGATGCTGACACGCCACGGCGTCACCCAGAATCCGTCGAACCGGAATCGGTTGGGCCGGTCCAGGCCCAACGCTCCGTAGGCGTTGTGCCACAGGGCCGGGTAGTCGAAGTCCGTGTTGTACGCGGGCGTGGTCTGGCCGTTCACGGCCTGGTTGACGCCGCCGTCGTAGTTCCCCTTCAGGGACGAGTGGACGTAGCTCGCCTGCAGCCAGAGGTTGTTGCCGACGACCTGCCGCGCGAACAGCTCGATGCCTCGATAGATCCGCTTGGCTTCCGGTGTCGGAACACCCCTTGGAAAGCATTGCTCATCGGCCTCGAAGCCGGTACAGGTCGGAGCGTCTCCTGCGGAGAACTTGGCGCCCGATCCAGGATTGACGAATGCACATCCGGTGAAGTCGGACTCAGGCATCGTGTAGTCGAAGTCGCACCGATCCTCGACCGTGTCGCCCAGGCTGCGGTAGGTGCCCTTGAGTGCCACCGTCAGGCTCGGCGTGATGAGCCTCTCGACCGCCAGCGTCAGCTCGTCTTCGTGGGGTGCGCGAATCCCCTTGTCGACCGAATAGGGGTAGGCGAGGGGGAATATGTTCGGGTTCGGATAAGGCTCCATGACATTGAGATCCGGTACGACGCTCACGGGATCGAAGTTGTAGGTCTCGACGAGCGTGCCCTGCCAGAAAGCCGCCGCTGCGCCGATCGTCGGGAGGGCGTAGGAGAAGCGTCCGACGAAGGCGGAAATCTTCGTGGCGCCGTTCGCCCACGGATCCCACACGAGTCCGATCCGGGGTTGCCACTGGTTGTTGAACTTCAAGACGGTGCTGCCAGCGTAGTCGCGCGTCGTCTCGCCATCCCATCGGAGCCCGACGTTGATCGTGAGGTTCGGCAGAGCTCTCCATGAATCCTGAAGGAAGACTCCGTAGTCGATGACCTCGGCCCGCAGAGGCCGGTCCGGAACGACGGCCGTGGGATCTTCCGGGTTGACGGCGTAGAAATCGTGGCCGTAGAAGAGCTGACCGAATTGGTTGATGAGGATGACCGTCTGGCCGCCGGAGTAGTAGCCGGCTCCGTTCGTCAGCCCGTCCATATAGTCGGCGCCGGCCCTGAGCTCGTGGTTTCCTCGGTAGAAGGTCGCGCTCCCGGCAGCCTGAGCGCGATGCGAGTCGCCGTTATCCCCGAGACCGTTGACGAGCCCGTAGCCTCCCGTGATGCTGTTCGGCTCTTGTGGAACGTTGCAGGGTTTTTCGGGCGTTCCGTCGGCGCAGGTGCGGTCGATGTAGCGGATGCCGTCGCCACCGTCGAGGCTGTTCCGGTCCTTGTGGTAAGAGCCGATGAGCATCGCGAACGTGTTCGCTCCGAACACCTGGTTCACGCGAAGCCCGAAGTCCGTGCCCCCCTGGGCGCGTTGCGAGTACCACGTCGAAGGATCGAGGCTGACAGGCGGTTCGATGTCGACAGACCCGAGCCCCTGTCTCGGGTCCGCGCCTGCGGCTCCCGCCGTGGATGAAGGGTCCGCGAAGACGGAGCCGACAATGCTCGTTGCGGAGGAGACGTTCCAGGTGAGCTTTCCCGAATAGAGGTCTTCCGTCGAGTCCAGCGGAAACCGCGCCGTGTCGGGCACGTGCGCCGACGACTGCACCCGCGATAGATCACCCGACAGGCTCACGCGGTTGTAGGCCGCGAAGAACCAGAGCCGGTCCTTGAGGAAATAGCCCCCGAGATCGAAGCCGTAGTCGAAACGATCACCGCTCACGAAACGCATCTGGTCGAGGCCCGAATCGCCGGGTTTGAACTCCGCCGCCGCGGCCGTGCGGGTCGAGTCGTAGTAGACGAAACCGTCGCCATGAAAGGTATTGCCGCCGGATTTCGTGATGACGTTGATGACCCCTCCGAGCGCACGGCCGTACTCCGCCTGGTAGCCTCCGGTCTTGACCTCCACCTCCTGCACAAACTCGTTGTTGATCGCCTTGCCCTGGACTCCGCGCAAGACGTTCGTCGTGTTGACGCCGTCGATGATCCACTGGTTCTCGGCCGACGTCGCCCCGTAGATCGACAGCGCCAGCGAGCGTCCCTCCGTCGCGCCCCGGTCGGTCGAGACGCCGGGATTGGACTTGACGATGTCGGCATAGTTGCGGGCAACGGGGAGATTGGCGACCACGCTGCTGGTGTAGTTCGTGCCGGTCGTCGTCGAAGCGAAGTCGATGCGAGGAGCCTCGCCGGAGACGACGACCTTCTCCTCGGCCGCGGGTTCCAGCGCCAGGTCGGTGGTCGCCGTCCCGTCGAGCGAAACGGTCGCGAGCCTGTCCGAAGACCGGAAGCCCGCGAGCGTCGCGTGGACGGTGTACGTCCCGGGCGGCAGCGCGGGCAGCCGAAAGCGCCCCTCGGCATCGGTCGTCGCCACACGGACACCCTGGCAGCTCGGGCTCGACGCTTCTACGATGACTCCGGGCACGGCGCCTCTGGCGCCGTCTCGAACGGTGCCTTCGATCCGACCCGTCGTCTGCCCGAGGAGCGTGCGCTGGCGGCAGAGCAGCAGCGCGAAAAGTGCGATTCTTGCACTCTGTCGGAGTTGGGCCCCCCGCCGGTCGGGCATGGAGCCTCCTGCGTTAAGAGAAGGATACTCCCAGGGGGCCGCGCCTCCATGGAAACGGTCCGGCCCGATCGACAACTACCGCCCGCCGCTCTTCCTCGGGGCGAAGTATGATCCCCGCAATCGTCCGCGCAGGAGGCCCATGCTGCACCGGGCCGAGCGGTTGTGCAACGACCTGCCGCGGGGATCACATCCCCACGCCCGTGATCCGACCGCGTCCACTCTCCAATTGCTTCGCGTCCCTCGCGTCTCCAGATTCGAAAGGAGGAGGTTTCATGTCGAAGAAGAAAGGGTCCTCGACCAAGAAGGCCGCATCGAGCACACGTGAAACGCGAAGAGAACTTTCGCGACGGGCTCTCCTCGCAGGGCTTGGCGCGGGGGCCGCTCTGCCGGCGACGCTACGGGGGAGCGGAGAAAACGATTTCTACGCGGAGTTCAACAAGTAC
>Ga0075423_10000578_pt1 | contig 29991 bp, 26 predicted proteins | sample SoiMethybrSBSTD2_FD_80114 | JGI IMG/M metagenome (GOLD analysis project Ga0075423, IMG submission 80114) | Bulk soil microbial communities from a Populus tree surrounding site in Tennessee, USA - Soil MetaG P. TD hybrid SBSTD2 | ecosystem: Environmental > Terrestrial > Soil > Tree plantation...
CCGAAGATCTCGACGACGCGGCCCCGGGGAATTCCGCCGACGCCGAGCGCGGCGTCGACCGCGAGGGATCCGGTCGGGATCACGGCGATCGCCTGCTCGGGCCGTTCGCCGAGCCGCATGATCGATCCCTTGCCGAACTGCCGCTCGATCTGTGTCAGCGCCGTCTCGACGGCGCGCCATTTCTCGTTGGGTTTCACGCTGGACATGTCCTCACCTTTCTCATCGAGAGAAAAACTCCGCGCGTTCTGCGCGATTATAGACTTCGGAAAGGGCGGGGCAGGACGCGATGAGGACGTCGAAATCTTCTCTCCGGCACGACCCCGTGTCAATGTCCGACGCCCGCCGCGCCTTTGCGGCGCACCCTGTCTCCGCGCTCATCGCGACGGGCTTCGGCGCGGGACTCTCGCCCGTCGCGCCGGGCACGGCCGGCTCGCTGCTCGGCCTGGCGGCCTCCTGGTTTCTCCGCTCCCACGGAGGCATTCTCGGTTCCCCGGTCGGACTCTTGATGTCCGGGCTCGCCGTCGGATTGCTGGGCGTGGCGGTCTCGGTTCCGGTGTGCCGCGCGCTGTCTGCCGAAGACCCGGGATGCATCGTCATCGACGAGGTCGCCGGCCAGATGGTCGCCTGCGCGGCCGTGCCTCTGGTTCCCGGAACGCCCTGGTGGGCCTGGGCCGCGGCGTTCGTCCTCTTCCGCGGATTCGACATCGTCAAGCCGCTCGGGATCCGGAAGATCCAGGAGCTGCCCGGAGGTTGGGGAGTCGTCGCAGACGACATCCTGGGCGGACTCTACGCTGGGGTGGCCTTGTTTCTGGTCGGACGATGGGTCTGACGCTCCCGCCTGAGGAAGGGTCGGTCGGGGAAAACGAGCCCCTGGCGCGATTCACGACCTGGCGGATCGGAGGCCCCGCCCGCTTCCTCTGCCGCGTGCGAACCGAGGCGGGTCTCGCCCGCGTTCTTGCGGCGGCTTCCGCCGACGGGCTTCCGCTGGCTCTTCTCGGGATGGGCTCGAACATCCTCGTCGCCGACGCGGGGTTCCCCGGATACGTATTGAGGCTGGAGGGCGACTTCCTGAAGGTGACGATCGACGGTCCGCGCGTGACGGCGGGCGGCGGCGCGGCCCTCGGCGGCGTCTGCGCGGCGGCGGCGCGGGCGGGCCTCTCGGGAATCGAGGCGATCTCGGGTATTCCGTCCTCGATCGGCGGCGCCGTCCGGATCAATGCCGGAGCGTACGGCGGCGAGATCTTCGACGTGCTGGAAACCGTGAGCCTCGTCTCCCGATCGGGGGACAGGCGCGAGGTTTCGGCGGCGGAGATCCCCCACGGATACCGCTGGACCCGGCTGATCGAGACGCGGGAAATCGTCAGCCGCGCCCTCCTGCGGCTCACACCCGCGCCGAAAGAAGAGATCGAAGGGCGCACGCGGACGGTGGCGGAGAAGCGGCGGGGCGCGCTGCCCTCGGAGCCCAACGCCGGGAGCGTCTTCAAGAATCCGGACGGCGACTACGCGGGCCGCTTGATCGAGGCATGCGGGCTCAAGGGCGAGCGCTCCGGGGGCGCGATGATCTCTCCGCGGCACGCGAACGTGATCGTGAACACAGGGGGCGCCGGCTCCGGCGACGTTCTCGCTCTGATGAAGCGCATGCGGGACGAGGTCAAGAAGAAGTTCGGGGTTACCCTGTCTCCGGAAGTCGAGATGTTGGGAGTGAAGTGGGAGTGAGGATCCTCCTGATGGCCGGCGGCTGCGGCACGCGGCTCTGGCCGCTCTCGACCGAGGAGCGGCCGAAGCAGTTTCTGCCGCTGCTCTCGGAGAAGAGTCTTCTCGCGGAGACCTTCGCGCGGCTGGAGCCTCTGTCGCGCGACGTCTGGGTCGCCGCGTCCTCGCGGCACGCCGCGCTTCTCGCGCACGAGCTGCCCGCGGTTCCGCCCGATCGGGTTCTCTCCGAGCCGGCGCGGCGAAACTCCGGTCCTCCGATTCTCGCGGCCGCTGTGCGTTTCGCGCACGACGGGGATCCCGTGACTGCCGCCGTCCCGACGGACCAGACCGTCCGCGACGCCGCGGCCTTTCGCGCCGCCCTCGGCGCTGCGGCCGTCGAGGCCGATCGCGCCAGCGTGGTGATCCTGGCCGTGCCGCCGACGCGTGCCGAGACCGACTTCGGCTACATCGAGACCGAGGATGGCGCGGTGCGCCGTTTCATCGAGAAACCCGACGCCGCGCGGGCGCGCGAGTACGCGAGCTCCGGCCGGCATCTCTGGAACGCGGGCATCTTCGTCTTCCGGCCCTCGCGCCTGATCGCCGAGGCGCGCCGGGTGGCTCCCGAGCTTCTCGCGGGCGTCGAGCGCTACGTCGCCTCGGGGTCGGCCGCCGACTTCGAAGCGCTTCCGAACATCTCGTTCGACTACGCTGTGATGGAGAGGGCGTCCGGGGTCCGGTCCGTGCCGCTGAACGCGGGCTGGAGCGACGTCGGAACGTGGCGCTCGGTCCGCGATCTGCGTGGAGGAGGCGATCCCGCGGGCAACCTGGTCCTCTCTCCCGTTCCCGTCCTCGCGCCGGGAGTCCGCGAGACCGCGATCGTCGCCGGGCCTGAGGGCGTGCTGGTGCTGCCGTTGGAGCGGGAAAGCGAGCTGAAGGAGTCGGTGGAGAAGCTTCGCGAGCGGGAAGAGCCGGCCGCGCGGAGCCGTTAGAAGGAGACACGGACATCCGATGACAAACGCATCCGCCGCGCTCGCGAAGCTGCGGGAGAACGTGGGGCTCGCCTATCGCGGCGAACCCCGCGCCGTGGACCTGCTGCTGACGGCGCTCCTGTCGCGGGGACACGTCCTGATCGAGGACGTTCCGGGGGTCGGGAAGACCACGCTCGCGCGGGCGCTCGGCCGGAGTCTCTCGCTGGACTTTCGCCGCATCCAGTTCACCAGCGATACGCTGCCGGCCGACGTCGTCGGCATTTCCGTCTTCCACGCCGCGACGGATCGGTTCGAGTTCCATCCCGGCCCGATCTTCGCCAACGTCGTGCTCGCCGACGAGATCAACCGCGCCACGCCCAAGACGCAGTCGGCGCTGCTCGAAGCGATGAACGAGACGGCCGTGACGATCGAGGCCGAGCGCCGGCCGCTTCCACAGCCGTTCATGGTCGTCGCGACCCAGAACCCGGTCGAATACCTGGGAACCTATCCGCTGCCCGAGTCGCAGATGGACCGGTTCTTCCTGCGCCTCTCCCTGGGATACCCGGCTGCGGACGAAGAGAAGATGCTGCTCCGGCGCGGAGGCGCCGAGCGCGTCCTGGCGGCGATCCCCGCCGTGCTCAGCCCTTCCGACGTGCTCGCTCTCCAGGGGGAAACCGAGACGGTCAACGTGTCGGAGAAGCTGCTCGACTACCTCCACGCGCTGGTGAAGGAAACGCGAAAGACGGCGGAGTTGCGCCTCCCGGTCTCCACGCGCGGCGCCCAGGCGTTGTTTCGCGCGACGCAGGCGCACGCGCTTCTCCAGGGACGCGCGTTCGCGACGCCGGACGACGTACAGGCCGTGGCGGAGGCGGTCCTCGCGCACCGCATCCTGTCGATGTCGTCGGACGGCTTCGGCGCCGGCGGACGCGAGAAGGAGATCGTGCGGCGGATCCTGGACAAGGTGCCCGTCCCGGTATGACCCGCCTCATCCCCGACTGGGAAATCCGCATCACGAATTTCGGCCTCGGGTACATCCTCCTGTGTCTGGTCGTGGCGATCGCCGCCACGAACACCGGCAACAACGGTCTCTACCTGGTGCTCGCCGCGATGCTGGCGGCGATGGTCGTGTCGGGGATGCTTTCGCGGCGCAACGTGCGCAGTGTGCGCTGCCAGATCGAGACCGTCGGCGAGGTCGTCGCGACACGGCCGGCCTGGCTGAAGCTGCGGTTCGAGAACCAGCTGTCCGGCACGGCCCAGGCCCTCTTCTTTCTGCACGAGGCGCTGCCGGGTCCTCTCTGGATCGATCCTCTGAAGCCCGGCGAGACGCGTGAGCTCATCGTCGAAGGAACGTTTCCCCGCCGCGGCGTGCACCAGACGGCGGACGCGGGTCTGCTGTCCCGTTTCCCGCTGGGCCTCTTTCGCAAGTACCGTAAGGCGGCTCTCGCCCGCGAGATTGTGGTCTACCCGTTGCCGCTGGCGAGCGGCGTTCCCGAGGTCCCGACCGATGAGGCGCCCGGGGGACGGCCCCACTCCCTGGCACGGGGCGGGGGATCCGACATCCGGACTCTGCGGGATTTTTCGCCGGGCGACGACCCGCGGGACCTCCACTGGAAGCAGTCGGCACGAATGCGGCGCCTGATCGTGCGCGAGCGCGAGGCCGAGCGGGACCGCGTCCTCTTCCTGGCGATCGACAACGCTTTCACGTGGCCGCCGGACGCCGCGGCTCTGGAGCGCTTCGAACAGACCATCGCGCGGTGCGCGGGACAGGCGCTCCTGCTTCTCTCGCGCGGGGGAGAGGTCGGCCTGCACGCGCGGGGCGTCAAAGTCGCGGCCCGGAGCGGCCGCGCGCAGCGTCTCCGGATTCTCGACGCCCTGGCGCGCCTGGAGCCGGTGCCGAAAGAAAGCGCGGAGGATTTTCCGGCGATGCGCCGGGGGGATGTCCGGTGGTTCGTTTCCTGAAGGGGCGGCGCGAGCTGCCCGAGGGCTTGCGGCGCGCGTACCTGCTGGTGCTGGCACCGGCGGCGATCGTCGCGCCGCTGCCGCTGTTCTGGACGGACGGAGCCAACCGCCTCGCGCTCGTCGCCTACGAGATCGGCATCGCCCTCCTATGGTGGCGTGCCCGCGTCGGACGGCCGGTCCGGCTTTCCGACGCCGCCCAGAACGTCCTGGGTCTGGCCTACATCGGCTGGCTGGGACTCGAGACCGCGACGCTGCGGCTGGGGTTGCTCCGCTCCGTATCCCATCTGCTGCTGTTTACGGCCATGGCCAAGCTCGCCTCGCTGAAGCGTCCGAGCGAGGCGAGGCTGGCCCTGCTCATCCTCTTTCTCCTCACGCTCGCGTCCGCCTCCTCCTCCACCCACGTGTCGTCGCTGGCTTACTTCGTGGTCATGGGATGGCTCGCGTTCCGGACGCTCTCCCGTGTCGCGGTTCTCGCCGATTTCGACCAGGCGCCCCCGGAAAGAGTGCTCGCATCCGTCCCGACGAGCGGCGTCTCCGTGGTCGCCGTGGCCGGAGGCGTCGTGTGCGCAGTCCCGCTCTTCTTCGCGCTGCCCCGGCTGCACGGGCCGTTCGTCGTGGCGCCCTTCCGCGTCGACGATGCCTTCTCGAAGGCGATGACTGCCGATCGCGTGGACCTCGAGTCCTTCGGTGCCGCCAAGCGCAGCGACCGCGTGATCCTGCGCCTGTCGGCGCGCCCGACGCTTCCCGCGGCCGACGGCCTGCGCCTGCGCGAGGCCGTGTTCACCGAGTACCAGGATGGAAGCTGGCTTCGCGATCCGTGGCGAGGCTCGAGGCGGGAGCCCTCGGCTTTTCGGGGCGACGCGGCGGTCGCGTCGCGGCCCGGAAGCTGGGTCGTCGCGGCCGACCTGAACGTCTTCGGGCAGGGATTTCTCTTCCTTCCCTACGGCACGACCGCCATCCGCGTCGAAAAGGGAAGGGCCAGCGAGCTTCCGGAGGGCGTCATGCAGGTGTCCTCGCGCGGCACCGTGCACTACGAGGCCGACGTGCTCCGCGAGCCGGCCCGGGGGAAAGGCCGGGCGGTGATCTTGCGCGCCGACGTCCCGCCGGAAGTCCAGAAATACGCGATCGAGCTGACGAGCGATCTCTCGGATCCGACGCTGATCTATCGCCGCATCGAGAGCCACCTCCTGAAGGATTTCGTCTACACGCTCGAGCCGCCCCGCGCCAAGGGCGATCCGATCACGCACTTTCTGCTGCGCTCGAAGGCGGGGCACTGCGAGTACTTCGCGTCCGCGGCGGCGATGATGCTGACCGCACGCGGAATCCCGGCGCGCCTGGTGACCGGCTCCTACGGCGGTGAAGAGGGCTTCCTGTCGGATTCGATCGTCGTGCGCGGAGAGAACCTCCACGCGTGGGTGGAGGCCGACCTCGACGGCACGGGCTTCCAGGTCCTGGATCCCACGCCTCCGGCCGGCGTGCCGCCCGCGATGCGCGCGTTCTCGCTCATGTCGCGCTTGGTCGCGTTCGGCCGCGAGATCGAGTTCTTCTACGACCGGCGCATTCTCGGCTTCGACGCGGGGGATCAGATCGGAGCGGTCGAGTCGCTGCGCGAATCCGTGGGAGACGCGACGGGCGCGCTTGCGGCATGGCGTCAGACTGCGAAGGACTTTCTTTCGCCGCGCACCACCACGACGCTCCTTCTGGCTGCGGCCGCGGGGATGCTGGCGCTCCTCCTTGCAAGGCGCATCGGCGCTCGTCCGAGCCCGGCGACGCAGGCGTATCTCATTCTCCGCCGTCTGCTCGGACGGCGCCGCGGCATTCTGCCGCAGTCCATGCCGCCGGCCGAGGTCGCCCGCCTCTTCGGGCGCGAGGTGCCGCCCGGCGCCCGCGACGCGGCCGAGGTCGTGGAGATCTACACCGCCAGCGCGTTCGGAGGCATGGAACCGACGCCCGAGCGATTGCGCCAGCTCAAGGAGCGCATCGCCCGCCTGCGAAAGCTGGCGTAGTCGCCTCGAGTTAGTCCCGCGGCGGGACGACGTGGGTCGGCCGAGGGCGCTGTCCGGGCCGCGGATCGAGATCCGGCGCCGCCATGGACCAGAGCTGCGCGCCCGTCTCCTCGTCGCTCGCGCGGAAGTAAACGATCTCGGGCGACGCACGGAATTCGCCCGGCCGCGACGAGTACGGCCCTGGTGAGATGTCCATGACCATGACCGTTCCCGCTTCGGTGCCGTCGCTGGTCCACAGCTCGGCACCGTGCTCTCCGTCGTCCGCCGCGAAGAAGAGGCGGCCGTTCACGACGGCGAGCTCCTCCGGATTCGATGCCGCGGCGCCGGGCGCGATGTCCCGGACGAGGCGCGTCCCCTCGGGCGTCCCGTCGCTCCGCCAGAGCTCGAGGCCGTGCTCCCGGTCGTCGGCGGCGAAGTAGATGCCTCCGTTCGCGGCCGTCAGCGACAGGAGCCATCGGAAGTTCCCGAGGCTTCGCGTACCCGCGGTCGTGCCGTCCGAGGTCCAGAGCTCCGTGCCGTCGGCGGCCTGCGCCATGAAGAAGACCCGACCACTCGCGGCAGTCAAGGCGAAGAGGTTGGACCCGTCCGGGCCCGGCGTGATGTCGCGGACGAGCCGTGTTCCCTCCGGCGTCCCGTCGCTCGTCCAGAGCTCGCTGCCGCTCGCCGGATCCGTCCCCGCGAAGAAGAGCCGGCCGCCGGCCTTCACCAGGTCCGACGCCGCGACCGCCGAGATCCGGGACGTGCCCGATTCCGTTCCGTCGCTGCGCCAGAGCCCACCTGGGGCGAAGATCGTGAAGGCGAGGTCGTGGCCGAAGGGCGTGAAGAACCCCGGCACCGAGCCGAGGTCGCCGGGATTGAAGTCCTCGACGAGACGCGTGCCCGCCTCCGTGCCGTCCGTGGTCCAGAGCTCGACGCCGTTCACTCCCTCCGACGCTGTGAAGAACACGCGGCCGGCGGCCGCCGTGAAGCCGCCGGGGTCCGAATCGACGGCGCCGGGGTAGTTCGGCCGCGGGACCGCGATGTCGCGCAGCAGGCGCGTGCCCGCCTCCGTTCCGTCCGAGACCCACGGCTCAACACCGTGGACGCCGTCGTCGGCGCCGAGGTACATGGCCGAGCCGGCGACGACCGGCGTAACCGAGAGGCTCTGAAAGTGGTGGATCACACGCGCGCCGACGGTCTCGTCGAAGCGCCACACGTCGTCGAACGAGCCGTCCTCGTCGAGGCGCGAGAAGAAGACCTCGTTGCCGAAGATCGTGAGCGCGAACGGGCGGAGCCCCCGCGGGCGCGCGAGATCGTCGACCAGCGTGAAGGTCACCCCGTCGCTCGTCCAGAGGCCGTCCTGGTCGATGGCCGCGAACCCTCCGTCGATGGCCGACAGCTGCGCCGTACCCTGGCGGAAGAGCGTCGTCCCGGAGGCGGTGCCGTCCGTGCGCCAGATCGCGTCGTCCGCCGTGAAGAAGGCCGTGGCGCCGAGACTGACGAATCCGAACGGACCCGAGCCCAGGGGCCCCGGCACGAGATCGGCGACCAGGTTCGTGCCCGCCCCGGTTCCGTCCGTCCGCCACAGCTCTGTCCCGTGCACGCCGTCATCCGCGGCGAAGAGCGCGTTGGGGCCGGCGCGGCCGGAGGAGTGTGGGTCGAGAGAGGAGGCGACAGAGCCGGACTCGGGGCCCGGACGGATGTCGGCGAGAAGCGCGGTCGTAGCTGCGGTTCCGTCGCTTCTCCAGAGTTCGCGGCCGTGGACTCCGTCGTCCGCGAGGAGGAGCAGCGCGGGGTCGTCACCCGGCAGCGTCTCGGGCCCCAGCGCGGAGCATTGCAGGGGCGGCATGCAGAAGCGAGGGGTTCCTTGGAAATCTCGCACCGTCTGCGTGCCCGATGCGCTCGCGTCGGACACCCACAGGCGATACCGTGCGCCGAACGGCTCTTCGGAAGTGAAGAAGAACAGACGCCCGGAACGGTGTGTCAGCCCGTAAGCGAGACGGTACCCCGCCTGCGGACCGAGGTCGGCGACGAGGCCGGTTGAGGCGACGGTGCCGCGCGTGGACCACAGCGTCAAGTGTGCGTCCGCGCCCAGCGCGATGAAATAAACGGCGCCGGGACCTTCGACGAACCCGGCGTAGACGCTCGCGATCCGCGAGCTCTCGGCCAGCGGTAACGTTCCCTGCGGAGTGCCGTCGCTCGCCCAGGGCAGTCCGTCTCCGCCGACGAGATAGAGAAGCTCCCCCACAGCGGTCAATCCAGAGTCTCGATATCCGTCGCCGACGCTCGCGACGGGCTTCGTCCCGGCCTGCGTCCCGTCGGTCCTCCAGAGCCGCGCGTCCGTGGATCGATTCCCGAGAAAGAACGCCTGACCGTGTAGCGGGACGGGTGTCTGCGCACTGAGACCGCGCAGCAGGACCGAACGCCCGCCCGACTCGTCATTCGCCCACAGGGCCGAGCCGTTCGTCACGTCGTTGCCCGGAAAGTAGACGACGCCCCCGATGCGAGCCGGGGGGTATGCGGTCAGCTCGCCGGGAGACGGGGAGGTGAAGAGGTCCGTCCGACGGACGGGGCCGCTCGCCGATGCCGCGACCGGCAACAGGAGCACCGCCGCTGCGATCCATGTTCGCCGCGCCGCCGCCGTGAAACCGGTCCGCGAGGACGCCATGGACCCTCCGCGAAGTCTACGAGTCACAGAAGGGAATCGTCGGGGTTTGACTCAGCGTGCCCGAGCCGCGACCAGCGTGATGTCGTCGTTCTGCGGCTGACCGTCCTCGAACGCCGTGACCGCGGCGAGCACGCTGGCGCAGACGCCCGCGACCGACTCCGTCGAGGAATCGCGGAGGACGCGCTCCAGCCGCTCGTCGCCGAACTGGTCGCTGGCGCCGTTGGCGGCCTCGGTGACGCCGTCGGTGTAGATCAGCAGGAGATCTCCGGGCGCAAGAGTCACGGAGCTGGACGCGTAGGACGCCTGTCCGAGGATCCCGAGAGGGGGACCACCGATCCGGAGCCGCTCGATCGAGCCGCTACTGCGCAGGAGCATCGGCGGGTTATGGCCGGCGTTGACGTAGTCGAGTGCGCGGCGCTTTTCGTCGAACACCCCCCAGAAGAACGTAGCGAAGCGATAGTCCGCGGTCAGCGAATGAATCTGGGCGCTCAACGTGCCGACGAGCCCCGCGAGGCCGCCGTCGGCGCTGCGTGACGCGAGGCTGCGCAGCGCCCCCTGCAGGCTGGCCATCAACAGGGCCGCGGGCAGGCCCTTTCCGGCGACGTCGCCGACCGCGATGCCGTAGCGGCCGCCGGGAAGCCGGAGAAAATCGAAATAGTCACCGGCGACGCCCAACGCCGGGCCGCAGACGCCGTGGCACTCGAGTCCCGGGATTTCGGGGTCGGCGGGCGGAAAGAGACGTTTCTGGACTTCGCCGGCGATCCGCACGTCTCGTTCGAGGCGCTCCTGGGCGGCGGCGCGCTCGCGCTCGAGGGCCGACTTCAGCTCCGCGACCACCCACACGAAGGCGAGGAGAAAGAGGAGACGGACGGCGATGTTCCAGTCGGCGGTGCTCTCGGACGGCCACCGATGGGACGAGAGGACGTCCTCGTAGTACCAGAACAGGGAGGTCGCGGCCACGCCGAGGAAACCGGCCTGACGTCCCACGAACCACACAAGAAAGAAAATTGGCGCGACGTAGAAGATCAGGAAGGACAGCTCCGGTGGCGCGACGTAATCGATCACCGCGAGAACGGCGATCGCCCCGAAGCCGATGAAGAACCGGAGGCCGCGGGGCAGACGCTGGAGGCGGGCGACCAGCTTCGCAGGCCAGGAGCGTGGAAGAGACCCCGCCATCAGTACGCGTTGCGGTGGCGCAGCCCGTGCCGGAGCGTCATCCACAGGATCTTGATGTCGAGGGAGAGCGACCAGTTCTCGATGTAGTAGAGGTCGTACTCGATGCGCTTGGAGAGGCTCGTGTTCCCGCGCCAGCCGTGGACCTGCGCCCAGCCGGTGATGCCGGCGCGGACGCGGTGCCGCAGCATGTACTGCGGGAACTTCTCCTTGAACTCCCTCACGAACTCGGGGCGCTCGGGCCGCGGCCCGACCAGCGACATCTCCCCGCGCAGAACGTTCCAGAGCTGCGGAAGCTCGTCGAGGCTCCACGCCCGCAGGAGTCGGCCCACGCTCGTGCGGCGCGGATCTTCGGGCGCCGCCCAGGTCGGCCCCGACTCCTCCTCCGCGGAAACCACCATCGAACGGAACTTGAGGATGTCGAAGGGCCGGCCATCCAGGCCCATCCGCCGCTGCCGGTAGAGAACGGGCCGGCCGTCCGACAGCCGGATCGCCGCCGCGATCGCCGCCAGCAGCGGCGAGAGCGCGAGCAGCGCCGACGCCGAGATGCCGAGGTCGAGCGTGCGCTTGACCAGACTCATCCAACCCGTCAGCGGCACCTGTGTGAGGTGGACGACGGGGAGACCGTCGAGATCCTCGACGCCGGCGCGGAACGTGATGTGCTGGAGCAGGTCCGGCACGACGCGGACGTCCGCGACGGTGCGACCGACGTCCTTCAGGACCGCGAGCATGGTGCGGTGCGCTTCCAGCGGCAGCGCCAGAAACACCGTGTCCACGCCCCGCTCGTCGACGATCCTCGCCGCGTCGGCGGTGGTTCCGAGAACGGCGACGCCGTTGTACTCGGATCCGCGCTTCTCAGGCCGGTCGTCCACGAAGCCGACGGCGCGCATTCCCGCCTCGGGGTGCTCGTGGAACTTGTCGACCACCGCGCGCCCGAGCCTTCCGGCGCCGACGACGAGGACGTGCCGCACGCCCACGCCGTGGCGCCAGGCTTCTTCGAGGTAACGGCGGATCGCGGTGCGGCCGGCGAATACGAAGAGCACGTCGAGGACGAAGAAGAACAGGAGCACCAGCCGCGAGTAGGTGAAGCCGCGGTACAGCGTCGCGAGCCCCGCGGCGAGCAGAGTCGCCAGACCCGTCGCCACCAGCACGGAGAGACCCTCCTCCACGCGCGAGCGGTTGCGGCGGACCTGGTAGAGACCGTAGAAGTAGTAGACGATCGGCCACAGGACTGCGATCAGCGGAAGGAGACGGTAGTAGGACGCAGGGTCCGGAACGCCCTTGGTGACCGGGACGATTTCGGCGCGGAAGCGCAGGAAGTACGCCGCCAGCAGAGCCAGACACGTGGCCCCGACGTCGGAGACGGCGAGCAGCACCGCGATACGTCGCGAGGACTTTCGAATCACCGCAGAAGCTCTCCCAGCGCCGTCTGGAACTCCTCGGCGAAACGCTCCCGGCGAAACGGGAGGGCCGAGGCCCGCAGAAAAGTGTAATCGAACTCCATCGAAGCGGCCCGCGCCACGGCCGCGGCCAGCGCGGCGGCGTCCCCTCCTTCGTAGAGCACTCCGTTCTCGCCGTCGCGAACGATGTCCCTCGCGCCACCCCGGTCCCTCGCCACGACCGGCGCGCCGCAGGCGAGGGCCTCGACCGCGGCGATGCCGAAATCCTCCTCTCCGGGCTGGACGTAGAGCGCGCAGGTCCGGTAGAGCAGTCGCAGCTCTTCCGACGACAGGCCCGTCTGGAAGATTACGGACGAGTCGGCCATCGCGCGAAGGCGGGCTTCCTCGGGTCCGGATCCCACGAGGACCAGCCGGCGGTTGAGCGCCTTCGCGGCCGCAATCGCGACGTCGTAGCGCTTGTAGGGCACGAGCGCGCCGACGACGAGGAGGAAGTCCTGGCGCGGCGCCGCGGAAGGCGAGAAGAACTCCACGTCGACGGGCGGATGGCAGACGCGCGCCGGGCGGCCGTAGTGCTCGCGGATCCTCCCGGCGACGGCGGAGGAGTTGGCGAGGTACGCCGACGGCCGTCCCGCAGTGGCCTGGTCCCATGCCCGCAATCTCGCGACGGCCGCCTTCTTCAGAGCGAAGAAGCGCGTTTCTCGCCGCGGAAAGTAGAGATCGAACTGCTCATACGCGTAGCGCACCGGCGTGTGGCAGTAGCAGAGGTGTGGCGCGCCTTCCCGCGCGCGGGCCCCCTTGGCCACGCAGTGAGAGGAAGACACGACGAGGTCGAACTCCGAGAGGTCGAACGACTCGACGGCCCCGGCGAAGAGTGGCAGGTAGTTGCGGTAGCCCGTGCGCGCGAACGGCAGCCGATTCAGATACGACGCGCGAATCGGACGGCGCTCGATCTCCGGAGAGACGGAACCCGGGACGTGGAAGAGCGTGAAGATCGTGGGATCCGGGACGAGCGGCAGGATTGCCTCGAGAACCTTCTCGCCGCCCCGCATGCCGTTCAACCAGTCGTGGACGACGGCGGTTCTCATTCCGGTCGCGGCCCCGGCGCGGCGGCTGGACGAGGCGAGACGCGGAGGGCCTCCGCGTAGATGCGCAGGGTCTCCTCGGCCGCGCGGTCCCAGGAGAAATCGCGGGCGCGGCGCTTCCCAAGCTCCGCGAACTCCTGTCGTCGCTTGGGATCCGTGGCCAGGTCCACGATCCCGTGCGCGATCGCGTCCACGTCCATCGGATCGACCAGATAGGCGTAGCCGCCCGCGATCTCCTGCAGAGCGGACGTCGAAGAGGTCAGGACGGGCACGCCGCAGGCCATGGCCTCGATCACGGGAAGACCGAAGCCCTCGTAGAGCGTGGGATAGATGAACGCATCCGCGCCGGCGAAGAGACCGGGCAGATCCTCCTCCGGCACCACCCCGGGTCTTACGACGCGCTGGTCCAAGTCGAGGGCCGAGATCAAGGCCTCGACGCGGCTGCGGTTCTTAGGCATCGGGCCCGCGAGCACGAGCGCGTGGGGCAGCGCCTTCTCCCGGCGCGCCTCGGCGAATGCCCGGAGGACATTGCGAACGTTCTTGTGCGGTTTCTCGCCACCCAGGAACAGCAGATAGGGCCGCGGCAGTCCGTACTTGCCGGCCACGCGGTCGCGGTCGGCGTGCGCGGCCTCGGGGCGGAACCGGTCGGCCACGCCGTTGTAGACGACCTCGATGCGGGCGGGGGGAATGCCGAAGTAGTCCACGAGATCGCGCTTGCTGTTGTACGAAACGGTGAGGATGCGATCCGCGCGTTTCAGAGCCCGGCGGATCATGACCCGTGCGTAGACCAGCGCGGCCCGGTTGGGCAGGAACTGCGGATAGAGCACATGAATGATGTCGTGGATGGTCACGACGGCGCGGGCTCGGGCGAGCGGAGGAATGACGTAGTGCGTGGCGTGGAAGAGGTCGAGCCGGTCGCGCAGGAGCCTCCACGCAAATCGCGTCAGCTCCGAGACAGAGTAGCCCGGCGAGTCATCCTGAACGACCTGGAAGTTCTCGGGAAGAGCGGGCACGGCGGAGAGATCCGCTCCGCGCACGTACACGCGGAAGAGGTAGGCCCGGGCTTCGGGTCGACGGGCGATCGCCTCCAGGAGATTGCGCACGTAGGAGCCGATGCCGAAGTCCGTCAGCTTCCGCGCGTCGATGCCCACGCGGGGCGGGCGGCGCGCGCTCACGTCCGCTCCGCGACGACGTCGGAAAGCTCCCGCGACGTCCGCTCGACGGCCTCGTCCCACGAGAAGAGGGCTGCGCGCGCCGGGCCCTCACGCGCCAGCCGCTCGCGCAGAGCGGCGTCTTCGAGAACGCGCTCGATCTGGCGGGCCAGCGTCTCGACGTCGCGCGGCCCGGCGTAGAGGACGGCGTCGCCGCCGACTTCGCGAAGCGCGTCGGCCGTCGAGGTGACGACCGGGACCGCGCAGGCCATCGCCTCGGCCACCGGGAGCCCGAAGCCCTCTTCGTAGGAGGGGTAGGCGAAAACTTCGGCGGCGCGGTAGAGCTCGCGCGCCGCTTCGCGTGGGGCGTAGCCCGCGACGTGGATCTTGTCGCGATACGCGGAGCGCGCGATGCGGCGGTGCAGCCCGGCCGTCTTCCAGCCGGTTCCGCCGGCGAGCACGAGGTCCGGATGAGACCGGCGCCGGCCCCAGAGCCTCTCGCACGCGGCGACGAGCGCCTCCACGTTCTTCCGCGGCTCCAGCGTTCCCAGATAAAGGATGAAGGGGCGTCCCCTGGCGTATCTCTGGCGGGTCCGGCGCCGCGCGACGGGATCGTCAGCCGCGAAGAAGAACGTCCGGTCCACGCCGTTGCGGGCGACGCGGATACGGGAGGCCGTCTCGGGATAGCGGGCGGCGAGGTCCCGGGCCGTCGATTCCGAGACGCACAGAAAACGGGCGGCGCGCTCGACGGTGCGCTCCCAGAAAGGAACGAAGCCGACCAGCGTGCGCGGCGTGTGCCATTCGGGGTGCGTCAGGGGAGTCAGGTCGTGCACCGTAGAAACGAAAGGGACAGCGCCGCGGGCCGGTCCGATCGTCAAGGCCGAGACGAGGACGTCCGCGCCCCAAACCGCGATCCTCCCCGGCAGGGTGGAATGCAGCCAGACGATTCCGGCGGGATGGTGGTCGGTGTGCACGCTTCCCGGCACGGTCCCGTCGAGCGACTTCGGGAAGGGCCGCGGCGCGAAAAGCCCGAGCTCGACCCCCTCCCGGACCCCGAGGCCCCGCGCGATCGCCATCGTGTAGGTCCCGATGCCGGTCCGCTCGTTCAAGAGCGCGCGGGCGTCGATCGCGACTCTCACGGGGCGCAAGCTATCAGGTTGAAGCCCGATTTGACGCCCGGGACGGGGCGGGTAAAATGCGCGGTTCGACCATGAAACACCCGGAGTCCCTCTCCCTCGAATCCGTGCTCGACGAGCCTGTGCGCTTCGCCGGCGAGCTGGAGGTCCCCGTGTCGGCGATCGACCGGGAGCCGCTCCTGGCGCTCTCTCCGCTGAAGCTCGAGGGCGAGGTCCGGCGCATCGAGGGGGGGTACGCGCTCGACGCCCGGCTCGTCTACGACGGGGAACTCGAGTGCAGCCGCTGCCTGGCGGGCTACCCGTTCCGGGAGGACGAGACCTTCCAGCTGGTCCTGTACCCGCGCGCGGCGGGCAACCCCGAGGAGCGCGAGCTGTCGCGCGACGACCTCGACGCCATGTTCTACGACGAGCCCGTAGTGCGGCTGCGTCCGATCGCGGAGGAGCGCGTGCAGATGGCCTTTCCGATGAAGCCGCTGTGCCGGCCGGACTGCCGTGGCCTCTGCTCCGAGTGCGGGAAAGACCTCAACCTGGGCGCGTGCGCGTGCGTGCGCGAGTCGATCGATCCCCGCTGGGACGCCCTGAAGGCGCTCAAGGAGAAAGTGTAGGAGAACGATGCCCAATCCCAAGCGACGCCACAGCAAAGCCCGCCGCGACAAGCGCCGCGCGCACGACGCGCTGACGCCGCCCGCGCTGTCGGAGTGCCCGAACTGCCACGAGCCGAAGCAGCCGCACCGCGTCTGTCCTCGCTGCGGCTACTACAAGGGCAAGCAGGCGATCAACACCTAGCACCGGTCGCTATAATCCCGGGACCGGTGATGTCCTCAGGGTTGAGAGGCTGAAGTGCGGATCGCGGTGGACGCGATGGGGGGCGACCATGCCCCTCTCGTCAACGTGGACGGCGCCGTGGCCGCGGCCCGCGAGTTCGGCATCGCCTCGCTGCTCGTCGGCCGCGCCGCGGAGCTCAAGCCGCTCCTGAAGGACTCGGGTTACCGCGGTTCCGACGTCGAGATCGTCGACGCGGCCGAGGTCGTGACGTTCGACGATCCGGCGACCGCGGCCATTCGCAAGAAGCGCAACTCGTCGATCCGCATCGCAGCCAATTGCGTCCGCGACGGCCGCGCCGAGGGCATGGTCTCGGCCGGGCACACCGGCGCGGCCATGGTCTCAGCGAAGATGGTCATCGGAACGATCGCGGGAGTGGATCGCCCGGCCCTGGCCACGGTGCTCCCGAACCTGACCGGCCACTGCCTGCTGCTCGACGTCGGCGCCAACCCCGACGCGAAGACCGCGCAGTTCCGGGAATTCGCGGTCATGGGCTCGATTTACGCCGAGCTCGCGTTCGGGAAGAAGAAGCCGTCGATCGGTCTGATGTCGATCGGCGAGGAGGACTCCAAGGGGACGGACGAAACCAAGGAGGCCTTCAAGATCCTCGAAGCGACCGGCTTGAACTTCGTCGGCAACATCGAGGGCCGCGACGTCTTCAACGGCCGGGTGGACGTCATCGTGACCGACGGCTTCACCGGCAACGTCATCCTGAAGGTCTCGGAGTCTCTCTCCGAGATGGTCGAGCAGCTGCTGCGGGAGGAGATCAAGCGCACGCTCCAGGCGTCGGTCGGGTTCCTGCTGTCGCGCACCGCGTTTCGCCGGTTCAAGCAGCGGCTCGACTATTCGGAGTACGGCGGCGCGCCGCTGCTGGGCGTGAAGGGGTGCGTGATCATCTGCCACGGACGGTCGTCGGCTAAGGCGATCAAGAACGCGATCCGCTTCGCGGCCGAGTTTTCCAAGCAGCGGCTGGCCGAGAAGATCCAGGCCCAGATCGCCGAGCTGCACGCCCGCGAAGAGCGGATGGTCAAGGCATAGCCGGATGATTCGGGCTCGCATCGCCGGCACGGGCGCGGCCGTGCCCCGGAAAATCCTGACCAACGCCGATCTCGAAAAGATCGTCGACACCTCCGACGAGTGGATCCTGTCGCGGACCGGCATCCGCGAACGGCACATCGTTTCCGAGGGCGACAAATTCTCGGACCTCTGCACGCGGGCTGGCGAGCAGGCCTTGAAGCGCGCGCACTTGAAGGCCGAGGACCTGGACATGATCCTGGTGGGCACGATCTCGGGCGACATGCCGTTCCCGGCGACGTCGTGCCTGGTCCAGCGCAACCTGGGCGCCGTCAACGCCGCGGCCTCCGACGTGGGCGCCGCGTGCGTCGGCTTCCTCTACGCCCTGCATCTCTCCGACGGGCTCATCCAGGCCGGCAAGTCTGAGAACGTCCTCGTCGTCGGCGGCGAGATCCTCTCGCGGTACGTCGACTGGACGGACCGAAATACCTGCGTCCTCTTCGGCGACGGCGCGGGCGCGGTCGTGCTCCAGGCGACCAAGGGGGACCACGGGATCCTGGGCAGCCTGATGAAGTCCAACGGGAACTATGCCGACTTCATCTGTATGCCCGGCGGAGGATCCGACCGGCCGGCCAACGATCCCAAGTCGATCGAAGAGCGCCTGCCGTTCATCAAGATGAAGGGCAACGAGACGTTCAAGGTCGCGGTGAAGGCGATGGCCGACGTCTCCCAGAATCTGCTGACCGAGCAGGGTTTCACGCACGAGCAGGTCGACCTCTTCATCCCGCACCAGGCCAACCTGCGCATCATCGACGCCGTCGGCGAGCGCCTGAAGATCGATCCGCAGAAGGTCTACAAGAACGTGGACCGCTACGGGAACACGTCGGCCGCCTCGATCCCGATCGCCCTCGAGGAGTGTGTGCGCGACGGCCGTGTGAAGACCGGGGACATGGTTCTGATGACGGCGTTCGGCGCCGGATTGGTCTGGGGATCGGTGCTGCTGCGGTGGTGACCGCAGACGGAAACGTCTCCTGATGGGCAAGCTCGCGCTGCTGTTTCCCGGTCAGGGCTCGCAGTTCGTCGGGATGGGCAAGGAGCTCTACGAGTTCTCGCCCCCGGCGCGCGCGGTTTTCGACGAGGCCGACGTCGTTCTCGGGTTTCCGCTCTCGAAGCTGTGCTTCGAAGGCCCCAAAGAAGAGCTCAAGCTCACGGCGAACACGCAGCCGGCGATCCTGACGCACTCGGTGGCGGCCTGGCGCGATCTCGAGGCCCGCTTCCCCGAGAAGATCGAGGGCGCGGCCTTCGCGGCGGGGCATTCGCTCGGCGAGTATTCCGCCGACGTCGCCGCCGGCGCGCTCCCGTTCGCCGACGCCGTGGCGCTGGTGCACTCGCGCGGACGCTTCATGCAGGAGGCTGTGCCACAGGGCGTTGGCGCGATGGCCGCGATCCTGGGTCTGCCAGCGCCGGACGTCGAGGCGGCCTGCCGGGAGGCGGCGGAGAACGAAGTCGTCGCGCCCGCCAACTACAACTCGCCCGAGCAGACGGTGATCGCGGGGCACGCGGCGGCGGTCGAGAGAGCCGGCGCGGCCTGCCTGAAGCGCGGCGCGAAGAAGGTGATTCCACTTGCCGTCTCGGCCCCATTCCACTGCGCTCTGATGACCCCGGCGCGCGCGAAGCTGAAGCCTCTGCTGGAGAAGGCCGCGTTTACCGGGGCCGTTTTCACGATCGTGACCAACGTCGACGCGAAGCCCGAGATGGAGGGCGCGCGGTTGCGCGATGCGCTGATCCGTCAGGTCGACTCGCCAGTGCGCTGGGTCGAGTCGGTGCAGCGCCTGGCGGCCGAGGGCGTGGACCGGGCGATCGAGGTCGGGCCCGGCAACGTGCTCGCCGGCCTCGTCAAGCGGATCGATCGGTCGATCAAAGTCGAGGGACATGGGTAGAGGGACCGGCACGGTCCTGGCGGTGTCCCTGTTCGCGGCCTCCTGCGCGACGACGCGCCCTCCCGAGCCCGGCTCGGCGGAAGCATTCGACGCCGCCGTGTCGGCCGCGCAGGTGAGGTGTCAGTGCCGCGTGGGCGTGGCGGCCAGGCACCTGGAAAGCGGGCGGTCCTACGAACACAACGGCTCGACCGAGTTCGAGTCGGCGTCCGTCATCAAGATCGCGGTCCTGACCGAGGCCATCGCGCGAATGCGCGAGGGCACGGTCGACCTGTCGGAGCGCTGGGAGTTGACCGCGGCGAACAAGGCCGACGGTTCCGGAACGCTCCTGATGCTGGATCCGGGCCTGCAACCGACGTGGAACGACCTGGCGACGCTGATGATCGGGCCGTCCGACAACACGGCGACCAACGCCTGGATCGACCGTCTCTCGGTCGAGGCGATCAACACGCGGATGGCGTCGCTTGGTTTCGACCACATCCGCCTGCTGGGCACGATCCCGGCCCTCTCGCGCAAGGAAGAGGATCCGTCGCCGTGGAAAGGCTTCCGCCTCGGTGTCGTGACGCCGACGGAGGTCGCCGACTGGATGACGCGCGTGGCCCGGGGAGAGCTGATCGACGCCGACGCATCCAAGAAGGTGTTCGACTACCTCGACACGGATCCCAGCCGCCTCCGGATCGCGCGAAGATTCCCGCCCGAAAACCTCTGGGCCGGAAAGACGGGCACGATGTCCGGCGTGCGCAACGACTCCGGGATACTGCGGACGAAGAAGGGCCGCTTCGTCCTGGTCGTCTTCACGGATGGCAGCAAGGCGGAAGGCTGGGGGGCGGATCACCCCGCGGCCGTCGCCATCGCGGACCTCGCCAAGACGATCGTGGACGGCTGGTCGAAGAGTCTGCCGGACATCGTCGCGAAGCCAGAGTGACCGGGCGCGCGATGTCGCGCGGCCGGTCATCCCGAGCGAAGCGAGGGATCCCGAACTCCGCTTGCAGCGATCGAGTCCGGGTCCCTCGTCGCTGCGCTCCTCGGGATGACAAAGGAAGGATAGAGTCCCCTTCAATGAACCGCTTCGAAAACAAGATCGCCCTCGTCACCGGCGCCTCGCGGGGCATCGGCGAAGCGATCGCGAAACGCCTGGCCTCGGAGGGCGCGGCCGTGATCGCGGCGGCGCGCTCGGCCGACGCGCTCGCCCGCGTGGTCTCCGAGATCGGCGCCGCCGGCGGCAAGGCCTCGGCGCTGGCGCTCGATCTTGCCGACTCCGCCTCGATCGAGGCCGGCGTCAAACAGACGCTGACGGCGCACGGCGAGATCCATGTCCTCGTCAACAACGCCGGGGTCGCCGAGGACAACCTGATCCTTCGGATGAGCCGCGACGCGTGGGACCGGGTGCTCGCGACCAACCTGACCGGCGTCTTCCTGCTCACGCAGGCCGTGGTCAAGGGAATGGTCCGCAAGCGCTACGGCCGCATCGTCAACGTCACGTCGGTCGTCGGGCTGATGGGCAACGCGGGCCAGGCCAATTACGCCTCGTCCAAGGCCGGACTGATCGGGCTGACCAAGTCGGTGGCACGAGAGCTCGCTTCGCGCAACATCACGTGCAACGCCGTCGCGCCCGGGTTCATCGCGACGGCGATGACCGAGAAGATGACCGAGGACGCGAAGACGAAGCTCGCCGGCGAGATTCCACTGGAGCGTCTGGGCTCGCCTGACGACGTCGCCGCCGCGGTCGCGTTCCTCGCGTCCGACGAGGCCGCCTACGTCACAGGGACCGTCGTAAACGTGAGCGGGGGCCTCTACATGTAGGCTTTGCCCGGGCTTGCCCCGGGCTTTCATCTGGGGAAGAATACGGCGTCTTTTTGAGACGTCAGGTGAAGAAGGGGGAGTGAATGGCCGTCGAAGAAAAGGTGAAGAGCATCATCGTCGAGCAGCTCGGCGTCGACGCCAATGAGGTGACCCCGGAAGCGTCCTTCGTCGACGACCTCGGCGCCGATTCCCTCGACACCGTCGAGCTCGTCATGGCCTTCGAGGAAGCCTTCAACATCGAGATCCCGGACGAAGCCGCCGAGAAGATCCAGAAAGTCAAAGACGCCGTCGAGTACATCGAGAAGAACTCCTCGAAAAACTAAGCCTTCCATGCCCCGCTCCTCCTCTCCGCGCCGCGTGGCCGTGACGGGGGTCGGCCTCGTATCTCCGCTCGGCGTCGGTAATGCGGAGAACTGGGACGCCCTGACCGCCGGGCGCTGCGGGCTCGGGCCCATCACGCGGTTCGATGCGTCGCGCTTCAACAGCCGCATCGCCGGAGAGGTCAAGGGGTTCGATCCCGCAGGGTTCATCGACAAGAAGGAAATCAAGAAGATGGACACCTTCATCCACTATGCGATGGGGGCGGCCCATTTCGCGATGGAGGACTCCGCGGTCCCGGTCACCGACTCTAACCGCGATCGTTTCGCGGTCGTGGTGGGCTCCGGGATCGGAGGTCTGCCCATCATCGAGGAAACGCAGAAGAAATACGTGGAGGGAGGCGGGAATCCCCGTGTCATCTCCGCCTTCTTCATCACCGGCCTGATCGCGAACGAGGCGGCCGGGAACATCTCCATCAAGTACGGGCTCAAGGGCCCCAACCTCTGCACCGCCACGGCCTGCACGACCGGCGCCCACGCGATCGGTGAGGCGTATCGCATGGTCCAGTACGGCGAGGCGGATGCGGCGATCGCCGGAGGCACCGAGGCCGTGATCACGCCGCTCGCCGTCGGCGGCTTTTCGGTCATGAAGGCGCTCTCGCAGCGCAACGACGATCCCCAGCGCGCTTCGCGCCCGTGGGACCGCGACCGCGACGGTTTCGTGATCTCCGAGGGTGCGGGCCTGATCGTGCTGGAGGAGATGGAGGCGGCGAAGAAGCGGGGGGCCCGGATCTACTGCGAGCTGTCGGGATACGGAATGTCCGGCGACGCGTACCACATCGCCGCGCCATCCGAGGACGGCGACGGGCCCGCCCGCGTCATGCGCAACTGCCTCGAGGACGCCGGCATCGCGCCCGAGAAGATCGACTACATCAACGCGCATGGCACGTCGACGCCCCTGGGGGACCTCGCCGAGACCAAGGCAATCAAGCGGGTGTTCGGCGACCACGCGAAGAAGCTCGCCGTCTCGTCGACTAAGTCGATGACCGGACACCTCCTCGGCGCCGCCGGGGGGCTCGAGACCGCGATCTGCGCGCTGGCGGTCCATCACGGCGTCATCCCGCCGACGATCAACTACGAGAACCCGGACCCCGAGTGCGACCTGGACTACGTGCCCAACACGGCGCGGCCGAAGAAGATCGATTACGTGCTCTCGAACTCCTTCGGATTCGGAGGCACCAACGGTTGCCTCATCCTGAACAGGATCTGACGCTCGATGAATTCGCTCGTCTGCATCGCCTACGTTCCCGACACCGAGACCCGGATCAAGATCGCCGGCGACGGCAAGTCGATCGACGAGACGGACGTGAAGTGGATCGTCTCGCCGTACGACGAGTTTGCCCTCGAGGAGGCGCTGCGCATCAAGGAGGCCAAGGGCGCCGGGACGGTGACCGTCATCTCCGTCGGCCCCGAGCGTGCCAAGACGGGACTGCGCGAATGCCTCGCGCGCGGCGCCGACGAAGCCGTCTGGATCGATTCGACCGGCGCCGGCTATCTCGACGCGCTCGGCACGGCGCGGGCGCTGGCCGCAACCGCGAAGGGTGGAACCTACGACTTCGTGTGGCTGGGTCAGAAGGGCGTCGGGTACGACGAATCCTTCGTGGGGCCGATGCTCGCCGAGCTCGCGGGACTGCCCCACGTGGCCAACGTCGTGAAGGTCGAGTACGGCGACGGGAAGATCACCGCGCACCGCGAGATCGAGGGCGCGCATGAGATCGTGGAGTGCGCGCTTCCGTGCGTGCTGACCGCACAGAAGGGCCTGAACGAGCCGCGGTACGCCTCGCTGAAGGGCATCATGGCGGCCAAGAAGAAGCCGATCGCCGAGAAGAAGCTCGCGGAGCTGGGCGTCCCCGAGACCGATCCGGCCAATGCGAAGACGCGCTGGTTGAAGCTCGAGCTTCCGCCGCCCCGGCAGGCGTGCAAGATGATCCCCGGCGACGACCCCGCGGCGGCGGGGAAGGAGCTGGTGCGGCTATTGAGGGAAGAGGCGAAAGTCATATGAGGCCTCGTCTTCGTCGAGGAGCTATTGCGCGTCATCCCGAGAGCAGCGAGGGATCCCGGACTATCGAGCACGGGACTCCTCGTCGCTGCCCTCCTCGGAATGACAGGTGGAAACGATGAAGTTCCTCGTCTTCATCGAGCAACGCGACGGAAAGATCCGGAAGGCCTCGCTCGAGGCGCTTTCCCTGGCGCGAAAGCTCGGCGGCGTGCCGGCGGCCGCGGTGATCCCGGGCAAGGGCGTGACCGCGCTCGCCAAGGACCTCGGCAAGTACGGCGCGGGAACCGTGTACGTCGCGGATCGAGACGACCTGGCGCTCTACTCCAACAAGGGATACGTCGGCGCGCTCGACGCGGCGACGCAGAAGGAAAATCCCGACGCGGTGCTGATCGCGGCGACCGCGATGGGCAAGGACGTCGCTCCGCGTTTCGCGGCGCGGCACCAGGTGTCGGCGCTCGCCGACGTGATGGATCTGCAGGTCCAGGGCGATCGCCTCGTCGCGTGGCGTCCGGTCTACTCCGGAAAGGCCCGCGCTCAGGTCGACTGCGGTTCCGCGAAGCTGCAGATCGCCACGACTCGGCCCAACGTTTTCGCGGCGGAAGCCCAGGACGGCGCTCCCGAGCCGAAGATCGAGACGCTGGACCTCGGGGACGTGGCGCCGCGCGCGAAGGTCGTGAAGGTCGAAGTCTCGGAGTCCAAGGAGCTCGACGTCGCCGAGGCCGACATCATCGTGTCGGGCGGCCGCGGGATCAAGGGGCCCGAGAACTGGCCCATCATCCGGGACCTGCAGCAGGCTCTGCATGCCGCGCTGGGCGCGTCGCGGGCGGTCGTCGACGCCGGCTGGATCGACCATCAGCACCAGGTCGGCCAGACCGGGAAGGTCGTCTCGCCCACGCTCTACGTCGCGTGCGGCATCTCGGGCGCGATCCAGCACCTCGCGGGAATGGGGACGTCCAAGGTGATCGTCGCGATCAACAAGGACCCCGAGGCCCCGATCTTCAAAGTCGCCACCTACGGAGTCGCGGGGGACCTCTTCCAGATCGTCCCCGAATTCGCAAAGGCGGTTCGGGCGGCCAAGGCGGAATGACGCGGCGCGAAGCGCGCGCGTCACTCCCGCTAGGGAGCGGGGAGCTCCTTCTTCACCACCTTCACTCGCCGCGCGCCGGGCTCCGCCCGCCGCCGCGCCTCGTGAAGGTGCTTCGACTGCACGCGGGTGAACACCGCCCCGAGGAGAACGAGCAACGACGCGTAGTAGACCCAGAACAGAAGGACCATCATCGAGCCCGCGGTTCCGTACTCGCTCGCGATCTCGCTCCGGCCCAGGTAGAAGCCGATCGCCCACTTGCCCACCGAGAGGAGAAGCGAGGTGAGGAGGGCGCCGGCCCATACGTCGCGCCACGGAATCTGGACGTCCGGGAGCACGCGATAGAGGAACGCGAAGAGGACTGTGACGAGCACGTAGCTGACGAGCGCGTTACCGGTCTCGAAGAGATTCGCCGGCAGCTCGAAGTAGCGCTGGGCATACGCCTGGAGCGCGTGGATCGAAGTCGAGAGGATCAGCGAGACGACGAGCACGAACCCGAGCGCCAGCACGAGGGCAAAGGAGACGAGCCGCTTCAGCAGAAGGCGGCGGATCAGCGGCCCCGGCCTCGGCGCGACATCCCACATCATGTTCAGCGAGTCCTGGAGCTGCACGAAGACCGCCAGCGTGCCGACGACGAACGTGACGATGCCGATGATTCGCCCGATCAACCCGGTCATCTCGAACGCGGCGCGGCCGAGCATCGCGTCCACCGCGAGCGCCTGCTCGTGCCCCATCAAGAGATCGAATTGGCTCACGATCTGCTGACGGACCGCGTCGGGCGCGAAGATCATTCCGGCGCCGACCTCGAAAAGCACAAGGACCGGGGCGAGCGAGAACAGCGCGAAAAACGCGAGGGCCGCCGCCTGCGTGAATGCATCGCGCTCGAGCCACGCGTGGAAAGTCTCCCGCAGGATGGGACCCCAGAGGCGTGGGCGCGTCGCCTGGGAGCTCGCGACCATGCGGCTCGATCCTAACCCGATGAAAGACCGTCTCGCCGACGCACGATTCGCGAAGGCGCTTCGAACCGCAAAGGGGGACTGACATGGCTCGCGGCCCGATCGAACGGATCGCCCTGGCCGCGCTCCTCGGCGTCGCCGCGAGTCTCTGGGCCGCGTTCTCCGGTATCGAATCCGGATGGATGGGTCTCGTCTGGGTGGGGGCGGTGGCCGCCTTCCTCCTCGCCGCCCGCGACGCGTCTCCCGGGCCGGCGGCCGTGCGCCGCCCCGGCCGCGTCATCGAAGCTTTCATGGCCGCGCTCTGCCCGGTCGTGGTCCGAGTCCTCAACATGGGGATCGATCCCCTCCGCACCCACCAGGACGAGTTCGTCACCGGCTACTTCTCGGCCACGCGCGACTTCGCGCACGAGAGCTTCTTCGCCGCGATTCCGGAGCGCTTCGACTGGATGGCCTCGTTTCCGCGCCCGTTCTTTCTGCTGCAGCACTGGTTCTTCGGGATCTTCGGCGAGTCGGCGCTGACGCTGCGCCTCTCCGTCCAGATCTACGCCGCGATCACCGCGGCCGCTCTGTTTCTCGTGGTCGAGGAACTCTTGGACCGGAAAGCGGCCTGGGCCGCGGTCGTCCTCTACAGCTTCATGGCGATCTCGGTCTACTTCGAGACGCTCGGCTTCTGCTTCGTCACGTCGGGCGCGGCGCTGATGGTCTTCTTTCTCTGGGCGAGCCGGGCGTTCCGTTCGGGCCGTCTCCGGGACGCGGCAATCGCCGGTGTCGCCTGCGGATTCTGCTACCTCGTGTACTACGGCAGTTACCTGGCGTTTCCGCTCCTCGCCGGCTTCGCCATCCTCGCGGTGCTGTCGGGGAAAGGGCGTCCCGCGCTCCGGACGTTCCTCGTCGCCTCGGCCGGCACGTTGGTGGTGGTGGCGCCGTTTCTGGCATGGGACCTCGCGGCCGGTGATTCGTATCTTCGCCGCTTCCGGCAGGTCGCTCTGACGACGGGAACCTGGTCGCCGTACCGCGAGAAGATCCTCGAAGGCGCCGCCGCGAGCCCAATCGTGGCGCAAAACCTGAAGGCGTCGCTGAAGGCCTTCGTGCGCGACGGCGTGGGCGGCCACGGCGGATACGATTTCGGCCGCCTCGCGCCGTTCGACCGCTTCTCGCTGGCGCTGCTGATCATTGGAGCTTCGATGGCTTTGTATCTGGGGCTGCGCCGGCGGGAGAACAGGGAGCTCCTGCTCGTCCTGGGCGTCGTGGCCGCGGCTTTTCTGGGAGGGGTGGCGCTGACGATTCCCCCTCCGGCGTATCACCGTTTCACGGTGGCATTTCCCTTCCTGGCGATCCTGATGGCCGTGCCGTTCGCGTTGCTCGGCCGTGCTCGGTCTTTGTCGGCCGAGATGCGCCTTTCGATCGCCTCGGGACTTCTCATCCTCTACGCCTCGCTCAACGAGCGGCGCTTCGTCGAGGCGATCGCGCGGGACAAGCCCTCCGACGACCTCCGGGCGGTCTCCCTCCTTCGACAGCGTTTCGGCGATCGCGATCCCGTGATGGCCCTGGCGCGGTATTCGGATCTCGACCGCACGCTCTACTTCTACGACCATCCGCCGCGGCGGCCCGTCACGCGCGAGTTCCATCGCTGGCTGCTCCGTGATATCGATTCGAAGAGAAAGTACGTGTACCTGACGACTTTGCCCGACCGATGGCGGGAACAGTTCGAGCGCGCCGATCCCAACGGCCGCATGTACCGGGTTTCGTGGCTTTTCGGGATCTTCGCGAACTGAGGCCATGATCCCGCTGCCGCTTCCCACCGAGCGTTCGCTCTTCGGCCTGCCCGGGCGGGTGCTCTTCGGGCTCCTGATCGCTCTGGCGATCGCCGTCTTCGTGTACTCGATGTCGCGGAGGATTCGCGTCCTGCTGGCAGGGAGGACGGACAACCGGTTCACGCGGATCCCGGAGCGCGTCTGGAAGATGCTCGAGTACGCCTTCGCGCAGAAGCGCATGTTCCGCGACTTCTACGCCGGCTTCTTCCACATTCTGATCTTCTCGGGATTCGTCGTCCTGACCGTGCGCACGATCTCGCTCGTCGTCGAGGGGCTCGTGCCGGGCTTCGTCCTCCTGCGCGGGCCCGCCGGCAACGCGTACACGCTCGTCAAGGACGTCTTCGAGGTGCTCACCCTTCTCGGCGTGGCGATGGCCGTCTACCGCCGGCTCTTCGCGCGGCCCAAGCGCCTCGACCTGTCGATGGACGCCTGGCTGATCCTCTTCCTGATCGCGTTTCTGATGGTCACGGACCTGCTCGCCGAGGGGGCGAGGGTGGCGCTCGACCCGGAGATGGCGACGCCCTGGGCGCCGGTCGTCGGCGCGATCGCCGGCGCGCTGTCCGGAGTCGCCCCGGCGAGGCTCCACGCGATCTACGAGACCGCGTGGTGGCTGCACCTCGCCGACCTCCTCTTCTTCGGCAACTACCTCCCGTATTCGAAGCACTTCCACATCATCACGTCGATCCCGAACATCTTCTTCATGAACCTCGAGCCGATGGGCCAATTGAAGACGGTGGACCTCGAGAACACCGAGCGCTTCGGGAGCTCGCGTGTCGAGGACCTGACGTGGAAACAGATGCTCGACGGCTACACGTGCACCGAGTGCGGCCGCTGCCGCGTGGTCTGTCCGACCGCGCTGACGGGCAAGCCGCTGGATCCCAAGATCTTCATCGGCGATGTGCGCGACGCGGTCTACGAGGCGACTCCCGGAATCCTGTCGGAGACTTCGGGCCGCGGAATTAGCGCCTCCGCGCCCGCGCGAAAGGATCTGATCGGCGGCTGGATCTCCGAGGACACGATCTGGGCCTGCACGATGTGCGGCTTCTGCACGACCGCATGCCCGGTCTTCATCATTCCCGCCGTCGACAAGATCGCCGAGATGCGGCGCTACCTGGTTCTCGACAAGGCCGAGTTTCCGAAGGAAGTCCAGAACGCCTTCCGCGGCATGGAGACCAACGGCAATCCCTGGAACATCTCGGCCGCGACGCGCGGCGACTGGGCCGACGGCCTGCCCGTCGTCACCATGGCCGAGGCGGGGGAGAAGCAGATCGAGGTTCTCTTCTGGGTCGGCTGCGCCGGCTCCTACGAGGACCGCGCGAAACGCGTGTCGAAGGCGCTGGTCGAGATCCTGAACCGAGCCGGCGTCTCCTTCGCGATCCTGGGCACCGAAGAGACCTGCACCGGAGACTCCGCGCGGCGCATGGGCAATGAGTACCTCTTCCAGATGCTGGCGCAGCAGAACGTCGAGACGTTAAATGGCTACAAGGTCAAGAAGGTCGTCACCAACTGCCCGCACTGCCTGAACTGCATCAAGAACGAGTACAAGGATTTCGGAGGCGACTACGACGTCGTCCACGGCACCGAGCTCGTTTCCGACCTCATCGCCGCCGGGCGTGTGCCGATGACGACGCCGATCCCCGAGACGACCACTTTCCACGATCCGTGCTACCTCGGCCGCTACAACGGAGGCTACGAGGCGCCGCGCCGGATCCTGCGCGCGATCCCCGGCCTCCAGTTGACCGAGCTCGAACGCTCGCGCGAACGAGGCCTCTGCTGTGGCGCCGGCGGCGGCCGGATGTGGATGGAGGAGAAGCTGGGCTCGCGCATCAACCAGACCCGCATGAAGGAGATCGCCGAGTCCGGCGCGCAGAACGTCGGCGTCTCGTGTCCCTTCTGCATGGTCATGATCGGCAACGCCAAGGACGAGATCGGCGTCGCGACCCAGCCCTTCGACGTGCTGGAGCTCGCGCGGCGGGCCATGGGGTAGAGCCAACCATCGATACGGACGTCCTGATCGTCGGCGCCGGACCGGTCGGGCTCTTCCTGGCCAACGAGTGCGCGCGCCGGGGCCTGCGGTGGCGACTGATCGAGACGCGCGCGACGCAGTCGGTCCATTCCAAGGCCCTCGCGATTTTTCCCCGCACCCTCGAGATCTTCGACATGGCGGGAGTCATCGACCCGTTCCTCGAGGCGGCCAACCGCGTCACGAACGTCGCGATCATGACGCACGGACGCACGCTCGCGCGCATGGTCTTCGAGCCGGAAGAGAGCCCTTATCGGTTCGTCGCGATGGTTCCGCAGGACATTACCGAGAAGCTTCTCGTCGAGACGCTCAGGCGCAGGGGCGGAGCCGTCGAATACGAGACCACGTTTCTCTCGGCCGAGCCTCGCGCGGATTACGTGCGGACGACGGCGGACCGCAGGGGCGAACCTGTCACGATCGATGCGCGGTTCGTCGTCGGGTGCGACGGAGCGCACAGCCCTGTTCGGCACCTCCTCAACATCCCCTTCGAGGGTGGCAGCTACGACGAGTCGTTTCTGCTGGCCGACGTCCAGACCAACGAGGCTCTCCCGGCCGGCGAGCTGCAGCTCTGCCCGAGCGAGCTCGGGCCCCTTGCCATCTTTCCGATGAGCGCAACGCGCCGGCGCATCGTGGCGACGATCGATCAACCCGAGGGAGATGCTCCTTCGCTGGATCTGGTCCGTCGAATCCTCGCCGAGCGCGGACCGGGCGGGATCGAGGCGCTGGCGCTTCACTGGAGCAGCTACTTCCGGATCCACCACCGGCGCGTCGCACGGCTTCGGGATGGCCGCTTCTTCATCGCGGGCGATGCGGCGCACATCCACAGCCCGTTCGGAGGCCAGGGCATGAACACCGGTCTCCACGACGTCTGGAACCTGGCGTGGAAGCTCGACCTGTACCTGCACGGCCGCGGCAACGAAGAGCTGCTCGACAGCTTCAGCGCCGAAC
>Ga0075423_10000579_pt1 | contig 29985 bp, 41 predicted proteins | sample SoiMethybrSBSTD2_FD_80114 | JGI IMG/M metagenome (GOLD analysis project Ga0075423, IMG submission 80114) | Bulk soil microbial communities from a Populus tree surrounding site in Tennessee, USA - Soil MetaG P. TD hybrid SBSTD2 | ecosystem: Environmental > Terrestrial > Soil > Tree plantation...
GCCATCCCGCCACAGGCTTATGGATCTGCGCTGATCGTTGTAGGCTTGCTGATGGTTTCACCCGTAACGAAAATTCCATTCGATGATTTTACCGAGCTGATACCGGCGTTCACGGTAGTCGCGCTGATGAGCTTTACGTACAATATCGGAATCGGAATTACAGCCGGGTTTGTGCTTTTTCCACTCTGCAAACTTGTTGCCGGACGAGCGCGCGAAGTGAAACCTGGATTGTGGGTTCTGACAGCAATGTCGCTGCTGTTTTTTGTGTTTTACCCTTACCCATGATTACTCGAGCGAATTCCAGATGGGCAGGGTTTTTCGGGGGATGCTTCAATTAATCGATGATGAAAGCAAATTCTCCCGCCTACTTTCAGTTCAGCGTAAAAAGACAAACCCAGCAAGGTATGAAAGTGGCACTCCTAGTCATCGCTGTTTTGCCGCTGGTGCACGGTCAGGAGATGCCCCGCGCCCAGATCTTCGGCGGTTACTCTTATTTGAACTTCGATAGCCGGTCCTTCGGATTTGCCAACCGCTCCTCCCTCAGCGGCTACACGGTTTCTCCAGCATTCAACATAACCTATGGACTCGGGGTTGTGGCGGAAGTGAGCGGTCAATATGGATCGCGAATGAATTTTCGTGATGTCACGATCGGGCCACAGTTCCTGTTTCCACGCGGCAACCTGCTCTTGTTTGGGCACGCGCTCTTCGGCAGTACTCGGAGCCTGGTGAACGTAGGCGCGGGAGAACGTGACAGGGAGAGAGGCGTGCTGCTGGGAGGCGGGATCGACGTAGGTATTTCCTCTCGATTTGCCGTTCGGCTATTTCAAGCCGATTATGTGCGCAGCACGTTATTTGACGGGAAACAGAATAGCGTCAGGATCTCAACCGGCCTGGTGTATCACTGGCACACGATCAAGCGCAAGAAGCGCAGGCCCATCACGGCTCCCTGATGCTGATCCCTATGCGTGCCTACCCCACAAAAATCTTGGCCATTCTGAGGGATCAGGCTTTGGACCATCAACCGATGAGGGATGGAAGTCAGGCTAGCCAGCACTTTTTGTTGCCGACATTTTGGACGTCCCTCATAGTTCAAGTGCTGGAGCAAGAACAGGCCATCTAAATCCAGCGTTTGCTACAATTCAAAACAGTTTTTCGACAATGAAATGTCCTTTCTGCGGGTTCGAGAACGACAAAGTCGTCGATTCTCGCGAGAGCAAGGAAGCCGATTCCATTCGCCGCCGGCGGGAGTGTCTGAAGTGCGAAAAGCGCTTTACTACTTACGAGCGCATCGACGAAATTCCCTACATGGTGGTCAAGAAGGACGGCCGCCGAGAGAAATTCGATCGCCAAAAAGTCCTGAACGGCCTTTTGCGGGCTTGTGAAAAACGTCCGGTGCCCATCAGTAAGCTGGAGCAGATCGTCAATGAAGCCGAAAGTTTTGTAATCGAATCGCCAGAACGCGAGCGCAAGACTAGCGAACTCGGCGAACTTATCATGAGTCGTCTGCGGCGGTACGATAAGGTAGCGTATGTGCGTTTCGCTTCGGTTTATCTGGATTTCAAAGATGTCCAGGAATTCATGACGGAGTTGAAGGATCTGCTGAAGACCAAAGAAGCGCCGAGCCACGCAGCAAAGCCGTAACGAAGTGACTCCGCACCTGCAATCTCCGATGACGCTGTGAAACCGGCCCACAAAATCACGCTCATTCCTGGCGATGGCATTGGCCCTGAAGTAACTCAGGCTGCTGTGCGCATTCTGGAAGCTACGGGATTGAAATTTGAGTGGGAAAGTTTTCAGGCTGGTGCTGAGGCCTACGAGAAATACAAAGAATATATCCCCAAAGAACTGATCGATTCGATCGAGCGCACTGGCGTGGGACTCAAAGGCCCAGTCAGCACGCCGGTGGGCGGAGGATTTTCCAGCATCAACGTGGCGCTGCGCAAGAAGTTCGAGCTCTTTGCCAACTTTCGTCCCATTCGCAATCTTCCGCATATTCCAACCCGATATCCGGACGTAGATCTCATTATTATTCGGGAGAACACAGAAGGGCTGTACTCAGGACTCGAGCACGAGGTTGTCCCCGGAGTGGTCGAGAGTCTGAAGGTGATCACCGCGAAAGCCTCCACCCGGATTGCGCGCTTTGCCTTCGAATACGCGCGCAAGAATCAGCGCAAGAAAATTCACGCCATCCACAAGGCCAACATCATGAAGCTTTCTGATGGCCTGTTTCTGCGCTGCTGTCGCGATGTGGCCAAGGCGTATCCGGAGATCACCTACGGCGAGCACATCGTGGATAACACCTGCATGCAGCTGGTGATGAATCCATATCAGTACGACATGCTGGTGATGGAAAACCTATACGGCGATATCATTTCCGATCTTTGCGCCGCTTTCGTGGGCGGGCTGGGCCTTGTGCCAAGCGCGAATTTGGGCGAGCAGTGTGCGATTTTCGAGGCAGTCCATGGTTCGGCACCGGATATTGCGGGCAAGAACAGCGCGAATCCAACGGCTGTGATCCGCTGCGGTCTGCTCATGCTGCGTCATCTTGGGGAGCACGATGCAGCATTGAAAGTTCGAGATGCGCTGGAGAAGGTTTATCGCAATCGCGACAAACTTACCCGCGACGTCGGCGGCAAAGCCGGGACATCGGAGTTCGCCGATTCGGTAATTGAAATGATGCAATCCACCGGCACTACTCAGCCTGCGCCTGAAGTTTCGCGTGCCTGATCGGCAAATCCAGCTATCCAAGCGGGTTTGACAGCTCCTTTTCGCCCGGCCTATACTGCCGCTCCTTGCCAGAATCTCCTCCCGGAGGCGTCCGATGCTGAAAACTTTTCTGACTGGGTTCGTGATTTTCATCCTCGCGAGCTTCAGCTTGGCAGAGGAGCACTCGAAAATTCATCAGCCCACCGTTGCACCACAAAACAGCGGAACAACGAACGGCCTAATTGCTGTCAGTCCTGTGAATTCGCGTGTGGTCTGGGCTTCCGGGCGCGGTGGAACATTTGTAGTCACAACGGACGGAGGAGAACACTGGCGGGCCGGAGTTGTGCCTGGAGCCGAAGCACTGCAATTCCGCGATGTGCAAGCGTTCAGCGACAAGGTCGCGTACCTGAATTCCATTGGAGACAACCCGACGGACTTTCGCATTTACAAGACCGTTAATGGTGGCGCGAGCTGGACTATGGAGTTTCAAAATCATCTCGCGGGCGCGTTCTACGACTGCTTCGCGTTCTGGACACCAAGGCGCGGCATTGTCCACAGCGATTCGGTGAGGGGAGTTTTTCCGGACCTTCGCACCACTGATGGAACCAGCTGGCAGGATATCAGCGGGAATCTTCCGCCAGCGTTGCCGGGAGAGTTTTCGTTCGCATCGAGCGGCACTTGCGTGGCCACTCAAGGCGGACGAAATGCCTGGATTGCGACCGGCGGCGCGGCGAGGGCGAGGCTCCTGGCGACGCGAGACGGCGGAGACACGTGGAATGCACATGACACTCCGCTCTTCAGTTCGCCGAGTGCGGGTGCGTTCACCGTGGCGTTCCGCGACCCCTGGCATGGGATTGTGGGCGGCGGCGATTTGGACCCAAGCGCTCCCAATAGCGCCGCGACCGCGGTTTCTGATGACGGCGGCAGCACCTGGACGCTTACCAATAAGCCTCCGGTAACCGGGGCAATTTTCGGTCTAAGCTATTTGCATCGGCGTGGCACTGGAGATGGTCAGGGAGAGGGAGACGAGGGTGGCCGCCCGCTAGTGATTACAGCCAATGATGGCGGCGCGGCATGGAGTCCGGATGAAGGACACACGTGGTTCACATTGCCCGGGGTGACCAGTTTCTGGGCCGTCGCGTTTGAGAACCCGCAGGCGGGATGGCTGGTGGGAACCGATGGGCGGATTCTAAAGGTTAGTTTTTAGGGCGAGGCTTGACACATAATACATGTGCACGTAAGCTGTGTCAGTGAACTTGACCTTATCTGTTGACGAACAGACCGTCGCTCGTGCCCGCAAGAAGGCGCAAGCCCTCGGCAAGAGTCTCAATCAACTGATCCGCGATTATCTACAACGCCTGGCTGGCGGCGACGATGCCGAGAGGAGCATCGAGGAGTTCAGAAAACTCTCCGGACAGGGTCACTCGCGTGGCTGGCGTTTCAACCGCGACGAGCTTCATGAGCGTTCGTAGTTTCTTCGATACCAATGTTCTGATTTACGCGGACGATAACTCAGCTCCAGCGAAACAGCGACGCGCACTGGAGGTGATCGCTGAGCACCGCCGGGCACGAACGGGCGTGCTCTCGCTCCAAGTGTTGCAGGAGTATTTCGTTACTGTTACTCGCAAGCTGCACGTTAACGCTCGAGTTGCGCGCCGGAAAGTAGAACTGCTCGCGGAGTTGGACGTGGTTGTTCCTGAGTTGGCAGATGTTCTGGCCGCGATTGACCTCCATCGCCTTCACGAATTGTCGTTCTGGGATGCCCTGATCCTTCGAACTGCTAAACAAGGTGGGTGCAGCGTGTTATTGTCCGAAAACATGCAAGATGCCGGACAAATTGAAGGCATTCGAATCATAAACCCGCTCCGAAAGCTTTGAAGGCAGTGCGAGACGCAATAATCATCCACTCGAGAGTACCTCACAAAATTCTTTCATGCGCGTAACCGCCTGAAGTCAGAGCTGACAACAACTCCGCAATATGCTCCCGGCCGCGGGTTTCCATGGTGATTTCGATTGTGGTTTCCCCGAGGTTGACGCCGTGGTAGGCACGGTCGTAAGCGGTCTCTACGATATTCGCCCGGTGATCTGCCAGAATGCCGGTAAGCCCGTGAAGTGCGCCAGGGTAATCGGGGAGATGGATGCGCAGGCGAACCAGGCGGCCGTCTTTGACCATGCCGCGTTCGATAATGCGAGCGAGCAGCGTGACATCAATATTCCCGCCACTCACGAGTGCAACCACTTCCTTTCCGGAAAGCGTAACGCGTCGATTCAGGAGGGCAGCAACGGCCGCCGCTCCAGCGCCTTCTGCCAGAGTCTTCTCCTGTTCGAGTAACAGCAGGATGGCATTGGCAATTTCTTCTTCTTGCACGTTGACTATGTCGTCCACGTATTTGCGGATCAGAGGGACGGTGCGAGTGCCGGCACGCCGAACTGCAATGCCATCGGCAATCGTCACCGCAGCAGGTATCGTCACAGGTCCATTGCCATCTAACGCAGCCTTCATCGAAGGCAGTCGGGCCGGCTGAACTCCTATCACTTGAATCCTCGGATTACTCTCCTTGAGCGCGCAGGCGATTCCCGCAATCAGACCACCTCCGCCGATTGGAACTACGACGGCGTCGAGATCTGGATGTTGTTCGAGCAGCTCGAGTCCGAGGGTGCCCTGGCCGGCAATGACCACGTCATCGTCGAAGGCGTGGACGAAGACGAAATGCTCATGCCGGCTGCGGCGGATGGCTTCTTCGAAGGCTTCGTCGTAATTGGCACCGTGCAGCACCACCTCGGCACCGTAGCCGCGCGTAGCCGACACCTTGATCAAAGGTGTGGTAAGGGGCATGCAGATCATGGCGCGAATTTCCAGTCGCGCGGCATGGTAGGAAACCGCCTGGGCATGATTGCCCGCCGAAGCTGCGATGACGCCGTGAGCCCGTTCATCTGCACCCAAGCTCAGAAGTTTGTTCAGGGCGCCACGCTCTTTATAAGCGCCGGTTCGTTGCAGGTTCTCCAACTTGAGGTAAACAGAGTTGCCGGTGAGCGCTGAAAAAGTTTCAGAACGAGCGCAAGGCGAAATCGGGATGGACTTTCGGATCCGCGCTAAAGCATTTTGAATTTCCGGAAGTGTGACGTTCTGACTCTTGACTGCAACCGAGGGATTGGCGTGCATCGCCTTTTAAGATTAACGTGAGCCACGGCATAGCACAAAGGCGCCCCAGCTTAGCGATGGCGCCTTCGTTTCTACTGCACCTTGACCCAGACCGGAGACGAAGGAATTCCATTCGCAACTGCAAACAATTGGCTGAGGCCCTTTCTGCATTTGCCGGCAGCACATCGAATTGTGTAGAGACGCGCTTGTTGCCTGTGGCTACTGCCCTCCTGCTGTGATTGTGGGTTCGGCAGTAAACCACGTGCCCAGTGGCCGCGTTCACGAGTCGCACCAACGGGAAATTGGTTGCATCCTCCAAAATCGCCGCCCACTTCCTCATGGTTTGACCACTTAGTTAGACTATGGTCTAATTAATCAAACCGTGAAGGAAATCGCTATTTCCGAATTTAAGGCAAAGTGTCTGGCCCTGCTTGATGAAGTGCAAAAGACCAAAAAGCCGATCCGCGTGACCCGTTTTGGCAAGCCGGTGGCAGAAGTAGTACCTCCCTCGGCGGAGGCGCGCACAGATAATTGGCTCGGGTCTATGAAGGATAAGATCGAAATTGTTGGGGATATCATTTCTCCGGCGAGCGACCCGGATGATTGGGAGGTTCTCCGCGATTGAAGTTGATTCTGGACACGCACATATGGATTTGGAGCTTGGAAGATGCAAAACGGCTGGGAAGTCGCGTGCAAAGGGAGCTGCGCGATCCGGGGAACGAGCTTTGGCTCTCGCCTATCAGTACGTGGGAAGCGCTGGTTCTGAATGCCAAGGGCAGGCTGCGGTTACGTGGAGATTTGGATCAGTGGGTCGCGGAGGCGACAGCCAAATTCCGGGAGGCTCCGCTTACTCACGACATCGTGGTTGAGGCGCAGCAGCTTTCATTAACCAACCCGGATCCGGCTGACCGTTTCATTGCTGCCACCGCAAAGCTCTTGCACCTAACGTTGGTAACGGCGGATACGAAGTTGCTGGGTTTGGGAGAAATTTCTACGCTAGCCAACCGTTGATCATCTAATCTCACGTTTCGAAACTCACATTCATTTCTGCGACACACGGAGCATGCTTCAATTAGGGATCGCGATTACTTTTTGTAGTTTGGCTTTTCTGATTTTCGAGGTCCTTCGCCACAAACGCAGCCGCTTGGCGGCTTACGGGTGGTTTGGCCTGATTGGCTTGGCTGTCGCGGAGCTGCTCATGTTGCGCGGCTGCGAACCGGTGGCGGTCTACTTCACTCCCATCGCCTGGACATGTTACATACTGCTGGCGGATGCGGCCGTGCTGGCCATTCACGGGCACTCTCGGATTCATGATGAGCCGCGTCGTTTTGTTTCCGTCGTGCTGCTCTCGATTCCCCTTTGGCTCGTTTTCGAGACCTACAATTTGCGGCTGCAGAACTGGACTTATATCGGTGTGCCGGAAGCCTGGCCATTGGCGCTGCTCGGCTACGGGTGGTCTTTCGCCTCGATCACCCCGGGAATTTTCGAAACTGCCGACTTGATTGAAGCTTTTGGCTGGTTCCGGGGGGCAGCCCCGGTAGCATTCTCGCGCCGGACGCAGCGCATGATGATGGCAGTTGGCGCAATCTCCTTGTTAGTTCCTCTAATTACGCCACAGAATATTTCCAGATATTTGTTCGCCTTCGTTTGGATCGGTTTTGTGTTCCTTCTCGATCCGATCAATTACCAACTTGGCCTTCCGTCCCTGATTCGTGACTTCGCCGAAGGCCGCCGCTCCCGATTCTATTCGCTGCTGATTTCTGGGTTTATTTGTGGTTGGCTGTGGGAATTCTGGAACTACTGGGCCGCGGCCAAGTGGCATTACATTTTCCCCATTCTGCAAAGGTGGAAAATCTTCGAAATGCCCCTCCCCGGCTATCTGGGGTTTCTGCCCTTTGCGCTCGAGTGTTTCGTCATGTATGTCACCGCGGCTTGGTTCATCGGGCGCCTCACTCGCAAGAATGACAATGTATCCGCAGGCTTCAGCAGGTATCCGATGAACCAATAGCTGAGGAAATTTCCGGGCGTAGAATTCGCATTAAGTAACAAGAAGAGGAGTGAGCAGTTGATGACGATTCCACGTTTTCACGTAATCGCGTTGAGCTTCGTATGGTGCATGGCTTCGATGCTGTCCGGAAGCTTGCTTTATGCGGAAAACAAGGTATTGGGCGAACTGCAGTTCGAAGGCGCCACCAGCGTCGAGAGAGGCTCCGGCGTATGGGTTGACGGCCAGTATCTTGGATATCTAAAAGAACTCAAAGGATCGAAAACGGTCTTGCTGCTTCCCGGCGAGCACGAAATCGTGGTTCGCCAGGCGGGGTACAAGGATTTCTCGCAGCGAGTCACGTTGCAACCGGGAGATAAACGGTTACTTCAGGTCACGCTGCAGAAGGATCCGCGATTGCAGATGCCCGCTGTAACGGCGGAGATCAAGTTATCGGTTGATCCTGATCGCGCAGCGGTCTTTGTTGATGGCATGTTTGCCGGACACGCCGGGGAACTGGGCGGAGTTGGAGAAGGACTGCTCGTCGCGCCGGGAAGACGAAAGATAACCATAAGCCTTCCCGGATATCGCAGTTTCGAAACGGAAGTCGACTTGGCGCCGAACCAAAAATTTGAGATCAAAACAAAACTGGTAAGGGCTGCTGTTTCTCAGGAGTAGCCGTTTTTTTCGAGAGCACCACCTCGGTTGTCGTGCGCCCGAGGACTCCAGTTTTCGCGGCTGCTGCTGGTAGACAATTCGCATTACCTCAGTGCCTTGACTCTGTTGTTTCAGCGCGTTACTTTCGCCCTTCCGGAAGAACCTTCCACATCGAGGAATCACCTTGTCACAGCGGCCCATCATCACTCTGACTACCGATTTCGGTCTTAACGATCACTTCGTTGGCACGATTAAGGGCGTGATTCTCGACATCATCGCTGACGTGGAGATCGTGGATATCTGCCATTCGGTGCAAGCCTTTGATGTGCTCGATGGTGCGCTCACGATCGCCCAGGCTTACTCTTATTTCCCGACTGGAACCGTTCACCTCGTGGTGATTGATCCTGGCGTGGGCACCGAACGCAGACCACTGGTGGTAACTAGCGATCGCCATCATTTTGTGGCGCCGGACAATGGCGTGCTCTCGCTGGTCTACGCGAGTGAGGAACGCTTACACGTGCGGCACGTCACCGCCGAGCATTATTACGGGCAGCCGGTCAGCAATACTTTTCATGCACGTGACATTTTTGCTCCAGTGGCGGCTTATCTTGCCAAACGCGTAGATCCAGATAAATTCGGCCATGAGATCTCAGATTTCGTCCGCTTTAATGCTCCTAAGCCGAAGCCTGCTGAGGGCAACACCCTACGCGGCGTCGTTCTCAAAGTAGACCGCTTTGGCAACCTCATAACCAACATCACTCCACAGGATGCTCCCGCACTCTTCGCCGAGCAGCCAGCTTCATTCAAGATTGTGGTCGGGAAACGCGAGATCACGGAAATCCAGACGAACTACGCTCAGGGCGCTCCCGGCGACGTCTTCGGAATATTAGGGAGCATGGGTTATCTGGAGATTGCGGCCAACCGTGGCTCCGCCGCGCAGATTGTCGGCGCAGGAAAGGGCGCCGATGTAAATCTTAAGCTGGAAGGCGCTATCGCAGCATCGAATGGCGAGTAACTGATTCGAGGCGCTACTCTTGCCTGAGAACGACGGACACGATCTTCCACTCTCCTTTCCACTTCGTCAGAGTCATGTAGTCGGTCCAATGCGCTGTCACAAGTTTCACCGACGCTGTCGTTTGAAACTTCGAATACTGTGCTCTCTTCCTTCTGCTCCGATTTTGGCTGATCAGCCGGCCCGTTTGAGCGAACGTCCTGTACCATCTGCAGGCCCATTTTTTCGGTCATCCTGAGCCTTCCGTTGGATGCCCTGATGACATGCTTCAGATAGTGCGGGGGAATGGATTTCTCGATGCGGGTCGCGTCACCGACGTAGTGGCCTTCGATGTAGTCAGCGTGGCGCGCACAGCGCTGGAGTCGTCGCGAGGGCTAGCTAGTGAGTTGTCGAGGGCTGGCGGCAATCGTCAGCGATGCGAGAAAGAAGAACGCCAACGCGCAGTGTTTCATTTGGTCCTCCCCTGGACCGATAGAACTCGGATTATTGTCTGGGCGGGTCAAGCTGATAGTAGGTACCGAGGTGCATGCCTGCTTGCAAGTAGTGGATTAGACGAACTGTCCCAAGTGGATTTCAGCTTAGGTTCTGATGGCTACACGTGTTGCTGCTTAGGATGGACATAACGCTCCATCTCGGCAGTCCACTTCAGGAACCTCCACAAGTTTTCTCGTTCCCGCCACACGAATCCCCAGAACTCCAGAAAGCCAATCTGAGTCATTTTTACGCCGCAATAAGTCTCGATTCGCCACAGCAGATAGGGGCTACACCAGGGTAACAAGCGGTGTCCACGCGTGGCATTCCAAAGGAAACGGAGGATGAACCACATGGTTCAGAGTATAGCCTTGTGGTTCAAACGTCATCAGCACTGGTTGTACACGCCACGAAGACCGTGGAGTGAAGTTAAGTGTGTCAGGGAGATGCCACTGGCGTAGACGGATCCGCGCCGGACTGCTCAGCAATGTGGCTTTCTTGAGAGAGTTGGCGCAACGAGAGCCGCTCGCGATGGGCCAGGAACAGACCCAGAGGCACGACCGCAACGAAGGTGACCAGCCAGAGCATGATTCCGCAACTCGCAGCGAGCTCTTTGGGTACGTCGAAGATGTGCTCCAGTGCGGCAATGGTGGCGAGTTGCGAGCCGCCACCCACGCCCGGCAGCTGAATGATCGACCCTACCATGCTGGAGCCCATGAGGAGGAGAACTTGGGTTTGAGGGATTTCCAGTTCATCCACTCGGTACGCGTGGGTCACTTCTTTATAGGCTACGGCTATGACGCACCACATCACGATCGACACTGCTGTCGCCCCCAAAAAAGAGCTGGGGCTATGGATAGTATCGAGTCCGCTGCGGAATTCACGGATGCGAAGTGCTACCCGATGTGCCACGTTCGAAGCTCGATGTGCAAATCGCCGTTCCACCCATCGCGCCAAAGCTTCGCCGCTTCGACTCACGATGATGGCAGCCACTGTAAGCCCGAAAACCAGGCCTGCAAAGGCCATGCCAGCTTCTCGAAAGCTCGAATAATACGAAAGGCGTTTAGGCGCTGTAGCGACGAAGGCGGCGGCAATGAGCAGAATCGTAAACGCGCCGATGTCGAAAATGCGCTCCACCGCCCAGACAGCAAGCTGCGAAGAAAAGCTCAGATTTTCTCGTCGGGCGATGAGATAAGGCCGGATCAGCTCCCCCGGACGCCCCAGCAGGGCCAAGCCGGTAAAACCGATGATTGTGGGTGCTATCAGACGGATGGAGGACGCATTCCGGCGCACCGGGCGAAGAAAGATTTTCCAGCGAATGGCGCGCATCAGGTAGGCGACATAAATCAGGGCCACGGCATGGACGATGTGCAGCCAGCGGACATTGTCGAGCTGGCTGAGAAACTTGTCCCAATCGAAATTTCTCCACGTGTGGAACTGAATGTAAACGAGAACGGCCAGCAGGACTGCCAGCAATCCGTAGAGAAGAATTTGCTTTCTGTTCATCTACAAAGAAGAATTCGGTAGATCAGACAACTCCGCATGCTTAGAAACCGCAACTTCATTGAGATGCGCGAATCCCGCTCTGCATCGAGGTCGTGGAAGAGTATCTCTTCTGTTTGGAAGATTTCGCACACCCCTACTTCAAGGTAAATGACCGGACGACATGGGTCAACGCGGGAAGAATCTGGAAACTCAGACGGCAGTCTACTTTGCGTTTTTGGCTGCTGCGCTTTGCGAACTTTGCAACAAGGCAGACTGTGTCACCGCTCCCACGGCCCGCTTCGCCCTGGAAGCTTTCTTGGGTCCGGCCACCATTTGCCCCGCAGGCGTTTTTTGTTGCGCGAGCTTCTTGCGATTGAAATCGCGGACGATACGCGTCACATAGGCGCGAGTCTCATAATATGGCGGTACGCCGTGATACTGTTCCACGCGATGCGGTCCCGCATTGTACGCCGCAAGCGCTTTAATGAGGTCAAAGTTATACCGCTCCAGCAGTTCCCGCAAATATCGGGTGCCACCCTCGACATTCGCGTTGGGCTCAAATGGATGTGCCACACCCAGCTGCGACGCTGTTTGCGGCATCAGTTGCATCAATCCCTGAGCTCCCTTGGGAGAAAGCGCCCTGGTGTTGAAACCGCTCTCTGCATGGATCACGCTGTTCACCAGGTCAGGATCGAGGTGGTGGCGACTGCTGATGAGATTCACAACATCATCCAGGCGCTGGGGAGTAGGTTGGACCGCTGCTGCTGTTGGCGCTGGCGCAAGTGCCGGAGGCGGAGTCAGATCTTTTTCAAAGTGATCGATTTGGTCAGTTGCGATGTCTACGAATCCAGCCTTGTCCGGCGTGGTGTAAAGTCGCGTAACCGCCCCCACCGTTTCTCTTCTTTCATGTCGGATAGAGAAACCATTGCGCAGGACAGCCAAGTCGGAGGAAAAGGCAGCCGTCGAAAAACTCAGCAGGATAATTCCAATCGCGAATTTCTCTGGAAGTTGCACGGTACCTCAAACTTCTACTTGCGTTTTACCGAGAACCTGTTCAATGGCTGAGGCAACACCGCACTGATCGTTAGCCAGAGTTACGCTCCAGCCGTTCCGCCGCAGCTCCTCGCAGGCGTTTCCCATAATAAACGGCACACCGGCAAAGGCAAGCATTTCGACGTCGTTGAAGTTGTCACCAATGGCCATGACCTGTTCTCGCGGAATGGCACGATGTCTTGCCCAGCGTTCCAGAGCGTGGCCTTTGGAGCACCCACGATTCAGGACATCTACGATTGAGAGATCGCGAAGCGGGTATTCTGTGCGAAGCACGGTGATCTCGCCCTTTAGCCCACTGGTCGCAAGCGAATCGAGCGCTTCGTGCATGCGTGGAATCGGGCCGCAGAACATCGCCTGAACCGGGTCGGTTGTCAACGAATCTTCAATGGGAATCACAAAATCAATGTACTGCATGTTCTTTTCCAGCCAGCGCTGAATGCTTGCGGTCAGCTCGTCCATGCGCTCCAGAACGATTGCGCCTTTCGACTCGGTATCAAAAGTGAGTACCGCGTTACCGCGGAATTCCCGCATCGCAACGCAAAGCTTGCGGCAAGTCTCAACAGGCAGCAGGTCGCGATGAAAGGTTTCGCCGGTGAGTGATCTGGTGATGACGCCATTTGAGCTGATGACCCAGAGGTCAAACCCAAGCTGCTGCACGATGGGCAACGCGAACGTGTGCCTTCGACCGGTAACTATAACGATTTCGACTCCCTCATCATGAGCTCGGCATAAAGCGTCTAGATCAGGGCCGGCAATTTGAAATTGAGGATTCAGGAGGGTACCGTCAATATCGACGGCCAGAAGGCGTATGGGCATGCTTACCATAATGGATTTTAACATCAGGTCTCGTCTCCTCCCCCGCTGATCCAGCCACCTTTCCTAGCAATCTCGCAACAGAAAAATTTACTTATAGACAACAAATCCTCCCGCAAGCGAGATGCGCACTGCTTTTCCGTTGCGGTTCTCCGCCGATACCGTTTCTCCACTTTCTGTGCTGTCGGTCGAATAGATGCAGCTGAGCTGGTCTCCAGCCCGGTGCAGTCCATTGTCAATCGTGACCCAGGCAGCAGTTGGGGCAGCGGATCAGTGTTGACGGCCAGCAGAAGCTCTTCGTCAACGAATAGGCGTGACCAGGCGACCAGCGATCGCATCCGGCTACCCATGATGAATGGGAAGCCGAAGGTCACTCCATCCCCGGAAATTTGCCGCCGACAAAAACACCACCAGCATCCCGCCAGTTTGCGCGTCACCGAAGTCTGGATTGTGTTTTCAAGATCTTTGTTCCAGTCAAATTTCCGCCTTGCTCCGGTTGTGACTGGGTTTCCGGCGACCTCGAGATAATCGCGTTCGTTGCCATCCGAGAATCGATCCGGCAATAAAAAATAGAGAACCGGATCCTCCCAGGCAAGAGGGGAGGGATGAAAGCTCTGGCTTTGAAGCGCCTTCCAGTCGAGATCAGACAAACTTTTCAGGCTCATAGCGGTTGCCTCCTACAGGGGCTTGGTTGCGGACACGAACGGTGTGCGGTACCGAGGTAATTCCAGGGGAACACCCGACGCCGGGCGACGGTGGGAAGGCGTGGTATAGTTTCGCACCACCGAAGCATGTCGTCACTTTTTTATTTGTTCTATCCCTGGGGCATCATTCTGCAGGGTGCGGCGATCCTTCACTTCATCCGCCGCCGTCCGGACACTTATTGGCTGTGGATCATTTTGTTCGGAGGCGGACTTGGAGCTTTGGTTTATATCGCGGCAGAAGTGCTCCCCGATATGGGCTTACTGCGGCAGTCGTTCCGCGCCTTCCCGCGCCGCCGTAGAATTCGTGACCTGGAGGCTGCGATTCTCGACAATCCGTCTGCGGGAAACTACGAAGAGCTCGCTGACCTTTACTTAGAGGAAAAAAAATTTACCCGCGCCCGCGAGTGCTATGACAAAGCCATATCGTCACGCACCGATTCGCCCGATCCCTTCTACCGCCGGGCCATCGCGAAAATCGAGTTGAAGGATTTTGCATCAGCGATGCCGGACCTCGAACGGGTTGTAGCAAGAGATCCCAAATACGATTTCCACCGCGCCGCCGGGCTATTGGCCCACGCTTACGCCAAGACGGGACAGGCTCAAAGAGCGGAAGCAATGTTCCAACGAGTTACCACGATTTCTACTCTCTCGGAGACTTATTACAACTATGCCGACTTTCTCGCATCGCAGCAGCGGAATGCTGAGGCGCGAGAGTGGGTGCAACGAATCCTGGCAAAAAAGCCCACCATGCCCGGCTATCTGAAACGTCGCGAACGCCCCTGGTTTCGCCGAGCCAGCGGGCTGCTGAAACGTTTGCCTGCTTAAGTCTTGGGAAGGCGGAATTCAACCCCGCGTTCTTCGTTGGTCTTCCTCGTCGCTTCAACGTCTAATGATGACAACGGCACCTTATGTGCTCGCTGCTCAGTGAAGATCCAGAGCGTCTGGCCTACGATGGCGAAGTTGTGGACTTGCTGAGTGTGTTTGTCCTTGAAGACGAGAACAGTAGGTTCGTTGGATTCGGATTTCTCGGCGGGTGGCGGAGCTACGTTGGGCGGCGCCTGAGGAACTCCGTACCGGCCTTGCTGGTCCTCACGCAGGCGCTCAATTTCATCGCTTAGACGGTCGATTTCCGCCGGCAGGTCACGACTCAACTGATTCGCTCGCGAAGGGTCATACAAGCCATACATGTCCGCGGCATAAGAGTAATCGGGGTAATAATAGCCAGGATACCCGTACGACCACCACGGGATGCCGACGAACAAGAACGTTCGGTGATGGAAGCGGCGATTGAAAAAGAATTGTCCGCGGAACCCCGAGCCAAACCGAACCCCGGAATGGAAAGAACCGGTGAATACAGGTCCACGGTTCACCATTCCTACACGAACGCCAGAGCCCATGCGCGCTCCTCCCGCGCGCATTTGACCCCACGCAGCGGGGGCTATGAAAGCTAGAAGCAGCAGAATCCAGCGCTCACGCATTGCAAAATTATAGCGCCGAGCAGTCAATGGGATGTCAAATCACAGTCGGTATGATCGGCGGCCGGAACTAGGCGGCGGTTGTCTGCTTTTGCGCGTCAAGCCAGCGCGGCTTCTGATCTGTTCCCACGCGACTTGCGATTCGTGCGTCTTCGCTCTAAGGCCACTAACGGTTGCTTGCTTCGACCTGGAAAAACATCGGGCGCAACCAGACCGCCGCCCCTGGTCTGCGCGCACGCTGGACGTTCTGCACGTTGCCTGCGCGTTGGTCATGCACTCAGACACACTCTACAATTTCGATAGTCAACGACAGAAACTGGCGCGGGTTGAAGGCCTGAACCTCCCGTAAGTGAGCGATCTCGTTGGGGGCGTACTGTGGCGCGGCCACGCGCTGTCGACTCTTTCGGTTTTGCACCGACCAGTAGCCCCATTCCGCTCGTAAGAATGCGGCTACACCGTAACCCCACGGGTTCACTGTGCAAAATCAGCTGAAAAGTTCGTTCCTAACCTTGGACTATAATCGGGGCCAGGGACACCCCAAACAATGCACCTGTATTCACTTCTCACCGCGTTTGTCGGCGGCGAAATCATTGACTTGGTCGGCCAAACTGGCGCCGTCGCCAAAATGGTTTTGCTCTCGCTTCTCATCTTCAGCCTGATTTCCTGGGCGATTATTCTGGCTAAATGGGGACGGCTTCGGCGCGCCCGGGTGCAGAGCGGACGATTCCTGCGCGCCTTTCGCAAATCGCAGCGGCTGCAGGATGTTGCAGCAGTAGCAGAACAGTTCCGCCCAAGCCCTTTGGTTGGTATCTTTGAAAACGGCTTCGAGGAGTACCGTCGCCAGGGTGGAATTTCTGCAGGCATGATTCGCAGCCCTCTGGCGCTGCAGCGCGCCATGCAAATTGCTGCCTCCGAAGAAATGACTCGCCTCGAGCGCAACTTGCCATGGCTTGCAATCACCGGCGCGGTCACACCCTTTGTCGGTCTGTTTGGAACGGTCTGGGGCATCATTGATGCGTTCCACGGTCTCGGCACCGCCGGTGCGGCTACGCTGCGGGCGGTCGCCCCTGGAATTTCTGAAGCGCTCATCACTACCGCTGCTGGATTAGCTGCCGCAATTCCTGCCGTGATTGCTTACAACCTGATAGGTGGTTCCATCCGTGAATTCGCGGCTCGCGGCGATGACTTCGCGCTCGAAATGATGAATGCCGTCGAACACCAGCAGGCGCAGGCCAGCTATCGCGAACCCGCGGAGGTGAGGCGGTAATGGCATTTACGGCTCCCAACGGACGCACCCAAACTTCCCTCGCCGATATCAACATCACGCCACTTGTGGACGTTGTTCTCGTGCTCCTCATCATCTTTATGGTCACGGCGCCGGTTCTGCAGTCGGGCATTGAAGTCAGTGTGCCCAAGACGCGGACTGTCAAGGAGATCACGGAAGAGCGGATGGTGATCAGCATCAACAAGCAGCAACGGGTATTTCTCGGTAACGATCCCATCAACATCAACGAGATCGGCGGGAGACTGCGTCAGAAAGTGCGAGACCCGCAGCGCCAGCAGATATTCGTCCGCGCAGATGAAGATGTTCCCTTCGGGGCTTTCGCCACCCTCATGGATGCGGTAAAGCAATCTGGGATCGTAAACGTGAGCATCGTTACCCAGCCGCTCGATACCCATGGCAAATAGTGCTGAAATCTTTCTGGAACACGAAAGCTGGGGACGCAACCTGGCTTGGTCTGCCGGATTGCATGTCGGGATCACGGCGGCGATCCTGCTTTACACCGTGATTGCTCCGACTCATCACGGCGAAGGGTGGGGCGCAGGCGGCGGAGGCGACGCCATGGGCGTCACTTTGGTGAGCACCGTTCCACTGCCGGCAAGCCAGACTCAGACTCAGAATGTCTTGGCAAATGAGTCGAAAGGACTGGCGCAATCGCAACCCAAGCCTGAAGTAAAGGAACCTGAAGCGATTCCAATTCCGGACAAAACCACCAAGAAGAAACCGAAACCCGAACCCAGCGCCAGCAAACGAAAACCTGAGCCGCAGCCGGTGGAAGAAGCCAGCAATGTTGTGCCCTTCGGGCAAGGCGGCCCGGTGAGCGGACCCTACGGTACATTCTCGGCGGGTGGCGCGAAAGGAGGGTTCGGCTTCACAGGCGGCGGTGGCGATTTCGGCACCCGTTTTGCCTGGTACGCGCGCGTGGTGCAGCAGAAAGTTTCTGAGAATTGGCTGAAGTACGAAGTGGATCCGCGCATTAGCGAATCGCAGCGCGTGTACTTGGTTTTCGATATCGGCCGCGATGGCCGACCCACCAATGTGCAGGTTGAGCAATCCAGCGGAGTGCCGTCGCTCGACCAATCGGCGACCCGCGCCATTCAGCGCATTGACACTTTTGGTCCCCTGCCCTCGGATTATTCCGGAAATAAGGTTTCAGTTGAGTTCTGGTTCGATTACAAGAGGTAATTAACCTGTATTTGTGATTGGAGATCGTTCAGGGACATGATCAGGTGCAAGTCGGGCTCACTCGCAGGTCGCAAGAGATTACAAAGGGCACTCATCTTTATTTTATGCATTGTCGTTCCTCTAGGCGCCCAGGATTGGATTCGCACCGGCACCGGATTGGGAGTCGAGAAGGTACGCCTTGCCGCCCCTGACTTCAAAGCATCCACGCAGGATCCCAAAAATGCTGATCTGCTCAAAGCCTTCAACGAGACGCTGTGGAACGACCTTGAAAACGCCGGCATCTTCGAGATGGTTTCCAAGAGCTTTTACCCTCTGGGGCCGGTCGGGGCTCCAGCCGATGTGAAGTTCGAAACTTGGAGCACACCGCCGCCCAACGCGGCAATGCTTGCCTTCGGCAATCTCGGCGTTTCCGGCAACGGGATGACGGTGCAAGGCTGGCTTTATGACGTAAAGAACGTTGCCTCGCCACAGGTCCTGGGCAAACAATATCAGGACGCAGCCACGAACGATGCAGCCCGGCTCACCGCCCATAAGTTTGCGGACGAAATCATCTTTCGTTTGGGGGGCGGCATTCAGGGCATCGCCGAGACCAAGATCTATTTTGTCAGCAGCCGTAGCGGTTACAAAGAAATCTGGGGCATGGATTACGATGGCGCCAATCAGCACCAGATTACGCGGCTCGGCTCCATTTCCCTTTCCCCCCGCGTCTCACCCGATGGGTCGCGGATCGCATTCAGTTCTCTGAACAAAGGTGCCTGGGAAATTTTGATGTATTCCCTCGATTTGAACCGCCTGGTCAGCTTTCCGCGATTTGGCGGCACGAACATTTCCCCCTCCTGGTCGCCAGATGGCACAAAACTGGCGCTTTCATCTTCGCGCAGCGGCGATCCCGAACTTTATATCGCCGATTCGTCCGGCACGAATCTCAAGCGGATCACCTCGTTTAAAGGTCCGGACGTTTCGCCCGTATTCAATCGCAAGACGGGAACTCAAATTGCATGGGTGAGCGGTCGCACCGGCCTCCCGGAGATCTACACCGCGGAGGCCGACGGAACCAATGTTCAGCAGGTCACGGATCAGGGCTATGCGGTCTCGCCCACCTGGTCCCCAAATGGGCAATTCCTGGTTTTTTCCTGGATGCGGCACTATGGCCCAGGCGCTCCCGGAGCGCAAGATATATACATCATGGACATTGCCAGCAAGCAGTGGGTCCAGTTGACTCACGATGGTGGGCGAAACGATTTCCCCTGCTGGTCTCCTGATGGACGTCACATTATTTTTCAATCCAGCCGCTCCGGCAGCGAACAGATTTGGACCATGCTGGCCGATGGCACTGGCCAGAAACAATTGACCTCTGCGGGAAAAAACACCCAGCCGAATTGGAGTTGGAAATGAATTTTGTCCTCAATCTTCGTCATCGGGGGGTCAGGATCCATACTCCTGAGGACCGAAGACTCACGCTTGATGACCAATCCGAGTCGTGCACCACTCGCGAGGGCACGCAATTTTCAGGGAGGGAAAAGGTGAAGCAGCAAAAACTAAAGTGGGTCACATTGGTATTTGCGTTGGGCGCCATCATGATGCTGGGCGCCTGCAAGAAGAAACCGGCGCCGCCACCACCGCCGCCACCGCCGCCACCGGCCGCGCCCACGGCTTCGCTCACCGCGAATCCCAACACGATCGACAAGGGCCAGTCCACGACCCTGACTTGGGAGACCACCAATGCATCCGACACCAGCATTGACACGCTCGGCGCGGTGCAACCCAGTGGCTCGCAATCGGTTACTCCCGCCCAGTCGACCACCTATACTCTCACCGCGAAGGGACCAGGCGGCAGTCAGACGGCGACGGCGCGGGTCACCGTCAACGCACCTCCCCCGCCACCGCCCACGCCATCTGCGACCGAGGAAGAACTGTTCTCGCAGAACGTGAAGGATATCTCTTTCGATTATGACAAGAGCGATATCCGGCCCGATCAACAATCCTCTTTGCAGGCCGACATTCAATTCTTCACGCAGCATCCGACTGTCAGCTTCACCATCGAAGGACATTGCGACGAGCGCGGATCGACGGAATATAACCTGGCCTTAGGTGACAGTCGCGCCAATGCAGTGCGCAATGCCTTGGTTCAGGGTGGAATCACCGCCGACCACGTCAAGACCATCAGCTACGGAAAGGAAAAGCCGTTCTGCAGCGAGTCGAACGAAGCCTGTTGGCAGCAGAACCGGCGAGGGCATTTCGTGTACGGCAAGTAATGCTCGTGTGGCGCGGGGCGCCCTCGCCCGCGCCAGTTCTCGTAGTGGAGATTGTTTCTCGTTTAGGGTGTTCCTACCTCGCGCAGCGATCCGTGGCGACACAGATCCCCGTGGCCACCTCCCGGAACTAGAGATCAGTGCTTAACCACCGGCAACAACACACTCGATGGCGAGCCCTTCGAGCGATAAATCTTCTGCGTGGCCTTCACGTAGTCCGCGTCGGTGGCCTTGTAGATGTTGTCCACGACCTTCTGCGGATTGCGTTCGTATACGGGAAACCAGGTGCTCTGCACTTGCACCATGATGCGGTGTCCCTTAAGGAAGGCGTGGTCGTTGGGGTGTAAATCGATCTTGTACTCCGTGACCTGGTTGGGCGTGATCGGTTCCGGTTTTTCCAGACCGTTGCCATAGCGGCTACGCAAGACATCGTCGGCTACCATCAACTCGTAACCATTCAGCACCGGACCCGCGCCTTTCGTGGCATCCTCTTCGGTGATCTTTATGTTTCTGCATCACGAAGATGTAACCGTCAGCCCACAGAGGCTCGTCGTAAAATTAGGAGCCGGGAATGGCATTCGCGTCTTTTTGGCATGCCCTAAGGGGGGCTACGAAAAATGATGGGCAACGGTCCATTGCATACTTGGGGGTGAGAATCACGGTTTGCCGGCCTAGGCCGTCGCGCACCGGGACCACCACTTCCTGAAAGCTAAAGAACTCGGGTTGGTATTGCGGCTGGACCGCTGGCGCCTGCGACCACAGTTTTGTGGAAAGTGCCAAAGCAGCGAGGAGGAGAAGCAGCTTGGTTTGGTTGTCGACGCCATCCCCATGTTTCCTGAGAAGCGCTCGCCAGTATACAGAAAGTGACAGTCACGCCACGGCCGATTGCACTTCCCGCAGGCGTTTCCCCAGAAACCGCCGTTCGCTCTCGTGCGTTGCCAGTTCCAGCGCGCGTGCGTAGCTCTTTGCTGCTTCCTCCAACCCTCCCATACGGCGCAGCAGGTCGGCGCGGCTGGCGTGCAGCAGGTGGTAGTTCTCCAGATCACCGCGTGCAGCAAGCTCATCGATGATCCTCAAACCTTCTTGAGGTCCCTCTGCCATAGCAATCGCCACGGCTCGATTCAGTGACACGACAGGCGACGGCTGCATGCGCTCCAGAACTCCGTAAATGCGCACAATTTGCGCCCAATCCGTATCTTCGGCGCGCGCGGCGCGGCAGTGAACCGCCACAATCGCGGCCTGCAGCGCAAATGGACCCGGCCCGCCCCGGAGAGCTTCTGCCACCAACGGCAATGCCTCCGTGATCTGTGACTGATTCCAGCGGCTGCGATTCTGTTCCTCCAGCACGACGAGGTCCCCTGCTGAATCGAGACGCGCGTCGCGGCGCGCATCGTGGAGCAGCATCAGCGCCAGCAGTCCTGTAACCTCCGGCGGAGGCTGTGGCCCAAGCAATGAACTCAGCAGCCGGCCCAGGCGAATCGCCTCTGCGCAAAGATCAGTCCTCACTAACGGCCCACTTCGCGTGGCAGCGTAGCCCTCATTGAAGACGAGATAGATCACAGTCAGCACGGCATCCACCCGCTCCGTCATATCTTTTGTTTCTGGAACGACGTACGGGATGCGGGCGTCCTTGATCTTGCGCTTCGCCCGCACCAGTCGCTGCGCCATGGTGGGCACGGGCACGAGAAAGGCGCGCGCGATTTCGTCGGTTTCCAGGCCGCACAGGGTGCGGAGTGTCAAGCCGACCTGCGCTTCCGGTGCAAGCGCGGGATGGCAGCAGGTGAAGATCAAGCGAAGGCGGTCGTCAGGGATTTCGTCGGAGTCATAGTTCGGCTCGGTAATCCTATGGCCGAACTCCTGCGGATAGGTCTCAACCTTTTCTTCAAACCGACTCTGGCGCCGGATGCGATCAATGGCTTTGTGTTTGGCGGTTTGGATGATCCAGGCGCGAGGCGATTCTGGAACGCCGTCCGTGGCCCACTGGTTTACAGCGGCCGCAAATGCTTCCTGGGCAGACTCTTCAGCGAGGTCGAAATCGCCGAACAGCCCAATCAGCGTTGCTAGGATCCGGCTCCAGTCCGAGCGGTAAACTGTTTCAACGGCGGCGGTTGCGTTCGCGGACACTGCCCGATTGTAAATTTTCTTTCGCCGCGCTGTCGATTCTGTCATCTCTCATTCGACTAACCTATGAAAGGCCAGGCAAATGAAATACATGATGATGATTTATCTGGACGAGAAAAGCTTGAGCGATTCCGAGCGTGAGCACTGTTACAAAGAATCCGCGGAGTACGCCCACCAGATCAATTCCAACGGCCAATATCTGCTGGCCGCACCGCTATACCCCACCTCAACCGCCACCAGCGTTCGCACTCGCGAAGGGAAACGGCTGGTGACCGACGGTCCGTTCGCCGAGACGCGCGAACAGCTCGGCGGCTTCTTCCTCGTCGACGCCAAAGATCTGGACGAAGCTATCCGTATCGCCTCGCAGATTCCCGCGGGGCGCTGGGGCACCGTCGAAATCCGCCCGGTGATGGAGATTCCGGGATTACTGGAAAATCAGGCCGCACCGTCGATCGTGTAACCTCCCATTTGAACTTAACTACGAAAGCATGAATTTGAATAAAAAGGAGAGAAACAATGCGCTTCATGATGATCGTAAAGGCCAGCAAGGATTCAGAGGCGGGCAAAATGCCCAGCGAGGATCTGCTTGCCGCGATGGCTAAGTACAACGACGACCTGATGAAGGCCGGCGTCCTGGTCGATCTTTCGGGGCTGCAGTCGAGCGCCAAGGGCGCGCGAATCAAGTTCTCTGGAGGAAAGAAGACCGTGATTGATGGCCCCTTCGCCGAAACAAAGGAACTGATCGCTGGCTATTGGATCATTAACGTCAAATCGAGAGAAGAGGCGATCGAATGGGCCAAGCGGGCGCCCAATCCGCAAGGTGAGGGTCAGGAAGCGGAGATCGAAATTCGCCAGTTCTTCGAACTGGAAGACTTCGCTCCCAGTGAGGCGATCGAACAGCATCGGGAGCTGGGTAAGGAGCTGCAGAAGAAAAAAGCGTCCTAGTGTGTGAGTTCTGTCAAACGATAAGGAGAACCGATGCAATTCATGATGATTGTGAAAGCTACAAAAGACTCGGAGTCCGGGCGCCCTCCCAACCCCGAGTTGATGGCTGCGATCGCGAAGATGGCAGAAAAAGCAAGTAAACGGGGCGTCATGGTAAGCGCCGGCGGACTTCAACCCAGCTCTCAGGGTACGCGCATCCGCGTCTCCGGAGGAAAGACCGCAGTGATCGACGGTCCTTTCGCAGAAACCAAAGAGCTGGTAGGCGGCTTCGCCATCTTCAATCTGCAATCGAGGGAAGAAGCGGTCCGGATGGGGAAAGAGTTCATGCAGGTCCACGCCGACATTCTTGGTCCTTCGTATGAAGGTGAGTTGGAAATTCGTACGTTGATGGATCCGCCTCCGAACGGCGCTAAACATAGCTAAAGACGCTCATTAAATGGAGACAATGTGATGAAATTGAATTCTCATCTTCACTTCAGCGGTCAGTGCGAGGAAGCATTCACGTTTTATGAAAAGTCCCTTGGCGGCACGATCCAGGGGATGTTTCGCTACCAGGAGGCGCCGGGCGGTGATGCGCAAAACGTGTCTCCGGACTGGAGAAACAAAATTATGCACGCCTACATGACGATCGGCGATCAGGTGCTCATGGGGATGGACGCGCCGCCGGAGCGCTTCAAAAAGCCGCAAGGTTTCCACGTAAACATCAATGTGAAAGACGCGGCCGAGGGCAAAAGGATCTTTGAAGCACTCTCGGAAAAAGGAACCGTCATCATGCCGTTCGCTCCCACGTTCTGGTCGCCCGGCTTTGCCATGTTTGTCGATCGGTTTGGCACGCCGTGGATGGTCAACTGCGAGCAAGCAGCCTAATCTTGCGATTTGCGGAGCTAAATTTCATGCAACCAAATTCTCAAAGCGCCCCGCCCTCGAAAGGCCGGGCAGGGCGCATCATCGGTGCGATTCCGATCGTCATGCTGCTCTTCAGTGCGGTCATGAATTCCTCAGACTGCCTTCGGTGGTCGAGCGCTCTGCGCACCATGGCTATCACCAAAGCATGATCGTAGCGATCGGGATCCTCGAACTTGCTTCTACCATCGTGTACGCGCTTCCGCGTACTACGGTGCTTGGCGCAATCCTCATGACAGCGTATCTTTGGGGGGCGCGACGACGACGAATCGCGTCGGCGATGCCGTGTTCTTTGTGCCCGTCCTTCTCGGGATACTGGCTTGGCTGGGGCTCTTCTTGCGAGATGAAAGGCTGCGGGCCCTGCTGCCCTTGCGAAGTACAAACTAGACTGATATTGAGCGGACAAAGTCTGACGAGTTTCGAATCCAATCTCATGAATTTCGATCCACGGCGGAGGCAAACGCATGAAGAGAGCTTCACAACTGTTATGTGTACTGTTGTTGACGGCAACGGCGTACGCGCAACAACTCACACAGGCGGATCGCGAAAAAGGGGCGGCGTACCTTCAACAGACCGAAGACGGCGTAGCTGCTGCTGTCAAGGGACTTACGGAAGCACAACTGAAATTCAAACCTGCGCCGGATCGCTGGTCGGTAGGGGAGACTCTGGAGCACATTGCTCTGGCGGAAGATTTTATTTTTCAGAACATCAATGACAAAATAATGAAGGCACCTGCAGCAGCAGCCACTCGCGACACCGCAAAAGCAGACGCGGCGGTATTGGCAATGGTGCCAGACCGCAGCCACAAAGCACAGGCCCCGGGACCGCTGGTGCCCAGTGGCCGCTGGACGCCCGAGGAAGCCCTGACGCGCTTTGAAAAGAGCTGCGCCCGGACAATTCAATTTCTGCAGTCAACCCCGGATCTGCGGCAGCACGTGGCTGACAGTCCGCTCGGCCAACCGTTGGATGCCTACGAGTGGCTGCTGTTCGTCGGTGCCCACAGCGAGCGCCACACGAAGCAGATTCTCGAAGTGAAGGCCGACCCGAATTTTCCGAAGACGTAAGTTGCTGTAATCTTGGAAAGCTAATCAACTGCCTCACTGTTCGCAACCCGGACTATGGGGCAATCACTTAACGTAGTCCATTCATAAATAAACAAGGAGATACCCAATCATGGCAACTAAACCGACGTACGAACAAGCCCAACTTCATCTGCAAGTCTACGAACAGCGCCGCGAGGCCAAGCTGCGCCAGGCGCGCGACTGGTTCTTCAAAAACTATTTTGTGGAGAGCTTTGATGATGCCGCACGAATCGCCGCGCCGGGAACGGAAAATGGAGCGCTGGCGATGATGGTGCTTAGCTACTGGGAACAAGCCTCTGCGTTGCTCAACTACGGCCTGCTGCACGAGGATCTTTTCTTCGAAACCAGTGGGGAGTTCTTCGGAGTCTGGGAACTCGCGAAGCCCATCGTTCCGCAAGCCCGCGAGCTGTTCAAGAATAAACAATTCCTGGGCAACCTGGAAAAAGCTGCGCAGCGCTACGAAACCTGGATTGAGAGCCGTTCGCCAGGCCACATCGCCGCCATGCGCCAATTCATGAAACAGATGCGACCGCAGCCTGCAAAGGCGGCGTAAACCCCTGGGTCCGAAGTCGAGTGCCCCCTTCGAACCGCCGAAAGTGGGCACTCGGTTCGATAAGAAGCAATTCAACTCGGTAAGGAACGATGCCAATGACGAAGATCACCCCATTCTTGTGGTTTGATACTCAAGCGGAGGAGGCAGCAAGATTCTATGTCTCCATCTTTAAGAATTCAAAAATCGGCAAGATTAGCCGCTACGGAGAGGGCGGCCCAGGGCCAGCAGGGAGCGTCATGACCGTCGAGTTTGAGCTGGATGGTCAACGCTTTATCGCGCTGAACGGCGGTCCGCACTTCAAATTCAACGAGGCCATTTCGTTCTCCATAGACTGCAAGACCCAGAGCGAGGTCGACGAGCTCTGGAAAAAGCTCTCTGCAGGCGGACAAGAAGTCCAATGCGGCTGGCTCAAAGACAAGTATGGTCTGTCCTGGCAGGTAGTCCCCGCCATTTTGGGCGAGATGCTGAATGATCCGGATCCTGCGAAAGCGAAGAGAGTCATGGCCGCACTGCTCAAGATGAAGAAAATTGACATCGACGAGTTGAAGAAAGCGTACGCGCATTCGCCGGCCGCCTGAAGCCGGGCGCCGATTTTGCAGAGAAAGGAGCAACTCCATGTCCACAGTCCGCGTCCTGGTAGGCACACGCAAAGGCGCCTTCATTCTTAGTTCGGACGGGAAGCGCGAAAAGTGGGACGTCTCTGGCCCCCATTTTGCCGGTTGGGAGATGTATCACCTGAAGGGCTCGCCTGCTGACCCGAATCGAATTTATGCTTCGCAGACCAGCGGATGGTTTGGGCAGATCATTCAACGTTCTGACGACGGCGGCAAAACGTGGCATCAGCCGGGGACGCCGCCGGGAGAGCCACCGGCGCCGGGGCCTCCGAAGAGCGCGAGCAACAAGTTTGCTTACGACACGTCTGCAGAAACCGGGAAGCCGCTGACCACGCATCAGTTTTATGACGGGACTCAGCATCCGTGGGAGTTCAAGCGGGTGTGGCATGTGGAGCCGTCTCTCAGCGATCCGGACACGGTTTACGCTGGGGTGGAGGACGCCGCGTTGTTTCGGTCGACCGATGGGGGCGAGAACTGGAAGGAGCTCTCCGGACTGCGGGGCCATGGGACTGGGCCCAAGTGGCAGCCGGGAGCCGGCGGGATGTGTCTGCACAGCATAATTATTGATCCCCGTAATCCGCTGCGGATTTGGATTGCTATCTCCGCGGCGGGCGCGTTTCGCACTGATGATGGGGGAAACAACTGGAAGCCGATCAATCGGGGGCTGCATTCGCAGTACATTCCTGATCCGAATGCCGAGATCGGGCACTGCGTGCACCACATCGCGATGAACCCGAAGCGTCCTGGAGTGCTCTTCATGCAGAAGCACTGGGACGTGATGCGCTCCGACGATGCGGGTGATAACTGGAAGGAGGTCAGCGGGAATCTGCCTACCGACTTCGGGTTCGCAATCGACGTGCACGCGCACGAGCCGGAGACAATTTACGTGGTCCCGATCAAGAGCGACGCCGAGCACTTTGTGCATGACGGCAAGCTGCGCGTCTTTCGCAGTCGCAGCGGAGGTCACGAGTGGGAAGCGCTCACCAAAGGACTCCCGCAAAAAGATTGTTATGTGAATGTGCTGCGCGATGCCATGGCTGTGGATAGCTTAGATAAATGCGGAATTTATTTTGGGACGACTGGCGGGCAGGTGTACGCCTCGGCCGATGCAGGGGACAGCTGGAACCCGATTGTGCGCGATCTGCCGGCGGTGCTTTCGGTGGAGGTGCAGACACTGGCGTGAAGTGATATGTCAGAATCTCGCAGGGCGGTTCGAGTGATTCGAGAATACAAGGTCGAGTATCCCGATCCAATACAGGTTGGCCGGGGCGAGACGGTCACGGTTGGACGCGAGGATGAAGAGTTCCCTGGTTGGAAATGGTGCAAGGCGGCGGATGGGCGTGAAGGATGGGTTCCTGTCGAGCTGCTGTCCAATGAAGGGACGGAGGCAATCGTCATGACGGAGTACTCAGCACGGGAACTTGCGGTCCAGCCCGGAGAGAAAGTCATCGTCGAGGAGGAACGGCACGATTGGTTGCTGGTCCGCAACTCGCGCGGAGATAGGGGATGGCTTCTTGCGACACATGTGGAGCCAGTTGAGGGTTGAAGGGAGTGCGGCGGAGATTCCCGCGTGGATGAATTCCAACACAAAGGATGAAACAGTAGCCCTTTCGTCCGAAAACTCATACATGACTAAACGTAATGGCAAGAGTGTTCGTTCAGTTGTTACGTCAATCGTTCCGTGCTATAGGCCCGCAACGTAGACATCGAAACGGCACGCCTGGCCCGTAGTCAAAGCTTCGTCGCAGCGCTGGAAGCGCGCGCCACCCAAAAATCATCCCCAGCGTTTCGCGAGAGACGCCAAGTCCCCAGTCCGGTAAGCGCACTGAAAAATAAAGTACTTGGCCTTGCTTTGACAAGTGGGGCGCGGGGGCCTAGAGTGGGCCGGCACGTTGGGACCAACTGTTTTCAAAATCTCAAATAAATATAGATAAGGAGAGGTGCATGAACAGAAGCTGGATGTGGTGTGTGATCGGGTTGGTCTTGCTGGGGAACGGCGCATGGTCGAAAGACAAGAACGCCGGCGGCGATACCGAGAAGGCGGTCGCCGGACTGGAACAAAAATGGCTTGAGTCGCAAAAAACAAATAATCCTGACCTGGTCGCGCCGCTGCTGGCGGACAAGTTCATCAATACAGCAAGCGATGGGAAAGTCAGCGATAGGGCCGAGTCGCTGGCAAACGCGAAAGCGACGAAGTATGACAGCGTCGATTACGACGATGTGAAGGTAGCGGTATTTGGGGATACGGCCATCGCGGTGGGCAACTTCAAGGCTAAGGGTACGGATCCGTCGGGGAAGCCTTTGGATGCGCACGAGCGATTTACCGACACGTGGGTGAAGATGAAGAACGGACAGTGGCAGTGTGTAGCGAGTCACCAGTCCCCAATAAAGATGTGAGCAAGCGCGTTTGGTGCTCGAGGTCTCGGCGGACTTTCAGTGGGCTTTCAGTGCACGTGCGAGCGATCAACTTTTGACCTTTAGCTTCATGGCCATGAGGGCCGAGACCACGGCATTGGAGGCGGAGCCGAATTCGCTGTGGGCACCGAGGGCGATTTCATCGGAAACCTTCTTGCCGGCCAAGGCTTTTTTGACTACATCACCAACGTTGGCCCAAGGGGCATTTGTTTTCCAAACTGACGGTGGCGGGATCCAGGCTGCCATCGTGCACGCCAAGACAAAGCAATGGCTAAAGTACGAGATGATCCGAACGAGCCTGCAAGGTGGGTGCCTTAACAAAAGACTGAAGTTTAGTTGGATTCGTTGCGCAGCCTGCCCGCCGCCATGCGTCTTGCGCTTAAGCCGCTAGTTTACGGAAATAGTCACTGCCGCGTTTCGCGATAGCAGCTCCACCCTTGCGACCTAGAATGGCAGCAGCGGGCAGCTTGGCTTGCTTCAGAAGATCATCAGTGATGGCGATTGCTGATCTGAGTAATTCGCGGCACTGGGCCGTGCGGTTCTGGGGCAGGTCAGTAGTGCGATCAGTCTGAGATAGCAGATTTTTGAGCGCGCGCTCAGTTCGACCTTGTTCGATGGCATGCCGTGACAATAGCGGGAAAGGGCCACTTGCAAGCGCTCGCGGTTTAGCAGTCAACACACATTTCAGACACTACCAGAGCGTTCAGCGCCTTGACGATTTCGGCCTGCGTGGGAAAGAGCGCCTTGGCAGCATCGCTTAGTCCTGGCGTGTTTGGCGGGTAGCACTCTTCGCACTCATTCACGTATCGCACCTGGTCATCGGCATCGTGCTCGGTACAGAACTCGTGTCTCGGCGAGAAGGGGAAGTTCGGATTGATTTTGCGTTGGTCGCCGTACATGCTATTTCTCTCCCTTCGTAGGTCCGTTGATTCTCGCCACAACGCCGCGAATTGCAGCGGTGTATGGGTCTTCCTCTTCTTCCTCTGCCGGGTCTTCCACCTCCGTGGCTGCGGACTTGGCGCTGGTAGAAGACCAGTGACAAGGTATAGGCCAGAAACCGGATCATGGTCAGCACCACCAGGGCGGTAGTTTGGTGGACAGCGGGGTGTTTGAGGTGACAGTCAGTGGTGA
>Ga0075423_10000581_pt1 | contig 29961 bp, 20 predicted proteins | sample SoiMethybrSBSTD2_FD_80114 | JGI IMG/M metagenome (GOLD analysis project Ga0075423, IMG submission 80114) | Bulk soil microbial communities from a Populus tree surrounding site in Tennessee, USA - Soil MetaG P. TD hybrid SBSTD2 | ecosystem: Environmental > Terrestrial > Soil > Tree plantation...
CAGCGAACGGATGCTCTGCAGCTTGCGACGCTCCTCTTCGATGCCTTCGACGACGGATCGATCCGGGGCGAGCGGATGCGGGCGTCGCGTTTCGCTGAACCGGCGCAACAGCGTCGAACGGCTGGCCTCGAGATAGATCAAACGCACGTCGATCCCGGGCATCGTCTTCAGCTTGCAAAACACCAGCCGGAAATTCTTGAGGAAGCCCCCCTCGCGAACGTCGACGACGATGGCCACGCGCTCGAGCGCCGTATCGTCGCGGCCGGCCAGTTCGGCCAGCGTCGGGATCAGCTGTGTCGGTAGGTTGTCGACACAGAAATACCCCAGATCCTCGAGCGCGCGGATCGCATGCGTCTTCCCAGAGCCGGAAAGTCCGGTGACGATCACGAAGCGATGGCCGCCATGCGCCTTTCGGCGGCTCCGAGTAGCGCGGCGGCGAGTGCGGATCGCTGCGTTCATTCCGGCTCTCCACGATCGATGTCGTCCTCGGAGTCGACATCGTCGCTGGCTCGCGCTCGCAGCCGCCCGTCGAGCCGATCCGCGAGGTCGCGTGCCGCATTGAGTCCACGTGAGCGCAGGAGCTGATTGCGCGCCGCTACTTCAACGAGGATCGCGAGGTTTCGCCCAGGGGCAACCGGCATGCAGATCAAGGGCACTCGTATGCCCAAGAGCTCGATGGTGTTCTCATCGATGCCAAGCCGCTCGTACTCGCGCTCGGGGTCCCATCGCTCCAACCGCACGACGAGCTCCACGCGCTTGGCGGCGCGCGTCGCAGCGATACCAAACAAATCGCGGATGTTGATGACGCCGAGTCCGCGGACCTCCATATGGTGCCGCGTCAGCTCCGGGCACGTACCAATGAGCGCGGTTTCACCGCGCCGGCGCATTTCCACGGTGTCGTCAGCCACGAGGCGGTGCCCACGGACGATCAGATCGAGCGCGCATTCGCTCTTCCCGATTCCGCTGTCGCCGATGATGAGGACGCCAAGACCAAGGATGTCCATCAAGACGCCGTGCAACATCTCGCGGACCGCGAGTGCATCGTCGAGCACCGCGCCGATGCGGTTGATCGCCACCGGCGTGGCGATTGGCGTCCGCAGCACGGGAACGCGACAGGCTTCCGACGCCGCCAGCAGGTCGGGCGGCGGCTCCCATCCTCCTGTGATCAGCACGCACGGGATATCATGGCGGAACATCGCGCCCAGCATGCCGACGCGCGCTTCGTGTTCGAGGCTCTCGAGGTAGCGCACTTCGCTCTCGCCGAAGACGAGGATGCGCGCCGGGCGCAGATACTCGTGGAAGCCGGCGAGCGCAAGGCCGGTTTTCTGGATGTGAGGACTGGAGATCTCGCGATCGACACCGGCCTGCCCGCTCAGGAGCTCCAGCGGAAGCCCACTCGATTCGGAGCGCCTCCTGAGCAGACCCGCCACGGTGAGCGACGGCGGCGACATCGCGGTCACACCCGACGACACCGGCTAGGCATCGGGCTCGATCAGTCCGAGATTGCCATCGGTCCGTCGATACAGCACGGTCACCGCATCAGTCGACGAGTTGCGGAAGACGATCACCGCATCGCTGCCATCGCCAATCTCCGCCGCGGCGTCTTCGATGGACATCGGCTTCACCGCATAGCGCTTGGCACGGATGATCCGGCGGGCTCCGTCATCGCTGGCAGGCGCAGCGGCACCGTCGCTCCGCTTGGTGCGGGCCCGCACCGCACCGTCGCGACGCTTGCGTGCAGCCCACTTGCCCTTCAGCTTTTCGGCCTGGTGCTGGATCTTGTCGAGTGCGGCGGTCAGCGCAATCTGCAGATCCGTCCCGCTGCCCTCGCCGTGGAGAAAATGCTCGCGACTGACGTGCACGGTTACTTCGGCACGCACCAGCGCGCGCTGCCGCGTGAGGACGACATGGGCAGAGATGACGCTGTCGTGCAGCCGCTTGAGCGTATGGCCGATGCCGCGCTCAACGAGCTTCCGCGCGGCAGGCGTAATCGCGAACTGGCGTCCGGTGATTTCGAGGCGCATGACACCCTGTAGCGGCCGGCGCGCCGGCCACTCGTTGGCTAGTAGAGCACCTTACGTTGGTTGGAGGTCGGGATCTTCAGCTCTTCGCGGTATTTCGCGATCGTCCGTCGCGCCAACTCCAGACCCTCGCGGTGCAGCATGCTGACGATCTTGGAATCGCTCAGCGGCTTCTTCGGGTCTTCCTGCTCGATGATCTTGCGAATGCGCTGCTTGATGGTGACCGACGACACGGCATCGCCGTACTGGCTGTTGATCCCGCTGTGGAAGAAGTACTTCATTTCGAACACGCCCTGCGGCGTGTGCATGTACTTGTTGGTCACGACGCGACTGACCGTCGACTCGTGCATGCCGATGTCATTGGCCACGTCGCGCAGCACCAGCGGGCGCAGGTACTCGATGCCGTGATCGAGAAAATCTCGCTGAAAATTGATGATGCTCGTCGCAACCTTGTGGATCGTCTTCTGCCGCTGCTCCACTGACTTGATCAGCCAGAGCGCGGATCGAAACTTGTCTTTCACGTAGGCGCGCGTCTCGTCGGTGTTCTCGGCCGCGTTCTTGTCCAGCAGCCGCCGATAGACGGGACTGATCCGCAGCTGCGGCAGGCCTTCTTCGTTGAGCACCGCGACGTACTGATCCTCGATCTTGACGATGTAGACGTCGGGGATGACGTACTGCGACTGCGACGGGTTATAGCGGCTCCCCGGCTTCGGATCGAGATGACGAATCAGCTCGATGTGCTGTTTGAGATCGTCGATCGAAAGTCCAAGCTTGCGCGCGAGCTCAGGCACCTGGTGATTCTGCAGCAGGCGCATGTGCTCGGTCACGATGCGCTCGGCGGGCGTACCGCCCATGCCGAGATGCCGCAGCTGCAGGAGCAAGCATTCTTGAAGATCGCGAGCGCACACGCCGATCGGATCGAAGCTTTGAAGCAGGTTGAGCGCCTTCTCGACATCGGGCGTCGACCATGGCCCCATGCCGGCGATGTCTTCGACCGTCGCCACCAGATAGCCGTCATCATCGAGATTGCCGATGATCGCCTCGCCGATCTCGCGCAGCACGGGCTCGTCGGTCTGCATCGAGAGCTGCCACAGCAGATGACTTGAGAGCGACTGTCCCGTCGAGAGCGTGTTCTCGATCGGCGGGAGCTCCTTCACTTCGGTGGGTGTGCGCGGCCGATAGCCGTCGTCCAGGTAGTCGCCGAAGAAGTACTCGTAGTCCTGGTCGTCCCAGGTGTCGCCCTTCTCCTTCTCTTTCTTGTCTTCCTGCTTTTCCTGCGTCGCCTCAACCGGTTGGAGCTCCTCGGTGGGCACCTCTTCGAGCATCGGGTTCTCGACCATCTCCTGGTTCAAGAGCTCCGACAGCTCGAGCGTCGACATCGGCAGCAGCTTGATTGCCTGCTGCAATGACGGCGTCAGAATCAGCTTCTGAACGAGCTTCGTGTGCAGTTTCTGCGAAATCGCCATGTGTTACTGAGTCAGTCGTTCAGCCTTGAACCATCTTAGTCCAACTTAGTCCAACCGGAAGTCGGTCCCCAGATAAATCCGGCGCACATCCTCATCCGCCGCGAGCGAATCCGGTGTTCCACTCCGGAAAATCACGCCATCGTGAACGATGTACGCCCGGTCGGTGATTCGCAGCGTCTCGCGCACATTGTGATCCGTGATCAGCACACCGATGCCGCGCTCCTTCAGATGAAACACGATCTTCTGAATCTCCGTGACGGCGATCGGGTCGATCCCGGCAAACGGCTCATCGAGCAGCATGAAGCGCGGCGACATCACCAGTGCGCGCGTGATCTCCGCGCGTCGACGCTCACCGCCCGACAGCGTGTAGGCGGGCGACGACGCCAGCGGCGTGAGATGCAGCTCGGCCAAGAGATCCGCTAATCTCGCCTGCCGCGCCGCCGCATCGAGATCGAGCGTCTCGAGAATACCGAGAATGTTCTGCTCGACCGTCAAGCCGCGGAAGATCGACGGCTCCTGCGGCAGATAGCCGATGCCTTTGCGCGCGCGCACATACATCGGTGCCTCGGTAACATCCTCGTCGTCGAGCACGACGCGTCCGGAATCGGGAGCGGTGAGACCGACCGTCATGTAGAACGTAGTCGTCTTGCCGGCGCCATTGGGACCCAGCAGGCCGACGATCTCACCCGAGGCGACCTCGATGTTCACGCCGCGCACGACCGTTCGCCCGCCGTACGACTTGGTGAGATCGTGCGTTCGCAGCGTCGACACGAGCGTTGCGGACGACAGACCGTCTGACTTCAACGCGACGTCGGGCCTGGGCACTGTATGCTCTGCGCTTCCGTGCGCGTCTGGGCGTTGCCGTCGACGCCGATGGTATCGGTCGCTTTCGAGAAGGTCAACGTTCGCCCGGTGGTTTCGCGGCACGATTGTGCCGACGTTGCCGTTGCCGCCGTCGTCACCACCACCGAGACTGGCATCGCGCCGGTGCCCGACATGACGTAGCGATCGGAGTCAGCGTGATACGTCAAGCGATCGCCCGTCGCTGTCTTCGTCCCGACATCGAGCCTCACGCCCTTGAACGCTTCCAGTCGGTCCATTCGGTTGTCCGGCTGTGCGAGCACAATCTCGATCCGATCTGCGCGAAGGTCGCCTTGTGGGCCTTTGACTTGAGCGCGCGCCGGTGCAGGTGCAGGTGCCGCGTTCGCGCGTCCACCTGACGCGGCGCTGGGAGAGACCACCCCCCTGCCCCTTGTCGGCGCCACGGGCGGCACACTGTAGGTCACCGTCCTGGTGCTGTCCACGTATCGGATTTCCTCGGCGCTGCCCGTCGTTCGTCCGCTGTCCAAATCCAGCGTCGATCGCGCCGATCCGGTCGCGGACAGATCGCCTTTCTCACGATCCACGGTGATCGCGTTGCTGGCGCTGATCGATGTCGCACCTTGGAAAAGACGTGCATTTCCGCCATACGTCGCCACGCCGGTGGCCGACGTGTAGTCCAGGCTGTCGGCGTTGACATTGGCCGCGTCGCCCTGTTTGAGCAGTCCGGGCATCGACTGTTTCGCCGTGCCGCGCGTACCCGCGGGCTGGGGGCGCAGCGTCGTCTTGACCTGCGTGGCGTGGATCTTCCGGGTATCCAGCGCCACGGTGATCCGCCGCGCATCGATCTCGATCTGATCGATCGCCACATGGGACGCCGCCGGCGCGTTATCGGGCCCGATCAATTCGATCGCGTTCTTCGAGGGTTGATAGCTGACCTGCGGGGCCGATGCGTTGAGATCTTTCTCTTCGAACACCACGCGGTCCTTGAACACCGCGTCGGTGATCGCGTCATCGGCAAGCGAGGCTTCCAGCGTGCGTGCGCGCACCGTGCGCGGCGACCCGTTCGCCCGCGCCGGCTCCTGGTATTCGACGTCGTCAGTGAATCGAGCCGCAGTGAGACCACGACCTTCCTGGCCGGAAGCGTCGATCGCTTGCGCCGTAATGCGGCCACCTGGTGAATCCTTCGACGGCGGCAGATCGAGACGCGTGTTCTTGCGTCCGGTGACCGAGACCACCGAGCCATCGGGCGCGAACAGGACATCGAGCGAGTCCTCTGCGGCGATCGATCGTGCCGGCCCTTCACCCTGAGTGGTCGGGGTGATTTCGGCCTGGCCTTTCAGCGCCACGCGCTCGAGCGTTCGGCCGTCCTCGCTGTAGTCCATGTCGATGTCGCGCGCGCTCATCGAGCGCACCGCGGACGCGCCAGTCACCCGCGATTGTCCGCGCAACTCGAGATACGTGATGATCTCGTTGTTCTCCGCGAGACGCGCTGTCGAGTGATCGGCGTCGGTGATCTGTGCGCCGCGAACGACGTGCACCTGCTTGTCCAGCGTCAGCACGTGCTGCATGCGATCGAGCACCGCCGCGCCGGCGGTGAAGTCGGTGGTGGGGTGTCCTTCATCGTCGACCACCGTGACCGCCGCCTTCTCGTTGATCGTGAGCACGTCGTGGTTCTGGTCGAAGACGCCGTTCGTACCGGTGCCGCTCATGCGGCCCTTCTTGAACGCGACCGCGCCAGGCACTCGAATGAGTCCCTCATCCTCGCTCTGCGTCGCGCTATCGGTCGTCATCTCGAAGCCGTCGCTGGCCGTCATGGTCACGTGCCCGTTCAGGCGCTTCTCCTTCTGGTGCTCCCCTGCCTGCGCTTCATCGGCAGTGACGACGTATAACTTGCCATCGGCCTTCTGCACCTTGATCTGCACCTCGAGCCACTTCCCAGAACCGTTCTCGTAGGCGACGTAATTCTTGAAGTCCATCCGAAAGGCACGGGTGGTTCCTGGGTACTGTTCTCCGAATCCTCGTCCCGTCTCGACGAGCGACTTGGGATCGTTGCTGACCACAGTCGGCGCCGGTCCTTTCGCCTGGCGCGTACCGACCGATTGCGACACGACGACCGCAACGGCGATGCCGAAGATGGCAATGGCAAGGCGCGCGCGTTTCTGCCAGGTCGTCACAAGTCGTACATGGGGGCCGCCGCCTTCCCTGGGCGCCGTCGCGCTAGACGCGATGGCGGCAGGCGGGCCTAAGGCCAGAATAACATCCGATGCGGGGCGAGTTGTGCGGGCTAGTTCTGTGGGGCTTTGAAGTCGGCAATCGAGAGCTGAAGATAGCGCTCGCCGTTCCACATGTCCTGCTCGAGCGAAAACGCCAGGTCGATGGCCGTCCGGTGCTCGGCCACGAACTCCTCACGCTCGGACGCGCGCCAGGCGATGCCGCGCATGATGCGACCGTCCTGACGGAACGCCATCTTCAAATGACGGTCCTTGACGCGTCGCGGGCCGTCGACGATTTCGACGCCACTGGTGTGAAAGATGGGACGCGGATTACCGGCGCCGAACGGCGCCAGCGTGCTGAGCTCCGACGCCACTCGCTCGTCGATGCCCCGGAACCCGAGCGCCCCGTCGATCCACAGCCGCGGCCGCAGGTCGTCGGGCTGCAGGCAGCCGTCCGCGAAGTTGTTGACGCGCGCCCGCAGCTCGCGGATGCGCGCCGTGTCCATGGTGAGGCCGGCCGCTTGCTTGTGCCCGCCGAACCGCGTCATCACCTCGCCGCACGATTCGAGCGCGGCCAGCATGTTGAACGACGGGATACTCCGGCACGACCCGTGAGCCACGCCGTTGTCAGTAGAGATCACGATCGCCGGCCGATGGAACGCGTCCACCAGCTTCGACGCCACAATTCCGATCACGCCACGATGCCAGCCCTCGCCGGCGACGACGATCACCGTGCGCGACCCGACCTCGAGATCGGTTTCAACCGTCTTGCGTGCTTCGGTGACGATGTCCGCTTCTTCCTGTTGACGCCGCACGTTCTCGGCATCGAGCTGCTCGGCGAGCTGACGCGCCTCGGCGGCCATGGCTTCATCGGACGCGAGCAGCAATCGCGCCGCGATGTCGGGCGTACTCATACGACCGGCCGCGTTGACGCGCGGCGCCAGCACGAAGCCGATGTGATAGCTGTCGATGTCCTTGCCGGTAAGGCCGCACACGTCGAGCAGTGAGCGCAGCCCCACCTTGTGCGGGCCCCTCGACAGCATGCTCAATCCGAGCTTGGCGATGATGCGGTTCTCGCCGGTGAGCGGAACGACATCGGCGAGCGTTCCGATTGCCGCCACCTTGACGAACGCCGGCAGCCACGAGATGCGCCCGGTGCGGAGACATAACGCGTGGACCAGCTTCAGTGCCACGCCGACACCCGCCAGGTTCTTGTCTGCGTACGCGCAGTCGTGGCGCTTCGGATTGATCACGGCCAGCGCCCGTGGCAGATCGACATCGGGCTCATGGTGATCGGTAATGATCAAGTCCAGACCAAGCCGCAGCGCGTGTTGCGCGGCATCAATCGCACGGATGCCACAGTCGACGGAGATCACCACTCGCACGCCGTCGGCATGCAGGCGATCGAGCGACGCCGGTTGCAAGCCGTAGCCGTCGCGCATGCGCTCGGGGATGAAGTGGGTGACGTCGGCGCCGAGCAGCTCCAACGCCCGGCGCAAGATCACTGTCGACGTGATCCCGTCGACGTCGTAGTCGCCGTGAATCGCAATCCGATGCCGCTGCGCGATCGCCGTCAGGATCCGCTCGACCGCTGCCCCCATGTCGGTCAACGTGAACGGGTCGAGTAGATCGTCGAGCGTCGGCGCCAGGAAGCGCCTGGCGACATCGGCGTCACCCAGCCCGCGGATGCACAGCAACCGCGCCGTCACCGGAGAAAGCTGCAGTGTGTCCGACAACGCCGCGACTGCGGCGTCGTCGCAGGTGAGCGTTTCCCAGATCAGATCAGCCTTCGGCAATGCCGATATTCCCCATCGCGCGCCATTTCTCGTACCGCTCTCGCAAGCGCGTCGCCGAATCCAAACGAGAGACCTCGTTCAGCGAGCGCTCGAGCGCGGTATCGAGGATCGTGGCCGAGAGATCGTGATTGGTATGCGCGCCGCCGCGCGGCTCGGGCACGATCTCGTCGATGATGCCGAGGCGCAGCAGATCCGGCGCCGTGAGTTTCAACGCTTCAGCGGCCTCGACTTTGCGTCCGGAATCGCGCCACAGGATCGCCGCACAGCCTTCCGGAGGAATCACGCTGTAGATCGCGAATTCGTGCATGAGAATGCGATCACCGACGGCCAGGCCGAGCGCACCTCCGCTGCCGCCCTCGCCGTGCACGACCACGATAATCGGCACGTCGAGCGCCGCCATCTCGCGGAGGTTGAGCGCAATCGCTTCCGAGATCCCGCGCTCCTCCGACTCGATGCCGGGGTAGGCAGCGGGCGTATCGATGAACGCAATCACGGCCCGGCCGTATTTCTCCGCCAGCTTCATCGCCCGTAGCGCTTTCCGGTAACCCTCGGGCTTCGCATAGCCGAAGTTGCGATAGATCTTCTGCTTCGTGTCGCCGCCGCCTTTGTGGTGTCCGACAATGAGCACCGGCTCGTCCTTGAAACGAGCAAAGCCGGTGACCACGGCGTGATCGTCGGCAAAGCGGCGATCGCCGCTGATCTCGGTGAACTCTGTGAACAACCGATTCACGTAGTCGAGCACAGTGGGCCGATTGGGATGCCGCGCCACCAGCACGCGCTGCCAGGGCGTGAGGTTCTTGTAGATCTCGCCCCGGATGGCGTCGATGCGATGGTTCAAGCTGTCGATCGACCGCTGCCGCTCGGGCGTGATCGGCAGCATCGACATCGCTTCCAGCTCCTTGAGCAGCAGCGCGATCGGTTCCTCGAATTCCAGTGTGTCAGGAGGCATGGACAGACCAGGTCACCGCCCCTCGACTTTGCTCGGGGCGTCCTGAGCGATAGTCGAAGGACGGAGACTCACCGACCCAGTGCCGCAGATCTTTTCCACCTCCGAGACCAGGCTCTCGGAGGGGCGTACCCGGATTCCGCTCACGTCGGCGGTCACCCGTAGGTGCTTCTCCTGTTCGTGGATGACGAACGCCACGCGGCGATCGCCCTTGTGGTGCGCCAGCACGTCGAACAGCTTCTCCAATGTCGCTCGGCCGTGCGGCGGCATCGAGAGCCGAATCGCGACCGACTTGGCCAGGCGCTCGCGCACCATTTCGATCGGGACAATCTCAGCCGCGAGTATTCTCGCCGATTCGTCGTCGCGTTCGAAGCGCCCAGCCACGCACACGGTCTTGCCGTTCTCGGCCAGATGTCCGTGCTGCTTGAAGGCTTCGGGAAACACCACCACCTCGACGCTGCCGTAGGCATCATCCAGCATGAACACGCACATCCGGTCGCCTTTACGCGTCTTCAGCGGCCGCAGTCCAGACACGATGCCACCGATGGAGATCTCTTCGGCCAGCGGACGGCCATTGCCATTCGCCGCGGACGCAGCGGAAGCCGGACCGCCGTTTGCCGGAGCGGCAACAGCCGGCGCCGAGTCATCGGCGCCTTCCTCCTGCGGCGCCTCCGGCTCCTTCTTCACGATCAGATCCTTCGTCGTCTTCGAACCGTACTCGCGCAGGTCGTCGGCCCAGCGATCGATCGGGTGCCCGCTCCAGTAAAGGCCGAGCGCTTCCTTCTCGAAATTCAGCTGATCGATCTCCGACCACGGAGCAACGTCAGGGAGTTGAATCGACACGGTGCCCGCATCGCCCGGCTGAGGGTCGTTGAGACTGAGGAAGAGATCGGTCTGCCCGAGCTCTTTGTCGCGTTGGGTGCGGCTGCCGTGTTCGAAGGCGCTGTCGATCGACGCAAACAACCGTGCCCGAAGCACCGGCAGCGGTGACCGCAGCGTCGGATGCTTGGCGGGGTCGACGAGCGCATCGCACGCCCCCGACTTCACCAGCGCCTCGAAGACGCGCTTGTTCGCGAGGCGCAGGTCGAGCACCTCGCACAGCGCATGCAACGACGGAACGCGGCCACCGAGCGAGTCGCGCGCCTGGATGATCGCCGTGATCGCCCCCTCGCCGAGTCCTTTGATCGCCGTCAGACCAAACCGCACACCCCGGCCCGATTCGACGGTGAAGTTCAACTGGCTCTCGTTGATGTCGGGCGGCAGCACCGGAATGCCGCGATCGCGGCTCTCGGCGAGATACATCGCGAGCTTGTCGGTGTTCTGCGCCTCGATCGTGAGCAGTGCCGCGGCAAAGTGCCACGGGTAATTCGCTTTGAGATAGGCCGTCTGATACGCGAGGAACGCGTAGGCCGTGGAGTGCGACTTGTTGAAGCCGTAGCCAGCGAAGTACTCCATCAAGTCGAAGATCTTGGTCGCCTTCTTCTCGTTGACACCTTTGCTGCGCGCGCCCTCCATGAAGGCCTGGCGCTGCTTGGCCATGACCTTGGGATCCTTCTTGCCCATGGCCTTGCGCAGCACATCGGCTTGTCCGAGGGTGAAGCCGGCAAGCGCTTGCGCGATGCGCATCACCTGTTCCTGATAGGCGATGACGCCGTAGGTGTCGGAGAGGATCGGCTCGAGCTGCGGCAGCTCGTACTTCACCTCGGTGCGCCCCTGCTTGCGCGCCACCCAATCGTCCACCATGCCGCTCTTGAGCGGACCGGGGCGATACAACGCGTTCAGCGCAATGAGATCATCGATACGCTCCGGCTTGGCTTTGCGAAGCAGCTCGCGCATCCCCGAGCTCTCGAACTGGAAGATGCCAAACGCGGCGCCGTCGCCGAACACCTTGTAGGTCTTCGGATCGTCGAGCGGAATCGCATCGATATCGAGATCGATGCCCTCGGTGCGTTTGATCTCGGCGAGACAGTCCTGGATCAGCGTGAGCGTGCTGAGCCCCAGGAAGTCCATCTTGAGGAGGCCGATGCGCTCGACCTCCTTCATGTTCCACTGCGTCGTGATTTCGTCGCGCGCCCCTTTGTAGAGCGGCGCGTAGTCGGTGATCGGCCCGGGCGCAATCACCACGCCTGCCGCGTGCACCGACGCATGACGCGACATGCCCTCGAGACGCTTCCCGATCTCGATCACCTCTTTGACCTTCGGATCGCGCGCCACCATGTCCTTGAGGATCGGGTTCTCGGCGAGCGCCTTCTCGAGGGTCATGTCGAGCGCCGGCGGGATCTGCTTGGCGATGTTGTTGACGTCGGCGTACGGCATGTCGAGCGCGCGACCGACGTCCCGCACCACGGCCTTGGCCTTCATCGTTCCGAAGGTGATGATCTGCGCCACGTTCTCGCGGCCGTACTTGCGCGTGACGTAGTCGATCACGTCGCCGCGCCGCCGCTCGCAGAAGTCGACGTCGATATCCGGCAGCGACACGCGCTCGGGATTCAAGAAGCGCTCGAAGATCAGATCGAAGTCGAGCGGGTCGACGTCGGTAATCCGCATGCTCCACGCCACGAGCGACCCGGCTGCCGAGCCACGACCTGGACCGACCGGAATGCCCTCTTCGCGCGCGTACCGAATGAAGTCCCAAACGATCAGGAAGTAGCCGGTGTAGCCCATCTGCTTGATCATCTCGATCTCGTACTCGAGACGACGGGCGTACTCGTCGAGCGTGTGTTTCAGCCGGCCTGTCGATGCCAGCTGCTGCAGACGCGTGCAGCGCTGCGCGTAGCCCTCGCGCACGACCTGCTCGAAATACTGATCGAGGGTGATCCCGTCCGGCACCCCGAACGACGGCAGGTGGTTCTGCCCCCTCGGAATCGTGACGTTGCACCGCTCGGCGACGAGCAGCGTGTTCTTCAGCGCGTCGGGGTGATCCTTGAAGACGGCCGCCATCTGATCGGCGGTCTTGAGGAAGAACTGATCGCCGGTATAGCGCAGTCGTTGTGCATCGGTCACCGTCTTGCCAGTGCCGATGCACAACAGGATGTCGTGCGGTTGTGAGTCCCCCTGGCGGAGATAGTGAACGTCGTTGGTGGCAACCAGGCGCAAGTTGAGATCGCGCGCCAGCGGGACGATCCCGCGGTTCACCGTCTTCTGTTCCTCGATGCCCTGGTACTGCATCTCGAGGAAGAAGTTGTCCTGACCGAGGATGTCCCGCAGCCGTCCCGCCGCTTCGAGAGCCGGACGTGTCTGCTCCACCTTGAGGGCACTCGCCACTTCGCCCTTCAGACAACTGCTCAACCCGATCAGGCCCTTCGAGTGCTGCGCCAGCAGATCCTTGTCGATGCGCGGCCGGTAATAGAAGCCCTCGGTGTAGCCGGCCGACACCAGCTTGATCAGATTCTTGTAGCCTTCACCCGTTTCCGCCAGCAGCACCAGGTGATTCGTCTCGGTCTGCGGTCCGCTCTTCTCGAAGCGGCTGCCCTGCGCCACGTAGACCTCGCAGCCGAGAATCGGCTTCAGTCCACGATCGCGCGCGTGGTCGTGAAAGACCACGGATGAAAACATGTTGCCGTGCTCGGTCACGGCCAGCGCCGGCATCTTCAGCTTCACCGCTTCATCGAGCAGCTCGTCGATCCGGCACGCGCCGTCGAGAAGGGAGAATTCCGTGTGAAGGTGAAGGTGGACGAATTCGGCCATCACTCCCACTCGATCGTGGACGGCGGCTTGGACGAAATGTCGTACACCACGCGGTTAATCCCTCGCACCTCGTTGACGATTCGCGATGAGATCGCGGCCAGGAGCTCGTGCGGCAGGCGCGCCCAGTCGGCAGTCATCCCATCGAGGCTTTCCACCGCGCGAATGGCTACCGTGTATTCGTACGTCCGCGCATCGCCCATCACGCCGACGCTCTGCACCGGCAGCAGCACGGCAAAGCTTTGCCACAGCCTCTCGTACCAGCCCGCCTTGCGGATCTCGTCGGCGACGACGCGATCGGCGAGACGCAGCAGCGCGAGACGATCTCGTGTGATCTCCCCGATGAGGCGCACTGCCAACCCAGGACCTGGGAACGGTTGCCGCACGACGAACTCGCGATCGAGCCCGAGGTCGTGACCCACTCGCCGCACTTCATCCTTGAAGAGATCGCGCAGCGGCTCGACGAGCGCGAAGTTCATGCGCTCGGGAAGTCCGCCGACGTTGTGATGACTCTTGATGACGACCGACGGTCCGTGAACCGATGCCGACTCGATCACATCGGGATAGAGCGTGCCCTGACCGAGGAACGCAAAGCCGCCAAGCTCGTTGGCCCGCTTCTCGAACACGTCGATGAACGTGGCACCGATGATCTTGCGCTTCTGCTCGGGATCGGTGACGCCGGCCAGTCGCTCCAGGAAGAGATCGCTGGCATCGACGAAATCGAGTGGCAGATGAAGCTTGCCGCGAAAGCGCGCTTGAATCTGATTGGCCTCGTCGTGGCGTAGCAGCCCGTTGTCGACGAAGATGCACGTCAGCCGATCGCCGATCGCGCGATGAATGAGCATCGCGGCAACCGTTGAATCCACTCCGCCCGACAAGCCGCAGACCACTTTGCCGTCGCCAACCTGGTGCCGGATCCGCGACGTCGCTTCCTCGATGAACGATGCGATCGTCCAGTCGCCGACGCATCCGCAGACGCCGTAGGCAAAGGTCCGCAGGATTTCGATGCCGTAATCGGTGTGCGCGACTTCCGGATGAAACAGCAGCGCATACAGCTGCCGATCGGGCGCCTCCATCGCGGCGATCGGCGCCGTCGCACTCGTCGCCGCCACCTGAAATCCAGGAGGGACCGCCGCAACATCGTCTCCGTGACTGGCCCAGACGCGCAACTCGGTCGGTACTTGCGTGAACAGCCGTGGCGCTTTGGCGTGCCCAGGAGCCCCGTTGCCGGCAACCTTCACGAGTGCATGGCCGAACTCCCGATGACCCGAGCGGCGCACCTCTCCGCCCAGCATGTCGGTCATCAGCTGCATCCCGTAGCAGACACCGAGCACCGGGAGGCCAAGCTCGAACAACGCCGGCTCGCATTTCGGCGCGCCGTCGTCGGACACACTGCTCGGGCCACCCGAGAGAATCACGCCGACGGGATCCTTCGCGCGGATGGCCGCGATCGGCGTGTTGAACGGAACGATCTCCGAGTAGACCGACAGCTCGCGCAGACGACGAGCGATGAGCTGCGTGTACTGCGACCCGAAGTCGAGGACGAGAATCGTTTGATGTGACAAGATCGGAAGGCCTCGGGAATCAGGCCTCAGGCCTCAGTGAACGAGCAGACGCGGTATTATCCCACAACATATAGTGGCTCGATCGCTTCGAACGTACGTCTTATTGCTATTCTCATCCTTGGTCGCCTGCCCGCAATGCGCCGCGGCTAAGGCTGCCACCAAGCCAATCGAGCCTCCGTTCGCTGCTCTACTGCCGTCGGAAAAGGCGTGGCTGGTGACCCTGTCGTCCGCGCCGTCTGGCGCCGCGTCGATGGACGAGACGAGAGTCTACATCCCGCTAGAAGGCGAGCACATCGTCGCGCTCGACCGCGCCACTGGCGACATGGTCTGGATGATCGACATCGAGAGCAACTGGCCGCCACTCGTCAGCAACGGCGTCCTCTACATCGCTGCCAGCGATGAACTCCACGCGATCGATGCCGCCACCGGTAATCGGAAATGGCGAGTGCCGCTGGGGCGTGGACCGATGAGCCCGCTCGCTGCGGCAAACGACACGATCGTCGCACTGGTTTCGCCCGACGGCGTGGGGGCATTTCGTTCGTCTGATGGCCAGTTGATCTGGCAGAAGTCGTTGGGCGGGAAGGCGGCTCCCGCTTCAATGTGGGTCGACGCGGGTCGCGTGTTCGTTGCGATTGGCGATCGTCTCCTGCGCCTCGAACTGTCCGACGGCACCGTGCGATGGGATCGGACGCTGCCTGGCCCGCTGCGCTCGCCGATCGCGGCCAAAGGCCGCGTGTTCGTCGGGTCGACGTCGAACGCCTTTTACAGCGTTGACCAGAACGATGGTGAAGTGAGGTGGACGTATCGCGTCGGCGGCGACATCGTCGGGGCCTCGGTCGATCGCGATCTGGTCTACGTCGCGTCGCTCGATAACGTGCTGCGTGCCTTCAAACAGTCGAACGGCAATCAAGTCTGGAAGCACGCACTGCCGACGCGGCCGGTCGCGCCGCCAGAGGCCGTCGGAGGAATCATCGCCGTGTCCGGGCTCGCCTATCCAGTATCGACATTCAATGCCAAGACTGGTGTGCCGCTTGCGAACCTCGATCCGTCGGTCGATCTCGGACGGCCGAAGTTTCTGGCGCCGACGCTGATCACACCAACGCTTCGTCCATTCACAGTCGCACTGGTAGTGATCTCGCGGGATGGCCGTGTGTTAGGTCAGCGTCCGGTGGCGATGATGTTTCGCGATCCGCCTCTCGATGCGCTGGTCACGCTGCCTGGCAAACCGCTCGAGCGAGAGCGCGCGGCTCCGTAACGGGCCGCGTCGATCACGAACGCGTCAACGCCGGCTGCAGTACGGTGGCCAGTCGACGCATGCCTTCTTCGATCCGCTCCGCGCTCGGTGCCGAGAACGACAGCCGGATGGTCTCGTGTCCGCTGCCGTCGACGAAGAACGCGCTGCCGATCACGAACACGACGCCGTGGGCAAGGGCCTGCGTCAGCACCTCGACATCGGTTCGTCCCTGGGGCAGCGTGGCCCACACGAAGAACCCACCCTTCGGAGGCAGCCACGACAACCGATCGCCCAGGTGCGCGCGCATGGCGCCTTCGATGACGTCGCGCTTCTGACGATAGGCGCGGCGCAGCGCCGGTGCGATGCGATCGATCACGCCGCGCTGGATCGCCTCGTACACGATGTGCTGATCGAGCACGCCGGACGTCAAGTCGGTCGACTGCTTGGCGACGTCGAAGCGATCGATCAAGGCTCGCGCTGCGACCATCCACCCGACGCGGAACCCCGGGGCGAGCGTTTTCGACACCGTGCTCAGATACAACACCCGCCCGTTCGCATCGTCTGCCGCCAGTGGCCGCGTTTCGGCGCTGGTGGCCACGTCTTCGAAATACAGCGAACCGTAGGGATCGTCCTCGACGATCAGCACGTCGCGTCGCTCGGCCCATTCGAGCAGCAGTGGCCGCTTGCGCAGCGCCAGCAGCGAGCCGGTTGGATTCTGAAAATTCGGGACCACGTACAGCAGCTTCACCGGGCGGCCGGTGCGGTGTTCTCGATCCCACACGGCATCGAGATCGTCGAGGCTGATGCCGTCGTCTTCGAGCTTCACACCGACGACGTTGGCGCCGGCGTTCTTGAAGGCGGCGATCGCCCCGGTGAATGTCGGCAATTCGACGAGGATCACATCGCCCGGGCTGACGAACACACGCGCGATCAGATCGATGCCCTGCTGAGAACCGCTGGTGATGATCAGATTCTCGCGCGCAGCCTGAATGCCACGAGCGTGAACCACGCCAAGGAGCGCTCCGAGCAGCGGCGCGTGGCCGCGCGTCGGTCCGTACTGAAGCGTGTCGCCGTGATGCGCACCGAGCAACGCATCGGAAATCTCACGCAGCTCGTCCCACGGGAATAGCGCCGGATCCGGATACCCCGGTGCGAACGACACCATGTCCGGTGCCTGCGCAACGAGAACACCCATCTGGCGGATCGCCGATCCTGCGAGCTGCCGTCCAGTCGGAGAGAGAAAGTGCTCGTAGTCGGTCATGACACCTCGGCGGCGTTGACACCGGTCTCGCGCCGGTGCGTCGCGCGCGACGCCTCAACGGCCAGTGCGGTCTGCGTTTCTCGATACAAGGTCAGATACGCCGCGATCGACGACAGACCGATGTATTGAAACACCACGCCCCGCATCACCCAGGCGAGCAGTTGCAGCGGCAGCACGGTAAGACCGAACAACGGGACGAACGCGATCAGGCCAAGGGCGGTCATCGCCAAAACCGAGGCTCCAGTCGCGCCAATGACGAGGGCCAGGACAACAAGAAACACGGCAGCCACCGATCGCCGCTCGCGATGCAGAAACGCGGATACCCGTGGCATCGCTGATGTGACCGAGCAATCATCGGCGGCGATCACGATCTGCACGAGCAGATACAGCAGATTGACGATCGTGATCCAAGCCACGAATCCGACGGTGAGTACGCCGGTCATCAACCAGCCCTCGGCGCTTCGGCTCCCGAGCACGACGCCGAGGTAGGCAGCGCCCGAGGCGAGGTACACGCCCATCAGCGCCAGTCCCAGACGCGCATAGCGCGGGAACAGCGCGCGCGCCGAGTCGATGAATTGCTCCACGGAGAACGCCGAGGCCGTCGCCACGACATCGGGAAGCAGCGGCGGCTGCTCGATCGGACCAGCCACGCGTTCGCCGCGCACCAGAATCCCGACTGCCCCGCCTTTGATCAGAAACACGAACAGCGATCCGCCGGTGATCACCACGCCAAGTGCGCCCACCCACGCGGCCAACACGATGGGACGCGACAGCAGCGATGTGGCGATCGTGGTCGCCAGCTCGCGCGGATCGAGCGAGATCAGCGCGACCGGTTCTTCACCGACGACGAGCGCGACGAGAAAGATGCCGCCAACGAGGGGCGCCAGAATAAGAAGCTTGAACAGCGAGTCTGCGATCGCCTGAATGATGGTGATCGGCCAGTTCGCCGCGGCGACAAGCGCGCCGCGCTTCAAGGTCTGCTTGAGCGTATGCGACAGAGGCACTGGGGTGCTTCCAATGGTACGTCTCAATGGCGCAAGACCCAACACCTCGCCGACGAGTCCTAACCTTCGAGGACCTCGGTTGACCCGCGGTATTTCCAACAAATCCGGCAAAGCGGATGAGCCGCAAATCTACAATGTCGGAGTGTCGTCCGTTGAGCCCGACCGCGCCTGGCTGCCGCCGATGCCGAGGCGGGCTCTCCTGTCCATCGGGATCGCCGGTTCCGTCTGCGCCCTGCTCGTGCTCGCCGGCGGTTGGGCCCTCGGCCGCCGCGCAATCGGCGTCGACAACGACGACGCCCGTGCCCGGGTCGAATCCGAAGTGCGGCGGGCCTTTACGACGATGGCGCGCGCGCTGCGCGACACGGCGACGAGCGTCGCAGACCCCGCCCTGGTTCGCGCCGCGGCCACAAGCGATACCGATGCCGCTCGCAATCTGATGGCTCTGGTCGATCGTGTCGTCGCCGGTCGCGACCCAGACACGGCGCTCACCGCGTATGGAGCCGACGGAACGCCGGCGGCATGGGCGGGCCGGCCGTCGGAAATGCCGCCCGACAGACTCGCCGGTGGAGAAACCTGGTTCGTTGCCCCGGGCGCACTGGGTCTGCGCCTCATGTACGTGCAGCCCGTCATCGACGGCGCCACCCGCGTGGGTAGCATTGTCGTCGAGCAGCCGCTTCCAACGGTTGGAGAATCGGGCGAGCGGCGCACCGGGTTGCAGGGAGCCGGCGATTCGTACCGCTTCAACACGTCGATCGCGCCGGTCTCGATTCAGTTGCCGCTCGAGCGCACCGATCGCCGTCGCGCGCGCACCTTCGACGTTCAGTCACCGTCGGGCGCCCTGCTGCTTACCGCAGCGGTCAGTGACGATGATCTGACGGCCGCGCACGAGCGTTGGTCTCGCGCGACGTACTCGATTGCATTGATCGTCGCGGCGATCACGATCGTCGTGTTCACGGCACCGTTGCTCGATTGGCGCAACCGGCTTCGCACGGCAGGTGCGTACAGCCTCGCGGTCGCGCTGATCTCACTGCTCATCGTCATGGCCCGACTCGCGCTGAGCGCTGCCTCTCCCGCCGACTGGTCGAGAGCGCTCGTGTTTTCAGGAGGGTACGCCTCGTCGCTCTTCGTCCCGCTCCTGAAATCGCCGTTCGATTTCATGATGACGGCGGGCACGGCTGCGGCGTTGGTTGCGCTCCTGCTCTCCGCGGTCGAGGCCGCACGCGCGCACTTCTGGCGACATCGACGATCCGTGTCGGGCGCCGGCAATCGCAGCGTCTTCCTGCTCGAGCAGCTGGTCGCAGGCGCTGGCGTCGCGCTGGTGCTGCTGGCGCACCGCGCGCTGCTGCGCGACACGGTGACGAATACCTCTCTCGATCTGCTGCATCTGTCGCTGCATCCATGGAGCACGCCGCGGATTGTGCTGCAGCTCGGGCTGGTGCTTGCACACGCGGCGGCGCTGGGCGCGAGCGTGCTGATGCTGCGCGCCGCGCTCGTCGGATGGCGGGTGCCGCGGCGGGCAAAGGGCCTGCGGTTGCTCACCGTCGCCGCATGGAGCATCCCCTTGATCGTCTGGCTGCTGACGCGCCCGGGCGCGGTCGCCGTGCAGCTGCCGCTGCTCGTCGCGATGGTGGCCACGGTGGCTGTCGCTGGAGTGGCGACGAAGCTGGGCGCACGATACCGAAGAGGATCGCAAGCGCTCCGTCTCACGCTGCTCACGCTGCCCTTCGTGATTCCGTCCTTCTCGTTCTACCCCACCATCGTGCAGTTCGCGAGGCAGGGCAAGTCCGAGCTGGTCGTCAGCCTCTACGCGCCCGAAGTACGCAATCAGCGAGCGGAAGTGCAGCGGCAGGTTAAGACGAGCCGTGGCGAGATCGATGCGTTTCCCGGTCTCGTCGATCTGGTCAAGACCAAGATCGCGCCTGGCACGGAGACGCTCACCGATCGCGCCTTTCGCGTGTGGCAGACCACGTCACTCGCGCGCTATCCGATCACGTCCTCCATCGAGTTGTATGGACCCGATGGTCGACTCGTCAGCCGATTCGCGTTCAATCTCCCCGAGGACCTCACGGCGACGCCGCTCTCCGATGAGCGATCGTGCGACTGGGACGAGTTCGAAGAAGTGGTGCCCTTCTTCGCCGAAGAGCGTCGCGTGCTGCACGCCGGAAAGGCGTTCTGCACCGGCGATCCGAAGGCGCCCCCGCTCGGCTCGATCGTCGTGCACGCAATGCCGGACTACGAGAACCTGACGTTCATCTCGTCGCGCAGCCCCTACATGGAGCTGTTGCGTCCCGAAGATCCGATTCGCGGAGAGGGATTGACCGGGCGAGACATCGAGTTCGCCGTCTATGGCTGGAGCCGCTCGCCGCTCTATCCGGCCGTCGCCAGCGCGTGGTCACTTCCAGACGACATCTTTGCCCGCGTCGAGCAGTCGCGCACGCCGTTCTGGACAACGCTCATGCGCGGCCCTGATGCGTTCGACGTCTACCTGCTCAACGACCGCTACGCGATCTATGCACTCGGGTTTCCGGCGATTTCCGCGCTGGGTCATCTCGTCAATCTCGCCGAGCTCACGGTCCTCGCGGTCACGATCTATCTGCTTCTGCTCGTCGCGAACGGCCTCTATCGATGGCTGGGCAGCCGCCGCATCACCGCGCCGGCGTTATTGCGCGAAGTTCGCGCGAGCTTCTATCGCAAGCTGTTTCTCGCATTCGTCGCCGCTGTGTTCGTTCCCGTCGTCGCACTCGTGCTCGTCACCCGCAACTACGTCGCCGACCAGATGGAGCGGAGCATCGAACAGGAGGCGGTGCGAACGGCGTCAGCGGCGGGCCGAGTCGTCGAGGATCTGGCAGCGCCCCGCGCCGCGCAGCAAGGAGTCGCGGTCGACGACAACCTGATGGTGTGGGTGAGCCGCCTCGTCGATCAGGACGTGAACATGTTCTTCGGCACGCGCCTGCAGGCAACGAGCGAACGCAATCTCTTTGCCTCGGGCCTTCTGCCGACGCGCACGCCAGCGGAGGTGTATCGTGCGCTGGGCTTGCGGAACGAGGCCGCGCTCGTGACGCGCGAGCGAATCGGTACGTTCGAGTATCTCGTCGCGGCGACGCCGTTGACCCTGCGGCAGCTGGGCATCCTCACTGTGCCGCTCACCTCGCGTCAGCGAGAGGTCGAGCAGCAGATCGATACGCTCGATCGCCGTGCGCTGCTGGCCGCGCTGCTCTTCATCCTTGCCGGTGCAGGACTCGGCTACACGATGGCGGAGCGCATCTCCGATCCGGTCAACCGCCTCACGCGCGCAACGCGACGAATTGCGCGAGGCGATTTCGATGCGCGGATCGCCGCCACATCGTCCGACGAGCTTCGCCGCCTGGTCGAAGCGTTCAACAGCATGGCGCGTGATCTTCAGCGTCAGCGCGCCGAGTTGGAGCGGACACATCGGCTCGAAGCCTGGGCCGAGATGGCCAGACAGGTCGCCCACGAGATCAAGAACCCGCTCACGCCGATTCAGTTGAGCGCCGAGCACCTGCGCCGCGTCCACGCCGATCGCGGCGAGCCGCTGAGCCCAGTACTGCAGGAGTGCGTGGCAACAATCCTCACGCAGGTAAAGCTGCTGCGACAGATCGCGTCTGAATTCTCCAGCTACGCGTCGTCGCCAACAGCAAAACCGTCCGAGGTCGATACCGCGACGCTGGTCCGCGAGATCGTCGAGCCGTACCGCGTTGGTCTGCAAGAGCGCATCAGCTTCGACGTCGACGTTCCGACGACGCTGCCCGCCGTCTACGTCGACCGCACGTTGATCGCGCGATCGCTCACGAACATCGTCGAGAACGCCCTGCACGCGATGCCGGCCACCGGCACCTTGAGCGTGTCCGCACATCACGACAATGGGAAGGTTCACATTCGTGTGGCCGATACTGGAGTCGGCATGGATCCCGAAGCGCTGGCGCGGGCGTTCGAGCCGTATTTCTCGACCAAGGCCAGCGGCACAGGCCTGGGCCTTCCGATCGCGAAGCGGAATGTCGAATTGAGCGGAGGATCGATCGCGATCTCGAGCGAACGCGATCACGGAACGACCGTCGAGGTCGCGCTGCCGGTAGCGGGTTAGAGAAAAGGCCGGTCCGAAAGCACCGGCCCTACCCGCCTTTCTTCAAATCGCTTTCGTATCTTGCGACGGCACTTCGGTCGAGCCGGCTTGATCGGGCGGACGCTTTCGCAGCCGATGCCATGCCACTCCGATGAAAGCCGATGCGAGATACGTGTAGGCCATCGTGAGGAGCACTTCCTCGGGGCGAGCCGCCAACAGCGCGAGACCGAGCGCAATCAGGAACAACACCGGGTAGCTTCGGCGCGATTGCAGATCGATGGTCTTGAAGCTGCGATACCGGATCGTACTCACCATCAGCAACGCCGGTACGATCACCATGGCCAGGACCGGCAAGGCTTCGACGTTGGTCTGGAATCGGTCTGGAAAGGCGAACACTGTTGCAGCCGGGACGGCGGCTGCCGTCGGACTTGGCAGGCCGACGAAGTAGCGCTTGTCCTGCGTGCCCGACTGGATGTTGAAGCGCGCGAGTCGAACGGCTGCCGCAGCGACGAAGAGAAACCCTGCCGCCCATCCGATCCGTCCGAGTGGAAAGAGTCCCCACTGGAACGACAGGATCGCCGGTGCCACACCGAAGGAGACGACGTCGGCAAGCGAGTCGAACTCGAGACCGAACGCGCTGGTGGTGCCTGTCAAACGCGCGATGCGGCCGTCGAGGGCGTCGAGCACGAACGCGAATCCGATGAACAGCGCTGCCGACTTCAGCTCGCCGCGCATCGAATGGACAATGCAGGCGTAGCCGCAGAACATGTTCGCCATCGTGAACATGCTGGGTAGCAGGTAGACGCCGCGGCGGAATCGGCGCTTGCGGCCGTCGAGCCGTGGCCGCAACGGACCCAACAGGCGAGGCCGTAACGGGCTCTCGTTATCGCGATGCATATGCCGTCTCCGTGATCACCTCACGTGATGCGGGCCGCGCCGGAAGCGTTGCCAGGATCGTCTTGCCGCCGATCACCCGATCGCCCACGCGACAATGAATCGTCGAGCCGCGCGGGAGGAACACATCCATTCGCGAGCCGAACTTCATCACACCAAACCGGGCCCCGGCGGTCACGTCATCGCCCTGCCGAGCGCGACACACGATGCGGCGCGCCAGAATACCGACGATCTGCCGGACCACGACGGTCTGCCCTAGATGATCTATCGTGACCTCCGTGAATTCGTTCAGATCCCCCGCGTCGTGTCGATACGCGGGCAGAAAACGGCCTGGATGATACCGCACCTCTGTGACACGCCCCCCCACCGGCATGCGATTGACGTGCACGTCCATGGGAGACAGGAAGATGCTGATCTGGAGCCAGTTACCGGGAGGTAGCGCCTGGCCGGTCGGTTCGCCGGCGACCATGACGCGGCCGTCAGCGGGCGAGATCACCGCGGCATCGTCGCCAACGTGACTGCGGTCGGGATCGCGGAAGAAGAAGAGGAAGAAGGCGCTGAGCGCTACGAGCACCCAGCCATACACCGCACCGGCGAGGGCGCCGACGAGGGCTGCGGCCACCAGGCCGCCGATCACGAAAGGCCATCCAGCAGGATCGATGCGCATATACACGAAACCGGGTTTAATTCTCCGCATTCTCGCTGGACAACTAAACCCGGTCTCTCCCACCCCACGTCGCGGGGCGCCGCGGGGGCCCCGGTCTGGAGCGAAGCCGATGTCGACCTGTTACGACGCGCGCATGTGCGCTTTAGCGTACTCGAGCGCCATTCGCTCCATCTGATCTTTGAGCGCGAGTTTGCGTTTCTTGAGGGTGACTTCTTCGAGTTGTTCGGAGGTAGTGAGGAAATGTCGTTCGGTTAGCTGGTGCAGGCGGTCATCCAATTCGTGATGACGTTCGGAAAGCTGGCGGTAAACCTCGTTGCTCTGCAGCAAGAGGTTTTTTACCTCCTGTGCGTCCGCTGCGTTCATAGGCCGCACCCTCCTTTCATGAAGAAGGACGAGTCTCGTAAAACTACGGTAACACGACGTAGGAGCCGGGCTCAATCATCAATTCGGGTTAAGGGTTAACCTGCAGAGGTCAAACGCCTTAGGCTTCGTCCCGCCACAGGATGAGCGCATCCTCGACCGGATTCGTGTAGTAACGCGGACGCACCGATGCGATGTAGAAACCCAAACGCTCGTAGAGCCGCCGCGCGCCTTCGTTCGATGCTCGCACTTCGAGCGTGGCGCGCTTGGCGCCCATGCGACGAGCCTCGTCGAATACACGCCGCATCAACTGCGTGCCGATGCCCTGTCCGCGCAGCGCCGGCAGGACCGCGACGTTGTTGATGTGGATCTCGTCGAGCACGAGCCAGAAGGCACAGAATCCCACCACGGGCGTGGTGGGCGTGCGGACCACAAAGATGTGACACACGGCGCGGTTCTGCAGCTCCCACGCGTACATCTCCTTGGTCCACGGGTTGGTGAACGACTCCGCTTCGACGGCGAGCACACCGTCGAGATCGTCATCGCCTTCCAGCGGATTGATCCAGAACGACGGGCTATCGCGTGGCTCGCGCATCTCTGACCAGTTCCGCATCGGATCGCCGCACATACAGCGGTCGTATCGCATGCGGCGGCGGACCTTCGCCGCGACGTGCCGCTTCGTCGGCAAGACGGGCAATGGTTCCGGCGAGCAGCGGCGACACCGGCGTGGCAAATGTGGCCTGGTCTCCCAGCGTGCGCGCGATCTGCTCGCGATAGATCGCTGCGCCGTCGCCGATGAACCGTGTCGAGCCGCCGCGCAGCGCATCGAGTTCGTCGGCTGGATGCACGACGATTGGCCCACGCGTCACGCTCCCGTGCTCGTATACCGCTGCGTACACTTCCCCGCGCCACGCATCGATCCAGGTTGCGGTGCGTACCGCGGCCGCTTCGCGCGCGAGCGCGTCGAAGGTGGAGACGCCGATGAGCGGCTTCCCGCCCGCAAACGCAAGCCCTTGCATGGTTGCGATTCCGATCCGCAATCCGGTGAATGAACCGGGACCGGTCGCCACCGCGAACACATCGACCGACGCGAGGTCGGCGCCCGCCTCGTCCAGGAGCACCATCAGATCTCGCGGCAGTCTCGACGCGTGCTCCGCCGTGTCGCTCGATTGCTCGAGCAGCACGACGCCGTCGCGTGCCAGCGCGCAGCTGCCCGCTCGAGTAGTGGTGTCGAGAGCCAGGACGACCATCAGCGGATGATAATAGAACGCCCACTCGGCCTCAGACGATGTCCTCGACGTCCACTTCGACTGCTACACCGGCGATGCGCCAGTACCTCGAGGCGAAACGCCAATATCGCGATGCCATCGTCTTTTTCCGCATGGGCGACTTCTACGAGATGTTCTACGAGGACGCCCTCGTCGCCTCGCGCGCGCTCGAGCTCACCCTCACCTCGCGATCGAAGGACGCCGGCGGCAACGGGATCCCGATGTGTGGGGTGCCGTTTCACGCCGCCGACGGCTATCTCGCCAGGCTCGTGAAGAAAGGGTTTCGCGTTGCCATCTGCGAACAGGTCGAGGATCCGCGCAAAGCGAAGGGGCTCGTCCGTCGCGAGGTGGTGCGCGTGGTCTCGCCGGGAACGCTCACCGACGCCAGCTATCTCGAGGCGCGTGAGCCGGCCTTCTTGATGTCGATCGCCGCCGGCGGTCACAGCGAGCTCGGCGTCGCGCTGATCGACGTCTCGACCGGCGAGTTCACGGCCACCGAGTACGGCGGCGCCTCGGGGCTGCAAGCGCTTGCCGACGAGATCTCCGTCCTGCGTCCGCGAGAAGTGGTCGTCCCTTCAGATTCGAACGTCACCGAAACGCTCGCGAAGATATCGGGCATCCAGATACCGGTCACGACGGTTGACGGCTGGAGCTTCGATGCCGAGACCTCGCGGCGGACGCTGCTCGATCAACTCAAGGTCCATGGGCTGGAGGGCTTCGGTCTCGAGGGCCGCACGGCCGCAAGCCGCGCCGCCGGAGGACTGGTCGCGTATCTGCGCGACACACAGAAAGCCGATCTCGCGCACGTGCGATCGATCGCGTATCGCACCACGGCAGACGCACTCCTCATCGATCCCACCACGCTCAAGCACCTCGAGGTCGTCGTCGGCAGCGACGGCACGCCACAGGGCTCGCTGCTGCGGGAAATCGATCGCACGATGACGTCGATGGGCGCGCGGCTCTTGCGCGGATGGCTGCTCCGGCCGCTGTGCACGCTCGAGCCGATTCGCGATCGACTCGACGCCGTCGAGGAACTGGCGTTCTCCTCGACCGAGCGCGGCAAGCTGCGCGACGTGCTCAAGTCGGTGCACGATCTCGAACGCCTGGTCGCACGCGCAGCGCTCGCCACGGCGGGTCCACGCGAGCTCGTGGCGCTGCGTTATTCACTCGCCGCTGTTCCGCGCCTGAAGCTCCTGCTTCGCGACAGGCGATCGCCCCTCGTGCTCAGCCTGCTCGCCGAGCTCGACGATCTGACCGACGTGCGCGATCTCATCGAGCGGACGCTCATCGATGAACCGCCCGCGATCGCACGCGAAGGCGGCTTGGCGCGAGACGGCATCGATGCAGAGATCGACGAGCTGCGCGCCATCAGCCGATCGGGCAAGCAAGTCATCGCCGAGATGGAAGAGGCGGAACGGGCGCGAACCGGTATCAGCTCGCTGAAGGTGCGCTTCAATCGCGTGTTCGGCTACTACATCGAAATCTCGAAGTCGAACCTCCACGCCGTGCCCGCCGACTATCAGCGCAAGCAGACGATCGCCGGCGGCGAGCGCTTCACGACGCCCGCCTTGAAGGACTACGAAGAGAAAGTGCTGGGCGCCGACGAGCGAATCCTCGAGCGCGAGCTCGAAGTGTTCGAGGACCTGCGGCGCCGCGTCGCCGCCGAAGCGCCGAGGATTCAGGACACCGCACGCGCGCTCGCCACGCTCGATGTCCTCGCTGCCCTGGCCGAGACGGCGACGCTCTCCAATTACACGAAGCCGCATCTCCACGAGGGCGACGAGCTCGTCGTCACCGATGGCCGTCATCCGGTGGTCGAGCGCTACACCACCGATGCCTTCGTGCCAAACGACATCGATCTGAACGCCACGACGCGCCAGCTGGTCGTGCTGACCGGCCCCAACATGGGCGGCAAGTCGACGTATCTGCGGCAGACGGCGCTGATTCCGCTGCTCGCACAGGCGGGCTCATTCGTACCGGCGAGAGAGGCCAAGCTGCCGATCGTCGATCGCATCTTCGCGCGCGTCGGCGCCTCCGACAACATCGCTCGCGGCCAGTCGACCTTCATGGTGGAGATGCAGGAGACCGCGCACATCCTGCACGCCGCGACGTCGCGCAGCCTGGTCGTGCTCGATGAAATCGGCCGTGGCACCTCGACGTTCGACGGCTTGAGCATCGCGTGGGCGGTCGCCGAGTACCTCGCGACCAATAGCCGCGCGCGGCCGAAGACGCTGTTCGCCACGCACTATCACGAGCTGACCGACCTCGCCGACGCGCATGCCGGCGTCGTCAACTCACATGTCTCCGCGCGCGAGTGGAAGGAGGACATCATCTTCTTGCGGAAGATCGTGAGCGGCCGATCCGATCGCAGCTACGGGATTCAGGTCGCGCGGTTGGCCGGACTGCCGCCCTCCGTCGTCGCGCGTGCACGCGAGATCCTGATTGGCTTGGAACGCGATGAGTTGTCCCGCAGCGGACGACCGACGCTGTCGGTGGCGCCCGACAGCGGCGCGTCGAGCCAGCTGGGTCTATTCGCGGCGCCCGTCGACAGTGAAGCCGCGCGCCGCGGCGGCGCGATCCTCGATCGACTCAAGGCCATCGACATCGACGACACGACGCCGCGTCAGGCGCTGGAGCTCTTGGCAGCATTGAAGGAGCTCGCCGATGACTCGTAGAGCGCTTTGGATTCTCCAATTCGCCCTCGTCATTGGCTGCTCGGCGTCACGGCCGACCGATCCTTCTTTCATCACCGTCGCCGTTCGCTCGGGACCCACGACCTTCGATCCCCTTCAAGCCGCTGACGAGATCTCGCAGCGCCTCGGTCAACTGATCTTCGATCCGTTGATGCAATGGGGCGACGATCTTCGCGTGCACCCGGCGCTGGCGGAGCGCCTCGACAACCCCGATCCGCTCACCTACATCGCGCATTTGCGCCGCGGCGTGGTCTTCCACGACGGCCGCGCGTTCACGGCGCGCGACGTCGTCTACACCTTCAGCCCGTTTCTCGATCCGAGTTTCACGTCCCCTGTCAAAGGCGCGTATCGGCAGCTCGCGTCTGTCACCGCACTCGACGACTACACGGTTCGATTCACGCTCAAGGAACCCTTCGCGGCGTTTCCGATTCAACTTCCCCTGCCTCCGATCGTGCCTGACGGATCGGGCGATGCGATGCGCACGCGTCCCATCGGCACCGGCGCGTACCGCTTCGTCCGCTACGACAGCGACGATCAGGTCGTGTTATCCGCGTTTGATCACTACTGGGGTGGCGTTCCGAAGAATCGCGGCATCGTGGTGAAGGTGGTGCCCGACGACACGATGCGCGGGCTCGAGCTGCGCAAGGGATCGACCGATCTGGTGATCAACGACCTGCCCCCTGACATCGTGTATCAATTCGAGAAGACCGGGCGCTTTGCCGTGAATCGATCGCCTGGGCTCGACTTCTCGTATTTGGGCTTCAACATGCGCGACCCGGTCGTCGGCGATGTGCGCGTCCGTCACGCCATCGGTTACGCGATCGATCGCGACGCCATCATCCGCGACCTGCGCCGCGGGCTCGCGAGGGCGGCCGTGGGTCTGATTCCCGACCTGGGCTGGGCCTACGAACCCGACGTGCTGCACTTCACGCACGACCCCGCCTACGCCAAACGCCTGCTCGACGAAGCCGGCTATCGCGACCCAGATGGCGACGGTCCGTTACCGCGGCTGCGCCTGTCGTTGAAGACCTCAACCAACGAGGAGACGCGTCTGCAGTCGGCAGTGATTCAGGAAGACCTGCGGCGAGTCGGCATCGATCTCGAGCTGCGGTCGTACGAGTTCGCGACGTTCTACGCGGATGTCGTTCAAGGCAACTTCCAGATCTTCACGCTGACATGGACAGGCGGGGCGTTGGTCGATCCCGACATGCTGCGCCGTGTCTTCCACTCGCAGCAGCTGCCGCCATCGGGTTTCAACCGAGGTCGTTACCGCAACTCTCAAGTGGACCGTCTCATCGATCTCGCGACCACCGCCGTCGACGATGACGAGCGGAGGCATTTCTATCGAGAGGCACAAAAGCTGATCGCGGAGGATGCCCCGTACGTACCGCTGTGGCACCGCACGAACGTGATTGTCGCGCAGCGAGGCGTCGACGGATTACACGCGACGCCGATGGGCGACTTCACGTGGCTGAGGGATGTCAGCCGCATCGATCCGGCTCGAGCCGGACGCCACGACTGACGACGAAGCGCGTGGCAGCCACTCGCGCAGCGCACGAGCGAGGTCGCCCAACTCCACCGGCTTCGGCACGAAGTCGTTCATGCCGGCGATGAACGCGCGATCGCGCGAGCCTTCGATAACGTCCGCGGTCATGGCGATGATCGGCACCTGCTGATTCGGACCCGACAACTGGCGAATCTCGCTCGTCGCTTCGTACCCGTTCATCTCGGGCATCTGGCAGTCCATGAAGACCACGTCGTACGGGACCGTACGAAGCCGATCGACCGCTTCGCGCCCATCGGCGGCGACATCGGCGCGGACCCCGACCTTTGCCAAAAGCAGCAATGCCACTTTCTGATTGACGGCGTTGTCCTCGACGACGAGCACGCGAGGGTCGAGCGATGCGAACTCGCCTGGCGATGGCTCTGCGACACCTGATTCCACAGGACTCGCAGCAATCGACGGACCAGCCTTCGCCTGCTTCC
>Ga0075423_10000583_pt1 | contig 29898 bp, 28 predicted proteins | sample SoiMethybrSBSTD2_FD_80114 | JGI IMG/M metagenome (GOLD analysis project Ga0075423, IMG submission 80114) | Bulk soil microbial communities from a Populus tree surrounding site in Tennessee, USA - Soil MetaG P. TD hybrid SBSTD2 | ecosystem: Environmental > Terrestrial > Soil > Tree plantation...
CGCTCCGCGCGCGACGACCATCTCTACGTGCGGGAGCGGGAATGGGAGGCTTCGCACACCATCTGGATCTGGCCCGATCGCTCGCCATCGATGAATTTCGCATCTGCCCTGGCAGCCGAAACCAAGCTCGAGCGCGTCATGGTGATTGCCTTTGCCCTGGCGGAAGTCCTGGTGCAGGGCGGTGAGCGCGTCGGCGTTCCCGGGCTGCTGCGCCCCACGGCGAGTCGCAACGTCATCGAAAAAATGGCGGAAGCGGTCCTGCATGATCCGACAGAGAGAGCCAGCCTGCCGCCGTCCTTCGCGCCTTCACCGCTGTCCGAGGTCGTAATGCTGTCGGACCTCTGGGCGCCTATTCGCGACGTGCGTGGCACAGTCGGGCAACTCTCCGCGACGGGCGCCCACGGGCATGTTGTCCAGATCGTCGATCCGGCTGAAGAAAGTTTTCCATATTCCGGCCGCGTAGAATTCATCGAGCCCGAGGGGGCCGGCCGGATCACCGCGGGCCGCGCGGAGACCTGGCGCGACGATTATCAGGGCATCGTCGCGCGGCATCGTGCGGAAATTCGTTCGGAGACGGATTTGCGTGGCTGGAGCTTCGCCATTCACCGCACTGATAGGCCTGCCAGTGAGCTCCTGCTTGTGCTGCATTCGCGCATGGGTGACAACCCGCGAGCCGCAATCATCAAAAACCGGCACGCCCCGGCAAACCCAGCGAGCGCCGCATGATAGGCTCATTGCCGCTTGGCTTTGCCCAGCCTCTCGTCCTGCTCGGCCTGCTCAGCCTGCCGGTCCTCTGGTGGCTGTTGCGGCTGGTACCGCCTCGTCCCCGGCAAATCGATTTTCCGCCGACGCGGCTATTGTTTGAGATCGCGCCCAAAGAGGAAACACCTGCGCGCACGCCATGGTGGCTCACGCTGTTGCGTCTCACCCTTGCGGCACTCGTGATTATCGCCGCAGCCGGACCGCTGTGGAATCCTCCGATGGCGACCGTCGATCGCTCGACGCCGCTGCTCATCCTCATTGATGACGGTTGGCCGGCGGCATCGACCTGGGATGCGCGGCTCCGGACCGCCGATGAAATGATTGCGCGTGCCGAGGCGGACAATCGCGGCGTGGCCGTGCTGCCAATCTCGGAGACGGAGCGCGATATCTCCCTTCAGGTCGCCGGAGCTGCGCGCGTGCAGATCAAGCAGATCAAGCCCAAGCCTTATGGTGTCGACCGCACCGATGCATTGCCGGGGATCGAGCGCTTTTTGGCGAACGCGCCCAACGTTGAAGTGATCTGGCTTTCAGACGGCACCGACCTCGGCAAGGGAGCCGCTTTCGTCGAGGGGCTCAAGCGCATCATCGGCAATCGTCCGCTGACTGTTGTCGAGGGTGGCCTGCCCATAGCGCACGCGCTCACGGCCGCGGACAACGCGGCTGGTGCGCTGACCGTGAAGGTGCTGCGCACGCAAACCAGTCCGGGCGATGTCGGCACGGTGAATGCGATCGATCTCAAAGGTCTCCCGCTTGGCGAGGCGCCCTTCAGTTTCAAGTCCGGCGAGCGCGAGACCGACGCCGTGATCGATTTGCCGGTGGAAATACGAAACGACGTGGCACGGCTCGAGGTCGCAGGGGAGCGTTCGGCAGGCGCCGTCCAGTTGCTTGACAAGCGATGGCGCCGGCGGACCGTTGGCGTCGTGTCGGGCTCGACAGCCGACCGCTCGCAACCACTCATCGGCGCCACCTATTACCTCGCGCGCGCACTTAATCCATTTGCCGATGTCAGCCTCGCCGAAGGCGCCGCGCCGACGGAAGCGGTCACGCGCTTCCTGGACCGTCATCTGCCGATGCTGATCCTCGCCGACGTCGGCAACGTTACCGATGCGGTCGACCGCCTAAACAAATGGATCGACGATGGCGGCGTGCTGGTGCGTTTCGCCGGGCCGCATCTTGCGAGCGGCGACGACAATCTTGTTCCGGTGAAGCTGCGACGGGGTGGCCGCATACTCGGCGGGAGTCTGAGCTGGGAAAAGCCGCAGCCGCTCGCCGCGTTCTCGCGGGAAAGTCCGTTCAATGGAATGACGGTGCCGAACGACGTAACGGTGACCCGCCAGGTACTGGCGGAGCCCGACTCGCAGCTCACCGATCGTACCTGGGCGACGCTTGCCGACGGGACGCCGCTCGTCACGGCCGAGCGCCGCGGCAAAGGCCTGCTCGTGTTGTTTCACGTCACCGCCGACAGCCGCTGGTCCGATCTGCCTTTATCGGGTGCTTTCGTCGATATGCTTCGCCGCCTGGTGGCGATTGCAGGCTCAACCGCAACAGCGGAGGGCGAAAATTCCGCGGCCGAAGGCACCGGCAATCGTGCCCCCCAGGTCGTGCCCGCAACGCGCGTCCTCGATGGCTTCGGCGCGTTTACGACCCCGCCGCCGACTGCTCGACCGATCCCGAGCAATTTCACGGGACGGGGCAGTCTCGACCATCCGCCGGGTTTTTACGGACCGCCGGAAGGCCTGGTCGCTGTCAACACGCTGGCTCCAGCCGACCGTCCTGCTCCGCTGGACGTCTCGCCGCTGAACGCTCGCAACGACATCTACCGGCACGGCGAGCCGCTCGACCTGCGTGGACCAATTTTTCTCGCGGCTCTCGCATTGCTGATGCTCGACGCCGTGGTGGTCCTCATGTTGTCCGGCGGATTGACGGCCTTTGGACGGCGTCGTCGCGCCGCGGCGGCGGTGTTGCTGGCGGGCCTCGTCGTTTCATTGACCGCCCACCATCCGGTCCGTGCGCAGACCGCGCCGCAGCAGCCGCGGACGCCGCCACTCACGGCCCAGCAGCAAGACTTTGCCATGAAGGCGACGCTGCAAACCCATCTTGCCTACATCATTACCGGCGATGCGGCCGTCGACGACGTCAGCAAGGCGGGGTTGCAGGGTCTCACGCTGTTCCTCGCGCAGCGCACGGCCCTGGAGGCGCTCGAACCGATCGGGGTGGATCCCGCGCGCGACGAGCTCGCCTTTTTTCCTCTGATTTATTGGCCTATCTCCCCAAGCGCCCCGAAGCCGTCGCAGGCCGCGCTCGAAAAAATCGACAGCTACATGAAGCGAGGGGGCACTGTGATTTTCGATACCCGCGATGCAGTTGATGCACCGCCGGGGCCCGGCGGCGAAATGCGCGGTCCTGGCATGGTTGCATTGCGATCGATCCTGTCCTCTCTCGATATTCCCGAACTCGAGCCGGTTCCGCACGACCATGTGCTGACCAAGACATTCTTTTTGCTGCGCGATTTTCCCGGGCGGTTCACGACTGGCCAGCTCTGGGTTGAGGCGCTGCCGGCAGGTAACGAGGATGAAGAGCCCAACCGGCCGGCGCGCGCGGGCGACGGCGTATCCTCGATCCTGATCACCTCGAATGATCTCGCCGGAGCATGGGCCGTGCGCCAGGATGGCCAGCCAATGCTTCCAATGGTGCCGGGCGAGCCGCGCCAGCGCGAGTTCGCGTTCCGCGCCGGCGTCAACATCGTCATGTACGCGCTGACCGGCAACTACAAGGCCGATCAAGTACATATCCCCGCGCTGCTCGAGCGGCTCGGGCAATAGGAGCATGTCGTGAATCTCGGTGTTTCATTTGCTCCTCTGGTGCCCGCCTACGCGGTGTGGGGTGCATTTGCCGCAGCTGTTTTGATTTCTTTGGTGCTGCTCGTTGCGCGAAGCCGCGGCGCGCCGCTGCGCGCGCTTGCGCTGGGCCTGATGGTGCTTGCGCTCGCAAATCCCTCTCTCACCCGCGAAGATCGCGACCCGATACCGTCGGTGGCCGCTGTCATCGTCGACAAGAGCCCGAGCCAGAATTTCGGCGATCGCACCCAGCAGACGGAGGCTGCGCGCACCGCCCTCGTCGAGCGGCTCAAGCGCATTCCGGGACTCGAGGTCCGTGTTGCCGAAGCCGGCGCCGCCGACGGCGAAACCGACGGCACCAAGCTGTTCTCCGCCCTGTCGTCGACGCTCGCGGATGTGCCGCCCGATCGCGTCGCGGGAGCCGTCCTGATCACCGATGGCCGCGTTCATGATGTGCCCGCTGACGCGTCAACCTTGGGGTTGTCCGCGCCTCTACATGCGCTGATTACCGGCCAGAAGGATGAAATCGATCGCCGGGTCGTGCTTACACGCACTCCCCGCTTCGGGATCGTCGGGCAATCGCAAACCATCGGCTTCCGCATCGAGGATCAGGGCGCAAAGACCGGCGCCGCGGAAGTCACCGTGCGACGCGATGGGGAAGTCCTGGAAAAGCGTGTCGTCACCGTGCACACCGACATCAAGTTCAATGTGCCGATCCCGCACGCGGGACCGAACATCGTTGAGATAGAGGCATCTCCTCTTGAACGCGAACTTACGCAGGTCAACAACCGCGCAGTCATCTCGATCGACGGCGTACGCGACAAACTGCGTGTGCTGCTTGTCTCCGGCGAGCCCCATGCCGGCGAGCGCACCTGGCGGAATCTGCTCAAGTCGGACGCCTCGGTTGATCTGGTGCATTTCACGATCCTGCGGCCGCCGGAAAAGCAGGACGGCACGCCGATCAACGAGCTGTCGTTGATTGCATTTCCCACGCGCGAACTTTTCCAGCAGAAGATCGCGGAATTCCAGCTGATCATATTCGATCGCTATGCGCGGCAGGGTGTGTTGCCGCTCATCTATTTCGACAACATTGCAAAATATGTCCGCGATGGCGGCGCGGTGTTGATTGCCGCGGGGCCCGACTATGCGAGCCCGACGAGCATCTGGCGAACGCCGCTTGACGGCATCCTGCCAGCCGAGCCAACCGGAGAGATCACCGAGCGCAGCTTCTACGCGCGGCTTACCGAAGCCGGCCAGCGGCATCCCGTGACGCGCAAGCTGGAAGGCTCCGACACCGATCCTCCGCACTGGAGCCAGTGGTTCCGGCTGGTGGACATCAAACGCAGCACCGGCACCAACGTCATGCAAGGCCCGGACGGCAAGCCACTCCTCGTGCTGGCGCGTGAGGGCGAAGGGCGCGTGGCGCTGCTGTTGTCGGATCACATTTGGCTTTGGGCGCGCGGCTATGAGGGCGGCGGGCCGCATCTCGATCTTCTGCGCCGGCTGTCGCACTGGTTGATGAAGCAGCCGGACCTGGAGGAAGAAGCATTGCGGCTGATCGTCCACGGCCGCGATCTGACGGTGCAGCGTCAAACAATGGCTGACAGCGTCAATCGGGTAACGCTCACCTCGCCGAGCGGCGAAACCCGTCAGATTGAGCTGCAGCAGGTCGAGCCGGGGCTATGGCGCGCGGCGACGACTGCCAACGAGCTGGGCCTCTGGCGCGCGACCGATGGCAAGCTTACGGCCCTGACAAACGTAGGTCCGGCTAATCCGCGCGAGTTCACCGAGGTGACCTCGACGACGGAAGTACTGGATGCATTGACCAGTGCCACGGGTGGAGACGCCCGGCGGGTTGCGGATGGCGATCGCATCAACGTGCCGCGGATAGTGCCCGTGCGAACCAGTACAACCTTCAAGGGGGACGACTGGATCGGCCTGAAGATGCGCGACGCCAGCGTTGTGCGCGGCATCGGAGTCCTCCCGATCTTCGCGGGTCTCATCGGACTCTTGCTGTTGATCGGGTCTCTCGCCGCGACCTGGGCGAGAGAGGGGCGGTAGTTCCTTCACCGTTCATTCCCGCGTAAGCGGGAATCCAGCGATATCTACAGAAAAGTCAACAGCAACTGGGTCCCCGCTTTCGCGGGAACGAACGGTGAATCATTTGCTGATATCCCAATCCGGGCGGATCATGCCGGACACGCCATCGAAGGCGCCAGACGCAAGTTCGGCGATCAGCAGCCTGGCGGGATCTACCGGACCGGGCATCTTCACCTGACCCTTCGGAATGCGCCTGAAGCCAGATTTGGCGTAAACCGGCTCGTCGCCGACCAGGACAACGAGCTTGTGACCATTGGCCTTCGCTTCGGCAAGGGCGCGCTTCACCAGCGCCGTGCCGACACCGTGCGAACGGAACGGCGGCTCGACCGTCAGCGGACCCAGCAAAAGCGCGGGCGTGTCGCCGATGCAAATCGGTGTCAGCCGCACGGATCCCACCATCAGCGTGCCAATGCGCGCGGTAAACGATAATTCCAGAACATGACCCCTGCCCTCGCGGATACGGAATGCCGTGCGCGCAAAACGCCCGGGTCCGAAAGTGCGCTCATGCAGGTGCTCGATCGCAACCGCGTCGACCGCAGTCTCCGGCATGATGGTCAGTGCCAATTCACTCATTGTGTTCAAAGTATCCAATCCGTCTTGCCCGACACTCGGGTCCGGCCTTCAGCCGGCCCGAGCACAAGCCCTGTGCCGGCATCCACGACTTTGGCGCCCACGCATAAAAGACGTGGATGGCCGGGACAAGCCCGGCCATGACGATCGTGGCAAAATGCGATTGATATTGTTTAATTCGACCCCCAACTCGGGTGCTGGGCCTGCAAACGGAGCAACGGTATGGGACTTCTGGTTGACGGCGTCTGGCAGGATGATGTTTCCCGCACGAAAGACGGCCATTTTATCCGGCCGACCACGCAATTCCGCAACTGGGTCATGCCGGATGGAAACGCCGGCCCTTCCGGCGAAGGCGGATTTCCTGCCGAAGCCGGCCGATATCACCTTTATGTCTCGCTAGCCTGTCCGTGGGCGCATCGGACCGTGATTTTCCGCAAACTCAAGGCGCTGGAGAACGTGATCTCGCTTTCGATTGTCTCGCCCGACATGGGTCGCGAGGGCTGGACGTTCAACAAATCAGAGGGGTCGACCGGCGATGAGGTGAACGGGAAAAGCAAGCTGTCGGAAATTTATCTGCTGGCGAATCCTCGGTACTCGGGCCGCGTGAGCGTGCCGGTGCTCTGGGACAAGAAGGGCAAGACGATCGTCAATAACGAATCGCCGGAAATCATCCGCATGCTCAACTCGGCGTTCGATGCGTTTACCAACGTGCACACCGATTATTATCCGAAAAACCTGCGCGAGGAGATCGACCGCTTCAACGATCTCATCTACCCGAACATCAATAATGGCGTTTATCGCGCGGGATTTGCCACGACGCAGGCCGCCTACGAGCAGGCCTTTCGCAACGTTTTCGATACGCTGGAGGAGATTGAGCAAATTCTCTCGCAGCACCGCTACTTGGTCGCAAACACGATCACGGAGGCCGACTGGCGGCTGTTCACTACTTTGATCCGCTTCGACGCCGTTTACTATTCGCATTTCAAATGCAACTGGCGACGCATCTCGGAATATCCGAACCTGTCGAACTATGTGCGCGACCTCTATCAGGTGCCGGGCGTTGCCGAGACGGTGAGCATCGAGCAGATCAAGCGGCACTATTATGCAAGCCAACGACAGGTGAACCCGACCGGCATTGTCCCGGTCGGCCCGCAGCTCGACTTCGCCGCGCCTCACGATCGCGCGCGGTTCAGCTGAATTGAGTTGGCTATGCCCGGACAGATCTGTACAGGATGATGACCTTGTTGGCTTTGTGGTTTCCGGGCCCTATAAGCTTTTGCAAGTGGTCAAGCTGACTTTGATCTGCTTTGAAGAACAGCAAGTCCTTTCGGCACGCAGCAACGACGGCGGCCAGTATATCTGGCTCGACATTTTCCCTCGCAGCCTCCATCATTGAAAGCAGTCGCGAAAATTGGTTTTCTGCCATCTCTTGTTCGGTGGCATTTTGTTTAATTTCAGAGGGATCGGGTTCGGTTATCCAATGCGCCGCGTCAGCGACAATTGCTGTCGCTTTGTCCAACTTTACATCGCCGAGAGTTATGGCAGTGTCGAGCGCGATCAGGTTTTTGATTGCTCGGACATTTTGAACGTGACGAATAGCTTCAGCGAAAATAAATGCCTTTAAGGGGCCGCTTGTAGCGATGCTTTCTGCGACCTTTGTGGCGATGAGCTGAGCCCTTTGGTTCATCTCGCCGGGGTCATATATGCCGGTATAACTTTTGCGGACCCCCTTGATGATTTCCGCGTCAATAGCCTGCGCGAACTTATTCTTCGCCAGTTGTATTTTAGCCATCGAGCCGCCGTGCAGTATTTTTTCGTTCAAGGCAGTTACTAGTTCACCGTAAGCAGCCTCTAATGCATCAATCTGGATCGGAACAGGTTGCGTCCGCTTGGCCGTCGGAGGAGCCGAGGGCAAGGGCGCTGTATTTGGCCCAGAGCCGCTTCCTGCCTTTATCGGCGAAGCAGGAGAAGGCGCTTCTTCAGGCCCAACTCTCTGGACGCCGCCCTGGCGCGTTGCTGCCGCCTCGTCCAGTGGGATACCTGGCTGGCCCACCCTACTTCCTGATACTGGCGCGGTCATGCCGAATTCCATCGCTTGATCGCACCACAGCAAGCATGATCCCGCATGTCGCGCTGTGCCAAATGTTACACTTACAGTGATATTGGTACGCGCTGACGAGATCCTCACCACAATTCGCTGACTGCCGCGCCGCCGAATACTTCCGCCACGCGGGCGCGCGTGGCGCGGCTTGTGTCTTCCGGCAATGCATCGACCGGGAAGAATCCGTGTTCGATAATTTCGTGATTGGGGCGCGGGCTTCCGTCCTGTCTGAAATCGCGAACAATGAAAAGCGCCACGTGATCGCGCCGCGATATCCGTTTGTTGAAGTAGATCCCGAAGAGCTGAGGCGCAGCGCCAAGCCGGATGTTTCCTTCCTCGGCGAGTTCACGCGCGAGTGCCTCGAGAAGAGTTTCTCCCGCCTCGACGCCGCCGCCGGGGAGATGCCAACCCTCGACATACGAATGCTTGACCAGAAAAATACGGCCTGTGCCGTCGACCACCACGGCGCGTGTGCCCAGTGTCGCGGGGCGCGAGAACCGCCAATAGAGATGCAGCCCGCGGCTGATTACGGGCTCCAATCGGCGGCGAAGGCGCTGCAGTGCCATTCAGACAAGCTTCTCATGTTCCGGCGTCGGCGATTTATCGACAGCCCTGCGGACAAGTGCAAACGCCTGTTTCCACTTTAGAATACTTCTAATATAAGAAAATCCTCAGAGCCCAAGGCGAAAGGATCTTCAGTGAAACGTTTTTCCGACCTCAGCGAACAGGAAGTCCTGGCCCTTGCCATAACAAACGAGGAGGAGGACAGCCGCATTTACCGCGGCTTTGCCGAAGGCCTGCGCGAGCAATTTCCCACCTCGGCGAAAGTGTTCGATGAGATGGCGGAAGAGGAAGTGCACCACCGCACAATGCTGTTCGACCTCTATCGCAAGAAGTTCGGCGATTATCTGCCGCTCATCCGCCGCCAGGACGTCAAAGGCTTTCTGCATCCCAAGCAGCCTCTTTGGCTGACGAGGCCCCTCGGACTCGAAGAGGTGCGCAAGTTCGCCGAAAACATGGAATATGAAGCCGAGCGGTATTACCGCAAGGCAGCGGCGAACGCGCGCGATGCCTCGGTGCGCCAGTTGCTGGTGGAACTGGCTGAGGCCGAAGCGGGGCACGAGAGTCTCGCGCATAAACTGAGCCAGGAAATCCTCACCAAGGGCGCGCGTGCCAAGGAGGACGAAACCGCGCGACGCATGTTCCTCCTGCAATATGTCCAGCCTGGCCTCGCCGGGCTCATGGACGGATCGGTTTCGACACTCGCACCGCTCTTTGCCGCGGCATTCGCCACGCACAATACCTGGGAGACTTTCCTGGTCGGGATGGCGGCCTCCGTTGGCGCCGGCATATCCATGGGCTTCGCCGAGGCGCTGTCCGATGACGGCTCCCTCACCGGCCGTGGCACACCCTGGCTGCGCGGCACAGTATGCGGCTTGATGACGACCATCGGCGGACTAGGCCATACGCTGCCTTACCTCATTCCCGACTTCTATGTCGCGACCGCGATCGCGATTCTGGTCGTCGTGCTCGAGTTGGCTGCGATCTCGTGGATCCGCACCCGTTTCATGGACACGCCATTCCTTCAGGCGGCATTCCAGGTCGTGGTCGGCGGCGTGCTGGTTTTCGTTGCCGGCATTTTGATTGGCAGTTCATAATTCGTCATGGCCGGGCTTGTCACCCGCACATCGGGTATACCCGATGTGCGGGCATTTTATAGAGTGGGCGCAATTCCGGCGGGCCGGAGTTGCATGTGCCATCCACGTCTTTGATGATCCGGCGACTCAGCCAAGTCGTGGATGCCCGGCACAAGGCCGGGCATGACAAACACAATGTTCACCCTCGCGCATCTTTCGGATCCCCATCTCGCTCCCCTCCCCGCACCCCGCTGGAGCGAGCTGATCGGCAAGCGCGTCACCGGCTACATCAATTGGCAAAAGAAAAGGCGCTTCATCCATGATGCGGCAACCCTTGCCGCACTCATCGCTGACTTGAATGCGCAAACACCCGACCACGTCGTGGTCACCGGCGATATCGCCAATATCGGTCTTGCAGCGGAATTCCACCAGGGGCGCGACTGGCTTGAGCACCTCGGCTCCAGTCAGGACGTAACCTTCGTGCCGGGAAATCACGATATTTATGTGCGCGAGGCTGCGGTTTTCGCAACGCGACAATGGAGCCCCTACATGAGCGACGACGAGGGGCTCGGCGGCTTTCCCTTCGGCCGTCGACGCAACAATGTCGCGCTGATCGGCCTCTCAACCGGTGTGCCAACTGCGCCGTTCCTCGCGACCGGGTGGCTGGGGGCCAAGCAGCTGACCGAACTTGCGGCCACGCTCAACAAGCTCGGCACGGAAGATGTATTTCGTATCGTATTGATCCATCATCCGCCCGTCACCGAGGCGCCGCAGCACAAGCGGCTGCTCGACGCCCATGTATTGAAGCGCGTAATTGCCGCGCACGGCGCAGAACTCGTGCTGCACGGGCACGACCACCTTCACATGATCAATTGGCTGGAAGGGCCGAAGGGCACGAGGGTGCCGGCTGTCGGCGTACCTTCTGCGTCAGCTGTTCCCGGCAGCGACAAGGACAGTGCCGCCTACAATCTCTACCGGATCGATGGCGGCCGGGGCGCCTGGCGGTGCGAACTGATATCGCGCGGCGTCACCTCCTCGGGCGAGGTCGCGCAACAAAGACGCTTCACGCTGATTGGCTAGGAGTGCGAATTGGTGAGCATGGCGAGCGCGAACAGTGCCGCGATGCCAGCCACGAGTCCATAGATGAAAGTGCGGACGGCACGCCAGCGACGCTTGTTCCGCAGCCGCCGCAAGACCGACTGCGCGACGCCGCCCGTAGCATCGCCTGAGAGGACGCGCTCGCGTTCGACCATTCGGCCTGCCACGTAACGCGTGATCGCCTGCACAATTGCCGGCACCTCGTAGGATTCCGCCAGGATTGCGCGTCCGTACCGGGTATCTTGTATGAAACGGTATTGCCGCTTGTCGCGACCCATTTCCACGTGCGCGACGACATCGATCCAGAGCCGCGGTACATCGCCTTTGCTGACACCGCGATCGAACAGTTCGATATCGTCAGGAATTTCCTTGAACAACGGATCCAGTGCATCGTTGAGAAGCTCAAGCCGCGCGACGTCGGCATCACGCAGATCGACGACGACTCCCGAGCGTTCGGCGGCTTCGATGCGCGCCTCGCGAACAGCGTCCTTCAGCGGATCACCGCTTGCTGTTGTTGGCGTCTCCGGATTGTTTTCCTTGGGTTCCCACATACCGCCAATCTAGCAACGCCCGCTTCGCAGGCAAGAAAAAAAGCGTGAGTTTTCAAGAAGTTTGAAGCCCAGTCGGCTATTTATGCCCGGGCGTCACGCCATATTGGCGCGCCCAGCCGAGGCCATCCTCCGTGCGGCCGCGCGGGCGATATTCGGCGCCAATCCAACCCCGATAGCCGAACTTATCCACGGCTTCGAATACGGCCGGGTAGTTGACCTCCCCCTCGTCCGGCTCATGACGCGATGGCACTGCCGCACATTGCAAATGGCCAATCACAGGAAGGAATTTCTCGAGACGATGGATCAGGTCTCCGCCGACAATCTGCACATGATAGAAATCGAACTGCATGCGGATATTTGCTTTGCCGACCTTTGCGATAACGTTTGCCGCGTGCTCCACATGATTGAGAAAATAATTCGGCCGGTCGCGACCGTTAATCGGCTCGATGAGCAACGTTATGTTCCTCGCCGCCGCACGGTCGGCGGCTACGCCAAGGTTTTCAATAAATACCCGGTCGGCCGCCGGACGCTGCTCCGGCGCGACCTTTCCCGCGAGGCAATGAATTGCGCTGGCGCCAATCTCGCTCGCATAATCGAACGCGCGGTTGAACAGCGTCTGCCAGTCCTTCTCGCGCCCCGGCACAGCGGATAGCCCGAATTCGCCTTCGCGACCGGGTGGCGTGTTCAGCCCCAGGATGGTCAGCTTGTTTTTTTGTATCGCAGCCTTCACCGCCGCCGAAGGGACGTCGTAAGGAAATTGCAGCTCAATGGCCTTGAAGCCGGCGGCCGCGGCCGCATCAATCCTTTCGAGCAATGGCCGTTCGGTGAACAAATAGCCAAGATTGGCGGCAAAACGCGGCATGGACTCCCCTTAATGATCCCTTGCGCGCGGACGCGCGGGCGTATTCATTAGCGCCGCGACCTGCACAATGCCATCCGGAAAAATCGATGACCGCCAACACAGCTTTCCATATTGCCGTACTCCCGGGTGACGGAATCGGAACCGAGGTGATGGCCCCCGCGCTCGAGGTTCTGCGGCGCATCGAATCGAGCACCCCAAGCCTGACATTCCGCTTCACCGAAGGCGCGGCCGGAGCCGGACACTACAAGGAGAGCGGCAAGTCGATGCCGGATTCGACCGTCAAACTGTGCGAGGAAGCCGACGCGATTCTGCTCGGGGCATGCGGACTCCCGAGCGTGCGCTATCCCGACAATACCGAGATCATGCCGCAGGTCGAGTTGCGCTTCATCTTCGATCTTTATGCCGGCGTCCGGCCGGCGCGGCTCATACCCGGCGTCCCCAGTCCGATCGTGAACGCGCACGAGCGCGGCATCGACTTTGTGCTGATCCGCGAGTCGACTGAAGGCCTGTTCGCATCGATGGGCAAAGGCGTCGTCACCACGGATGAAGCGCGCGAGACCCTCGTGATCACCCGAAAGACGTCGCAGCGCCTGTTCGATTTCTCGCTTCGCCTCGCCGAGCGTCGCAAGAAACGTGGCAAGCCCGGCCTTCTGACCTGCGTCGACAAAGCCAATGCGTTCAAGGCCTATGCCTATTTCCGTTCGATTTTCGACGAGCGCGCAAAGAACTTTCCGGGCGTCAGGACCGATCACGTCTATGTCGATGCCTGTGCCGCGCTGATGGTGCGCAGGCCCTGGGATTTCGACGTGATGGTGATGGAAAATATCTTCGGCGATATCCTTTCAGACCTCGCAGCCGGACTCATCGGTGGCCTCGGCATTGCGCCCTCGGCGGATATTGGAGACAAGCACGCAGTGTTCCAGCCGTGCCATGGCACCGCGCCCGACATCATGGGGCAAGGCAAGGCTAATCCCACCGCGATGATCCTGTCCGCCGCGATGATGCTCGACTGGCTAGCCGACAAGCACGATCACCAGCCGGCAGCGGAGGCCGCGCAGCGCATTGAAGCCGCAGTGGACAAGGCCTACGGCGGCGGCATCAAGCCCATGGAGTATGGCGGCACGGACGGGACTGCCGCCATCAGCAAACCGGTGCTCGCGGCACTCGGGTGAAAACGTCATGGCCGGGCTTGGCCCGGCCATCCCGCTTAGGGAGTCGCAGCGCCCACCTAATCGAGATCGCCGGGACAAGCCCGGCGATGACGGTGTTGCGTGATTTAAGCAGGCTTGTAACGAAACGTCGGACCCACGAATTGGCTATAGCCCGACAAACTCTTTGATCGCGGCGAGGAACTGCTGAGGCTGCTCGAGCGGCGGGCAATGGCCGCAGCCCGGCAATTCGACGTAGCGCGCGCCGGGCACCTTCTCGACGATTTGCTTGTTGAGCGCCGGCGGCGTGGCCTGATCGAATTCGCCGCAAACGACCAGCGTCGGTACTTTCAGATGGTGCAGCAAGGGCACGAGATCAGTCTCCTGCAAAATCCTGCAGGCGGCCTGGAAAGCCTTCGGATCGATCTCGAGCAGGACTTTCTTTCGTTCCTCAATCTTTTCCGGATGCGCGGCGAGATAAGCCGGCGAAAACACGCGTTTGGCTGCAATCTCCGCGATGCTGCCGAGGCCGCCATCGGCAACTGTCTCTGCCATGACGGCGAAGGCCTCCCGGCCCTCGGGAGGAAATGCAGGAGCAGCGTCGCTGAGGACAAGCTTGGACATGCGCTCCGGATGCGCGAGCGCGAAAGCCAGCGCGACGGTACCGCCAAACCCATTGCCCATCAGGATGGAATCCCTGGCAATCCCGAACTCCTCGAAGCCATCCTCGATCACGGCGATATAGGCATCCATCAACGCCAGCATTGCCGGCTGCGATCCGTGGAAACCCGGCAAATTAAACAGCGTGACCCTGTGCTTGGCTGCAAGCGCGGGCAGTACCGGGTCGAAAGCGTGCCGGTCGGCGAGCAGCGAATGCAACAAGACCAGGTCCGGGCCCTCGCCCGTCCGCACTGCGGTAAGCGCACCGCGGCCGGCGCTTAGCTGCTTCATTTGCATAAAGCCCTCCTGAAGCCCTGTATTGCAACGCAAGTCATAAATTGGTGGGCACAGTCCCGCCGAAGGCAGCGGAATCTATAACGCAGAACCTCGCGTTGCTTTCCATACTGTGCAAAATTGTTTCGAGGGCAAGCCGGGCCGCGCCGCTCGAACGGCGTGGCGGTAATCCAAAACGAGAACAATCAGGGAGGGAGCAAATGCCTCAGACACGACTGGCGGTTTTCCGATCGATTGCGGTCGCTACCGGTTTCGCCTCGATCGTACTCGGCGCGCACGTCGCCGCTGCGCAGACGCTTGGCTTCGCTACCATGCAGCCAGGCACGCTCAACCACACGTCGGGAACGGCCGTCGCCAAGGTGCTGAAGGAAAAAGCCGGCTTGAACGTCGTGATCCAGCCCACGGCGGGCGAATCCGTTCTCATTCCCCTCGTTAGCCGTGGCGAAGCGGAGTTTGGCATTGCGAACATCTTTGAAGTCGAAGCGGCCAAAGCCAATAGTCCAAACCTTCGCCTGATCGGTTCGCTGCACCCACTCCGCGGCGCTTTCTGGGTGCGCAAAGACACCAACATGAAGACGATGGCCGACCTTAAGGGCAAGAAGGTCGGCATGGGCTATTCGGCGATGCGCACCATAGATCCGATGGTCAAGGCCATTCTGGCGACAGGCGGGCTGACCGAAAAAAACGTGACGCCCATTTTGATCCCCAACGTGATCCGCGGAGCCGACGATTTTGCTTCCGGTGCAGCCGATATGTTCTTCTTCGCTTTTGGTGCGCCGAAAGTGCGTGAGGTCGACGCGACTGTCGGCGGCATCCGCGCGCTTGAAATTCCGGAAAGCGGAATGGCGGCTGCCAAGAAACTCCTTCCGGAAGGCTATCTGACGCAAGCCACGCCAAGCCCATTCTTTGTGGGCGTCGAAAAGCCCATGGGCGTTTATACGTGGGACAACATGGTGTTCACGAACGCAAAGGTGGGCGACGACACGGTCTACAAGTTCATCGATACCCTGGAAAACAATAAAGCCGAACTGATCGCGATCCAGCCGGCGTTGCGCGAGTTTTCTGCCGCCGCGCTCTACAAGAGCTACAAAATTCCTTATCACCCGGGCGCGCTGAAGTACTTCAAGGACCATAACGTCCAGGCCAAGGCGATCCAGTGAGCGAGGAAAGAATCGTTCCGGATGCGGCGGAGTTTGCCTCCGCCGCATCGAAAGCCAGTTTATTCTGGACGAACGTTTTCCAATCACTGCTTGTGGCCGCTGTCGTTCTTTGGGTCCTGGATATTCCGCGGCGGGTTTTCAACGTTGCTTTCTATACCGAACAGCTGCTGACAATCTGCCTCGGGCTGACGCTCGCGCTCGCCTATATCGCTGATACATCGCGGCGGCGGCACTGGAGCGACTGGGTCGCCGTCGTGCTTTCTCTCGCGTTGTGCGGTTACATCGCCGCACGCTATGCAACGCTCACCGACGAAGCGGCTCTCCTGCCATTGAGCGGCCTGATCGTGAGCGGCCTGCTCATCCTGCTCATCATGGAAGCCAGCCGGCGCACCAACGGCTGGGGCTTTGTAGGCATGATCGCTGCCATGGCTGTCTACGTTTACATCAGCCCGCACCTGCCTGGTGATTTTCAGACCCGCTACGTGTCGCCCGAGCGAATGACGATCTATCTTGGACTCGACATCAACGGCGCGATCGGCTCGATCCTGCAGGTCGCGGTGATGGTGGTCATTCCCTTCACCATTCTCGGCCAGGTGCTGGCACGAACCGGTGGAGCGGACTTTTTCGCGGACATCTCCATGGCCGCCATGGGCCGTTTCCGGGGTGGGGCTGCGAAGATCGCCGTGATCGGGTCCGCGCTGTTCGGCATGATCTCCGGCAGCGCGGTCAGCAATGTGCTCGCAGTTGGCATTGTCACCATTCCGACCATGGTGCGCTCCGGGTTTACCCCGTACCGCGCCGCTGCAATCGAGTCGGTCGGCTCAACCGGCGGACAATTGATGCCCCCCGTCATGGGCGCGGCCGCTTTCCTCATGGCGGAATTTTTACAGGTACCTTACGGCGCCGTCTGCATCGCTGCGGCCATCCCGGCATTCCTTTATTACGCTTGCCTGTTCTTCCACGTCGATCTGGAAGCCGCCAAGCACAGGATCGGCGCCGCCAGGATCGCCGACGCACCCCACATCGCGGACGTGCTCAAGTCCGGATGGCATTTTCTGGTGCCGATCGCATTTCTCGTTTTCGCGCTGATGTATCCGGACATCACACTGCTGACGCCGGAAAAGGCAGCGATCGTCTCAACCGGGATGCTGATGGTGCTGACAATGATCTTCGGCTACCGCGGCAGGCGGCTCGGCCTGCTCGATATGCTGAAAGCGATCATGGAGACCGGGCGTGTTTCGCTCGACATCATCCTGATCGGCGCCGCCGCCGGCATCATGGTTGGCATCATGAGCATTTCAGGCCTCGCCTTCAGCATGACGATTCAACTGCTCGCACTCGCAGGCGGAAATGTCTTCCTGCTCCTGCTGTTGATCGCGGTGCTGGCTTTCGTGCTCGGCATCGGCCTGCCAACGGTGAGCGTCTACATCCTGACGGCCACTCTGCTTGCGCCGGCGCTCGTCAAGCTTGGGGTGACGCCGATGGCCGCGCATATGTTCGTCATGTACAACGGCATTCTTTCAATGATCACGCCGCCGGTCGCTTTCGCAGCCTATGCCGCCGCCAATATCGCGCGCACCGACGGCTGGACGACCGGGTGGATCGCGTGCGTGGTCGGCTGGAGCACGTTTATCTTGCCGTTCCTGTTCGTGCTGACACCGAGCCTGCTGATGGACGGCACCTGGATCGAGATCGTGCTCAATTTCAGCCGGGTTCTTTTCGGCATCTGGCTTGGCACAATGGCTGCGGTTGGCTTTGCGCTCGCGCCGCTGGCTCGCGTCGGACGGCTGCTGTATGCGGTAGCATCAATTGCAATCGTGCTGCCGCCGGAAAGCTTCCAGGGTGCGGTCTTGATCAATGCCGCCGGCATCACTGCCGCGGTTATCCTGCTTGCGCTGGACTGGTTCCGACGCAAGCAGGCAAAGCCTAGCGAAGCTCCTGCGACGCCATACTAGGCAGGATCAGTTGCCTTCGCGCCACATGCCGAGCGCTTCCTGCGCCGGGCGATCCGATATGGAGAACAGGACAGCGTCGCTACCGGTCACGTTATGCGAATAGCTTTTCCACGGCGGCACGACGAAGACGTCGTTGACGCTCCATTCGAATGGCTTGCCGTCAATTACCGTGGTGCCTTGGCCCTCTGCGACCGCGAAGATCGTGCCGTCGGTCGAGCGGTAGGGCTCGCCCTTGAAGCCCTTCGGCAATAGCGCAAGGCAGGCACCCATGGTCGGCAGCACCGGGCCGCCATTGATCGGATTGGCATAGCGCACGCGCGCGCCGTGACGGCTGTCGATGTCGCCCGTTGATTTCAGCCGCTCCAGGATCGGCCGCATCTTGGCATAGGGATAATTGATCACGGGCGAGCGGTTGAGATGAATCGGTGCACCATCAGGGAGCACGCCGGTCGCGTAGCGCTCGAACGAGTCGCCGTCCTGGTGATTGACATTCTGCATCTTCTCGTCGAAGTGCGACGCGAACGATGCCTGGAAATGATTGACCGTCGGCATATCAAGTACATCGAGCCACATCACCGGCTCCTTGCCCGGATTGCCATGATCGTGCGGCGCCCAGTTGGCTGTGATGATGAAGTCGCCGTGCTCCATCTGCGCCTTCTCGCCCTCGACCGCCGTATAGGCGCCCTTGCCCTTCAATACGAACCGGATCGCGGAGGCGACATGCTGGTGCGCATCGGCGATTTCGCCGGGCAGGATCAACTGGATACCCGCGAAAAGTGTATTGGTGATACGCGACTTGCCCGGTTCGCCGGGATTTTCCAGCACGAGCACGCGACGCTCGGCCTCCTCGGCGGTGATGACCTCGCCGGCTTCGAGCATCAGCTTTTCGACTTCGGGAAACTTCCACAGCGCCGGTTGCATCTGGGTCTTCGGCTCAGGCGTCACCAGGCCCTTAAGAACTTCCCACAATGGCGCGAGATGATATTTGGAAATCTTGTCGTAGTAGGCCTGACGTGCGCCCGTGATGTTGTGCTTGTTTCCGGTCTTCGCGGTGTCAATCGCGAGCGTCATTGGAGTCCTCCGTGAACCGTTCGTGCCATTTGCAACAAATATAGCTCACCGCGCAGTCCGCTTAAACCCGCGAAACCCGGAGGCATGGCGGCTATGTAGCGGGCGGCGGCACCGCCGATTGGCCGGGCTTAGGGCCGCTGCTTTTCGTAACCCGGCAGCGCTTCGATGCCGGAGGTCCAGTGCTGCGCCGACCGACACCAGTATTTCAGCTTGGGCGCGAGTTGATCGCGCTGGCGGACCGTGCCGACACGAAGCGAATGGACCTTCGGGTCAGGATCCGTGCTGGTCGAATAGATCGGCGATCCGCAATGTGGACAAAACGATTGTGGCCGCTTGTTTCCGCTCTCTCCCGTCTTGACGTAAATCTTCAGCTCGCCTGACAGGAGCCTGAAGCTTCCCTTCTCCGTCGGCACCACGGTGCGGAACGCCGAGCCCGACAAAGTCTGGCAATCGGTGCAGTTGCAGATTGCCACCGTCTCCGGATCGATTTCGGCCTCATAGCTGATGTAGCCGCAATGGCACCTGCCATCTATTTTCATCATTCAACGCTTTCCTGCTTCAGTTGTTGATCGAGCCGCCGTCCACCACGAGCGATTGGCCGGTCACGAAATCGCTATCGCTTGAGGCCAGGAATAGAAGCGCGCCGAGGAGATCTTCGGGATATTCGTCGCGCTTGAAGGCTCGGCTGTTGCGCACGTGCACACGCTCCTCCTCGACGTGGGTTACATTTTCGAGCCCGGTATCACTGAGCGTATAGCCGGGCGAGAGCGAATTGACCGCGATGCCGTATTCGCCAAGCTCGCGCGACAAGGATCGCGTGAACGCAAGCATCGCACCCTTGGACGTCACATAAGGCAGCATGCGCGGCACGCCTTTGTACGGAGATCCCGATGCAATGTTGATGATCTTTCCAGTGCGGCGCTCCATCATGTGCGGCGCGACGTGCTTCACCATCAGAAATGGTCCGCGCACGTTGATCGCCATGACACGATCCCAGGTCTCATTGTCCCATTCGACGAAATTGCGCGGCTTGAGCTTGGCATAGAGCGCGGCGTTATTGACCAAAATGTCGATCTGGCCGAAGCGATCGATCGTCTGGTTGACGAGGCGCTGCACCTGTTTTTCGTCGCTCACATCGAACTTGACGCTCGCCACCGAATTCGCGCCATGCCGGCCGGCGATCTCCTCGGCGAGCTCGCTGCCGTCGGCAATGTCGGCAATCATCACGCGCGCGCCTTCGGCGGCGAGCGCCTGCGAATAATGCCGCCCAATTCCCTTTGCGCCACCCGTCACGATTGCGGCTTTACCGGCAAGCCTCGGCATGACTTCCTCCGACAAGTCATGGCCGGGCTTGTCCCGGCCATCCACGCCTTTATGGTTGATCATGCAAGACATGGATGCCCGCAACAAGTGCGGGCATGACGAGAGGTTACCGGGGGGAACACCATGGCGCGCGATACGGCAGACCGCCTGGCAATCCGGGCGCTGATCGAAAATTGGGTGCTCTGGCGTGACGCCCGCATGTGGGACCGTTTCCGGACGGTCTGGCACAAGGACGGGCAGATGTGGGCGACCTGGTTTCAGGGCTCGTATGAAGAATTCATCCGCGTCAGCCAGGAGGGTTACGATCGCGGGGTGCGCATCATGCATATGCTGGGCGGCATGAGCATCGACATCAAAGGCAAGCGCGCAATTGCGCAGACCAAGATGACGATCTCGCAACGAGCTCCTGTTGAAGGTGTCGTCTGCGACGTCGTGTGCACCGGCCGCTTCTACGATTTCCTTGAGAAGCGCCGAGGCAAATGGGGCATCGTGCTGCGCCGTCTCGCCTACGAAAAGGACCGGCTCGATCCAGTCGATCCGTCGGCAACCCTCAACCTCGATGTGAGCCTGTTGGCCCAGTTTCCGGAGGGCTATCGTCACCTCGCCTACCTCCAGACGAAAATCGGCTACAAGGTCAAACGCGACATGCCTGGCCTCGACGGCCCCGACCTCGAAGCCCTCTATGCCAAAGGGGAAGCCTGGCTCAAGGGGCGCAAGCTATAGCGACATGTGGCAGGGTTGGCTCACGCGCCAAGAAGTGCAATTTTCAACAAAACCACCGGGGGGAACCAGATGTCGCTGGCTGACAAATTCAACCTGCTCGACGGTTTCAACATTCTGCGCATTGCATGCGCGGTGTTCTTCATTCCCCACATCATCGGGAAGATCACGGTGCCGGCGACGCTCGAATTTTTCGTCAAGGCCGGCTTCAAGCCACCGGCAACATGGATGTACATAGCGGGAGCGATCGAGACCGTCCTCTGCATCGGATTGTTCTTTGGCATCTATCTGCCGTTTGTCGCGTTCATCGCCTTCATCCACTTGCTGGTGGCGGCCGCTGCAACCTACAAGGTCACAAAAAGCTGGATCTGGGTGATCGGTGGCATCGAGTATTGCGTATTCTGGGCAATCTGCTGTCTGGTGGTCGCCATTCACGCCTACCGTGCCGGCATTTGAATTTTTTTGCACTGAAAGGAAGTCCTCCCAATGGCTAGCGTTCTGTTCTCACCTATCACCCTGCGCGGCCTGACCCTGCCGAACCGGGTCGTGGTCTCGCCGATGTGCCAATACAATTCCGACAACGGCTCGGCCAATGACTGGCACCTGATGCATCTCGGCAATATGTCGCTCGGCTGCGCCGGGCTGGTGATGTGCGAGATGACCAACGTCAATCCGCAGGGCCGCATCTCGCCAAAGTGCGCCGGAATGTGGTCCGACGACAACGAGAAGGCGCTCAAGCGCGTGCATGATTTTTGCCGCCAATATGGCGTCGCGAAACTGGGCGTGCAGCTCGCGCACGCCGGCCGCAAGGGCCCTACCACGCCGCCGGCAGCCGGTGGGAAGCCGATTCTGACCAAGGGGGACGGTGGCTGGACCCCGGAAGCACCATCGGCGATCCCTTTCGACACCGGCTGGCCGGTCCCGCACGCAATGACCAAGGACGACATCAAACGGTGCCTGCGCGAATTTGCTGAAGCCGCCAAGCGCGTCGATCGCATTGGGTACGACGTGATCGAGTTGCATGGCGCTCACGGCTATCTGGCGCATCAATTCCTGTCGCCGCTCTCGAACCAGCGCATCGACGAATACGGCGGATCGCTGGGAAACCGCATGCGTTTCGCAATCGAGATGTACGAATCGGTGCGCGCCGTATGGCCGGAGCAAAAGCCGCTCGGCATGCGCGTCTCCGCAACCGACTGGGTCGATGGTGGCTGGACGCCGGACGAAACAGTGATCCTGGCAAAGGAGCTCAAGAAACGCGGCATGGACTACATGGACGTGTCCAGTGGCGGCCTTGATCCGCGGCAGAAAATCCCGCTCGCCCCGGGGTATCAGGCGCCTTTTGCCGAGAAGGTGAAGAAGGAAAGCGGAATCACCACGATGACCGTCGGTCTGATTGCGGGCTACCAGCAGGCCGAGGACATTGTCGCCTCGGGCAAGGCGGATCTGATCTGCCTCGCGCGCGGAGCCATGTGGGATCCGCGCTGGGCCTGGCACGCGGCCGAAGAACTGGGCGCGGAGGCGCCCTATGCCCCGAAGATGATGGGATGCCATCCGAAGCTGCGGCCGCAGCTTTTTCCCAAGCGCGCGCAGGCGGCGGGGTAGCGTTTGCCCGTTCATTCCCGCGCAAGCGGGAACCCAGATCAATGAAGATCAGCGAATGCGGGTCTGGGTCCCCGCTTTCGCGGGGACGAACGTTATCGTTTCATTTTCTCGATGAACTTCGCAAACGCGGCGAGCTGTGCCTTGACCGCATCCTTCGTGGCCTGGTCGGTCGGCGCCAGCGTCTCCTTGTCGAACTTGCTGGCGGCATTTCCGACGAACACCTCGGGCGTGCCGAAGATGAAGGCTTTCAGGAACATCATCGACATGCGCCAATGATATTGCATGCGCGCGCCGCCGAGCGGCCCCTGCGAGCAGGACTGGATTGCAACCGGCTTGCCCTCGAACGGCTGCTCCTTCATGCGCGATACCCAGTCGATTGCGTTTTTCAATCCACCCGGCATCGACCAGTTGTACTCGGGCGTCACGAACAGAACGCCGTCGGACGCGCGGATCGCGGTTGCGAGGTCTTCCGCCGGTCCAGGGAAGCCTGAAGCTTCCTGGATATCGGCATTGTAAAGCGGCAACGTTTCAAACGGCGGAGCCGTCACAAACTTCATGTCGGACGGCGCCAGTTCCGGCAAGGCGCGAGCCAACGCCGCGTTATACGAGCGCTTGCGCAGCGAGCCGCAGATCACAAGCACATTGAATTTGGCACCTTCAGCCATGGGCAACCCTTCCAGTGAAATCTCTTATCCGTTCCGTTTGACGACAATGCCGACGACGCTACTTGGCTTCGAGGCCAGCTGTCCTGGCGACTTCCTGAAAGCCCTTGATGTCGGACTCGATGGCTTTGCGAAATTCGGCGGACGACGACAGGTTGGCGATCGCGCCGACACCTTCAAGCCGCTTCTTGACGGCATCCTTGGTTAATACCTCCTTCATCGTCTTGTGAAGTTTGTCGACGATCGGTTGTGGTGTGCCGGCCGGAAACACGAGCCCATACCAGCCGAGGTAGGCAATCCCCGGCACGCCGCTCTCGGCAAGTGTCGGAACCTTCTCAAGTCCCGGCCAACGGTTCGGAGTGGCAACCGCGATCAATCGCAGGTCGCCCGAATCCACCTGGCCGCGAATGGAATGATAGAGCTCAACTGCGAAAGCCGCATCGCCGCGGAGCAATGCGCTGACCACTTCGCCCGACGTGCGGAAGGAAACCGGCTGAGCGTTCATAGCGGTCCGCTGGCGCAGATGTTCGGCGATAAGATGCTGCGTCGAGCCGAGTCCAACCGTTGAATAATTCAACTTGCCCGACTGCTTGTTGATGTATTCGACAAGACCCTTGATGTCGGTCACGGGCGAATCCTTTGCGACAGCGACAACGAAGGCGGAATTGGTGAAGATGCCGACCGGCACGAAATCGTTGATCGGATCGTAAGGCACCTGTTTGACCATGACCGCGGAAACCGCGTGGCCCATGCTGATGGCGAGAAGGTTGTAACCATCCTTGGGCGCCCTGGCGGCGACTCCGCCGGCAATCGTGCCGCCTGCCCCGGGGCGATTTTCGACGGTGAATTGCTGGCCGAGCGCTTCCGACAGGCCGTCGGCGAGGATGCGGCTGGCCACATCTGTTCCGCCCCCCGCGCCGAAGCCAACCAGAATGTGGACCGGGCGCGATGGCCAATCCTGCGCGGCGGCGGGCACCAGCTGCGCCATAGCCGCAGCGGCAATGCTGAAAATAACTGCTGTAACACGCGCGATCATCGACGTTCCCCTTTTTTGGCGCGCCACTGTCCGGGCCGCCCTTTGGTGTGAACGACAAGATAAGGAACGTGGCCGGGGGGCCGATTGTCAAGCGGCCGAGATCAAGCTTTTTCGTCCGCAATCGGATTGCGCAATACGCCGACGCCTTCGATTTCGATCTCGCAGGTATCGCCTGCTTTCATCCAGACCGGCTCGGGCTTGCGCGCGTGACCCACGCCGGATGGCGTGCCAGTAAGGATGACATCGCCCGGCTCCAGCGTCATGCCCTTGGTGAGATAGACCAATGTCTCGGCAAGCGGAAACATCATGTTCTCGGTGTTGTCGGATTGCATGGTGTTGCCGTTGAGGCGGCTCATGATTTTCAAACCCTTGCCGCCCGGCGGCAGTTCATCCGCCGTGACCATCCAGGGGCCGAAGCCGCCCGTGCGATCAAAATTCTTGCCCATACCCCACTGCGTGGTGTGGCGCTGGAATTCACGCACCGATCCTTCATTCGCGCAGGAGTAACCGGCAATGCAATCAATCGCATTGGCCATGGTGAGACGCTTCGCGCGCTTGCCGACTATCGCGACCATCTCGGCTTCGTAATCGAGTTGAATCGAGTCCTTCGGACGCACAATCGGCTGTAAATGCGGAACCATGGACGTGATGACCCGGAAAAAAATTGATGGAAATTTTGGAATGTTATCGCGTTGCGGGCCTTCCTTGACGTGCTCGAGATAGTTTAACCCGAGGCAAATGATTTTTCCGGGCCGCGCCACTGGCAATGCGTAGGTCAGTCCGCTCAGCGACCGACGCGCCGAGCTGGGCGCCTTTCTGGCAATGTCGGCGACCCGTTTGAGATCGCCATCGCCCCGGCGCAACAGTTCGCCGAGTTCGTTGGGCATATTTGCATCTGCAATCTGTAAATCGACGACGTCATCGCCATCGATCACGCCCAGCCGTACGCCGTTGGATTCAAAACCGACGATCTTCATGAGCCCTGCCTTGCTTGATGACTGCGTCCGGCCCCGAGAATGGCCAGCCGCAACGCTTAGCGCAGGCCAAGCAAGTCGAGCAAGTCACACGCCGAGTTTGAACGTCTGGAGGGAAAAATACTTGCGCGAGTCCATCCATGTCGCGACCGGCAGCCAGCCCACGCCCCGCGCGAGCGCCGACAGCGACTCGATGCTGTACTTGTAGCTGTTCTCGGTATGAATGGTTTCGCCGGCGCGAAAATCGATCGTGTCCCCTGCGACCTTCACTTTTTGCCGTTTGAGGCTGGCGAGATGCATTTCGACCCGATGACGCTCACGGTTGTAAAAGGCGTGATGCTCGAACGTGTCGAGCTGGAAGTTGCCGTCAAGCTCGCGGTTAATTCGGGTCAACAGGTTGAGATTGAACTGCGCTGTGACGCGTTCTGCATCGTTGTAAGCGGCGTTGAGGATATCGGCCGATTTGATGAGATCGACGCCAATAATCAGCAGAGCGCCGCGTCCCAGAATATTCGCCGCGTTGCGTAGGAAACCCGAAGCCTCGTGCGGCTCGAAATTGCCGATGGTCGAACCTGGGAAAAATCCCACCCGCGCGGCGGCCTGCTTGGCCTCTGCCGGCAGGTTGAATGGCTTACAGATATCGGCCGTAACCGGCAGAATCTTCACCTGCGGAAAATCGATTCGCAGTTCCGCCGCTTCCTGCTCGATCATTTCGCCGCAGATATCGACCGGCACATAGGCGGCCAGTTTCGTCGCTGCCGCCTTCAGCAAAATCCGCGCCTTTCTGCTTGAGCCGCTGCCGAATTCCACCAAGGCCGCGCCAGAGGGAATCATGTTGGCGATGTCGGCAGCATGTCGGCGCAGAATCCGCATTTCGCAGCGAGTCGGGTAATACTCGGGAAGCTCGGTAATGCGCTCGAACAATCGGGAGCCGGCTGCATCGTAGAAATATTTCGCCGGCAGGTGCTTGGGAATTGCGTTCAAGCCCTCGAGCACATCGGTTTCAAACTCGGAGACCTCGGCACGCTGTTGGAAACGCTTGCGTGCTATTACTGCTGCAACCATGACGCCCTCATACGAACTCGGCCAGCCGCAGGCCACTGAACTGCCAACGCGCCGTCGGATAAAAGAAATTCCGGTAGCTCACGCGCTCATGACCGTCAGGAGTCGCAAGCGATGAGCCGCGCAGAACCATTTGGTTGACCATGAACTTGCCGTTGTACTCTCCGAGCGCGCCTTCGGCCGCCCGATAGCCCGGATATGGCAGATAAGCGCTGCGCGTCCATTGCCACACAATGCCGAAAGCATCCGCCATCACATTGGCGCGCGCCGCGACCTCCCACTCGGCTTCGCTCGGAAGATGCCTTCCCGCAAAACGCGCAAAGGCATCCGCCTCGTGGTAGCTGATATGGTGAACGGGTGACGCAGGATCAACCGGCTTGAGACCGGCAAGCGTCATCGAATGCCAGGCGCCGTCCTTCTCGCGCCAGTAGTCGGGCGCCTGCCAGCCTTCCGTCTGCACCGTCGCCCAGCCATCGGAGAGCCAGAGCGATGGAGTCTGGTAACCGCCCGCTTCGATGAATTCGATCCACTCGGCGTTCGTGACCAGGTGCCGCGCAATGCGGACGTGCGGGATCAGCTCATCATGGAAAGGCAACTCGTTATCGAAACAAAAGCCATCGCCATCATGGCCGATCGCATGAATTCCCGCGGGCACCTCGACAAACCCGCGCGGGCCTTGCGTCGCGTGCGGCGGCTGCCATTTCGGATCGTAGACGGGGTCAGTCGGATTCTGCACAAAGGCGTGGAGAATATCGGTGATCATCAATTCCTGGTGCTGTTGCTCGTGGTGCAATCCGATCTCGACGATCGTAAACACACGCTCGGCAGCCGCCGCGGACACCTCGGCAATCAGGCGTTCAACCGCCGCATCGACATGCGCGCGGTAGGCGGTGACGTCCTCGCCGTTCGGCCGGGTTATCAATCCGCGCTGCGGTCGCGCATGACGTGGGCCGGCGGCGACATAGTAGGAATTGAAAAGAAAGGGAAACCGTTCGTCGAAAATCCGATAATTCGGATCGTGAGGCACCAGTAGGAATTGTTCGAAAAACCAGGTGACGTGCGCGCGATGCCATTTCGTCGGGCTGGCATCCGGCATCGACTGAACGATCTGGTCTTCGGCCGATAGCTGTGCGGCGCGAGCCTCGGTTTCGGCCCGCACCCGGCGGAACGCTTGCACCCAGGTTTTTCGGAACTCATCCAGGGAACGCTTCGGCTTCTGCGCCGGCTCACCGCGTGTAGCCGGCGACGCTGCTGTCCGCGCCATGGAGGGGTCTCCCTAACTATACAAAGGGCTTCGGCAGTCGATATAGGTACAGATACGATTTACGCATGCGATTGTTCCATCGCATGTTGGTCCGGGCAACCGGGAGGAATTGTGGCCTGACGGGCTTGTGATCGCTCGGAGGTCGAAATTGGTAGCGGGCGACCGCTACAAGCCAATGGGCACACCCGGATTCATAAGGCCTCAGCTTCGCCGTCAGTCATAGGCCCAAAGGTTCAAGCTCCATAGGATTCGACTGAATGACTGAATGGATATCTGCTGTTGGGGAAAACGCGGGCATCGCGCGAAAGTGTCCGCTAGCGACTAAAAACGGACATTCAGCAATCTCGCATTGGACTTGAGGCCAATCGTCTTCGGGTCTTTTCATCAATTTTCTTCGTTCACGCCATTCACATGTTCGGCGCTATTGGGCGCGCCATGCGTGGCCGCTGCAATAATTGGAGGCGTAGCCATGCAGACATGGAAAGTTCTTTTGGCTACAGCGGCGACCATAGCTTTGCTGGGTCTTTCTTCAGCTGCGCAAGCGCAGGGGCCAGTATCGCCGATATCACCCTCGCCCGGCTGGGTTAGGGCGTTGCCTCCTGGCCCGGATACCCGTGTAAAGATCACTGAGGAATACGCAAAGCTCGTTGCTCGCGACGCATACTTTTGGGCGTGGCCGATGGTCAACATCTATAACCGGCGGCAGGCCTACAAAGACGTCAAGGATTTTGTGATGGCTGGCCCGGTTCCCACCGCGCCGCTCAACCGGGTTGCGATGCTGACCGACTACGTCAATCCCGACCAGAGAATTGTGGCCTGCCCAAACCAGGACGTGGTCTATGGCGCGGGATCGATCGCGCTCGACGTTTCGCCCGTCGTGATCCAGGTGCCTGATTTCGGTGATCGCTTCTGGGTCTACCAGGTAGTCGATTTGCGGACCGATGGTGTCGTCCAACTCGGCAAGATGTATGGGACTACGCCCGGCTTTTACCTGTTGGTCGGACCCAACTGGCACGGCGAAGTGCCCAAAGGCATCACCAAGGTGTTCCGCTCTCCGACCAACACCGGCTTTGCCGCACCACGCATCTTCCAGGATGATACGCCGGAGGACAAGAAAGCCATCCAAGGCGTGCTCACGCAGGTCATGATTTACCCGCTGTCTGAATACGACGGCACAGTGAAGAGCCATGACTGGAACAAGATACCCAAGGTCGCCGGCGCAGCGACCGGTCAAGAGGAGACGAGATGGGTCTTCCCGGACAAATTCTTCGATGAGCTTCCAGCCGTGCTCGCCGACGCACCTCCGTTACCGGGCGAAGAGGCACGCTACGCGCAAATACGCGCAGTCCTTGATGCGATGAAATCCAATCCCGCACTCAAGCCTGCAATGATCAAGGCGGCGCAGGAGGTGGAAGATCAGATAGTCACGCCACTGCTTCAATTCCGCAACTACGGCGAACAGCTTCCGACTACTTCACCCGCACTGCAGTGGCCAAATCCAACATCCTCGTCAATTCCCCGAACGAGACGAAATACTACTACCAAGACCTCGATATGGCCGGTGCTCGGCTCAACGGCGCTAACCGCTACACCGTGACTTTCCCAAAGGATCGGACGCCACCGGTCAACGGCTTCTGGTCACTGACGCTCTACAACGAGCATCACTTCTTCGCGAAGAATGACCTCAAACGCTACTCACTTGGCACCAAGAACAGGGATCTGAAATACAACGCAGACGGATCGCTCACCATCTATGTGCAGGCCGATCCGCCAGCCGACGTATTGCGTGCCAACTGGCTACCCGCGCCCAAGGATGCAGATTTCTCGCTGTTCGTTCGAGCCTATTGGCCGAAGGCTGCGGTTCTCGACGGCGTATGGACGCCACCGGGAGTCCAGCGTGCGGAAGGCACTGTTGGCCGCCAGTAAAACTGCGAAATCGTACTGGACTGCCAGGTAACGCCACGAGTGGAGCGCAGGTGAGCACATGGCTAGAAAAACTTTATCGGCGCCCGATTTTCGCGTTCAGAACGATGGCTCATCCTTTCTGCTGCATGCCAATACAAAGCAGCCAGAAACTGGGTCGAGGAACACATCCCCAGAGACGCCATGACGTGGCATGGCGACATTGTCGTCGCGCCGGGCTATATCTCCGACATTGTGAAGGGTGCTGTTGACGACGGTCTAATGGTACAACTGCAATGAATGCCCCCAGTCGCCTCAATGAAAATAGCGCCGCCGACGTGACCCCTGCTGCCCGGGCTGCCTGAACACGGCAGGGTCTATGCAGGGAATACAAACTTTGGGCGACGCGGCAGGCGACCTTTCCGCTACCCAGTTTGCGGCGCCGCAGTTATCGCATCCGCATACTAGTGAAGGCTCTTTCGGCGTCGGCACGTCCTCAACGCGATCGCAAATGAGGCACATTTGACCGTCGGTGTCATTATGC
>Ga0075423_10000585_pt1 | contig 29772 bp, 20 predicted proteins | sample SoiMethybrSBSTD2_FD_80114 | JGI IMG/M metagenome (GOLD analysis project Ga0075423, IMG submission 80114) | Bulk soil microbial communities from a Populus tree surrounding site in Tennessee, USA - Soil MetaG P. TD hybrid SBSTD2 | ecosystem: Environmental > Terrestrial > Soil > Tree plantation...
CCATCAATGGCCTCCGAATACTATAGGAATCAGGAGTCGGGAATCAGGAATCAGCAGGATGCAGCACGCAGCCCGATTCCTCACTGATTCCTGATTCCTGATTCCTGACTCCTGATTCCTTCGCGATCGTCCGGCCTCTACGACGCCGGCACGATCGCGAGTGCCGCCTGGCCGCACTCGTTGGCAACCGTCAGATACCTGCGCACGACGTCGTTGCCGACAACGTACGGATTCTTCTCGCCTGGCTTGCGGGTCGCGGCCGCGGGCAGCTTGGTCTTGCTGCCGTCGTACTGCGTGTGATTCGAGAGAATCACGTCGGCCTTGGCGTTGGTCACGATGTCGCGAAAGCGCGCGGCCGATGCGGTGTAGGCGGCAAGACGAGGCCGGTTGGCCCCGAAGTTGAACATCGTCCCGCCCCATTCCGCGGCGAGATGCGTCTCCTTCCCGTCGCGCAGCGGAATCAGCGTGGAGATCGTGCCGTCGGTGTGCCCGGGCGTCAGATAGAGCGTCAGCGTCGTGTCACCGAGCGTGAGCTTCATGCCGTCGGTGGCGACCATGTCGCGCTTCGGCTTCCAGGACGGGTTCTGCTGATCGAGCAGGTCGTAGTCGGCTGCCGACATGATCAACTTGGCGCCGTACTTCTCCTGCAGATGCTTCGCGCCGCCGGCGTGATCGAGATGCCCGTGGCTGACGATCACGTACTTGATGTCTGCGGGATTGAGTCCAAGCTTCTTCAACCCACCGTCGACTTCGTCTTCGATCGAGTAGTCGTAAATCGCGTCGACGAGGATGATGCCCTGCGACGTCGTGACCGCCCACGCCGAGAACTCGGTCATGCCGACGTAGTACAGGTTGTCGAAGACCTTCACCGGCTCGGCGTGCCACGACTCGCGTGCCGGTGGAGGCGGTGGCCCGCCGCCTTGACGCCCGCCGCCGCGCCCGGCTCCCCCGCCTCTCGGTGCGGGGGGCTTCGCGAGCGCGATCGCACCGTCGCACAACGGGGTGAACAGGCCTATGTGATCGGATCCGGCCGCGGCTTTCGCCGCGTCGATGTGTTTCTGTGCCTCGGGCGGAATGGCCTGCGCCACGAGAGACGCGCCGCCGAGGAGCGCACAAGACGCAAGGATGCCCGCACCGAGCCACTTCGTCATCTCTATCGACCCCCTGGCCGACCTCCTTGGCCGACCTCCTGGCCTGAGCTACTTCCGTTTGGGTTTGTACACGTGAGTGCTCTGTCCGAAGAACACTTCGGCGGCTTCCATCACCGACTCCGACAGCGTCGGATGCGGGTGGATCACGAGCTTCATGTCCTCCGCGGTCGCGCCCATCTCGATCGCAAGTGCGCCTTCGGCGATGAGCTCGCCCGCGCCAGATCCGGCAATGCCAACGCCCAGCACACGTCCTGTGGACTTCTCGAGCACCAGCTTCGTGAGGCCTTCGGGCCGATCGACCGTGATCGCGCGGCTCAACGCACCCCACGGGAACTTCGCCACCTCAATCTCGATCTGCTCGGCCTGCGCCTGCGCTTCGGTGAGGCCGCACCACGCGATCTCGGGGTCGGTGAAGACCACGGCGGGAATCGCCTGCGGCTCGAACACCGCCTTGTGTCCGGCAATCGCTTCGACCGCGACTCGCGCTTCATGCGATGCCTTGTGCGCGAGCATCGGCTCGCCGGCCACGTCGCCGATCGCGAAGATGCTCGGCTCGGCCGTGCGGCGCTGACCATCGACTTCGACGAAGCCTTTCGGATCGATCTTCACGCGCGTGGTCTCGAGTCCCGGGATCTTCGAGTTGGGTCGTCGTCCAACAGCGACGAGAACGCGATCGAACACCTGTTCCTTCTCTGGAACATCGCCTTCGAAAGTCACACGGATGCCCTTGGCTTCCTCGGCCACCTTCACGACCTTCGTGTTCAGCATGATCGAGGCGAACAGCTTCTTCAGCCGCTTCTCGAGCACCGCGACGAGATCGCGATCGGCGCCTGGCAGGAGACCCGGCGTCATCTCGACCACCGCCACCTTGCTGCCCAGCGTGGCGTACACCGTGCCGAGCTCGAGACCGATGTAGCCGCCGCCGATCACCAACAGCGAGCCCGGCACATCGGGCAGCTCGAGGCCCGAGGTCGAATCCATCATGCGCGGGCTGTCGAGCGAGAGCGACGGGATCTTCGTCGGATGCGAGCCGGTGGCGAGAATCAGATTCTCGAACTGGAGGTCGACGGTGCCACCGGGACCAGCGACGGTCATCGACTTCGGTCCGGTCAGCGTGCCGCGGCCTTGAACGAAGCGCACCTTGCGCATGCGGCCGACGCTGCCGACACCAGCCGTGAGTTTGTCGACGACACCCTGCTTGTAGGCGCGCAGCTTGTCGATGTCGACTTTCGGCTCGCTGAACGTCACGCCCCAATTGCCGGCGTGCTTCGCTTCATCGATCACCTTTGCCACGTGCAGCAGCGCTTTCGAGGGAATGCAGCCGCGATACAAGCACACGCCGCCGGGGTTCTTCTCCTCGTCCACGAGCGCGACCTGCATGCCCAAGTCGGCGGCATAGAACGCCGCCGCGTACCCGCCCGGGCCTGCACCGAGAACGACAACTTGTACGGAATCTGCCATCAGCCGATTAGAGAAAGGAGGAAGGGTTGCTCGATCGCTTCGACGACCCAGCGCAGAAAGCGCATCGCATCGGCGCCATCGATCACACGATGATCGTAGGACAACGACAAGGGCAGCATCTCACGAGGCACGAACGATCCGTCCTGCCACACCGGCTCGGTCGTCCCGCGTGACACGCCAAGGATCGCGACCTCGGGCCAGTTGACGATCGGCGTGAAATACGTGCCGCCGATACCACCGAGGTTCGAGATGCTGATGCTGCCGCCGCTCATTTCGTCGGGCGTCAGCTTGCGTTCCCGCGCCCGCTCGGCGAGCTGCTTCACCTCGATGGCGATCTGATTGATGTTCTTTTGATCCGCGTTGCGAATCACCGGCACCAGTAGTCCGCGATCGGTGTCGGCGGCGACGCCGATGTTCACGTACTTCTTGTAGACGATTTCGCCGCGGTCCATATCGATCGACGCGTTGAACTGCGGGAACTTCGTCACCGCCGTAGCCAGGATCTTCACGAGCATCGCGGTGATCGTCAGCTGTCCGCCTGCTTTCGCCACCCGTTCCTTATGACGCTGCCGCAACTCCTCGAGTGCCGTGACGTCGGCCTTGTCGCACTGCGTGACATGCGGGATCGTCGTCCAGGCGTAGCTCAGATGCTCGGCCGTGGCGCGGCGGATGTTGGTCCACGGCTGACGCTCGACAGCGCCCCACTTCTGGAAATCGGGAAGCTGACGACCCGGACGCGCGAGCACGGCGCCACCGCTCGCGCCGGCGGCCCCCACGCTACTCAGAATTCGGCGAGCGTGCTCCTTGACGTCTTCCTGCGAGATGCGTCCGCCTGGACCGGTCCCCTCGACAGCGTTGATATCGACGCCGATCTCGCGGGCAAGGCGTCGCACGGCGGGCGATGCCGGCGCGGCGCGTCCGTCCGTCCTCGCCGGCGCTGCCGGCGTCGCGGCGGGCGGCGCTTCGGTCGAGCGCATCGGCATCGACACGACTTTCGTTTGCGTGGGTGCGGTCTGCGCGGCTTGAGTCGGCGCCGCAGACGTGGGTTCTGCCGGCTTTTGTTCCGCGGCTTTCGGTTCCGTCGGTTTCTGTTCTGGTGCCTTCGCTTGCTCCGGTGCGGCAGCGGCCTGCGGCGCAGCGGCACCGCCACCGTTCGAGTCGACGGTCAGGATGACCGCGCCGACCTTGACCTTGTCGCCACGCTTGACGCGGATTTCCTTGACGACGCCCGCGACCGACGACGGCACTTCGATCGTCGCCTTATCGGTTTCGAGCTCGAGGACCGGCTGCTCCTGTTTGATGGTGTCCCCGACGTTGACGAGCACTTTGGTGACGTCGCCGGTCGCGACGTTCTCGCCCAGTTCGGGAACTTTGAATTCGGTCACTGACGTCCTTTGGGCCGGCAAAGCCGGCCCCCACGTTACGAAATCGCGGGGTTCGGTTTTTCCGGGTTGATCCCCAGCTGGGCGATCGCCTTCTGCGGAACCGACGCATCGATGGCGCCGGCCTTCGCCAGATCGACCAGGGTGGCGTGCGCGATGTGCTTCGCATCCACCTCGAAGAAGTCGCGCAACGAGGTGCGCCCTTCGCTGCGGCCGAACCCGTCGGTGCCGAGCGACGTGAGACGACGCGGCAGCCAGCGATCGATGCCATCGGGCAGGACCTTGACGTAGTCGGACGCGGCCACGAACACACCCTCGGCCTTCCCGAGGCATTGCGTCACGTACGGCACGCGCGGCTTCTCGCCTGGATGCAGGCGATTCCAGCGCTCCACCGCATGTCCTTCGCGATAGAGCTCCTGGTAGCTCGTCACGCTCCACACATCCGCAGCAACGTCGAACTGCTCCTCGAGGATCTGCTGCGCCTTGACGACTTCGTTGAGAATCGCGCCGCTGCCAAGCAATTGCGCTTTCGCTTTCGCGTTCTTCCCGGACGCGCGCAGGCGATACATGCCGCGCAGGATGCCTTCGCGAGTGCCCTCGAGCATCGTCGGCATCTCATACTGCTCGTTCATCACGGTGATGTAGTAGAAGATGCTCTCGCCGTCCACATACATGCGGCGGATGCCGTCTTCGACGATCACCGCGATCTCGTACGCGTACGCCGGGTCGTACGAAATCAGGTTCGGCACGGCGAGCGAGAGCAGATGACTGTGGCCATCCTGATGCTGCAGTCCTTCTCCGGCGAGTGTCGTCCGGCCGGCGGTGCCGCCGAGCAGGAAGCCGCGCGTGCGCGTGTCGGCAGCGGCCCACACCAGATCGCCGACGCGCTGCATACCGAACATCGAGTAGTAGATGAAGAACGGAATCGTGTTGATGCCGTGCGTCGCATACGCGCTGCCGGCAGCGATGAACGACGAGATCGATCCCGCCTCCGTAATCCCTTCCTCGAGAATCTGTCCCTCGGTCGCTTCCTTGTAGTAGAGCAGCGTGTCCATGTCGACCGGCTCGTAGAGCTGTCCGACATGCGAGTAGATGCCTACTTGGCGGAAGAGCGCCTCCATGCCGAAGGTCCGCGCCTCGTCCGGGACGATCGGTACGACGAGCTCGCCAATCTCCTTGTCGCGAAGCAGCTTTGCCAGCATTCGCACGAAGGCCATCGTCGTCGACGCCTTGCGTCCTTCGCTGCCTTTGTGGAATTCGGAGAAGAGCTCCGGGAGCGTATCGGTCTTGAGCGGTTCGACTTGGACTTTTCGAGAGGGAACGAAACCACCGAGCTGCTTGCGTCGCTCGAGCATGTAGGTCACTTCAGGGCTGTTGTCGGATGGCCGGTAGAACGGCGCCTTGGCCACCTCTTCGTCACCAATCGGAATGCCGAAGCGGGTTCGGAAGGCTCTGAGCTCGTCTTCGTTCAGCTTCTTCTGCTGATGGGTGATGTTCTTGCCCTCGCCCGCTTCACCGATACCATAGCCCTTGATCGTGCGAGCCAGAATCACGGTCGGTTGACCCGTGTGCTCCACCGCCGATTTGTAAGCCGAGTAGACCTTGATCGGATCGTGTCCGCCGAGGGTGAGTTTCTTCAGCTGCTCATCGGAGAGATGCGACACCATCTCGAGCAGCCGCGGATCGGCGCCCCAGAAGTGCTTGCGCACGTACTCGCCCGATTCGACGGCGTACTTCTGGTATTCGCCGTCGACGACCTCGCCCATGCGTTTGACGAGCACGCCTTCGCGATCTTTTTCGAGCAGCGCATCCCATTCGGTGCCCCATAGCACCTTGATCACATTCCAGCCGGCACCACGGAAGATCGCCTCGAGCTCCTGCACAATCTGGCCGTTGCCGCGCACCGGACCGTCGAGCCGCTGCAGGTTGCAGTTAACCACGAAGACCAGGTTGTCCAGCTTTTCGCGCGATGCCAGCGTGATCGCACCGAGCGACTCGGGCTCGTCGGTCTCTCCGTCGCCGAGGAACGCCCACACCTTCGAATTCGATCGTTTCTTCAAGCCGCGATCTTCGAGGTAGCGCATGAAGCGCGCCTGATAGATCGACTTGATCGGACCGAGGCCCATCGACACCGTCGGGAATTCCCAGAAGTCGGGCATCAGCCACGGATGCGGATACGACGAGAGTCCGCCGCCCGGCTTCAGCTCGCGGCGGAAGTTCTCGAGCCGTTCCGCCGGCAGACGACCTTCGAGGAACGCACGCGCATAGATGCCGGGCGCGGCGTGACCCTGGAAGTAGATGATGTCGCCATCGTGGTTATCGCCCTTGCCCTTGAAGAAGTGGTTGAACCCGACTTCATAGAGTGTGGCGGCCGAGGCATACGTGGAGATGTGTCCGCCGATTCCATCCTCGAGCTTGTTGGCTTTGACGACCATCGCCAGCGCGTTCCAGCGGACGAGGCTCTTGATGCGGCGTTCGATCTCGCGGCTGCCCGGGAACGGCGGCTGATCGACCGCGGGGATGGTGTTGATGTAGGGAGTGTTCGCGGTGAAGGGCTGGGTCACGCCCTTGCGACGGGCGTAATCACTGCGCTCGTGGAGCAGCCGTCCGACTCGCGCCGGTCCGCCCGACTGCAGCACGTAGTCGAGCGACTCGAGCCACTCGCGCGTCTCGAGCGCTTCGATCTCTGCGGCATCTTTAGGTGCGGTATTGCGCATGAATCCTCATGGTCCTCCCGACAGCGTTGCGCCGCGGGGCCCCGTGGCAAGCAGGGGCATTGACACGGCCGACTGCGCACGTGTCAACTCCCTATTCTAATCTCCGAGATGCTTCCCTTGAAACCCGTATCGGTCGGCCTGTACCCGCAGAGCATGGCGACAGCAATCAACGCGCGTCTAGCTGATGTTCATCATGCAATCGTGTCATGCGAGCGCTGTCCGCGACTGCGCGAGTACTGCCGTGCGATCGCGATCGAGAAGCGTCGCGCGTACCGTGACGACACCTATTGGGGCCGGCCTGTGCCGGGATTCGGCGATCCCAACGCGCGACTGTTGATCCTCGGGTTGGCGCCCGCGGCACACGGTGCCAACCGAACCGGCCGTGTGTTCACAGGCGACGGCGTTGGAGGGTCCGGCGATTTCTTGATGCGAGCGTTACATCGCAACGGATTCGCCAACATCACAACATCTCAGCGCATCGACGACGGGCTGACGCTCACGGATGCGTACATCGCGGCGGCTGTGCGCTGCGCGCCGCCGCAGAACAAACCCAATCCCGACGAGATCACGCGCTGCCTCGATCATCTCGATGCTGAAGTTGCGCAGCTTGCGCACGTGCGCGTCGTCGTCGCGCTTGGAAAGATCGGATTCGATGCGTGGCTCCAGCTACTGCGACGACGCGGCGTCGCGTTGTCGCCGCGACCGCAATTCGGGCACGCCGTCGTGTGTCGGATGAAGGATGAAGGACAAGAGCTGCCGATCGTGATCGGCTGCTATCACCCGAGTCGGCAGAACACCAACACGGGCAAGTTGACGCCCGCCATGATGGCGGGCGTCTTCAAGAAAGCCAAACGATTGATCGCGGACTAGATGCCCTTGATCTTGAACCCCGACTGCGCGTCGCCTTCGCGATACAGGCCGTGGCACTGCTTGCAGTTCGCGGTCGCATTGCCCGCCGCCATCTGCGCTGCCATGGCATCGCCCTTCGCCGCCGCGGCTGCTGCGTCCGCGAAGCCCATGCGCGCTGCCGCCGCCAACTTCACGGCATCGTCCTTCTTCTGAGCGGCCCAGAACTTCTCGACGTCAGCAAAGATCGACGCGAGCTCCTTGGCGGGAGCAACAGCGTCGGCTGCTGCGCCGCTCTTGAGCGCCTTCTGTAACATGCCGTTTGCCGCGGCAACGGCTTTCATCTTCGCCGGGTAATCAGCCGCTGTCAGCCCCTGAGCGTGCACAATGCCCAAGTAGCCTGCGCCAACCAGCAGCCCCAGCACCAGAACTCCACAGAGTCTTCGCATGCTCAATCCCTCCCTCAAACGGTTCACCGCCGCGGCCGCCTGCCTGACGGTCGTGCCAAGCCGATGCGGGGGCGCGGGCGGGATTATAACTTCAGGAATCAGGATTCAGGAATCAGGAATCAGGTCGGAATCAGGGCCGGCCCCGCGCCAGGCCCTGACCAGCTTCAGATCGTTCCAGCTTTCAGACGATATTGTTGGTTTTCGTCCTGCTCGCGGTACTGCTTGTGGCACGCCGCGCATGTGGCGCCCACCTGTTTGAACGCGGCCAGGGCCGCTTGCTGATCGGGCATCGGCGCCGAGACGGCCTCTTCGACGGCCGCCACTTTGGCGATCGAGTCTTTCAGCATCTTCACCGCGTCGTCCTTCTTGTGGGCGACCCAGAACGGCTCCGTATCGCTCAACGCCTGCTTGACGATTGTGATCTGCGCCTTCGCATCCGACCATGCCATCGACTGGATCGCCTTGGCGGCCGCGGTCTGGGCGGGCGCGATCTTCTTCATGGTCTTGTCGAGGTCTTCTGGAGTGGCAACTTTCTGAGCGACGAGAACGGTGCCCGTCAGGGCAAGCATCAAGGCCGTGGTACAGGTAAAAAGACGACGCATGTATCGGACCCCTCCTCGGGCCAATGCCCGTACGAACGATCCCATGCTGGCATGGGTCCGGACAGTGGTTCAAGCCGGGGCGCTCAAGACCGGGCGAGCGGAGGCATCGACACGAACCGATCGCGCACCTGCACGGCGAGATCGGGCCGATTGCTGATCAACGCGTCGGCGCCCCATTCGAGCAACCGGCGCATGTCTCCTTCGTCGTCGATCGTCCACACCTGCACTTCGGCTCCTGCGCGATGCGCGTGCCGGATGAAGCGAGGCGAGACGACGCGAAGAGAGCCCGCCCATTCGGGGACCTGATAGGCACCGAATGCCGGACGTCGGACCGGCCATCCGACCCACGATCGATACAAAGCGAGACGCACTTCGGGGAGCGATCCGCTGCTCGCCATCTCGGGTAGCGTGTGACGCGCGGCACGGATCGCGCGCGGGCCAAAGCCGGCGGCGCACACCCAATCGGACGCGCCGGTGCGACGGACCACCTCCGCAAGCGCGCGTCCCATCTCGCCGGAATCGACCTTCATCTCGACGATCGTCGGCACGTCTTTGTAGCGGTGAAGCACGTCGGCGAGGGTCGGGATACCGATGTTGCGCCCGCGGAACGGATGATCGCCACGGCGATCGGTGAAGTGATAGCCGGCATCGACGCGCGCGAGCTCGGACGCCGTGCGCGCGTCGACACGGCCAGACGAGTCGGTGGTCCGGTCGAGGGTTTCGTCATGACAGACGACGACCACACCGTCGGCGGAGAGTTGAACATCGAGCTCCAGACCCTCCGCCCCCGTCGCCAGACCGACATCGAAGGCCGCGATGGTGTTCTCGGGACCGAGGGCCGCTCCCCCGCGATGCGCGAACACGCGCGGACGGCCCTGACCAAAGAAAGGCACAATGCTGAGTATTGTGCCTTGAGCATTGGGCAGTGAGCCTTGATAGGATCAGGTCATGTCCAGAAGTTCGTCGATCTCCTCCCTAGGTGCGTTGCGTCAAGCGGTCGAGCGCGGCGAGGTGGCTCGCCGCCCGGTGCAGGAGGAGGTTCGAGACAACCTGATTCGCAAGCTGCGCGCTGGCGGCCCGCTCTTCCCTGGCATCATCGGCTACGACGACAGCGTCATCCCGCAGCTCGTCAACGCGCTGCTCTCACAGCACAACTTCATCCTGCTCGGTCTTCGCGGCCAAGCCAAGACGCGGCTGCTTCGCGCGCTCGTCACCCTGCTCGACGATGAGATCCCGGTGATACCCGCCTGCGAGATCAACGACGATCCGCTGGCGCCGATCTGTGCGGCGTGCCGCACCCAAGTCGCCCTCGAGGGTGATGCGACGCCGATCACGTGGCTACCTCGCGATCTCCGTTACGTCGAGAAGCTGGCGACGCCCGATGTGACGATCGCCGACATGGTCGGCGACATCGATCCGATCAAGGCTGCGCGATCGGGGCTGCAGCTCTCCAACGAGCTGACGATGCACTACGGCCTGTTGCCGCGCGCCAATCGCGGCATCTTCGCGATCAACGAGCTGCCCGATCTGGCCGGCAAGATCCAGGTGGGTTTGTTCAACATCCTGCAGGAAGGCGACGTGCAGATTAAGGGCTACCCCGTTCGCCTGCCGCTGGATGTCCTGATGGCGTTCACGGCGAACCCCGAGGATTACACCGCTCGCGGCAAGATCATCACGCCGCTCAAGGATCGCATCGGCTCGGAGATCCGGACGCACTATCCATCCGGGCGCGCCGATGCCATGGCGATCACGTCTCAGGAGGCGTGGGTGTCGCGGAACAGCTCGGCACCGCGCGCCGACGTACCGCAGTTCGTGGCCGAAGTGGTCGAAGAGGTGGCGTTCCAGGCGCGCCAGGACCGGCGCGTCGACAAACGATCGGGCGTCAGTCAGCGGCTGCCGATCTCGGCGATGGAGAACGTGGTCTCGAATGCCGAGCGTCGCGCCATTGCTTCGCACGAGGAGGTGGCGGTCGCACGCGTGACCGACGTCTACGCCGCGCTGCCCTCGGTGACGGGCAAGTTCGAGATGGAGTACGAAGGCGAGCTCAAAGGGGCCGAGGTCGTGGCGCGCGATCTGATCCGCGGGGCGGTGGCCAGCGTCGCTGAAGGGTACCTGTCGCATCTGGAAACGCGATCGGTCGTCGAGTGGTTCGATCTCGGCGGCAGCTTGCAGCTCAGCGACGCGATGAGCGCCGAGGACCTGATTGCACAGGCGCGGCAAGTGCAGGGGCTCGTGGAGCTGGCTCACGCCGCGGGCATTCCACGCAATGCGTCGGCGCCGATGCTGGCGTCGGGGATCGACTTCATGCTCGAGGGGTTGTACGCGACGCGGAAGATCAGCCGCAGCGAAGAACGCGGCTATCACGGCGCCGAGCCGGCCGTGCGCAAGCCAACGCGCGAGATAAATCTGGAGGACGAACCGCGAGTGCCGTCGGGAGGAAGTCGAAAGAAGTACTACAACTAATCGAGAACTCCGCCCTGTTGAACCCGCGGAGTCCTCGATTAGTTGTACAGCGTCTTCTCGGCGCGCTTCGCGTGCCGGGCGGCCGCTCGCGCGGCCGCGGAATCGGTATCAGTGCCCGTGAGGGACGATGAAGTTTAGGTATACGAAATACACCGGCGACTTGCTCGACGAGATCGATCTCGAGGATCTCGTGTCGAAGCTGTCCGATCTGCTGCTCTCCAGCGGTTTCAACAACCCCTGGGGCGCGCCGATGGACGACGACAGCGATCGCACGATGCAGGCGCTGCACGACGCGATTCTCGAAGCGCTGTTCAGCGGCGGTGTGCTGTCAGAAGACGCGATCCAGCGGCTGCTCGGCGAACCCGCCGATGGCGACCAGGAACAGGCGCGTCAGCAGCTCGAGGATCTGGTCCAGCAGATCATCGAGCGCATGATGGAACAGGGGTTCGTGACCGGGGCACCCGATCTCGAACGGGAGCGCGAGCATCGTCGCGGCAGCGGCGGCGGCCATGGCGAGGACGCCGGGCCGGTGAAGTTCGAAGTCACTGACAAGGCGCTCGACTTCCTCGGCTATCGCGCGCTCCGCGATCTCCTCGGATCGATCGGTCGCAGCGACGCCGGCCGTCATGAAACGAGGCACTTCAGCACCGGAGTCGAAACCGCCGCGGCGCCGAAGCCGTACGAGTTCGGCGACACCCTCAACATCGATCCGAGCAGCACGATCCTCAACGCAGTACAGCGAATCGGCAGCCGCGAGGCGGCGGCGGGATCGCACGGCGGCGCATTCCCGGCGATCGACGTCGACTATCCCGATTTGATGGTGGCGCAGAGCGAGTATCAGAGCTCGTGCGCCACGGTGCTCATGCTGGACTGCAGTCACAGCATGATCCTCTACGGCGAAGATCGATTCACGCCGGCGAAGCGCGTCGCCTTGGCGCTCGCGCATCTGATTCGCACGCAATACCCGGGCGACTCGCTGCGCGCGGTGCTCTTCCACGACTCCGCGGAGGAGATCCCGCTGAAGCAGTTGGGCCGCGTGCGCGTGGGGCCGTACTACACGAATACCCGCGAGGGGCTTCGCCTGGCGCGCCGCATCCTCGAGCGTCAGAAGAAGGACATGCGCCAGATCGTGATGATCACCGACGGCAAGCCGTCAGCGCTGACTCGTCCCGACGGCCAGATTTACAAGAACGCCTTCGGTCTCGATCCGTTCATCGTCTCCGAGACGTTCGCGGAAGTGAGCGCGTGCCAGAAGGCAGGCATCATGATCAACACGTTCATGCTCGCGCGCGATCACGACCTGGTCGCGTTCGTGCGACGTGTCGCCGCGATCTGCCGCGGCAAGGCGTATTTCACCACGCCGTACACGCTCGGGCAGTACGTGCTGATGGATTACATGGACCGGAAAACGCGAACCATTCACTGAGAGCGGACGAAGCTGCATGTCCTGGATGCTGCCACCGACGATTCCGATCTTTCCGCTGCCGAATGTCGTCCTGTTTCCGAACGTCTTTCTGCCGCTGCACATCTTCGAGTCGCGCTACCGCGCGATGGTGCGTGACGCGCTGGCGAGCGATCTGATCATCGGCATGACGCTGCTGCGGCCCGGATATGAACGCGACTACGAGGGACGGCCGCCGGTCTACCCGATTGGATGCGCGGGCGTGATTACGCACTCTGAAGCGCTGCCCGACGGTCGCTTCAACATCATTCTCAAAGGCATCGAGAAATTCAGGATGACGGGGGAGGACACGAGCCGGCCATACCGGCTCGCGCACGTCGAAGCCATTCCTGACGGCCCCCGCCAGGACGAGCGCGAAGCGATCGCCTCGCATCGGCATCGGCTCGAAGTGCTGGTCGCGTCAGCCACTGAACACGGTCGTCAGGAGCCGAAGCTTCCGGAAAGCGTCCCCGATCAGGATCTCGTCAACGCCCTCGCTCAGTACTTCTCGTTCGAGCCGCTGGAGCGTCAAGCGCTCCTCGAATGCAACGGCGTGCTGTCGCGGTGCCTCGCCCTCATCGACTTGCTCGAGATGAGAACGATGACGCTACGCGGCACGAAGTGGATAGGCGGCGGCGTCCACTGACGCGGGCGCCGACAGGGCGCCCACGTTCATCGCGCTTACGGCGTCGTCAACGCCGACTGCGGAATCACTTGCATGCCTTGGCCAGGGTACGTCCACATCAGTTGGATGACCGCACCGTCAGAACGGTCGTAGTATTCGAGCTTCACCGGATATAGCTGTCCACCTTATAGCCAGACGCCGACGCTCGTGTTCGTCGTCGGCGGATGATCCGTCCAGTTGCTAATCAGCAAGTTGTTTCCAACCCACAGCCACACGCCGTCGTCCGACACCGTCGAGAACGTATACATGCCCGTCACCGGCGCCACGATCTGACCGGTCCATCGCACCGAGAAGTTGTCCGCCGGCACGTTGGCGGCGGGAGACCCACTCCACGAGAAATCTACCGACGAATCGGTGCGTGTGGTGACAAACGTTCCGAAGCCCACGCCGCTGTAGTAGTCGCCACGGAGCCCGGTCCCGGTTCCAGGCGGCGTCGGCGGCGGCGTCGTCGACGACGACGTCGAGGTGTAGCATTGTTTCGAGTAACCCGGCGCAGGATCGCCAAATACGGCGTTTGTACACGCCGTGCCGCCGGTCAACGTCCTGTAGGCATACGAGCCGTTGCCGCCGTATCGCACGTCGAGCGTGCCGGTGAACGCGCACGTTCCACCTTCGTTCGCACAGAGGCTCCAACTGCTGGTCGTTGTCGACGTCGAGGTGTCGCATTGTTTCGCGACACCGGGCGCAGGATCGCCGAATACGGCGTTGGTACACGCCGTGCCGCCGGTCACCGTCCTGTAGGCATATAAGCCGTTGCCGCCGTATCGCACCTGTTGCGTGCCGCTAAAGTCGCACGTTCCACCTTCGTTCGCGCAGAAGCTCCAACTGCTGGTCGACGTCGATGTCGTGGTCTGGCATTGCTTCGCGTAACCCGGCGCAGGGTCACCGAACACGGCGTTCGTACACGCCGTGCCGCCGGTCACGGTCCTGTACGCATACAAGCCGTTGGCGCCGTATCGCACCTGTTGGGTGCCAGTGAACGCGCACGTGCCACCTTCGTTGGCGCAGAAGCTCCAGCTACCCGGCGATGTCGACGTCGAGGTCGCATCGGTGTCGCACTGTTTTGCCATCCCCGGCGCAGGATCGCCGAATACGGCGTTCGAACACGCCGTGCCGCCGCTCAACGTTCTGTAGGCATACAAGCCATTGGCGCCATATCGCACCTGCTGCGTGCCAGAAAATGAGCATGTATCACCTTCGCGCGCACAGTACGTCCAGCTACCGGTCGGCGGTGGCGACGTGCCGCCTGCGGTGACGCTCCACGCGAAGGTTTGCGACGAGTTCAACACGCCGTCAAACACCGTCGCCGTCACCGTGTAACTGCCCGCTGTCGTCGGTGTCCCCGCGATGTATCCGGTTCCCACCCCTAGGCTCATGCCCGGGGGAAGGCCCATGGCGCCATAGCTGACTGCCAGGCCGTCCGGATCGGAACCTTGCAGTTGAAGACTCGTCGCCTGCCCGACGGCCGAAGAGCGGCTCCCGGGATTGACAAGTGTGGGGGGCGCATTGCTGTATCCGCAGACTTCAGCGGATGTGGGCCCCTCGAGATGACTGGCGTTATATGCCGATACCGCAAAACAGTAGCGTTGTCCCGCCACTGCGGCAGACCATCCATACGTCGTCGACAAGCCGACGTCGAAGTGCTGCCCATACGCCCCCGATTGCGTGCCCACGTGCACCATATAGCCAACAACCGTCAGCTCGGGGTTCGGATCCCAGGCGAGCGAGATGGTGTCGGCAGCGGCGGTTCCGGCAACGGCGGTGACGATGAGAGTCGATGCAAGAGCGGTGGTCACGCGTACGCGAAGAGATCGGTTTTTCATGTTCTGGGATCGGCATGCGTTCGAACCTCCCAGAACTTCGTGCACCAAGAGGACTCGTGATCGCTCCGTTCACCGCGATTGCGTTCGTTCGGTGAGCGACATACCGTGAGGCGACCGATCACAGAATGAGCAAGTATGTGGCCGAGATCGTTACGGCTGAGATGTGAGGCGGAGTCGTCGCGCGTTCTTAGGCTTTTCGCGTGTTGTCAATCAGGCGAAAACCCTAACAACTGGGCGGGAGTGTCTCGAATCTGTTACTGAATTACATTCGACGTCGTTAGACCGACGGAGGTTAAGAGACACTCGCCAACACCTACGTCTTCAGTAAGGACGCGCCCGGTGAACTAGACTCGCGGCGTAGGTGAAGCCTGAGCTCTACTCGTCGGAGAGCGCCAGGTACAAGGCAACCGGCGCGAAGAGGAGGCACACCGCGGCGACGACCATCAGCGCAATGCCCCCCCGGGCCGAGGTCGTCACCAGCGTCGCTGCTACCCCAACCGGCACGACCTCGAGCGCACGCTCGACAGTCCACGAGGCGGTTTCACGAACCACCGGCCACGCGAACCCGAGCAGCGTCATCACCAGACCGATCGCACACGCCCCAGCAATGCCATGCGACCACGTCAGCGGCCGTGCCGCTGCCTGCACGGCTTCGAGGCGTGCCCGCACGGCCGCGCGCCACCACACCTGACCGGCGGCCGGCACACGGATGTCGCGTCGAGCACGCTCTTGATCGGTGGACATCAACCGCGTTAGTTCCGCTGCCTCGCGGCAGTGTTCACACGTCTCGAGGTGCGTGCCCAGCGCGTCGTCATCGGTGCGGAGGCTGCGGCGATCGAGGATCGAGGCCACGACTTCGACTTCGCGCGGACAACCAGCTGCCTGTCCCGCCATACCTTCGCGAAGGCGGACCTGTCCCGCCGAAGCTGTGCGAAGGCGGATCATGATCGGTCTCCCGGCACGCGAAGCAGCGCCATGAGTCGCTGTCGTGCGCGATGCAGTAGTGCCTTCAGACTCGACGTCCGCAGCCCGAGCATTCTGGCGATCTCTTCGTGCGAGAACCCTTGCGCGTACGCGAGCCACAACATCGATCGATCTCGCGGCTTCAACTTGCCCATTGCCTTGGCGAGATCGAGACGCTGCACCGCGCGCTCGCCCATATCGAGCCGCTCGGAGATGACATCACGCGTGCCCGACTGATCGAGCGACGTACGCTCGCGGTGGGGGCGGCGGCGATGATCGTGAACGAGATTGGTCGCGATGCGGAACAGGTAATGGCGCCGGTGGTCGTCGCTTTCGAAGGCGGTCCGCGTGCGAAGGAATCGGTAGTACGTTTCCTGCAGCAGATCGTCCGCGAGCCGATCGTCGCTGGTCATGCGCGCCAGGTAGATCCACACCGGCCGCGCCGTCTGCTCGTAGAACAGACGAAACTCGTCCTCCGTCATCTGGAACGTTCGCTCGGCATCGTCGAATGCCCCAGCACGTTCGAGATCGGTGAGCACGATGTCGCGCAGTCCGCTCATGCTTCCTGCTCCGTCTTGCGTGCGCTGACCAGACCCAGTCGCGAGGAGATCACATAGGCAACGGCGGCCGACACCAGAAAGCCCAGCCCGAGCGCGGCGATCAGCACGCCAATGATCCAGAAGCCTTCGGAAACCTCCAGGTTGGTGCGAGTCTGCACCAGCCAGAAGCCCAGGCCAAGCGCAGCCAGCACGACGCCGGCCTGCATCGACCACAGAATCCGAGAGATGGGTGCGCTCGTCGTACGCGGCTCCGGTTCGAGGGTGATTGGGGTCGACTCGAGGAAGCGCCTCCCCGCTGGAGACTGAATATAGGCCATCAGCTCTTCGTTGGTGCCGAGGCGATCGAGCAGCTTGGTGTGCACTTCGGTCTGCGTCCTCGTGAGGCGAAGCCATCGGCGGTGATCGATGGCGGTCTTCACGAGCCAGACGAAGACGCCAATGATGGACGACCCCAGCAGGGTGAACCCCATTCCCGCCAAGACCATCTGCGCCAATTCGTACGATCGATCGCCAGCGCGTGGCGTGCTGTAACTGAACTCACCGATGTAGTACGACGGCGTGCGCGCGATTTCGGGGTGCTGCTGCACGAACGCGGCGAGCGCAGGGTACGGCGCCAGGTAGTCGGTCCGCATCAGAAGGGACGGGTCGACTCTCAGCACTTCGGCGACCGATGGAGGGTATTGGCGAAAGAGCTCGTGTAGCCGCTGGCGCGTTTCCGCTGCGTTGGCGTTTTCCTGGAATACCGGCGGCGTCGCCTGCTGTGCGGGCCGGGGAGGCGCCTTCAGGTTGTCGGGGACTTGCGCGACCAGAGGCCAGGGGGCGGACAGGATCCAGGTCGCGACGAGCACGGCGCGTACGGCAACGCGTTTCATGTCCCCCTATTACGGGGTGACCCGGAAAAAGGTTAACCGATAGGCGGCCCCTACGAGTGATTGAGACGATCGGCCAGAACCTTGATGATCCGCTCACCATGGAAGCGCCCGTTCTCGATGAAGATGTTGCCGGTCTGGCGTCCGGCCACGGCGCCCCCAGCGATGAACAGGTTCGGCACATTCGTTTCGAATGTATCCGGGTTGAGCGTCGGCGCCAGCGTGTTGGCGTCGCACTGCACGCCGGCGCGCCTCATGAGATCGACATCGGCGTGATAGCCGGTGAGCAGGAAGACCCCTTCGGCCGGCAGATGCTCACGGCCGCCGTCCGTCCGCTCGATGACGACCTCGGTCGGCGTGATCTCGACGACTCGCGACTCGAACCGCGCCGCCACTGACCCTTCCTTGATCCGGTTCTCGATATCGGGCCTCACCCAGTACTTGATCGAATCGCCGAGCGTGGCGTGCCGATGCACCAGCGTGACATGCGCGCCGCCGCGAAACAGCTCGAGCGACGCTTCGGCCGCCGAGTTCTTTCCACCGACGACGACGACGCGCTGACGGTAGTAGGGATGCGCATCGGTGTAGTAATGCGAGACGTGCGGCAGATCTTCACCGGGAATGCCGAGCAGGTTTGGAATGTCGTAGTAGCCGATCGCCAGTACCACCGAGCGCGCGTGTCGCACTCGCCGAGTCCCGGTCCCGAGCGGAGTCGAGGGACCGGGCCCGGGCGGAGTCGAGGGTCGCGTCTCGGTCGTGACCACGAACAGATCGTCTTCGCGCTCGATCGCGACCACGCTTTCGTGAAACGAGACCGGCAGCGAATACGTGTCGACAACACGCCGATAGTAGCGGAGCGCCTCGAGCCGGGTCGGCTTGTCGTAGGGAGTGACGAGCGGCAGCCCGCCGATCTCGAGCAATTCCGGCGTGGTGAAGAACACCATGTGCATCGGAAAGTTGAAGATCGAGTTGACGAGTACGCCCCTCTCGACGATGACGTAGTCGAGACCCTCTTTCTTGGCGGCAATAGCAGTGGCCAGGCCAGAGGGGCCCGCCCCGACGATCAAGACATCACGAACGGCCATGACGTGTTGGGCTCAGGCGGGAACGCCGGTGCGATCGAGACGGAAGGCCTGATGCAGCGCGCGCACGGCGGCGGCCGCATCGGATTCCTGGACGACAAGTGAGATGTTGCGCTCGGACGATCCCTGAGAGATGGCAATCACGTTGATGCGCTGGCCACCGAGCGCGCCAAAGACTGTGGCCGCGATGCCGGGAGTGCCGCGCATGCGATCGCCAATGGCGGCGACCACGGCAACCGGTTGCGCGGCGATCTCCTCGATGTGGCCGCGTGAGAGCTCGAGCTCGAGTGCGGCCCGCAACGCCTTGATCACCCCCGGTGCTTCCGACGCGCTGATGACGAAGCAGATGTTGTTCTCGGACGACGCCTGCGAAATCATCAGCACGTTCGACTGCTGCTCGGCAACCACGTCGAACGCCTTGGCGACGATACCTGGAATCCCCTGCATCCCCGTGCCGCTGATCCCGACCAGGCTGACGCCGCGGATCGAGGTCACCGCCTTCACGCCGGGCGCCGACGGATCGCCCTCGACACTGACGCGCGTGCCCGGATGCGTTGGGTTGAAGCTGTTGAGAATGCGCACCGGGATGCGCTTGCGGAATGCCGGGAGAATCGTCTTGTAGTGCAGCACCTTGGCACCGTAGTAGGCGAGCTCCGATGCTTCGCTGTACGAGATCTCCGACAGCGTTCTCGCTTCGGGCACTTCCGATGGATTGGCGGTCATCACGCCATCGACGTCGGTCCAGATCCACACTTCATCGGCATCGAGCGCCGCGCCGAGAATCGACGCCGAATAATCCGATCCGCCGCGGCCAAGCGTCGTCTGCACGCCATCGATCGTCGCGCCGATGAAGCCGGTCACCACGGGCGCATCCCCGCGGGCAATCATCGGCCCCAGCGTCGTCATCGTACGTGCGCGCGTCTCGTCCATCAGCGGTTCGGCGCTGCCGAACTGATCGGTGGTGACGAGGATCTCGGTGGCATCGACGGCCTCCGAGCCGCGGCCCACCGCACGGATGGCCGCGGCCACGAGCGGCGCCGCGAGCATCTCGCCAATTCCCGAGATCGCGTCGAGCAGGCGCGGCGTCAGCTCGTGCACCATGGATAGGCCGAAACACAGTTTCTCGAAACGATCCAGTCGGCGTTCGATCTCGCCGATCACGGCCGCGCGCGCGGCTTCGTCGGCAACCAGCGAGGCGGCGGCGGCCTGATGGATGTCGAACAGCCGCCGGCGAATCGTGGACTCCCACTGCCCTTTCGAGGCGCCGCGCGCCGCATCGATCAACGTGTTCGTCACCCCGCTCATCGCGGAGGTGACGACCGCGACGCGATGTCCCTTGGTGGTTTGATCGGTCACCAGGCGTGCGGCCTGTGCGATGCGTTCGGCGGAACCCACAGAGGTTCCCCCGAATTTCATGACGATGAGCATGCTGGTAGATCGTAAGTGGAAAAGTGGAAAAGTGGAAAAGTGGAAAAGTGGAAAGTGGAAGTACTCAAGTGTTCAAGTCGAAGAAGTGCGCAGCGGTTGTTCGAGGGGCCCCAGTCACGATTCGCCTGGCTGTAGTTGTCGACTTCCGTAACTTGAATACCTCAACTTCTTCCACTTGTTCCACTTTTCCACTTCTTCCACTTACGGCACTATCCTACGTGCACCCGGGGACGGCGTGCAGGATCCGGCTCGAACTGTCTGAGCACCTCGCGCGTCACGGGCGCAGTGTCGCCCTCGCCGAAGGCCAGGAACTTCAACAGATAGGCGATCGGATTGCCTTCGGTCCAGCCGAAGTACACGTGCGGATTCTGGCCGGTCAGATCGCGGATGTAGATCAACAACGCCGCGATCGCGTTGGGGATTGCCGGACTGCGCGAGCGCAGCACCCGGTGCCCGCCGACGTCGACGCCCTGCAGCTTCAACACGTCGCTGAACTCCGACGCATCACCGGGCTGCACTTCGAGAAATAACACCGGACCACCCGCAGGCACATGATGCGAATCCCTCGCCTCTCGCAGCTTGTCCTCGTACTCCTGCGGCAGGCCCGATCCAGGCCGGTTGGCGATAATGCGAATGCCATCGCTGCTTCTGGCCGCCTCCCAGATGTAGGCGAGCGCGGTTTCATCCGGCTCGAACCCGTGCACGCGAAGCTCGGTGGAGCGCAGCGTTCGCGAGACGAGAGACATCACCACGATCGTGAGGATGAAGATCGAAGCGATCTTGAGCCCGTCGGGCTGCTCGACCATGTTGGTGGCGCTCGTGTACACGAACACGCCCGTGATCACCAGATACGGGAGCCAGCCGCGGCGATGACGCCACGTGACGATAGCGATCGCGAGCGCGCCTGAGCTCATGAGCACGAGCACGCCGGTGGCGTACGCACCGCCCTGCGCACTGACGCTCGCCTCGAAGGCGATGCTGATGACGATGGCGATCCCCGTGATGATGGCCACGAGCGGACGGTTGGCGCGCGCCCATTCAGGCGCCATGCCGTACCGCGGCAGATATTTCGGCACGATCGTCAGCAGTCCGGCCATCGCCGACGATCCGGCGAACCACAGAATCACGATCGTCGCCAGATCGTAGGCGGTGCCCAGCGTGTTGCCGAGCAGTTCGTGCGCCAGATAGGCGAGTGCCCGTCCATCCGCGGCGTGTCCGGGCTTGAACGCTTCCGCCGGAATCAGCAGCACGGTCACTAAACTGCTCGCCATGAGCATCACGCTCATGATCAGCGCCGCCGTCAGGAGCAGCTTCTTCGTGTTGCGGATGCGCCCACGCGGTGCGTCTTCGGTGTCGGTGACATCACCCCGGACCAGGGGCATCACGGCGACGCCGGTCTCGAACCCCGACAGACCGAGCGCCAGCTTCGGGAACAGCACCAACGCCATCGCGATCATCATCACCGGATGACCGTGCTCGGCCACCAGCATCGATCGCCAGTTGGCAAGCACCTGTGGATGCTGCCCGATCTCGAGCACCGCGGCTGCGATGACGATGGCGTTGAGCGTCATGTAGACGATCACGATCCAGACCGCGAGCGTGATCGCTTCTCCGAAGCCCTTGAGGAAGATGGCTCCGAGTACGAGCAGTAAGAAGATCGTGAGCGGGAGCGGGTGGTTCAGCCATGCCGGCGCCAGCGGATTCTGGATGACGTGCGCCGCCGCGTCGGCGGCCGACAGCGTCATGGTGATCACGAAGCCGGTGGCGGCAAACCCGAGTAGGCACAGCACCACCGCCTTGCCCTTCCACCTGGGGAAGAGCTTCTCGAGGATCAGGATGCTCCCCTGCCCATACGGACTCAGATCCGCGACCCGGCTGTACATCGGGAACGCGCCGAGCAGCGTGAGGACGACGAGCACGAACGTCGCGAGTGGCGACAGCGCCCCGGCTGCCACGAACGCGATGCTGGGCTGATAGGCCAAGGTCGAGAAGTAATCGACGCCGGTGAGGCACATGACCTTCCACCATGCATCGGTGTGGGCCGGTTTCGTCGCACTCTCTGCCGAGTGCCCCTCGTAGAACCACCGGCTGAATTGGTCTCCGAACGTGGGCGGATGGTCGGGAGACGGGGCGGCAGTCGGCAGGGGGAACGTGGGTCCTTGCGAGGTCACGGTATAGGCCGGGACAGATCCTCGGCCTATTGTAGCGGTGCTGGAAGCTGCGAGTCGCCCATCAGATGGGCGTCGATCGCCTGCGCTGCACTGCGGCCCTCGGCAATCGCCCAGACAATCAGCGACTGACCTCGCTGCATGTCGCCGGCCGTGAAAACGCCGGGCACGTTGGTCATCCACGAGGCGTCCCGTCCGACGTTGCCGCGATCGGTGACGGTGACGCCGAGATCGCGCAGCAGCGCGCCCTTCTCCGCGCCGACGAATCCCATCGCCAGCAGGACGAGGTCGGCAGGAATCTCGAACTCGCTGCCCTCGACGGGCACGAACTGCATGCGGCCGTCTGTCTTCACCATCTCGACCTTCGTCGCATGCAGAGTCTGCACGCGGCCATCGGGCGTACCAGCGAAGCGCTGTGTCGAGACCGCGTAGACGCGCTCGCCGCCCTCCTCGTGGGCCGATGACACACGGAAGATCTGCGGCCACTGCGGCCACGGGTTGTCCGCCGCGCGCTCTCGCGGCGGCATGGGCATCAGCTCGAGCTGATGCACCGACCGCGCGCCCTGTCGGTGCGCCGTGCCGAGGCAGTCTGCACCGGTGTCGCCGCCGCCGATGATGATCACGTGCTTGTCGGCAGCGGTGATGAACTCGTGATCGGGAATGTGGTCGCCCTCACACCTGCGGTTCTGCAGCGTCAGGTACTCCATCGCGAAGTGGATGCCTTTGAGCTCGCGTCCCGGAACGGGAAGATCGCGAGGCTGACTGGCGCCGCCGGCGAGAAGCACCGCGTCGTAGTCGGCGCGGATGCGATCGGCGGTCACGTCGACACCGACGTTGATGCCGGGTCTGAAGACGACCCCTTCCGCTTCCATGATCGCGAGACGGCGATCGAGAAAGCGCTTCTCCATCTTGAATTCAGGAATGCCGTAGCGCAGCAGCCCGCCGATGCGATCGGACTTCTCGAAGACGGTGACCGAATGCCCGGCGCGATTGAGCTGATCGGCCGCGGCCAGACCGGCCGGCCCCGATCCCACGATCGCCACTCGCTTCCACGTGCGCGTCGTCGGCGGCCGCGGCGTGATCCATCCCTCATCCCAGGCGCGATCGACGATCGCCGCCTCCACGGACTTGATGGTGACGGGATCCTCGTTGATGCCGAGCACGCACGATCCCTCGCATGGCGCCGGGCACAGCTTGCCGGTGAACTCGGGAAAATTGTTGGTCGCATGCAGCCGCTCGATCGCGGCCTGCCAGCGATCGCGGTAGACGAGATCGTTCCAGTCGGGAATCAGGTTGCCGAGCGGGCAGCCCTGATGGCAGAACGGGATGCCGCAGTCCATGCAGCGTCCGCCCTGTGCCTCGAGCTCGCCCATCGGGTACGGGAGATAGACCTCGCGCCAGTCGTGGATGCGCTCGGCGACCGGACGCGTTGGATGCTTCTTCCGGTGGATTTCGATGAATCCAGTTGGCTTACCCATGGACCGGCGTGCCTGCGTGCTCGGAGGCCACTCTTGCGGCGATGCCGGTGAGCGCGATGGTCGTCGTCTCTTCGGCCTCGTCTTCGCGCTTCAGTCGCGCGGCCTGCTCGGCGAGCGCGCGCTTGTACTCGCGGGGCATGACCTTCACGAGCTGCCGCCGCAGCATCGCGATGTCGCTGAGCAGCGCCTCCGCATACCGGCTGCCGGTCAGCGTGACGTGCTTGACGATCGCCACACGCACGAAGTCGACGTCGTCGGACTCGATGAGCGGCTCGAGGTCGACCATCTCGTGATTGCAGCGGCGCGCGAAGCTCCCGTCGAGGTCGAGCACATAGGCCACCCCGCCGCTCATGCCGGCGGCGAAGTTCCGTCCGGTGCGTCCGAGCACGACGACGCGCCCACCGGTCATGTATTCGCAGCCGTGATCGCCCACCCCTTCGACCACCACCGTGGCGCCGCTGTTGCGCACGCAGAAGCGTTCGCCGGCGACGCCGCGAACGAATCCTTCACCGCCAGTCGCGCCGTAGAACGCGACGTTGCCGATGATGATGTTGTCCTGCGACTTGAACGTCGACAGCGGCGGCGGATACGCCACGAGACGGCCACCCGAGAGACCCTTGCCGAAGCCGTCATTGGCGTCGCCGACGAGCGTCATCGTCACGCCGCGCGGCACGAATGCACCAAAGCTCTGTCCGGCCGATCCGGTGAACGTGATCCGGATGGTGTCGTCCGGCAGACCGCATCCGCCATGACGCTTCGTCACCTCGTAGCCGAGCATCGTGCCGACCGTGCGATCGGCGTTGCGGATGAACGCCTTGAGATCGACCGGCTCCTTGCGCTCGAGCGCCGGCAGACACGCCCGGATCAGATCGTTGTCGAGCGTCTCTTCGAGCCCGTGATCCTGCGCGCGTACACGACGGCGCGCGACCGATGCGGGGAGCGCCGGCTGATGCAGAAGCGGTGAGAGATCGAGGCCCTTGGCCTTCCAGTGATCGACCGCCCGATTGATATCGAGGCAATCGGCGCGTCCGATCATCTCGTCGATCGTTCTGAATCCGAGCTGGGCCATCAGCTCGCGCACTTCCTGCGCGATGAAGCGGAAGAAGTTCTCGACCATCTCCGGCTTGCCCGTGAACTTCTTGCGCAGCTCGGGATCCTGCGTGGCGATACCGACCGGGCACGTATTCAGATGACAGACCCGCATCATGATGCAGCCCATCACCACGAGCGGCGCAGTGGCAAAGCCGTACTCTTCGGCGCCGAGCAGCGCCGCGATGACGACATCGCGGCCGGTCTTCATCTGGCCGTCGGTCTGGACGACGATGCGGTCCCGCAGTTTGTTGAGGACGAGCACCTGCTGCGTCTCGGCGAGCCCGAGCTCCCACGGCAGGCCCGCGTGCTTCAGGCTGGTGAGCGGCGAGGCACCGGTGCCGCCGTCGTGACCCGAGATCAACACGACATCCGAGTGCGCCTTTGCGACACCGGCAGCAACCGTGCCGACACCGCCCTCGGCGACCAGCTTCACGGAGATGCGGGCGCGCGGATTCGAGTTCTTCAAATCGAAGATCAGCTGCGCCAGATCCTCGATCGAGTAGATGTCGTGATGCGGCGGCGGTGAAATGAGTCCCACGCCCGGCGTCGAGTAGCGCGTCTTCGCAATCCAGGGATACACCTTGTGCCCCGGCAGCTGTCCGCCTTCACCGGGCTTGGCCCCTTGCGCCATCTTGATCTGCAGCTCGTCGGCGCTCACGAGGTATTCGCTCGTCACGCCGAAGCGGCCCGAGGCCACCTGCTTGATCGCGCTGCGCTTCGAGTCGCCGTTGGCGAGCGGGATGTAGCGCTCGGCGTCTTCACCGCCTTCGCCGGTGTTCGACTTGCCGCCAAGACGATTCATCGCAATCGCCAGCGTCTCGTGCGCCTCCTGGCTGATCGAGCCGTACGACATCGCGCCGGTGGCGAAGCGCTTGACGATCGCCTCGACGGGTTCGACCTCCTCGATCGGTACCGCAGGTCCGGCCGGCTTCAGCCTGAACAGACCGCGCAGTGTCGCGCGAGTCTCGTTCTGCACGTCGACGGCGCGCGTGTACTCCTTGAAAATCGTGTACTGACCGCTGCGCGTCGCGTGCTGCAGCTTGAACACCGTCTCGGGGTTGAAGAGATGGTATTCACCGTCGCGGCGCCATTGGTATTCACCGCCGGGCTCGAGCTCCTGCGGCTTCACCGGTTGACGCCCGAACGCGTGGGCGTGCCGGATCTTCACTTCTTCGGCGATCACATCGATGCCGACACCGCCGATGCGGGATGTTGTGTGCGTGAAGTACTTGTCGATGAACGCCTGGTTGAGCCCGATGGCTTCGAAGATCTGCGCGCCGCAGTAGCTTTGCAGCGTGGAGATGCCCATCTTGGACATCACCTTCAGCACGCCCTTGTTGAGCGCCTTGATGTAGTGCTTGATCGCCATTTCGCGAGCGATCCCCGACACCATGCCGTGGGCGATCATGTCGTCGATCGTCTCGAACGCCACGTACGGGTTGACGACGCCGGCACCGTAGCCAAGCAGCAGCGAGACGTGATGGACCTCGCGTGCGTCGCCCGACTCGATCACCAGCGCGATACGCGTGCGCGTGCCCTCGCGCACCAGATGATGGTGCACGCCCGCGGTCGCGAGCAGACTGGGTATCGGCGCCATCCGCGGACCCACACCGCGGTCCGAGAGGATCAGGATGTTGAACCCGGCGGCGACCGCGTCGCTCGCGCGCCGGCACAGATCGTCCATCGCCTGCTCGAGCGCCGGACCGTCGTGCTCCGGATCGAACAGCATCGACAGCGTCGTCGAGCGGAACGGCCCGTTCGGCGGCAGGTTGCGCAGCTTGGCGACATGCTCGTTGTGGATGATCGGATACTTGATCGCGATCTGCCGGCACGACTCGGGCTCGGCCTTCAGCAGGTTGCGCTCGGGGCCGATCGTCGATCCCATGTCCGTGACGAGCTCCTCGCGTATCGCATCGAGCGGCGGGTTCGTCACCTGCGCGAACAACTGCTTGAAGTACTCGTAGAGCAGCCGCGGCTTGTTCGAGAGCACCGCCAACGCCGTGTCCGTCCCCATCGAACCAACAGGCTCTTCACCCGCGACGGCCATCGGCGCGATCAGGAAGCGCAGATCCTCCTGCGTGTAGCCGAACGCCTGCTGCCGTTTGAACACCGTTTCGTGCTCCGGCAGTTCGGCGCGTGCGGTCGGCAGTTCGTCGATGTCGATCAGGTGCTCGTTCAGCCACTCGCGATACGGGTGCTCCGCCGCGAGCGCTCTCTTGATCTCCTCGTCGTCGACGATGCGTCCTTTCACGGTGTCGACGAGGAAGATGCGCCCTGGATGGAGGCGCTCTTTGACGACCACATCCTGCGGCTCGACGTCGAGCACGCCGACCTCGGACGCCATGATCACGAGGTCATCCTTGGTGACGTAGTAGCGCGACGGACGAAGGCCGTTGCGATCGAGCACGGCGCCGATGACCTTGCCATCGGTGAACGCGATCGAGGCGGGACCGTCCCACGGCTCCATCAGCGACGAGTGATAGTGATAGAAGGCGCGCCGCTCCGGGCCCATCGACTCGTGATTCGCCCACGGCTCGGGAATCATCATCAGCAGCGCGTGCGGCAGTGAACGACCCGCGAGCACGAGCATCTCGAGCACGTTGTCGAACGTTGCCGTGTCGCTGCCGCCCTCACGAATCACCGGCAGCACTTTCTTGAGATCGTCGCCGAACAGATCGCTCTGGAGCAGCCCTTCGCGCGCGCGCATCCAGTTGATGTTGCCGCGCAGCGTGTTGATCTCGCCGTTGTGGGCGATCATCCGATACGGATGCGCCAGCGGCCACGACGGGAACGTGTTGGTGCTGAAGCGCTGGTGCACGAGCGCAAGCGCCGAGTCCATGTCTTCGTCCGACAGATCGGGAAACATCGGCTCGAGCTGCTTGGCCTGCAGCATGCCTTTGTAGATCAGCGTGTTCGCCGAGAGACTGACGATGTAGAAGAAGCGGCGTGACAGCGCACCGACCTTGAGCTTATCGACCGCGCGCTCGATGCGCTTGCGGATGACGTAGAGCTTGCGCTCCGCCTTCGCGTTGCGCGCTTCCGCCTGCGCGCGCTGCGCTTCGGCGGACAGGTCGGCGGACGAGTCGGGGCCCGCTATTGCTGCGGATACGTCGATGAAAATCTGCTCGAAGACGGGTTGCGTCGCTTTCGCGCTGTCGCCGACCAAGCGATTGTCGGTTGGCACCTCGCGCCAACCGAGGACCCTCTGCCCTTCCTCTTCGGTGATGCGGGCGATCGTCTCTTTGATGCGCTCGCGATCGGACTCGTCATGCGGCAGGAAGACCAGGCCTGCGCCGTACGTCCCAGCGGCTGGCAGCGAAAACGAGACGACGCGACGGAAGAACGCGTCGGGCGTTTGAATCAGGATGCCGGCGCCGTCGCCGGTGTTGGCTTCGCAACCGCAGGCGCCACGGTGCTCGAGATTGATGAGCACGTTGAGCGCTTTGCGAATGATGTCGTGCGATCGTCGCCCCTTGATGTGTACGACGAACCCCACGCCACACGCGTCGCGTTCGCTGCTCGGGTCGTACAGACCCTGTCTACAAGGGGTGAAGTCAGATCCCGAGAGAGACATGGTCGCCACATTCTGCAGATCTTTGCACCATGAGGGAAATACAATGATCGGGAGGTAAGCATTCGCTTCGCGAATGCTTACCTGGCTCACTAAGGGGGCAAGGTGGCAGGGGCCAGGGGGAAGGGCTGTCGCAGGATTCAGGCGGCCGACTGAGCCCTGAGACAGCACTTGCCCCCTATCCCCTGCCCCCTCGCCCCCTTCATATGCCAGTTCACTGGAAAATCCGAGCATTCCAGCGGATCCGCTGCCTATCATCAGGGTTGGACAACCCCCCGGGCGTCCTCGACCTGCTGAGGTACAAGGCCGGCTGCGGGCGGACGCACAGCGAGGAGTGACGGCATGCATGCACCGATGAAGTACGTGGAAAAGGGTCTGGCGCTGACCGCGAACGGTCTCTGGCACGTCTTCAATACCGCCAACAAGATCAAGCAAAACCCCTCCTTCACGCCACGCTGGTCCGACAAACCTCTTCAGAAGTCCTGGCAGAAGACGAAGCCGCCCCTTGGCTGGCCTCGCAAAACCGACTCGCTCTGTCCCAACTGCGTCCGCGAAGCTCGTCAGGCGATCCTCGATGGCAAGCAGGACGTCTCGGTCCTGCTCAATGAAAAGGTCGGCGAGATCCCCGCGACCATCATCGAGAAGGACGGCAAGATCGTCATGGTGAAGGACTGCCCGATCCATGGCCACTTCGAAGACGTGATGGCCATCGACACGGCGTTCTTCAAGCACCTCGAGGAGGTGTTCCCCGGCCGCGACATCCGCGCGCACAACGACGAGAAGCTGCACAACCACGGCTCCTCCACCGTGCTCCACGGCCGCGGATCGGTGCTCACCGTCGATCTCACGAACCGCTGCAACATGATGTGCGATCCATGTTTCATGGATGCAAACCAGGTCGGCTTCGTCCATGAGCTGAGCTGGGAAGACATCAAACAGATTCTCGACAACGCCATCACCATCAAGCCGCGCCGTCAGATGTCGGTGCAGTTCTCGGGCGGCGAGCCGACGATGTCGCCGTTCTTCCTGGATGCGATTCGCTATTCGCGCAAGGTCGGCTACAACAGCGTGCAGGCGGCGACCAACGGCATCGAGTTCGCCAAGAGCCCCGAGTTCGCGAAGGCTGCGGCCGAGGCGGGTCTGCGCTACGCCTATCTGCAGTTCGACGGCATCGGCAACGCCGCCAACTCGCACCGCCGCGTCGGCAACCTCTTCGACGTCAAGCTGCGCGCGATTGAAAATCTTCACAACGCCGGCGTCGATATCGTCCCGGTGATCACCATCGTCAACGGTGTCAACAACGAGCAGGTCGGCCGCGTCGTCGAGTTCGCGCTCGATAACCCGAAGCGGATCAACTTCCTGTCGTTCCAGCCAGTGTCGTTCACGGGCCGCGATGAGGAAGTGACGCCGGAACGGCGCGCGGCGCAGCGCTACACGCTGTCGCACCTCGCGCACGATGTGAAGAACCAGACCGGCATCGGCGAGCCGATCCGCGACTGGTTCCCGATCTCGTTCATGTCGACGTTCACCGACTGGGCCGA
>Ga0075423_10000587_pt1 | contig 29752 bp, 29 predicted proteins | sample SoiMethybrSBSTD2_FD_80114 | JGI IMG/M metagenome (GOLD analysis project Ga0075423, IMG submission 80114) | Bulk soil microbial communities from a Populus tree surrounding site in Tennessee, USA - Soil MetaG P. TD hybrid SBSTD2 | ecosystem: Environmental > Terrestrial > Soil > Tree plantation...
CTACAGCAACATTGCAAAAGTGTGGAGGAGGGTGGGGGAGAAGACCACCCTGACCTGTCATCCCCTCCTCCACACACCACGCCGCGGGGAGGCATATGCGCGGCGCAGATGACGCCAAATGGCGAGATTGAGCGCTGCCAGAAGCGCAAAGGCCAGGCTGAGGAGCCCTAGGGACTGGCGGCTATCCGGCGGGGTGAGCCGGCTGCTGCGCGCCTCGAAGCTGAGCAGTGTCAAGCGGTTTACCCGTTCCGCGGCGACCTCATGGGCTTGAGGCTGCGCGTAGAGCGGCACGGCGTGAGCTCTACTGTCATGGGAGCTGAGCGCGAAGGTCAGCAGCCAAAACAGCCCCAGCGCCAGCGTGAAGTCGACGCCCGCTCGGCGGAGCGTAGCCCTGTTGACATGCCCGTACATGTCTCTCATCCCGCACTCCCTCGCGCTTGGTGCCGGCTCCCCGATCCGACCCGGCCCCTTGGCGCAAAGGCATCCAAGCAGGTCAGTAGGGCGTGGATACGCCGATAATATGGCCGAGCCGTTTGATCCTGTGTCGGAATTAAGTGCCCTCGCGTCGCGTGTTCCCAACGGCAAACGAACGCCGGGGCCGCAAAAAATCCGTCGCGTCCCCGCCTACGGCCCTCTCACGCGCCCGTGAAGCTAATTTCCGGTGCACAAGGACGGGGTCTGATCCGTTGTGAGGGCGATTGGATTGGCCTACAACTTTTCTAAAGGGTCAGTCCCAGCAAAGGAGCGGGTCATGCAGCTCACACCCCAGCAGCTCAAGGAGTTCAACGAGCTCGGCTATCTGGTGCTGCCTGATTGTTTTGCGGCGGAGGAGATGGCCGTCCTGCGCGCCGAGGCAGAAGCCATTTTCGATAGCGACCGGCAGGAAGTCTGGCGCGAGAAATCGGGCGCGCCGCGCACCGCCTTTGCCGCCCATACCTACAACAAGGCCTTCGCGATTCTGGGTTGCCACCCGCGGCTCATCAAGCCGCTCGAGCAATTCTTCGGCGAGCCCGTCTATATGCACCAGTTCAAAATCAACGCGAAGGCGGCTTTCGACGGCGAGGTCTGGCAGTGGCACCAGGACTACGGCACCTGGAAGCGCGACGACGGCATGCCCGAGGCGCGCGCCATGAACATCTCGGTCTTTCTCGACGAAGTCATGCCCTACAATGGACCGCTGATGTTCATTCCCAAGAGCCACAAGCGCGGGACCCTCGAGGCTGGTCACGACAAGGCGACGACCAGCTATCCGCTCTGGACCCTCGATAAGGCGATGGTGACCAAGCTCGTGGCGGATGGTGGCATCGTCGCCCCGACCGGCAAACCAGGGACGGTGCTGATGTTCCACGGCAATCTGGCGCATGCCTCCCCGCCCAACATCACGCCCTACCCCCGCAAAATCGTGTACCTGACGTTGTGTGCGGTCTCCAATCACATCACCAAATTCAACCGCCCCGAATTCATCGCGCACCGCAATTTTGCGCCGATCGAGCCGTGTGCGGACGATGACCTTCTGACATTTGCCCGCAAGTATCGGCAGGCGGCGGAGTAAGCCGCGAGCAGGCGCGTCGGCGACGCCTGTGACCCCGAGGGGAAGCGCCCGAGCTTGCCGCCCGCTGCGACCATTGGCTCGGCGCAACTGGCAAACTCAATTTCGGCTCACCGTCCCTTAGCAAGGGGCGCCAACCCCGTCGTTGCCGGCGGCATTCCGCGTCAGGTCTTTGCGCCTGCCGGGGCGGTGCCCCGATTGGCGGCTCAATAGGCCTTCTCCTCGATCAGGGCTGAGCCGGTGCGGCGGTTGATCTCGGCCTTGAGCCGCGCGCGCTCATCGTTATTGCTGTAGACCGCGCGTGCCAAGGCGATAAAGCGGGGGCCGAAATCGCCGCGGCGCTCGCACGCGCGGATTTCGATCTCGATGTCCCACAGCCGTTCGTTGACGGCTTGCAGCTCGGCGGCGAGCTCGCCAACCCCGGCCTCGAGCTTGAGGTCAGCGGCCGCGGCGCTGAGCGCGGCACGCTCGCGGGCCACGTTGCTCAGCTTCTGGGGTTCGGCAATGCGCGCACTCTTGAGCCTCAAAATGCTGAGCTTGTCCAAGAGCTCGCCGATCGAGACGGGAATGCAGGGACGCGTTGCGGCGAGCTCGGCTGCCGGCGGCGGCCGCAGCCCCGTTTTGATGTCGCCGGCCAGGCGCTGCAAGAGCTCGCCCCAATCACCGGGCACGCGCTGTCGATAGAGCCGGGCGCTCGGATAAAACACCGAGTCCGTCCTGCCGTAGAGCCAGGCCCAATGCGCTCCCAACCGCTTCAGCAGGATGCGGACCGGCCGATTGAGCGCGCCGGCAAGGTGCGCCACGGAGGTGTCTACGCTCACCACCAGGTCGAGGCTTTCCATCACCGCCGCCGTATCAAGAAAGGCGTCCGGCCCGGCGTCAAACTCTGCGCCAAGCTCCTCGATGGCGCCCGCGAAGGCGACGGCGGCGATTTCGGTTTGCCGCGGGCCCTTCTGCAAGCTGATCAAGCGCACGTCGGGGATTTCGGCGAGCGGGGCAAAGGCCGAGAGCGGCGCCGAGCGGCCTTGGTCGACGCGCGGGTCGGGGTTGCCCTGCCAAACGATGCCGATGCGCAAGCCGTGCGAGCCGAGCCGCGCCCGCCAGTAGGCGACGCGCTCCGGTTCGGCGGCAAGGTAGGGCATCCGCGGCACGAAATTCTCAGGCGTGATACCGAGCGCGCGCGGCAGATGGAGCAGCGGCGTCCAGCCGCCAATATCGCTGACGCGGCCGCCGCCCTCCTGCAGCGGCTGGAAGCTGACGTCGCACGCCAGCGTCCGAAAGAGCCGCAGCAAGGGCCGCGGCATGACGCAGGTCACCTTGCTGCCGGTGGCGGCGAGTTGCGGCAGGAAGCGGGCGAATTGGATGCAATCCCCCAGGCCTTGCTCGCCCATCACCAGGAGCGATGCGGGAGGCGGTCCTTCGGCCCAAGGTTGAGCCGCGTAGGTGCTGCCGTCCTTGCGGGTGAGCGTGACGCTGGGAACGACGTCGGGAAACTTGAAGCGGATGTCGAAGGCCTGCCATGCCCGCGGCCAATCTTCCTTGAAGAACAAGGTCAAGGCGTAAGCCGCGGCGGCGTTGACATGCCCGGGCGAGAGCTCGCCAATCCGCCGCAGCACGCCAAGGGAATCCTCGAAGGCGCCCTGCTCGCGCAAGACGTGAGCGAGCGTGAGCAGGGCGGCTAGATGATCGGGGCGGCGTGTTGCCACCTCAAGCGTCAACTGCCGCGCCGCCTCGAGGTGGCCTTGCTCGTAGAGCCGCTCCGCCCGGCGCGCCACCGCGTCGAGCTCCATGCTCGTGACGGGCGCGGGCGCGCTGCGCTCGGCAGTTTCGCTAGCCTCGGGCATGTGCTTTACTCGGGCGAAATGACGTAGGCATTGCGACCGGCCGGGATGCGGCCGACCCTGTCACGAGGCTCGCGGGCGTGGCGGGCATAGAAGATCTTTTTATCGATGCGGCAGCGACACCTTGGGCGCCATGCTCTGGCCACATGAGAAAATCCAAATTGGTGCCGACTCGCAAGTTTGTGTTACCGAGCATGCAAGCAATCAACCTTGAGGGCGGAGTTACCCATTGATCCCCGGGCGCTGGAGCGTGCTGGCACTCCTGTTCGCCGTTAGGGCGACCATGGGATTCCAGTACCAGAGCGTGGCCGCCGTCGCCCCGCTGATTGCGCGCGATATGGGGCTGACGCTGGCCGATATTGGTCTGCTGTTCGGCCTCTATCTGGCGCCGGGGATGGCGCTCGCCTACCCGGGCGGCAGCGTTGGACGGCGCTTCGGGGATCGGCCGGTGGTGCTCGCGGGCCTGGCCTTGATGGTGGCGGGGGGCGCGATTATGGCCTTTGTGCCCACCTGGACCGGCCAGATCGTGGGGCGTCTGGTGGCCGGCGTCGGCGGCGTGCTCATCAATGTGTTGATGTCAAAAATGGTGACCGACTGGTTCGCAGGTCGCGACATCGCCACGGCCATGGCGGTGTTCGTCAACTCCTGGCCGGTCGGGATCGCCGCCGCCCTCGTGGTCTTGCCACCCATTGCGGAGATGCAGGGCTTGAAGGCGGGCTACCTCTTTTCGGCTCTGCTTGTGCTTTTGGCTCTGGTGCTGCTGGCGCAGCGCTACACCCCTCCGCCACGCTCGAGCGAGGCTGCCACGCTTGAAAATGCGATGCCTGAGCGCGTCGCGCTCAAGGCCGCGATCGTCGCCGGCAGCATCTGGGGCCTTTACAATGCGGGCCTGGCGATGGTGTTTGCCTTCGGCCCGTCCTTGCTGGTCGAGCGGGGCTGGCCGATCACGAGCGCAGGATCCGCGGTCAGCCTGCTGTTGTGGCTTGCCATCGTCTCGGTGCCGTTGGGAGGCTTTCTGGCGGACCGGCTCCGCCATCATGCCGTTTTCGTCGTTGCCGGCTGTCTCGCCGCGGGCGTGCTGCTTTTGGTGGCGAGCCGCGAACCTGATCAGGTGGTGATCTATGCGGTGCTTGGCCTGGTTGCCGGTCTACCGGCCGGACCGATCATGAGCCTGCCCTCGCGTGTGCTCCGTCCTGGCGTGCGCGCCATCGGCATGGGGGCATTCTTCAGCGTGTTTTACGCTGCCATGGTGGTGGGACCGGCGCTTGGCGGCTGGCTCGCCGCGGCCAATGGCAGCGCGGCGGCGGCCATCTATTTCGGCGCGCTCTTGCTTTTTGCCTGCGTCCCAGGCATCTGGCTTTTCCACCGTTTAACGGTGGAGCGCCGACCTGCGCTGGCCACTTGAGGCTTGAAGCCAAGGTCCAGCTGCCGCAATTTTAGCAAGATGCGCATGAAGTTATGGGCCTGCGCGGGGTCGCACGAGCGTGCTTGGGGTGCGCTCGGAGTTTTGGGGAACGTGAGGGGAAGTCGCACATGCGGGTTGAGCCTAGCCTCTCGGCTGTTGCAGCCGTGCTTTGGATTCTGTGTTCGCAGGGTGCTTCGGCGCAGTCGGCAGCATCACCGGTCAGCCTGCAGCGGGATGGCGCCATCACCATGGCCGGGCGCGCCCTGAAATGCGGCTCGGTGCGCAACGTGCTCGACAGCCGGTTGCCCAATCTCGGCATCGCCTCGCCCGGCGTCTTGGTCATGAACCCGCGCCTTTTGACGCGGCAGCCGCAGACGGTCCGCTTGTTCGTGTTCTACCACGAGTGCGGGCATCACCATGTCGGCGGCAATGAGCTGAAAGCCGACTGCTGGGCGGTGGGCGAGGGCGTGCGCGAGGGCTGGCTCGATCGCAAGGGGCTGACGCAGGTGTGTGCCTCTTTCAACGACGCGCCGCCGACGCCGACGCATCCCTCCGGCCAGGCGCGCTGCGGCAATCTCGACCGCTGCTTTGCCTCCGCCTCGCAGCGCCAGCGGACCGCCGCCGCCACGGCCGTTCCCAAGTCGCAGGCGCCCAAGCTCACGGCCGGGCCGACGCTGGTGCGGCCCGGTGTCGTGCCCGAACAGGACACACCGGCGTTCCAGGCCGGTAAGGCGCCTTGAGGCCGGCGGCCTAGCGAGGGCTCTGGCCGGCGGCCCGGGCGAGTTGCGCGCCGGGCCATGCCTGGGGCGCCGCGCGGGCATACTGCGGCGGATAGGGGATCGAGGCGCCTAATCGTTCCGCCGCATGCCAGACCCAGCGCGGGTCATCCAGGAACGCGCGCGCCAGGGCGACCATATCCGCCTTGCCGGAGGCCACGATCTCCTGCGCCTGCATCGGCTCGACGATCATCCCCACGGCGCGGGTAATCAGCCCGGCACCCGCCCGAACCTTCTCGGCCAACGGCACCTGAAAGCCGGGGGCGAAGGGGATCTTGCTCGCCACCACGTTGCCACTGGAAACACAGACGTAGTCGTAACCGTGCGCTTTGAGCGCGCGCGCAAAGGCTATGGCCTCAGCGAGAGAAAAGCCGCCCTCGGCCCAGTCGCTAGCGCTGATGCGCGCTCCGAGCGCCAGCGATCGCGGCACCACGGCACGGATGGCGGCGGCGGCCTGCAATGGAAAGCGCATGCGGTTTTCCAAGGAGCCGCCGAATTGATCGCTGCGCTGGTTGGATAGGGGCGAGAGGAACTGGTGCAGGAGATAACCGTGCGCGGCATGGAGTTCGATGGCATCAAAGCCGATGCGCACCGAACGTTCGGCCGCTTGCAGAAAGCTGGCGAGCGTGGCGTCAAGACCCGCAGCATCGAGCGCCTGCGGCTGCGGCCAACCCTCGGCGAAGGGGATGGCCGAGGGGGCAACGGTGGTCCAAGGCTCTTCGCCGCTGCGCAGGGGTTGGGCGCCTTGGAAGGGTGGTTGCACCGAGGCCTTGCGGCCGGCATGGGCAAGCTGGATCGCGAACGCCGTGCCGGGCGCCGCGACCGACCGTGCGGCCTTCAGCGCGCGCCCGAGCGCTGCCTCGTTGGCGTCGGAATAGATGCCGAGGCATTTGTGGGTGATCCGGCCGGCCCGCTCAACCGCGGTGGCCTCCACCACCACCATGCCGGCGCGCGCGAGCGCAAATTGCATGAGGTGCTGAAGATGCCAGTCGGTGGCGCTGCCGTCCTGGGCTGAGTACTGGCACATCGGCGACACGGCGATACGATTGGGGAGCGTCAGCGGTCCCACCTTGAGCGGGTCGAACAGATTGGGCACGGGGCGTTGCATCCTTCCTGAGACAGACTAGGGCCCAAGAGCTTCAGCGCGGCGCGGCCAATTCGGCAATGCGAAATTTGCGCGCGGGGAGCCTCGCCCTCGACGAGCGCCACGCGCTCAGGCCTGCGCGGTTGGGCCGCTACAGGCCGCTGAACCAGTTGTAGCCCTGATCTTCCCAGTAACCCCCCGTATAATTGTTGAGCACGGTCAAGCCGATTACGTGCTTGGGGTTCTTGAAGCCGAGCTTGGTCGGAATGCGGATGCGCAGCGGAAAGCCAAGCCGCGTTGGCAGCGTCTGGCCATCGAAAGCGAGCGTCATCTGGGTCTGCGGATGCAGCGCCGTCGGCATGTCGATCGAACTCGAATAGCCTTCGGCACACACAAAGTGCACGTACTTGGCACTGAGGTCGGCGCCGATGCGCTCAAGGAAAGTGCGCAAGCGCACGCCCGTCCATTTGCCGATGGCGCTCCAGCCCTCGACGCAGACGAGACGCGTGATCTGCGTCTCCTGTGGCAAGGCCCCGAGCGCATCGAGCGTCCAGGGCTGTTTGTTGGCAACGAGGCCATCGATGATCAGCCGATAGCGCTCCTCGTCGACGTCGGGGGCTTCCGCCTCGGCATAGTAAGCATTGAAGGGGAACGGCTTGGTGACGGCGCTGTCAGGATAGGTGGGTGCCAGGCGGTTGGGATTGAACAAGCGCGCCTGCACCCAGTCGTTGAACTCGGAGATTTTGCGCAAGGATTTTTCCGCCGACGGCCCATCGGTGATGTCGCAGCCCGTGAGCAGGGCGAGGGCGCCGAGGCTACCGACCTGGCGCAAAAACTGGCGCCGCGCGGGATCGGGCAGCAGTCGGGCCGCGTCCTTGACGAGGAGGTCGGGGCTCACACCTGCGACGGGCGTGCGGGTTCGGCGCATCGATTGCTCCTCAACGGCCCAAGACCATGGCGCGCAGGCTGCGCGGCACGATGAGGGCCATCAGCACGTGGATGACGAGGAAAAGCACAATTGAGAGCATGGCGAAGAAGTGCACGAGCCGGGCGCCCTCGTAGCCGCCAAACAGCGCCGCCAGCTCGTTCAGCTGCACCGGCTTCCAAAGCGCGAGACCCGACCCGACCATGATGAGGCCGGCAACGAGCACGCCCACATAGCAGAGCTTTTGCACCGCATTGTAGACGGCAAGGTTGGCATGACTGAGCCGCCCAGTGAGCGCGGCACTCAGATCGCGCACCACATCGCGAGGCCGAAGCGGCAGGAATTTACGGCGAAAGTGGGCTGTGCGCGCGCCCACCAGCAGATAGAGGAGGCCGTTGGCGGCGAACAGCCACATGGCCGCGAAGTGCCAGAGCAGTCCGCCGGCGAGCCAGCCCCCGAGCGTCAGGCTCGGCGGAAACGTAAACGGGAACAGCGGCGAGGCATTGTAGATCTGCCAGCCGGATGTCAGCATGATGAAGACGGCGATGGCGTTGACCCAGTGCGTGATGCGCACAAAAAGCGGGTGCACGAGCTCGTGCCGCGGCGAGGTCGACGGTTGCGGCATGCTCATGGCGCCAAACACCCTTCTCGCATTTTGCCCGCGCGGCGAAGCGTGCGCCTCATCAATGTTTCGTGCAAGAGGACTAAATGGCGCCGCTGCAGCGTTCATCTCGTATGGGTGCGGCTCGAGATTGGGAGATCGACAACATGCTCAAAGGTTTTGTGCGCCTGCTCACGCTCAGCCTCGGGAGCCTTGGCGTTGCCCTATCGCTGGCCTCGGCCCAGGATGCACCGGTGCGCATCCGCGGCACCATCGACAGGGTTGATGGGGAGACCTACCTCGTCAAAGCGCGCGACGGCGCCGAATTGAAGCTGAAGCTTGCCCCGAACGCCGCCGTGGTGGCGCTGGTGCAGGCGACCGCGGCCGACATCAAGCAGGGCTCCTACATCGGCGTTTCCGGCATGCCGCAGGCCGATGGCAGCCAGAAGGCCCTGGAGGTGCACATCTTTCCCGAATCGATGCGCGGCGTCGGCGACGGCCATCGCGGCTGGGACCTGCAGCCCTCGAGCACCATGACCAACGGCAGCGTCGAAACCACCGCGGCCGCCAGCGATGGCCAGACGGTGACCCTTAAATACAAGGACGGCGAGAAGAAGATTTCGATCCCTCCCGGCATCCCGATCGTGCTCTACGTGCCGGGCGAGGTCAGCGAGCTGAAGCCCGGGGCAAAGATTTTCGTTTCTGCCGCGACCAAGCAAGCCGATGGCACCTTGCAGGCGCCGCGTGTCAATGTCGGTCGGGGCCTCGCGCCACCGATGTGAGACGCGTGCCGCGTGGGTGCAGCCATCGCCGCGCTGCCGCAAGCTCTAAGCAGGGGAGTTGAACCATGCTGGGGACCCTAAGACTGCCGCGGCGGTTGGCGGCTGCCGGCCTGGCGATGCTGGTCTTGACCGGCCAGGCGAGCGGGCCCCAGCCGGCACCCAGCATCGAAAAGCTCGTAGCCGACGGCTGGGAGGTCGCCGGCTACGTTGCCGCCTGGGAGAACCGGTCCTTGATCCTGTTCAAGAACAAGAACCAGGGCTATCTGGTGCAATGTTCCGTGTTGATCGATGTCATGCGCAACCCACGCCAGGTCGTCAACTGTTACGAGCTTCACTGACCCTTTAAGACCTCGGCCCGCTTGCGCAACGGCGCCAGCCGCGGCCGGCCGCTGGCGAGCTCGGCGCCATCGCCGACGCGGGCCCTGGATCGCGTCATTGACCGCCAAGCTTGCCGCGCCCGCAAGTTCGCCCCTTCACCGGTCAGGTGCGCGCTTGAACGCTAAGCATGCGGCGCCGGAGCGCTATGGCGCGCCCGTGGCATCGGGCCCTTGCGCCCGCCCGGCGTGCTGACGCCCCAAACGCAGGCTCAAGAGAAGCCAGAGGAGCGCCAGCGGCAGGCTGAGCACGGCAACGCTGGCGAGGCTGAGGCCCAAGCTCTTCGCCAGGCTGTTGAAGATCCAGCCAGAGGCAGCATCGCCGCCGCGAAACACCACCGTGTCGTTGAAGTTCTGCGCCTTATACTTCGCCTCAGGCGCGAGCACGGTATAGAGCACCTTGAGCGCGGGATTGCTGATGGCGAAGGCGAGCGCGCGCTCGATTGCCAAGATGCTGACGATGACGATGAGCGTCGGCGACAGCGCCAGGCCGATGAGACCGAGGGCGGCAAAACTGGGCAGCACGGCGATGGCCGCGGCCAGACCGAAGCGGGCGAGCACACGCGGCGTCAAGAACACCTGGGCCAGGATGGTGGCAATGCTGACCGCGAGATCGAGGCGGGCAAACAGCTGAACGCGCTGCGTGCGATCGGCGAGCGTCTCTCCGACAATACGCGCCTGCTCCAGGTAGAACAGGGTTGAGATGAGGTTGGCAAGCAGGATCCAGAGCGCGATGTGAAAGAGGTAGGATGAACGCCACACCGCGATGGCGCCGGCCAACAAACCCTTGCCGAGCGGACGCTCCTCGCTTTGCCGGCCGGCAACCCCGCTGAACAAGCGCCGCAGCGCCAGGGCCGCCTGCGTGGCAGCGAGCAAGAGCAGGGCTGAGACCAGCAACAGGTTGGTGGCGCCAAGGACACCCACCAAGCTTTGCGTCAGCAGCGGGCCGGCGAGCGCGCCGGCGCTGCCTCCGGCAGCAATAAAACCGTAGAGGCGCCGCGCCTGCTCGCTGCGGTAGAGGTCCGCCATCAGACTCCAGAACAGGGAGACCACAAACAAATTGAAGACGCTCACCCACACGAAAAATGTGCCGGCAACGAGGGTGCCGTGCACGCCGGCTGCGAACAGCCCCCAGAAGGCGAGGAGGTTGGCGATCAGAAAGCCGTACACGATCGGCACGATGCGCCGGCGCGCGAAGGAGGAGACAACCCAACCGAACAGCGGCACCGCCGCCAGCATCACCACGAATACGGCCGAGAACAACCACTGCAGGCGCGCCGGCCCGAGGCTGACGCCCATTTCATCGCGCAGCGGGCGGATGATGTAGTAGGCGCACAGGACGAAGAAGAAGAACGCAAACGACCACAGCAGGGCGGCAATCTCGTTGCGTTCAACCTCGACGGTGGTGGCGAGCAGGCGCTCCGGGCGCGAGCGGGCGAGCGGCGCGGGCATGCGCACGGCTGGCCCTTCAGCTCTTGGCGGCGGCGGCACCGGTCAGCCCAGCGGCATCAAGCCGGGGCGGGGCGCCGCTGCCGCCACACTCGTTTCGGTCAGGGCTACGCCCATATCGGCGAGCGCGGCGCGATGCTCGCCGGGCGGCGTTCGCATCAGCCGCTCGGCAAGGCGGGTGATTTTAGCGAGGCCGGGGGTCAGCGTGGTGCGCTCAACCCAGGCCAACGTTTTCGGCCAGCGGCCCGGGTCGGGCTCCACTCTGGCCCACTTGAGGTTGGCAAACGCCACGGCCACGGCGATATCCCCGAGCGACAGCTCGCGGGCGAGGAAAGCCTCCGCCGGGGCGATCTTTTCCAGGTAGCCCAACACCTGTGGCAAGTCCTCGGCCACGGCCTTGGCGATTTTTGTCTTGTCGCGCTCCTGGCCGAACACGAAGGGCAGGACCACGGCCCGGTAAAAGATGCGCCAGATCGCAACGTCGGCGAGCCGGGTGTCGGCAAACTCCTCCACCCAGCGTACCTGGGCGCGGGCCGCCGGCGCGGCGGGCAGCAGGCGCGGGGAGGGGTAGCGCTCCTCGAGATATTCGGCGATCACGGTTGAGTCGCACAGCGTGACCTCATCGTCGATATAGACGGGGATCCGCCGCAGGGGCGAAATCTCGCCGAAGCCGTCGTCGCCGAAAAAGGGAACGATCGGATCGAGGCGGTAGGGCACGCCCTTCATTTCGCACACGGCCAGCACCTTGCGCACGAAGGGAGAGACGGGCCCCCCGATGATGGTGGCGGGACGGGCACTCGGGGTCATGGCACTCCTCCTCGGCGCCAGTCATAGCATGCCGGCGGGGTTTTTCGCAGGCGTGGCGGCCCCGCTCCCCGGCTCGCCACATAGTCCTTGACTCGGCGGCATTGCCGCGTAGGTTCCGCGCCGTTTGCGCCTCGAGGCGCAAAAACCGAAGAACACGAGGCAGCCATGGGCTTCATCGCCGACAGCTTAAACCGTATCCAGCCGTCTCAGACCATCGGCATGGCGACGAAAGCGCGCGAGCTGCAGGCCAAAGGCCGCGACGTCATTTCATTGTCCGCCGGTGAACCCGACTTCGATACGCCCGAGAACATCAAGCACGCCGCGGTGCAGGCCATGCGCGAGGGCAAGACCAAATATACCGACGTCGACGGCATTCCCGAGCTGAAGGCGGCGATTGTCGGCAAGTTCAAGCGCGAGAACGGCCTCGAGTACCGCTCCTCGCAGATTTCCGTGGGCACCGGCGGCAAGCAAGTGCTCTACAATGCGCTGACCGCGACGCTCAATCCCGGCGATGAGGTCGTGATCCCGGCGCCCTGCTGGGTCTCCTACGCCGATATTGTGTTATTGGGTGGCGGCAAGCCCGTGTTCGTGCCCTGCAAGCTCGAGGACGGCTACAAGATGCAGCCGGAGGCGTTTGCGGCCGCCATCACGGAGCGCACCAAGTGGTTCGTCTTCAACGCACCGTGCAATCCGACGGGAGCGGCCTATTCCAAGGCTGAGCTCAAAGCCCTGACCGACGTGCTGATGCAGCCCAAGGCCAAGCACGTGTGGGTCTTGACCGACGACATGTACGAGCACTTGCTCTACGACGAAGCCAAGTTTTACACCCCGGCACAGGTGGAACCCGGTCTCTACGAGCGCACGCTCACGCTCAACGGTTTGTCGAAGACCTACTGCATGACGGGCTGGCGGCTCGGCTACGGGGCCGGCCCCGAACCTCTGATCAAGGCGATGTGCAAACTGCAGTCGCAATCGACCTCCAATCCCTCCTCGATCACGCAGTGGGCGGCGATCGAGGCGCTCAACGGGCCGCAGGACTTCATCCCGCGCAACAACCAGGTGTTCCGGGAGCGGCGCGACCTGGTGGTGTCCATGCTGAACCAGGCCAAAGGCCTGAAGTGCCCGAAGCCGGAAGGAGCCTTTTACGTGTACCCCTCTTGCGAGGGGCTCATTGGCAAGACCTCGGGCAAAGGCACCAAGCTCGCCACCGATCAGGATGTGGTGCTCGCCATGCTGGAGGAGGAGGATGTCGCCTGCGTGCATGGCTCGGCCTTCGCCATGAGCCCGTTCTTCCGTATCTCCTATGCCACCTCCACCGAGGTGCTGGAGGAAGCCTGCAAGCGCATCCAGCGTTTTTGCGGCAACGTACACTGAGGCGGGTTGGGCCGCTCAGGCTTGCGCGAGCGGCGCGCCCGGTACCCCGCGCCCGGTGGCGCGGGGTTAAAGCGAGCCTCGAGCGGGGCTGGTTCGCCCAGCACGCGGCGTGAGGTGCCGCAGGCGCGGTGACGCGACCCAAGCCGCATCCGGGCCGGCCCTCACTCCTGCCAGGGCACCCCGCCGGCATAGGTGCGGTAGGAGACGCCGGCAAGCCAACCCGCGTCGATCGGCAACAGGACGCCCGTGATGGCGCGAGCCTGCGCCGAGCATAGGAAGGCGATGGCGTCGGCGATGTCCTTCGGCTCCGGCAACTCCTTCAGGGCATGCACCGCCATGATCTTGTTCATGTCGCGTTGCCCGGATTGGACCTTGGCGCGCAGCGGCGGCGTCATGACGTAGGTCGGGGCCACACTGTTAACGCGAATGCCGTGCCGGCCGAGCTCGACCGCGAGCAGCTGGGTGAGCCGCTCGATGGCCGCCTTGCCCATATTGTAAGCCGGGATCGGTAGCGGCATGCGACTATTGATGGAGCCCAGCGTGACGATGGCGCCGCGCTGCCTTGGGATCATCTGGCGGGCAAAGGCACGCACGGCGTGCAAGGTACCATGGTAGTTGACCTGCCACATGCGGTCGTGCGCGGCCATGTCCATGTCCATGATGCCTTCGCAATTGGGGATCAATCCGGCCGAAGTGACGAGAACGTCGGCCCCACCGAGATCGCTTTGCACTTTCCCCGCCACGGCATCGAGGCCATTGGCGTCGCTGACATCACAGGCATAAAATCCGGCGCTGCCGGCGAGCGAGCTCGCCAGCGCCGCACCCGCCGCGTGGTTCTGATCGAGGATGGCGACGGCGTACCCGTCGGCGACAAACCGGCGCGCTGTCGCCTCGCCGATGCCGCTGGCACCCCCTGTGATCACGGCGACCGCTTTTTTCATGCTTGCGTTCTCCTTTGCATGGCTCATTGCCTCGGGCCCCAGGCGCCTCGGCAAACACTTTTCCCAAGCGCCGGCGGCGCGCTCATTGGCGCCGCGAGCCCGCGCCAGCGTGGCACTAGGCGGGCGTCAAGGCGCCGACTACTGCCGCCGTCATCAAGGTGGCGAGCGTCCCCGAGACCAGCGTGCGAGCGGCGAGACTTACGATCTCGGCCCGGCGCCCGGGCACCATCGCCACCATGCCGCCGATCAGAATGCCAAGGCTTCCCAGGTTGGCAAAGCCGCAGAGCGCGTAGGTCAAGATCAGGCGTGAGCGGGGCGATAAGGCTTCGGCCGACGTGCCGGCGAGCTGAAGATAGGCGATCAGTTCGTTGAGCACCGTTTTAACCCCGAGCAAGCTGCCGGCCATGGTGCTCTCGCTCCAGGGAATGCCGATCAGCCAGGCGAGCGGCGCGAACAGCCAGCCCAACATCTGTTCGAGCGTTGCGCCGAGCCCGAAGGGGCGGCCGATCACGGCGATCAACTGATTGGCGAGGGCGACCAGGGCGACGATGACGACCAACATCGCCGTGACGTTGACGACGAGCTCGATGCCCTCGCGGGTGCCCTGTGCGATCGCGTCCATGCTGGACTGCGGCGGGTCATCGATCAGGATATCGGCGGCGGCCTCCGTTACGCCCTGCTCGGCGCCCTGCGGCACCATCAGCTCCGCCAGCATCAGGGCGGCCGGCACGCTGATAACCGAGGCGACGATGAGATGGCCGGCGGCGCCGGGCAGCACGGGCTCCAGAATAGAGGCATAAAGAGCAAGGACCGTGCCTGCGACGCCTGCCATGCCGACGGTCATGGTGGCAAACAGGCCGCCGCGGCTCATCTGTTGCAGGTAGGGGCGCACCAACAAAGGCGCCTCGACCATGCCCACGAAGATGTTGGCGGCGGCTGAGATGCCGACGGGCGCGCTGACGCCAAGGGCCAGCTGCAGGCCCCGGCCGATGGAACGCACCACCCACTGCAAGGCACCCCAATGGTAAAGCAGGCGCGAAAGCGCGCTGATGACGAGGATCAGCGGCAACGCCTGGAAGCCAAGGATAAAGCTGTTCTGAGGCTGCGTGACCTCGAAGGGCGCTGGGCCGCCGGCGACGTAGCCGAAGACCAGCCGCATGCCGGCGTTGGTGGCCGCTTGCAAGGCTGCAACCAACCCTGCCGCCCAGTCGAAGAGCGCGCGCGAGGCCGGCACGTTGAGCATGATGGCGGCGATAGCGATCTGGATCAGCGTGCCGGCGAGCAGGATGCGCAGCAGCCGACGCGGGGGCAGCGCCCAACGTTTTTCCGACAGCGCCCACGCCAGCAGTGGGAGCGCCACGATGCCAAGTGCGCTTTGTGCCTGCAGCAGCATGAGGGTGCCCTCGCTGGCCTGAACTCGATTGCTGAGGACGAGCCTGCACTATTGCCGCGACCGCGGCCAGCACGCTGTCGGAGGTGCTTGCGTGCAGCCGTTAGGGCTTTTTGGCGGGTGCCTTGCCCGTCCGCGGCGGCAGGGTCTTCAAATAGGCTGCCATGGCCTCGCGATCCTGCGCCGGCAACTTGCCGGTGTTGACCACCACGTCGGCCATGCTCGAGCCAACCGAATCATAGTCCGGCGTGGTGCCGGTCTCGAGTAAGTAGGCGACGTCCTTTTCCGACCAGGCGGCGATGCCGTTGTCGCCGGGCGTGATGTTGGGGATCCAGCCCTTGCCTTCGGGATGGGGGCCACCCGCGAAGCGCCGCTCGGGGATGATGCCGCCGAAGAGATCGCGACCGCTGTGGCATTCCGCGCAGTGCGACGGTCCTTCAACCAGATAGGCGCCGCGATTGAGACGGGCGCTCTTCGCCGCGTCGGGCACAAAGCCCTTGCCGTCGAGATAGATGAGCTTCCACAGGCCTAGGCCGCGCCGGATGTTGAATGGGAACGCCAGCTCGTGCGGGTGATTGGGGTTCGCTTCAGCCGGTAGCGTGCGCAGAAAGGCGAACAGGTCGCGCACATCGTCGAGCGCCATGCGCTGATAGGACGTATAAGGGAAAGCTGGATAGAGGTGTTCGCCGTGCCGCCCGACCCCGCGTAGCATGGCATTGACGAAGGCCTCCTCGGACCAGGCACCGATGCCATGCGCCGCGTCCGACGACAGGTTGGGCACATAAAAGCGTCCGAACGGCGTGTTGAGCGCGAGCCCGCCGCCGAGGCGGCGGGTGTCTTCCTGTTTCGGGGTGGCATGGCAGGAGGCGCAGCCGCCGGCATTGAACATGATCTCGCCGTTGCCGAGATCGGCGCGGCGTGCCGGCAAGGCCCCGGTTAGCGCGGGCTTGGGAATGGTGAGCACATAAAACAGACCAGTACCGGCAACCGCCAGCAGCGCCAACGCCGCGACGATCCTCCTCACGCGCATAGGGCCTCCATCGGCGCAAGCAAGCCGGGCACCACCATACATGAAAAGCGCGCGAGGCCGGCTCGCGCGCTTCGTGTCTGAAACCGTACGACCGGGGAAGCCCTCCGGATACCGCCCGGACTACTTCTGTGGCGGGGGTTTGCGATAGGCCTTGTGGCAGCCGCCGCAGTTGCTCGTCACTTTCGGCCACTCGGCCTTGAAGCTTGCCTCGTCTGTTATCGCGGCCTCGGCGGCCTTGGCATCGGCGGCCAGTTTGTCGAACTTTGCCATCAAGTCCGCCTTATTGGCGAAGGCTTCCGGCAGCGCGTCCGTTTCGCCCGTCTTCGAATCATCAGGGAACAGGTTCTTGACCTCGGCGGCCTTGGCCTGAATCGTCTTTAGCGACTCCTTCGCCTTGGCGAGATCGAAGGGTGCCTCACCCTTGGCCATGGTGCCGCTGCTCTTGGCCGCACCACCGAAGGCCTTCATCGCCTGCTTGCGCTGATCGATCACGGCAGCATTTTGGGCCAACACGACGGTTGCCCCAATGGCGAGGGCCGCGGCAGCGGCTACAACGCGTAGCATGTAGACTCCTCCCGAGAATTGCCGGCGCGGCAACCTCAACCCTCGAGGAGTCTCCGCGGCCCGCCCGTTGCGCACGAAGATGGCTTCGTGCAAACGCCAACTTTACCGAGGCGACGCGCGGTTTCAACGCCCAGGCCCGCACTTTATTTTGATTGGTGCGCCGGAATAAATTGGAGGTCCAGATCGTCTGCTGGCATAAGTCCTACTGTGTGCCGGCCGGTAGGAAAGGAAGCGTGCGTGACCTCTCGCCGGGAAGCCGTTGCGGCAGAAATTCCACGCTTGCGGCGTTACGCGCGCGCCCTGGTCGGCGACAGCAGTGAGGCGGATGATCTGATCCAGGACACGCTGGAGCGTGCTCTGGCACGCCTAGAGCAATGGCGGGATGGACACAATCCACGCAAGTGGTTGTTTTCTATACTGCATAATCTGCACGTGGATGGCTTGCGGCAAAAATCCCGCCGCCCCCCACACGTCGGTCTCGACAGCCTGGGCCCGGACCAGTCGGCACCGGCAGCCGACGGGGCGAGCGGCTCGGATCTCGATCGGGCGCTGCAACAGCTGACGGCCGATCAGCGGGAGGTGGTGCTGCTGGTAGGCCTTGAAGGCTTGAGTTATGCGGAAACGGCTGAGGTGCTGTCGATCCCCATGGGAACCGTGATGTCCCGCCTGGCGCGCGGGCGCGATCGGCTGCGCGGGCTCTTGGCCCTTGGGCTGGAAAACGAGGCCGAGCCCGCGGGGTTGCGGAGGGTGAAGTGACCGGCGCGCGACGCATCAGCGAGGCGGAGCTGCACGCCTTTGTGGACGGCGAACTCGCGCCCAAGGAGCGCGCCGAGGTGGAAGCCCTTTTGGCGGCGGCGCCGGAGGGCATGCGCTCGGTGCGTGGGCTCACGGAGCTGAACGAGCGCCTGGCTCGACACTACGCCCATGTTCTCGAGGAGCCGATCCCCGCCAGGCTGGCGGCGTTGACCGCCAAGCCTCGCGTGCGTGCGCGCCTCTCGCCGGCATGGGCGCGGGCGGCGGCACTGGCGGCCCTCCTCGTTGCCGCGGCGGCGGCCGGCTACCTGGTGCGGGATTTCAGAGGCGGCAACGGCGGCCCGCAACCCGCGTTCGTGGCGAGTGCGCTCAGCGCGCATCAAGTGTTCGTGCCAGAGGTGCGCCATCCCGTCGAAGTGGGTGCTGGCGAGGAAAAACACCTGGTGCAGTGGCTGACGCGCCGGCTCGGCACCGAGGTGCGTGCCCCCGAACTCAGCGCCGAGGGCTGGAAATTGATGGGGGGACGGCTGCTGCCCGACCGTGGCCAGGCCGCCGCGCAATTCATGTACGAGGATGCCAGCGGCCGGCGCTTGACGCTCTATGTGCGCAAGGAGGCGGGTCTCACCGACGCCGCTTTCCGCTTCGCCGAGCGCGGCGATTTCGGCGCCTTTTATTGGATCGACCGCTCGCTCGCCTACGCGCTTGCTGGTCGCCTCGACCGCGGCGAACTGATGCGGCTGGCCACGAGCATTCATGCTCAGCTCGGCGGGGTGGGCTCGGGCTAGGGGCGCGGGTGACTGCCGGCCTGCTGGCGGCGATCAGCGCGGCGGCAGGTCGATTTTGAGCGGCATGCAATTGCGGTGCCCGAACTCGTAGCAGGCCACGGCGCGGGAGAAGGCCGCCAACCGCTCGATCAGCCAGGCGCCGCCCACCACCAAGGCGACGATGAGCGCGAGCACGGCCCAATTTTGCCGGGCACGCACGCGGTAGAACTCGGCGTCTTCCGCTGCGGCGGCGGCCGAGGCTTGCTGATTTTTGAGGGCAGGCGGCGGCTCCACGGGCCGCCCCGGAGGTCGGGCTAGGCGTCGGTCTCGAAAGGGAATGACCGTCATGTTTTTTCGGCGCTCTTTCTCGGCGCTGATGAGGTGCGGCGTCGCCCGCCCCGGGCCAACCTTTAAGGTGGCCAAGGCCAAGCGGCGCTCGCGGCCGCAGCAATCTTGCCAGAGCCGAGGAGGCCGTCAAGCCGCCGCGTCGAGCGCCTGGACCCCGTCGGCCACCTTGGCGCCGCTGTTGGTGATGCCGTGCCGCGGCGGCCGCCGGCACCCCAGGCGCACCGTGCACATGGCGTCCCGCGTCAGGCGCGCTCGGCTGCCTTGCGCACCGCCGCGGAGATGTCGCCGATCACCTGCTGCAGCAGAGGCTCGTTGTCGCCCTCGCCCATCACCCTGATGACGCGCTCGGTGCCGGAGGGACGGATGACGAGGCGGCCCTGCGCGCCCAGGCGCTCCTTGGCCGAGGCGATGGCCTTCACTACCTCGGCGTGTTCCAGCGGCGAGCCGTTGGCGTATTTGACGTTTTCGAGGATTTGCGGCAGGCGCTGGAAGCGCGTGCACACCTCCCCCACGGGCTTGCCGGTGGCAACGACCACGGCCAGCACCTGCAGGGCCGCCACCAGACCGTCCCCGGTGGTGCCAAAGTCCGACAGCACAATGTGTCCCGATTGTTCGCCGCCGATGTTGTAGCCGTGTTTGCGCATGTACTCGACGACATAACGGTCGCCGACCGGCGTGCGCTCCAGCGTCAGGCCGAGACCGTTGAGGTAGCGCTCCATGCCGAGGTTCGACATGACGGTGGCGACCACGCCACCGCCGTTCAGGCGCCCGCTCCTGTGCCAGCTTTCGGCAATCACGCACATGATCTGGTCGCCATCGACGATGCGACCTTTTTCGTCGGTGATGAGGACACGATCGGCATCCCCGTCCAGCGCGATGCCGATATCGGCGCGCATTTCGCGAACCTTTTCGCCGAGCGCCTCCGGCGAGGTGGAACCGCACTTCAGATTGATGTTGAGCCCGTTCGGTTCGACCCCGATGGTGATCACCTCCGCGCCCAGTTCCCACAGGGCATCGGGCGACACTTCGTAGCCCGCACCATTGGCGCAGTCGACGACGACGCGCAGCCCCGTCAGGCTGATATTGCGGGGCAACGTCCGCTTGGCATACTCGACGTAGCGCTCCTGCGCACTATCGATGCGTTTGGCGCGACCAATGCGATCCGGTGCGACCAGCAACTCGGCGCTCGGCGCGTTCATTAACTTCTCGATCGCACGCTCGGCCTCGTCGGAGAGCTTGTAGCCGTCGCGGTCGAAGATCTTCACCCCGTTGTCGTCGAAGGGATTGTGCGACGCCGAAATCATGACGCCGAGATCCGCGCGCAGGGAGCGGGTCAGCATGGCAACGGCCGGCGTCGGCATCGGACCCAGCAAAAAGACATCCATGCCGACCGCGGTGAAGCCCGACATGAGCGCCGATTCGATCATGTAACCGGATAGGCGCGTGTCCTTGCCGATCACGACGCGATGCCGATGGCTGCCATCCGTGATGAATTTGCCCGCCGCCATCCCGACCTTGAGGGCGATTTCCGAGGTCATGGGCGGCCGGTTCGCCTGGCCGCGGATGCCATCCGTTCCGAAATAGCGCTCTTTCATGGCTTTTTCGCCTTTTGCCTCCTGGCTTCCGGCTTGTGCCTTCTGGCTTCTGCCTTAATGCCTTGGTGCAAGTGCCTTTGGTGCAAGTGCCTTTGTGCGAGCTTGGTGCGTGCGAACTCGGTGCCTGCGAACTCGGTGCATGCGAACTTGGTGCATGCGAACTTAGTGCATGCGAACTTAGTGCAAGTCCCGGGCCAGCGCGGCCCGGTCGCGATCGCGCTGCCTCCGCCGGGCAGCCGTCGGGATGGCCGAGACTACACCAATGTCCCAGCAACTTGCGAGACGGGCAGCGGCCTTTCAACAGTCCCGGCGCGTGCCCAAGCGTGCGGGTGCTAAGCGCCTATGGGCTCGGAGCTTGCGCCCTGCCAGACCGCGAGCGCCTGCCGGGTCTCGGCCACATCGTGCACGCGCAGCACCTGCACACCTTGAGCTGTGCCGATCAGTGCGGCAGCCAGCGAGCCGGGCAAGCGGTCGGGCGGCGGTGCGCCGCTCAGGTGCGCAATGAAGCTCTTGCGCGAAGCCCCCAGCATGACGACGCAGCCCAAGCCATGGAAGACGCTGAGGGCGAACAAAAGCTCGAGATTGTGCGCCAAGGTTTTGCCGAAACCGATGCCGGGGTCGAGGATCAAACGGCTACGCGGAATGCCCGCGGCCTCGCAGGCCGCGATCCGTTCGGTAAAAAAATCGTAAATATCGAGCACCACGTCGGCGTAGTGCGGCGCGTCCTGCATGGTGGCGGGATCGCCCTGCGCATGCATCAGCACAACCGGCAGGCCGGTCTCGGCCACGCAGCGGAGGCTGTTGGGATCGTGCCGCAAGGCCGAGACGTCGTTGATGAGCCGCACGCCGCTGGCGGCCGCGCGCCGCATGACCTCGCTGTTGCGCGTGTCGATTGAGAGCGGCACGTGGGCCGCTTGCACCAGCCTGTCGATCACGGGCAATACGCGGCGGCACTCCTCCTCCAAAGTCAGCCCCGCGGCGCCGGGTCGCGTCGATTCCCCGCCGATGTCGAGAAGGTCGGCGCCCTCCGCCTCCAGGCGCAGGCCATGCTCGACAGCCGCGGCGGTGTCGAAGTGCCGACCGCCATCAGAAAAGCTGTCGGGCGTCACATTAACGATGCCCATGAGGCGCGGCCGTTCGAAGCTGAGCCCGGCGATGGCCGCGCGCGGTCGTTCCAGCTCCGCCAGTAAGTGGGCGAGCCGAGGCTCGGCGTCGGCGCGCAGCTCAGCGACCGACAACAGCCGACGCGTCGTGCCGTTGCGATTGCGTCGCATCAGTTCGGCGTAGGCAAACGACGGCTGAGCGCGGCCGGCCACGCGCAGCTGGGCGCGATCGGCAGCGCCGGCCGTCCCCGTACCCATCAGGGCGATGGCACGAATGGCGAGGGTGTCGTCCACTTACCGGTGCTTACGCCAGCGGCGGCGGGCTGGCCAGCCCCGCGCGTCTAGGGCTCGGCCGTGCGGATGCCGGCCGGACCGCCTTTGGTCTTGATGGAGCCCACCTTCTGCAGCGAGCGGCCGGCGAGACCCGAGAAGCGGATGACGTTGATCTCCTCCTCGACCATGCATTGCACCAACAGCGTCTTGCCGTTGGCGGACCAGGCGATGCCCTGGCACCAGCGCCCGATGGGCAGCTCGGAGGTCTTGGTCAACTGTGTGCCGGTGCGCGACCAGATCTGCAGGACGCCGTTGCCGTTGAAGAAGGGTGAGTTGGCGGCCTTGTTGGAGCCGTTCATGACGGTGACGGCGACGAATTTTCCGTCCGGTGAAAGTTTGATACCCTCCGGGGTCTGGCCGACGCTGTAGGTTCCAACCACGCGCGGCGGATCGAGCTTGAGATCGATGACGCTGATGGTGTCGGCATCGCCGCCGCCGACCCCGATGTTGGCCACCACGGCCACCTCGCCCTTCGCACTGATATCGAGCCCGTAGGGACGCAAGCCGGCGGCAATTTCGCGCTTGGCCACTTCCACCTTGCTGCCGTCGATGGTCAGTTGGGTGATGCGATTGTCGTTATCGCGGGTGACGAGCGCGCTCTTTCCGTCCGGGTCGAAAACAACCGCGCTCGGACCGGACTTCTCGCCGCCGACCGTAACCTTTCCGGCGGGCGTCACCGTGCTGCCGCTGATCGTGAAGACCGATACGGTTCCTTCCTCGCGGTTGGCAACGAGGGCGAGCGTTCCGGCCTTGTTGATAGAGACGCCGGCGGCACCCTTGCCCGTCTGCAAGGTGGCAATCACCTTCGGCGTGCCTGCCCCTGCCCTGCCGACGCCCACCGCCGATTTGACGCGCGTGACGAGGTTTGGCTTCAATGACTGCAGTTCGACCACCGTCAATCTGTCATCGGCAACGGTCTTGCTCGGATCATTGGGGTCGATCTTCTGATTGGAGGTGATGAGAGCGAAATCCTCGCGCGGCGAGATGGCCACGTTGAGGGGAGGACCGACGACGCTGTTGGGAACCTCGATCTCGGCCAGCACCTTTGGCGGGTTGGCCCTGAGATCGATGATCGAGATGGTGTCGGCGGGTGCATCCTTCTGCACCACCACCTTGCCGTCGACCAATTTCACCTTCGCATCATTGGCGGACACGGCAATCTGCGCCGACACTGCGCCGCTTGCCGCCAGCATCAACACCACCGCAGTTGAAAGCAGTCGCCACATCTTGACCTCCCCCGATTGCATTGCGCGGAAAAACACTAGCACCGCCGGCACAAGCCGACCAAGTGCCGCCGCCGCGCGCGGCCTCGGCGCATGACCGCGCGGCCCGTCCATGCTATGAGCAGTTGTGAAGGGCGAGCGGAGTTGAATTGAAAATGTTCACAAAACGCACGGAGAAGGAGGGCGCGGCCGGAGCTGGCAGCTCAGCCCAGCCGCGCGCCGTCGTCGGCGCCGCGCCAGCCCCCGTCGCCCGGGCGCTGCCATCGGCCGCGGCCGCGGTTGCCTCCGTCGTTGGGGCTCAGCTGTCCATCAAGGGCAACTTGGAGTCGCGGGGCGAGGTGCAAATCGACGGCGCCATCGAAGGTGATGTGCACGCCAGGCGCATCGTCGTGGGCGAGGAGGCCCGCATCACGGGTAATCTGCTGGCCGAGGACATTGTGATCCGCGGCGCGGTTGCCGGTTCCATTCGCGGCGGCAAAGTGACCCTGGCGGCCGCCAGCCATGTGGAGGGCGATATCTTCCACAAAACGCTGGCCGTCGAGCGCGGGGCCTACTTTGAAGGCAGGTCGCGGCGGGTGGAAGATCCCGCCGCCGTACCCCGCCCGAGCTAGCCGCAGGGATAGCGACAGGTTGGCATAAGTCTTTCAGAATTAAGAAAAAAATAGAATCAGGGCCGGCTCGAGCCGCCGCGCGTCCATCGGGCCCTTGACGCCAAAGGCTTAATGGCGGAGTAAACATGTGCCCTGACGGCTGGCCGGCGGTGCCCACAGGGGGGCCTGCTGCCGATGGGGGTCGCTTGGTGAGGCGAAGGCGTCGGGACTGGCGCCGCCAACCAAGGGGTCGCCATGGGTTTTTGCTTGCCGGTGCCGACGCGGCAGGGTTGTTTTCAAGCCACGCAAGCTGGCATAAAATTGCCACAAGTGGGACGAGTGGGGCGCCGAGATCTCGACTGCGGGTCAGGAACACTCTACGCCGCTGCCACCGGGAGGAGGCGCGCATGAATGCCACCGAAACTGCGGTTCTGGAAGCCATCCACGTGTCGTGGGCGGCCAATGACCTGCGGGCAACCGTACGCTGCTTTGCCGAGGACATCGAGTTTGCCGTGAACGCGCCCGACGGCTCCGCCTCCTTTGTGGGTACGGGCCGGGGGCGGGACACGCTCTCGCGTCGCCTGTCGGACTTTCTGGACAAGTACGAAGTGCTGGCGTTTTCGCCCCTGCATGTCACCCGATTGGAAGATGGGCTCGCCTGCCGCGTGCACTACCATTACCGCCACCGGGATACCGGCATGGAGATTGACGGCAGCATGCGCCTGTTGTGGTGCATCGCCGGCGACAAGGCGACCTCCCTCAAAGTCATCCACGATGCCCAGCGCATGGGCGTGTTCTTCGAGATGGCGGATCGCTGCAGCCGCGGCGAACTCTATATGTAAGGTGGACTTGTGTTGGCCGGGGCGGCGCGGTCCGGGGGCGTTTTCCCAGCCCGCAAGCACCCAAGTGCCCGACCGCCAACGCGTGCCGCGCCAGCACCGCGCCCGAGCGTGCGTTGAGGCCCAGCCGTTCGCGCAGCAAGGCACCGGACGACCTGACGCAAGGGCAAACGCCAGGCCTCGAGGCGCATCACCGCCGCCGGCGAAGGCGCGCGACTCGGCGAGCGACAGCCAGCTCAGTCAAGACCGGGGGAGACACGGCATGGCAGACGGTAGCCAACCCTACGCCGACAAGCGCTTCGTTGAGGTCAAAGGCCGGCACATGGCTGTCATTGACGAAGGCGAGGGCAAGGCCATCGTCTTCCAGCACGGCAATCCCACCTCGTCCTACCTGTGGCGCAACGTCATGCCGCACTGCCGGGGTCTCGGGCGGCTGGTCGCCTGCGACCTGATCGGCATGGGCGACAGCGACAAACTCGCGCCCGCCGGGCCACACCGCTACGGCTATGCCGAACAGCGCGAGTACCTGTTCGCGCTCTGGGACAAGCTCGACCTCGGGGACGAGATCGTCTTTGTCCTGCATGATTGGGGTTCGGCGCTTGGCTTCGATTGGGCTGCGGCGCACCCCGAGCGGGTCGCCGGGATCGCCTACATGGAAGCGCTGGTCGCCCCCTTGACCTGGGAGGACTGGCCGGCGCACGCGCGGCGCGCCTTTCAGGGCTTTCGCTCGCCGGCGGGCGAGGATCTGATCCTCGCCAAGAACATGTTCGTCGAGCGCATTTTGCCGGGTTCGATCCTACGCCAGCTAAGCGAAGCGGAGATGGCACATTACCGCCGCCCCTTCGCCGTTGCGGGCGAGGACCGGCGCGCAACGCTGAGCTGGCCGCGGCAGATCCCCATCGACGGTGCGCCGGCCGAGGTGGTGAGGACTGTCGAGACCTATGCGCGCTGGCTGGCGGTCAGTCCCGTCGCGAAGCTCTTCATCAATGCCGAGCCGGGCTCGATCCTGGTGGGGCGTCAGCGCGAAATCTGCCGCGCCTGGCCGAACCAGACCGAGGTGACGGTCAAGGGCCTGCACTTCCTGCAGGAGGATAGTCCCGTCGCGATCGGCGAGGCGGTGGCAAGCTTCGTGCAGCGGCTGCGGCCGGGCCAGCGCCGGCCCGCCGGGCCGGCGCGGTGATGGCTTCCGCCGAGTTCCAAGGGTAGAACGTGATCCTGAGCGGCGCGTGGGGCGGCCGCGGCAAGCGGGCTTGCGCGGCGTTGGCAGGCGTTGCCCGGGAGGCCGGCCGCAAGAAATCGGGGCTGAACGTTTTGGCTCCCGGCGGCAAAGGGCAACGCGACGGCCGGCAGGGGAACCAGGAGAGCAGATGCCGAAACTCCAGTCCGCCATCTCGACAAACTCCGAGGAGTTCAAGGCGAATGCGGCCGCCATGCAGGCCTTGCTTGCCGACCTGGCCGCCAAGCGAGCCGAGGCAGCGCTCGGAGGGCCAGAGCGCTTGCGCGAGCGGCACACCGCGCGCGGCAAGCTGTTGCCCCGCGACCGGGTGTTGCGCCTCATCGATGCGGGCTCGCCGTTGCTCGAGCTGTCGCCCTTGGCCGGTTATGATCTTTACAGCAAGGACATCCACGCCGGCGGCATCATTACGGGCGTGGGACGCATTGCGGGACGCGAATGCGTGATCGTGTGCAATGATGCCACCATCAAAGGTGGCACCTACTTTCCGATCACGGTCAAGAAGCACCTGCGCGCCCAGGAAATCGCGCGCGAGAACCGCCTGCCGTGCATTTATTTGGTCGATAGCGGCGGTGCCAACCTGCCGCAGCACACCGAGGTGTTTCCGGATCGCGAGCATTTCGGGCGCATTTTTTACAATCAAGCGACGCTGTCGTCGCTGGGCATTCCGCAGATCGCCTGCGTTATGGGCTCGTGCACGGCCGGCGGGGCTTACGTTCCTGCCATGTCGGATGAGTCGATCATTGTGCGCAAACAGGGCACGATTTTTCTCGGCGGGCCGCCGCTGGTGAAGGCCGCCACCGGCGAGACGGTGAGCGCGGAGGAGTTGGGCGGCGCCGAGGTGCACACGCGCCAGTCGGGTGTGGCCGATCATTACGCCCTCAACGACGAGCATGCGCTCGAGATCGTGCGCAGCATCGTTGCCAACCTGAATAGCGCCAAGCAGGTAGACATCACCCTGCGCGAGCCGCGACCGCCGGCCTATGACCCCGCCGAGCTCGACGGTATCGTGCCGGCTTCATTGATGACGCAGTACGACACGCGCGAGATCATCGCGCGCCTGGTCGACGCCTCCGAGCTCGATGAATTCAAGACCAATTATGCGCAGACCCTGGTCACCGGCTTCGCCCACATCGAAGGGCTGCCGGTGGCGATCCTCGCCAACAATGGCATTCTCTATTCAGAGACGGCGCTGAAAGCCACCCACTTCATCGAGCTTGCCTGCCAGCGCCGCATCCCGCTGCTGTTCTTGCAGAACATCACGGGGTTCATGGTGGGCCGGGCGGCAGAGGCGGGTGGCATCGCCAAGGATGGAGCCAAGATGGTGACCGCGGTTGCGTGCGCGCAGGTCCCGAAGCTGACGGTGATCATCGGCGGCTCGTATGGGGCCGGCAACTACGCCATGTGCGGGCGGGCCTACTCGCCACGGTTTCTGTTCACCTGGCCCAACGCGCGCATCTCGGTGATGGGCGGTGCGCAGGCGGCGGGCGTGCTGGCGACCGTGCGGCGCGAGAATATCGAGGCGGAGCGTGGAACTTGGAGCGCAGAAGACGAAGCGGCGTTCAAACAGCCAATTCTGCAGAATTTTGAGCGCGAGGGTCATCCCTACTACGCCACCGCGCGCCTGTGGGATGATGGCATCATCACCCCCGGGGAGACGCGACGGGTAGTGGCGCTGTCGCTCTCGGCCAGCCTCAACGCGCCAATCCCGCCGCCGCGCTTTGGCGTCTTCCGCATGTAGAACTCGCGTTGGCGCCGCGCCGCCCAACCTCTTGAACCTCGAATGGACCCTCAAGACATGACTGAGCCCCTGCTCTTCACGCCGCTCGCGCTCAAGAGCGTAACCTTGAAGAACCGCGTGGTGGTCGCGCCGATGCATCAATATGCGGCCGTGCGCGGACACGCCACGGACTGGCATCTCGTCAATGCCGGACGCTACGCGCAGGGTGGGGCCGGGCTGGTAATCATGGAATCCACCAAAATCGCCCGCAACGGTTGTGGTACGGTCGGCGACGTTGGCCTGTGGGCTGACGCCTTCATCCCGCCGCTGGCGCGCTGTGCCCAGTTTATCAAGGCGCACGGCGCCGTTGCCGGTCTACAGCTCGGCCATTCCGGTCGCAAGGCACGCCTCACGCGGCCGTGGGAAGGCGGCAGGCCGTTGACGGGCACGGAAGCGGAAGTTTTCGATTGGGAGGACTGGGATCTGGTGGCGCCCAGCGCCGTGCCCCACACCGAGCGCTCGCCGATCCCGCGCGCCTTGTCGCTGCACGAGGTGCGTGAGCTGGTGGCGAAGTGGGGCGCGGCGGCGGCGCGCGCCGTCAAGGCGGGCTTCGACCTTTTGGAAATCCATGCCGCGCACGGCTACCTCGTGCACCAATTCCTGTCGCCGCGCGCGAACCAGCGCACCGACGCCTACGGCGGCTCGGAGCTCAATCGCATGCGCTTTGCCCTGGAGGTAGCCGAGTGTGTGCGGGCCGCCTGGCCAAGCGACAAGCCGCTCTTTATGCGCCTCTCCTGCGAGGACGATGCGGGCTGGGACCTCGAGCAAAGCATCAGGTTGGCGCGGCTGCTCAAAGCTGCGGGTATCGATGTCATCGATTGCTCGTCCGGGGGCACCCTGGCGCACTCCCCGATGGAAGGGGTGCGGGCTAAGAAGTATGGCTATCAGGTGCCCTACGCGGAAAGAATTCGCCGCGAGGCCGGGATCATGACGATGGCCGTGGGCCATATCGTGCACGCCGATCAGGCCGAGGCCGTTTTGCGCGAGAATCGCGCCGACCTCGTCGCGCTGGCGCGCGAGATCATGCACAATCCGAGCTGGCCGATGGATGCGGCGCAGAAGCTGGGGGTGGACCCCCAGTTCAGCTTGGTGCCTCCAGCCCACGCCTATTGGCTGGCAAAGCGCGCCGCTTCGGGTTTCGAGGGCACGCCGTCGACCTGGAGCAAGGGTCTGCCGCGCCGCGGCGAGCCTGCCGATGCCTAATGAGAGCCCGCGCCGGCCTGCGGGGTCCTGAACAAAGGCGGCGGCCGCGCGGCGGCGAGCCTCACCTTGGCGGGCCGATCGCCACGCCTTTTCGAGCGAGCCTCCGAAGTGCTATCCCCTTAGGGGTCGCTCGGCGACGATGCAATCGGGCTCACACAGCGAGGGACGCGATCATGCCTCTTTACGGCAGCGAAGCACTGCAACGCATACGCGATGGCAAGCTGGCGCTGGGGCTTGGCGTGCACCATTTGCGCGGTTCAGCCGTTCCCTTGCTCGCCAAGGCCGCCGGTTATGATTGGCTTTTTATCGATGCCGAGCACGGTGCCATTTCGACGCCGGAAATCGCGCAGATTGCCATGGCCGCGCTGCCCATGGGTGTGGCGCCGATCGTGCGCATTTGTACCGGCGCCCTGGATGAGGGTACGCGGGCGCTCGACAATGGGGCGCTTGGCATTGTGGTGCCGCATGTGGATACCCCCGAGCAGGCGCGGGACCTGGTCGAAGCTTTCCGCTTCAGCCCGATGGGACACCGCAGCACTGGCGGCTCGAATGCCTGCTTCGGCTATCGGCCGCCGTCGGCGGCGGAGGCCCAGAAGACCTTGAATGCGCAAATCCTGGTGGTGCCGATGATCGAGACGCCGCGAGCGGTCGACAATGCGAGCGCGATCGCCGCCATCGAAGGCATCGATGTGCTCCTTATCGGCACCAACGACCTCTCGCTCGAGATGGGAATTCCAGGGCAGGTCGGGCACGAGCGCGTGCGGGCGGCCTACGAGACGGTCGCCGCGGCCTGTCGCCAGCACGGCAAGGTGCTCGGCATGGGCGGCGTTTACGATCAGGAGGTGGCGAGCCGCTATATCGGGCTTGGCGCGCGCATGATCCTTGGCGCGAGCGACCACAGCCTCCTGCTGGAGGCGGCGACGCGGCGCGCGGAGTTCCTGCGCTCCTTGGCGCCGCCAACCGCCGCTTGAGGCGAGGCTTGCCGGCAGGCGCGTCCGCGCGGCCTGGCTAGCCTGCTGCGCGCCCACGCGCGCCCAGCCGCTCGATCAGGGCCATGGCGGCGGCGGGGGCACGGACCTTGCCTTCGTGGATCAC
>Ga0075423_10000588_pt1 | contig 29740 bp, 25 predicted proteins | sample SoiMethybrSBSTD2_FD_80114 | JGI IMG/M metagenome (GOLD analysis project Ga0075423, IMG submission 80114) | Bulk soil microbial communities from a Populus tree surrounding site in Tennessee, USA - Soil MetaG P. TD hybrid SBSTD2 | ecosystem: Environmental > Terrestrial > Soil > Tree plantation...
GCGCGAGAGGCTCCGGCTCGGGCGCGAGAGGCTCCGGCTCGGGCGTGAGGAGCTCTGGCTCCGGTGCGAGAGATTCTGGCTGGGGCGCGAGAGCCTCCGGCTCGGCCGTGAGAGGCTCCGGCTCCGGTGCGAGCGGCGCCGGCTCGGTCGCGACAGGCTCGGCCGGCGGCGTCGCGCGCCTGGGCGCCGCGCGCCGCGGCTGAGGTGCGCGTGTCTGGCCAGGCAGCAGAAGCCGGCGCCGTGCCACGGACACGGTGATCTGGCGGCCGAAGGCGCGCGCAACGCTGTCTTCGAGGGAGGAGAACTTCTGATCGTCGAGCACCTCGGTCGATTCCAGCATGGTGAGCAGATCGGCGAACGGCTGAACCCGGCCGGCGAGCGAGCGTGCCTCCTCCGCGTCGGTCGCCAACATCACCACCGTCTTGAGCTCCGCTGCCTTGAGCTTGACGGTCACCAGCGGCCCGAAGTTGTCGTCGTCCTGATGGCCGACGCTGTCCACCCGATTCAGCACGGCGACGAGGCGATCGCGCTCCTCCTCGAGCGCGGAGTGACGCTGGTGCGCCTCGAGCGCGGTCGCCATGGCCGTGAGCACCGGCTCCAGACTGGTGGCACTCTCCACCACGTCTGGAACCGCGACGCCGAGCGTTTCGGCCGCCAGCACGATCTCGGCACGAAGCTCCACAAACTCAAGGCGCGTGGCGGTGAGCGCTTCTACGAGCTCATCGGCCGGTGGCGCGCCGCCGTCTTGCAGCTCGCGCGCGACTTCTCCCAGCTTCGCGCCGTGATTGGCGAAGCGACCGATGAGATCGGCCAGCTGACGTGAAAAGGCGCCGAGGTCGACGTGCATAGGCAAACGACAAAACGATTCTAGGCGGCGGCGCGGCGAGGTGTCAAAAACAACGTGCGCTGGCACGCCCCGTGCTTCGGCACAGGTCGTGGCCGGGCTCGGTGGCCAGACGGCGATCAGCCGCGGCCGATCAGCATCCAAACACCGATCGCGACGAACAACAGGCCCGCGCCACGGGTGAGGTGATGCGGTGCGATCCACTCTCCGAGCTTCTCCCCGATGAGCACGGCGATCAGCGTCGACGTGACCAGGGCGGCCGCGGCCGCGAGGAAGACGCCGAACCGACTGGCGCCAGGCGTGGCCGCGAACGTGAGCGTCGCCAGCTGCGTCTTGTCGCCGAGCTCGGCCAGAAACACGCTCGCAAACACCAGCACGTAGGTCTTCATGCCGTCTCCTCTGACCTCCATATATAAGGATGCGCCGTCCCGCCGTATCATCCAGCCCATGGGCGACCGGGTTGCGCTGTCGATCATCGGCGTGCTGTCGCTGGCCATCGTGGGTGTGGTCGGCGTGCTGCTGCTGGCACATCATCCCGGACGGCCGTTCAGCGCCGAGGTTGCCGCGCTCCCTGCGCTCAACGCCGCGCTCAACGCGACCTGCGCGGTGCTGCTCGTCGTCGGCTGGCTCGCGATCCGCCGCCGGCGCATCGCCGTGCATCGCGCGTGCATGTTGGCAGCGTGCACGGCGTCGGCGCTGTTTCTGTGTTCCTACGTCGTGTATCACGGGCTCGCCGGCTCGCGGCCGTTCGCCGGCCAGGGATGGATCCGCGCGGTGTACTTTCCGATCCTCGTGTCGCACGTGGTGCTCGCGGCCGCGATGGTTCCGTTCGTGCTCACCACCGTGTATCGCGCGCTGTCGGGACGATTCGATCGACACGTGCCGATCGCGAGGCGGACCCTGCCGGTGTGGCTCTACGTGTCGGTGACCGGTGTGCTCGTCTACCTGCTCCTCTACCATGTCGGCTGAGCCCGGGTCGGCTGCGCCGCGCGCCAGACGTGGGATCGAGCAGATCCCGTGGCTGTACGACGCCTGCTGCGCGCTGTTCGAGCGATTCGGTCTCGGCCGGTGGCGCCGTTGGCTCGTCGGCGGAGCCGAGGGCCGCACGCTCGACGTCGGCTGCGGCACCGGCCGTAATCTGTCCCTGGTCGGCGCGGGGACGCGCGTGATCGGTCTCGATCCGGCGCGCGAGCCGCTGCTCGCCGCGCGGCGCCGCGCGCCACGCGTGCCGTTGGTGCAGGGTGACGCCCAGGCTTTGCCGTTTCGCGGCGGCACCTTCGATACTGTGATCAGCGGGCTCGTGTTCTGTAGCGTGCCCGATCCTAGGCGTGGGCTGGCCGAGGTCCGACGCGTGCTGCGGCCCGGCGGCGCGCTGCGCATGCTCGAGCACGTGCGCGCGACGGGCGGTCTCAAGGCGCGGGTCCAGGATCGCTGGCAGCCCTTCTGGACACGGTTGACCGGCGGCTGTCACTGGAATCGCGACACCGAGCGAACGGTGGAGACGTCCGGCTTCACGATCGATAGCGCGACCCGGCGCGCGCGAGGCGATCTGCGCCGCTTCGTCGCGCGTCCGCGCTGAGTCACGCGGCGCTTCGAGGGCCCGGTACAATCAGAGCGTGGACTCGCTCTCCCGCCGCCAGCTGCTGCAGGGGGCCGCGGCCACGGCCGCGGTGTTGGCCACACCGCTCTCGGCGTGGCCCGCGCCGGAGCGCGGGCGGGTCGTGGTTGCGCGCGAGGCAGATCGTGCGAAGGCCGTCGCCGCCTGTCTCGAAGCGCTGGAGTTCAGCGCGTGTAGCGGACGCGGCGTCGCGGTCAAGGCCAACTTCAACAGCGACGACGCGTTCCCCGCGTCCACGCACCCGCAGACGCTGGCCGCGCTGTTCGGCGCGCTGCAGGCGAAGCGCGCCGACACCATCACGCTGGCCGAGCGCTCGGGCATGGGCGATACCCGACGCGTGCTCGACCGTACGGGCGCGATGGACGTCGCGTCGCGCGCAGGCGTCCGCGTCATCGTGCTCGACGAAGTCGGCCGCCCCGCGTGGGAATCGTTCCGCGCGGAGCACTGGCCGCAGGGCTTGCACGCCGCGCGGCTATTTACGGAAGCGCCGTGCGCCGTGCAGACGATGTGCTGCAAGACGCATCGCTTCGGCGGTCACGTGACGCTGTCGCTCAAAAACAGCGTAGGCCTCATCGCCAAGCGGCTGCCCGGCGACTCGCATGATTACATGCAGGATCTCCACCGCTCACCGCACCAGCGGACGATGATCGCCGAGGCCAACCTCACGTGGCGTCCTGCCGTGAACGTCATGGACGCGCTCGAGGCATTCATCGACGGCGGACCCGAGGCCGGGACGCGCGTCGCGCCGGGCGTGTTTCTCGCCAGCGACGATCGTTGCGCGCTCGATGCCGCGGCGATCGCATTGCTGCGCCAGCACGGAATGAAGGGACCGGCGGCCAGCGGTCCGATCGCGTCCACGGATCAGCTCGCTCGCGCCCTGACGCTGGGCCTCGGCGCCGCGCCCAACACGGTCGAGGTGGTGCCCGCGTCGCCGGCGGCAGCTGACGTGGCCAAGCGTCTCACCGACGCGCTCAAGGAGGGCTGAGCCGTGGCCAAGCGCGCCGCGCCGACCGACGACCTGAGCCGCTACGGCCGGCTCGCGGAATACAACCGCAAGCGTCGCTTCAGTGTCACGCCTGAGCCGCCGGGGCGCGCGGGCAAGAAGAAGGCGACGCGCGCGCTCGAGTTCGTCGTGCAAAAGCATCGCGCGAGCCATCTGCACTACGATTTTCGTATCGAGCACGAGGGCGTGATGCTCTCGTGGGCGGTGGCGAAGGGGCCGTCGCTGGATCCGAGCGTGCGGCGACTCGCGATGATGACCGAGCCGCATCCGATGGACTACAACGACTTCGAGGGCGTCATCCCCGAGGGCGAGTACGGCGGCGGCACGGTGATGATCTGGGATCGTGGCACGTGGGAGCCCGAGAGTCCCGACGTCGGCAAAGCGCTGGCCAAGGGCGATCTGAAGATGCGCCTGAACGGCAAGAAGATGAAGGGCTCCTGGGTGCTCGTTCGCATGCGTGACCGCCAGTGGCTGCTGATCAAGCATCGGGACGCGCATGCGTCCGCCACCGAGGACCTGACGCTGTCACGGCCGAAGTCCGTCGTCTCGCGCCGAAGCATGGTGGGCATCGCGCGCGCGGCGGGCGCGAGCGCGCGGCAGCTGGAGCAGGCGGCGGGCGCCGATCCGCCGCGCTCGACCGCGACGCCCGCGTGACGACGGCTCGGCAGGCCCGCGGCGCGACCGCGCCTGGGGCCAACATCAAGCCGATGCTGGCCACGCTCGTCGATGCGCCGTTCCATCTGCCGGGCTGGGTCTACGAAGAAAAATACGATGGCATCCGCATCATCGCGGACAAGCGCGGTGCCCGCGTCCGTCTGATCACACGCAATCTCATCGATCGAACCGCCGATTTCCCCGAGATCGCCGCCGCGATCGCCAAGCTGGCGGCGCCGACGCTCGTGCTCGACGGCGAGGTGGTCGTGTTCGACGACAAGGGCATCTCACGCTTTCAGCTCTTCGGCGCGGAGACGCGGCGCCGACCCGTGTACGTCGTGTTCGACTGTCTGTTCGCTCGCGGTCAGTCGCTGATGGGGCGGCCGCTCGTCGAGCGGCGCGCCGTGCTCGAAAAGGAAGTCCATGCCGGCGGCGCGCTGCGTCTGTCGCGCCGCCTCGCGAGCGATGGGTTCAAGGCGTTCGAGACGGCACGCGAGCGTGGTCTCGAAGGCATCGTGGCCAAGGACCCCGCGTCGGTCTACGAGATCGGCAAACGCTCGGCGGCGTGGCGGAAGGTGAAGGTGCGCGCCGAGGAGGAATTCGTCATCGGCGGCTACACGGCTCCCGATGGCTCGCGCGCGCACTTCGGCGCGATCCTCATCGGCGCCTTCGACGGAGGCGCGCTACGGTACGCCGGCAAGGTCGGGACCGGCTTCACGGGTAAGACGCTCGCCGACCTTGCGCAGCGGTTCGCCCGTCTGCGACAGCCGAGCTCGCCGTTCATCGATGCGCCGCGCATGCGCGACGCGACGTGGGTGGAGCCGGTGCTGGTGGCGCAGATCGGCTTCATGGAAAAGACGGGCGATGGCAAGCTGCGCCATCCGGTGTTTCTCGGGCTCCGCGACGACAAGTCGGCCGACGAAGTGCGGTGGGTGATGGCGCCCGCGCGTTGAGGGGGTTTGGGGGAAGCCGCAGGGGTCCCCCAATCAAACGGTATAGCGCGCGCGGATTTCGTCGAGCGCGCGGCGGCGCGACTCGGCCGCCGGCAGACCGGCCGTCTCCACCGCGGCCAGCGCGCCAGCGAGATCATCGTCCTTGATCTGCTGGCGTGCCCAGCTGGAGTAGTCCTGCTGACCCAGGTGCCACGCCCACGTCGGCTCGTCCACACCTTCGGCCAGCTCGACGAAGCGCACGAGATTGGACGCACGAAGGTTGAGCGCGCCCGCAGGTCCGCGGAAGTAGAACGAGCGGTCCGGCGGCAGCTCGCCCTCCGTGTACTTGCGCACGTGTCGCCGATGCTGCACGCGACGCTTGCCCACGCGGAAGCGCTGCGCGCGCGGTTGCGCGCCCAGCCACGCAATCGCCGCCTCGCCCTGGGCCAGCGGTTGCCCGGCGAGGGAAGGAGGCCGGCCCGACGCGGCGGCACGAGTCGCCGCGGTGAACGCCGCCAGCTCGGTGGCCGCGACGACGTTGGGCAGTCCGCGCACATCGGGCGCGAGCTCGCTCACGTCGAGCGTGCTCATGCAGAACGATTCTGTCCCCGCACGTAGCAGCTCGCCGACCGGCGAGCCGTCGGCGGGCACGATGTGGTGCGCTTCGTCCAGGATCACCCAGTGCGGCAGGCCGGTCGTCGAGCGCACGATCGCCACGGCGCCGAGCGCCTTGCTCGCGTACGCGACCTTTTCCGCGCGCGACATCGCCGAGAGGTTCAGCACGAGGCTGGTGCGCGGTTGGTGCAGGAGCTGGCGCAGCTCGTCCGGGGTCGGCAGGACGCGCTCGCTGCCGCCGCCGAAGACGACGACGCGCTCGAGCTCGGCAAACGCCTGGTAGTCACCCTCGGGATCGATGAGCAGCACCGAGCGTCCGCTTTCGATGAGCCGCTCGACGAGCAAGCCGGTCAGCGTCGACTTGCCGCTCGCCGACGGGCCGACGATCAGCAGACGCGCGCCGTGCGGCGCGATCGTCACCGGCTCGCCATCGCCGGTCTCGCCGATCGTGAGCCGGTGCCGCGTGAGCCGCGGCATGATGGCCGCCAGGTCGTTCACCAGATGCTCCTGGATGAACTCGATCACGCCCCGAGCGCCCGGCGCGCGAGTGACGTAATCGGCGCGCTCGCGCAAGGCCGGGATCGCATCGGCCACGGCCACCGCGCACTCCGACATCGCGAGAAACGCGTGATCGTTCTCGGCGTCGCCGATGCCGACCATGTTGTGCGCGGAGAGCGCCAGCACGGTCAGCGCGGCGTCGAGGCCGGTGCCCTTCGTGACGCCGCCCGGCAGGAGCATCAGCGCACCCTTGTTGAAGACGAGCGTGCGCTCCACTCCGGTGTCGCGGATCGCCGCGAGCGCGGGGTCGGCCCAGGCCTCCGTCGTCGCGATCATCGACGAGCCGAGATCGAACGGCACGCCATGGCGACGCAGCTCTTCGACGAGCGCGGGCTCGGGTGCATCGCCAAGCGCACGCGCCTCGCGAGTCTCCGGGAAATAGAGGAGGGCCCCGTTCTCAGCCACGACCGCATCGAACATGCGATCGACGTCGGGGCAAACGCTGCGCAAATCGGGAAGCATTCGGCCGGTGACCAGCAAGACTTTGCGGCCGGAGTCTCGGACGCGGGCGAGCGCCTGGACGACGTCCGGCAAGCACCGGCCGCCGTCCGCGATGGTGCCGTCGTAGTCGCAGGCGAGGACGTGAACGTTCACGAGATGGTCCAGTGCATTCAACGTACCACGCACGTTCCGCCGGGCGACTAACCTCCCGTCGAGGCCGGCGCGACCGCGATCGTCCCCGCCGCCGCCAAGCGGTCGATCTCCGCCGGCGTGACGCCGAGCTCGGTCAGCACCGGAGCGGTGTGCTCGCCGAGCCGTGGCGCCGGGCGGCGAATCGCAGCCGGTGTGGCGGAGGCGCGCACCGGGAACGTCAGCATGCGGGCCGTGCCGTAATCGGGCTGCTCGACGTCGGCCACGAGCCCCAGGTGCTTGACCTGCGCATCGACGAAGACTTCGTCGAACTCGTAGACCGGCCCGGCGGCGATGGCGGCACGCTCGAACCGCTCGAGCCACTCGGCGGTGGTCGCGCCGGCGAGCGCGCGCTCCACGTGTGCGCGAAAGTCATCGTAGTGCGTCAGCCGCGCGTCATTCGTCGCGAAGCGCGGATCGGTCGCCAGCGTGGAATCGTCCAGCGCTTTGCAGAACCGATCGTACTGATCGGGGTTCATCATCACGACCTGAATCATCCCGTCCTTGGTCGGATAGGCCTCTGCCGGCGTCAGGTTGGCGTTGCGGTTGCCCATTCGCCGAGGGGCGTGTCCCGTGTCGAAGTACTGAGCGACCGGATCGGGCAGCAGGCTCAGCGTCGAGGCCAGAAGGTTGACGTCGAGATGCTGGCCGGCGCCCGTGCGGAAGCGATGCACGAGTGCCGCGTTGACCGCGCCAAACGCGCACAGCGCAGCGGCGAGATCGGAGACCGAGCCGCCGACCCGCGTGGGCGGCTGACCCGGCATGCCGGTGAGCGCCATGAGCCCGCTCATCCCCTGCGCGATCGTGTTGTAGCCGGGACGCTTGGCGTAGGGCCCGGTCTGCCCGAAGCCCGTCACCGAGGCGTAGACCACGCTGGGGTTCGCCCCGCTGACCGCCTCGTAGCCCAGACCGAGCCGGGTTGCCACCCCAGGCAAAAAGTTTTCCACGATGACATCCGCGCGACGCGCGAGCTCGAAGGCCAACCTGGCGCCCTCCGGATGCTGCAGCTCCACGGCGATCCCACGCTTGCCGCGGTTGATGGCCGCGAACGCCGCGCTCATGCCGTCGCCGCCGCGCCAGGAGCGCAGATCGTCGCCTCGTCCCGGGCGCTCGAGCTTGATGACGTCCGCCCCGAGGTCGGCCATCAGGGTCGCGCAGTACGGGCCAGCGATCACCCGGGAGAGGTCGAGAACACGGATGCCGTCGAGCACGCGGATGAGTATAATCGCGCACCGTCCCTGAGGTCTCGGAGGAACCCATGAAGCGATTCATCGTCCGACGGGTTGGTTATGCCTTGCTCTCGCTCGTCGTGCTTTCGGCGACGATCTTCGTCTTCGTCCGTCTCACCGGCGACCCGGCAGTGCTCCTCGTCGAGCCCGGCGCGAGCAAGGGCGACATCGAGGCTATACGGACCGACCTCGGTCTGGATCGACCGCTGTTGGTGCAGTACGTGCTGTTCGTGAAGGGTCTCGTGCGCGGGGACTTCGGCCGCTCGTTCTACTACCGCACGCCCGTGCTCGAGCTGTACCTCGAGCGGTTGCCGAATTCCCTGCTCCTGGCTCTGGTGGCCATGGCCTTCTCGCTCGCTATCGGCATCCCGAGCGGGATTCTCGCCGCCGTTCGCGTGAACGGATGGTGGGACGGAGCGGGCAAGGTGTTCGCGCTGCTCGGGCTCTCGATGCCGTCCTTCTGGGTCGGTCTGCTACTCATCCTCTTCTTCTCGGTCTACCTGGGCTGGCTGCCGTCGTCGGGCTCCGGCACGCCGTGGCACGTGCTGATGCCGGCCTTCGCGCTTGGCTGGTACTTCGCCGCGGCCCACATGCGGCTCACGCGCTCGTCGATGCTCGAGGTGCTCGGCTCCGAGTACATCAAGCTCGCGCGCCTCAAAGGCCTGCCCGAGGCGCTCGTCATCGGCAAGCACGCGTTCAAGAACGCGCTGATTCCGGTGCTGACGCTGGCCGGTATCAATCTCGTCCTCATGGTGAATGTTGCCGTCGTGGTCGAGACCGTCTTCGCCTGGCCGGGGGTCGGGCGATTGCTCTACGAGGGCATCGCGTTCCGCGACTTCCCCGTGGTGCAGACGACGGTGATCCTCGGCGGCGTGATGATCGTCCTCGTCAACCTCGCGGTGGATCTCATGTACGCCGTGATCGATCCGAGGATCCGTTATGAGCGTTAACCCCGCCGCCACATCCCGGGCCGCCACACTCACCGTCGCATGGCGCCTCGCTGCCTTCCGTCGCGAGAATCTGCCGTGGTTTCCGATCATCGTTCTCACCACGCTGGCCGTGCTCGCCATCTTCGCCGACTTGATTGCACCCCACGACCCTCAGGTCGGTCTGCTCGGCGAGCGGTTCCGGCCGCCGGCGTGGCAGCAGGGCGGCAGCACGGCGCACCTGCTCGGCACGGACCACGTCGGGCGCGACGTGCTCTCGCGTCTGATTTTCGGCGCGCGCGTCTCGATGGTCGTCGGCTTCACCGCCGTGATCTTCGCCGGCGTGATCGGCACCGTGCTCGGAATCCTCGCCGGCTATCTCGGCGGCTGGGTGGACCAGGTGATCATGCGAATCACCGACGCGTGGCTCGCGCTGCCGGCGCTGACCTTCGCGATCTTCCTGGCCGCCATCGTCGGCCCGAGCGAGCTGAACATCGTCATCATCCTCGGCGCCGTGTATTGGACGCGCTACGCGCGCGTCGTGCGTGGCGAGGTGCTCTCGCTCAAGGAGCGCGACTACGTGCGTCTGGCCATCGTGGCCGGCTGCTCCAAGCGCACGATCATGAAGCGCCACATCCTGCCGAATGTGGTGAATTCCGCCATCGTGCTCGCCACGCTCATGCTCGGCGTGGTGATCGTCACCGAGGCGGCGCTCTCGTTCCTGGGAGTCGGCGTGCCGCCGCCCAAGCCGGCGTGGGGCCTGATGCTCGCCGACGGCAAGAAGGGACTGATGGCCGGGTACTGGTGGCTGACCGTGCTGCCCGGCGTGTGCATCATGCTCATGGTCCTGTCCGCCAACCTGCTCGGCGACTGGCTGCGCGTGAAGCTCGACCCGCAGCTGCGGCAACTGTAGTGCGAGCCGCAAGACGTCGTGGGGCTGGGGCCCCACCGTCTGAGGCGAGCCTGGGAATAGGAGCGGCGTGACCATGGAGGAGCCCCTCCTCGATGTGCGCGGCCTCACCACGCACTACGTGAGCGCGCGCGGCACGCGCGTGACGCGCGCCGTGCAGGAGGTGTCGTTCTCGCTGCGCGACGGCGAGACGCTCGGCATCGTGGGGGAGTCGGGCTCGGGCAAGTCTACGCTCGCGCTGTCGCTGCTGCGCCTGTTGCCGCCAGGCGCGCGTATCGTCGCCGGCTCCGTCCGGTTCGAGGGCGAAGATCTTCTCGCCAAGCCCGAATCCGAGATGCGCGCGATCCGCGGCAAGCGCATCGCGATGATTCTGCAAGACCCGATGGCGTCGCTGAATCCGCTCTTCACCGTCGGCGATCAGGTGGCCGAGCCGCTACGTGTGCACGAAGGCACCAGCCGCCGCAAAGCGTGGGACCGCGCGCGCGGCCTCCTGGGTGCGGTACGTATCTCGGCGCCCGACATGCGGGTGCGCAACTACCCGCACGAGCTGTCGGGCGGCATGCGGCAGCGCATCGTCGGCGCGATCGCGATCTCGTGCGGGCCGCGTCTGCTCATCGCCGACGAGCCGACGACCAGCCTCGACGTGACCATCCAAGCACAATACCTGTCGCTGCTGCGCGAGCTGCAGCGAGCCCAGCGGCTCGCCATGATCTTCATCACGCACAACCTCGGCATCGTCGCGCGCATGTGCGACGCCGTCGCGGTCATGTACGCGGGGCGCGTCGTGGAGGCGGGACCCGTGCGCGAGATCTTCAACGCCCCCCGGCATCCCTACACGCGCGCGCTGATCGAATCGATTCCCCGACTCGGTGAGGCCAACGGTCGCCTCACCGCGATCGAGGGGCAGCCGCCCGATCCCGCCGCGCTGCCCGAGGGCTGCGCGTTTCACCCGCGCTGCCCGGTGCGGCTCGAGAAGTGCGCCACCGAGCGGCCGCGCGACACCGTCGTCGGCGCCGGCCACCGCACGGCGTGCTGGCTGCACGGATGACGCCGCTGCTGGAGGCGCGCGGGCTCGTCAAGCACTTCCCGGTGCGCCGTGGCTTGTTCGGCGGAACGGACAAGGCCGTGCGCGCCGTCGACGACGTGTCGTTCGTCATCGAGCCCGGCGCGACCCTGGGACTGGTGGGCGAGTCGGGCTGCGGGAAGACGACGACGGCCAAGCTCGTGCTCCTGCTCGAGCGGCCCACGGCAGGCGAGATTCGCTTCGACGGCGAGTCGCTCGTCACGCTCGACGCCGAGCGGCTCCGACGATACCGGCACTCCGTGCAGGCGGTTTTTCAGGATCCCTACGCGTCGCTGAATCCACGGATGCGTGTGGGCGCGATCATCGCCGAGCCGCTCGTCACCAACGAGAAGCATCTGTCGTCCGCGGAGGTGGGGGAGCGGCTGCGCAAGGTGCTGGACCTCGTCGGCCTGCCTGCGCGCGCCGCCGATCTGTTTCCTCACGAGTTCTCCGGCGGCCAGCGTCAGTGCATTGCCATCGCGCGCGCGCTCACGCTGTCGCCACGCCTCATCGTGCTCGACGAACCCGTCTCGGCGCTGGATGTCTCGATCCGCGCCCAGATCCTGAACCTCCTGAAGGATCTTCAGCGCGAGCTGGGTCTGGCTTATCTGTTCATCGCGCACGACCTCGCGGCCGTCGCGCACATGAGCCACGTGATCGCCGTGATGTACCTCGGACGCGTGGTGGAGACGGGCGCGGCGCGCACGGTCGCCACGCAGCCGCGGCATCCGTACACGAAGGCGCTCTTCGCCGCCGCTCTGCCGTCGCATCCCGACGACTCGCGTGACGACATCGTGCTGGCCGGCGATGTGCCGAGCCCGCTGGATCCGCCGTCGGGGTGCCGGTTCCACACGCGCTGTCCGCAGGTGATGCCGCACTGCTCGACCACCGAGCCGAAGCTCGCCTGCGTCGACGGCCGCGACGTCGCCTGCCACCTCTACGATCCGGCCGGAGCCTCGAAGGCCAGCTAGGTCACGATCGCGCGCGAGCCGCGCTCGCCGCCTCGTAGACTTCCAGCGTGCGCGCCATCGTGGCGTCCATCGAATGCTCAGCGAGCACGATAGCCTGGCCGCGGCGCGCGAGCGCGCGGGCGCGCGCGGCGTCGCGCAGCAGATCCAGGATGGCAGCGGCGAGCGCCGGCGCATCGGCGGGCGGCACGAGGCGGCCTGTCTCGCCGTCACGGATCAGCTCCGGGGTGCCGCCCACCGTGGTACCGACGACCGGGGTGCCGACCGCCAGCGCCTGCGGAATCACCTGGGACATGGCTTCGGACTTGATCGACGGCAGCACGAGAACGTCGAGAGCCGCCATGATTTCCGGCACGTCGCGGCGGAAGCCCGTCATGATGACGTGCGAGTCGAGGTCCATCTCCTTCACACGGCGCCGCACGTCGTCGAAGCCGATGCCGTCGCCGACGATCAGAAACGTCGTGTCGGGACGCGTGCGCACGACCCCGCGCGCGGCTTCGAGGAAGTAAGCGTGGCCCTTGCTGCCCCGGATGTTGGCAACGAGCCCGACGGCGGGGCCACGCAGACCCAGCTCCGCGCGGACGCCCGCGCCCGAGACGTTGGGATGAAAGCGCGTCGTGTCGAGGCCGGGGCCGATCGCGACGACGCGATCGGCGGGCATCCCCGCGCCGCGCACGATCGTGGCGACGGCCTCGCCGCTGGTGATGATCCGATCAGCGAGCCGATAGACGAGCGCGCGCCGTCGGGGAATCGGGATGCTGACGTGACGGCTGCGGACGACGGGTACTCCCAGTGACCGGGCAGCGATCCCGGCGACCCAGGCGTCGACGGAGGAATGCGTGTGAACCAGGCCGATGCGACGCTCGCGAATGAGCCGACGCAGCGTCACGATCGCGCGCAGATCCCACGGAGCGCGCATGGGCACCTCGACCGTCGACAACCCCGCACGCTGCGCTTCGGCGAGCAGACGTGCGCCGGGTTGTGCCGCGACGAGCACCGGCCGCCCGTGAGACGCCAGCCAGCGCGATTCCGCGACGATTCGAAGCTCCTGCCCACCGAATCCCACCGACGATTCGGTGTGGAGGATGACGGAGCCGGGCACCATCTAGCTCAGGCCACCCACGGCTCGAGCCGGGCTCGCGGCTTCGTTACAAACGGAGCCGGAGGCCCGAACTGGCCTCACGGCTCCGCTACAACAAAACTACCAGCGGCCGCCGCCACCGCCGCGGCCACCGCCGCCGTAACCGCCACCGGGTCGACCTCCACCGCCGCGGCCACCGAAGCCCCCTCGGCCGCCGCCGCCACCACCGGCACCAGGGCTCTTGGCCTTCTCGACCTGAATGGTCCGACCGTCGAGGCTCGTACCATTGAGCTTGCTGATCGCTTGCTCGGCCTCCTCGTTCGACGCCATCTCGACGAAGCCGAATCCGCGCGAGCGACCCGTGTCGCGGTCCGTCACGACGCTCGCGGACTCGACATTGCCGCACGCGGCGAACGCCTCCCGCAGACGGTCTGTCGATGTGGAGAAGGAGAGGCCTCCGACGAAGAGTTTCACAGCCATGGGGAGCGCTCCTTGTGGCCTTCCGACCTGTGCGCGCGACCCCTGGACTCGGAAGGAGACCCGGGGCCTGGCCTGAGCCAGCGGGCGGGGGTTCACGGCGAACCGGCGACCGCACCAGACGGGTAAAGTATACATGCCGTGATCAACGATTTCATCGAGCAGTTCACCTACCTCGGCGTCTTCCTGGTCCTCTTCCTCGGCGGCCTCGGGGTGCCCATCCCCGAAGAGCTCCCCGTGCTCGCGGCAGGCGCGCTGGCTCACGAAGGCTACATGCGCTCGTGGGTCGCGTTGACCGTCTGCCTCGTCGGCGTCCTGGCGGGGGATTCGGTCCTCTATTGGGTCGGCCACCACTGGGGCGAGCGCATCCTGGACTGGTCGATCATGCGCCGTGTGCTGACTCGGCAGCGGGAGCATTCGCTGATGGAGGCGTACCGACGTCACGCTGCGAAGACGATCTTCACGGCGCGCCATGTGATGGGAGTGCGTGCGGCCGCGTTCCTCACCGCCGGCATCGCACGCGTGCCGTTCTGGAAGTTCATCCTCGTCGATGGCGCTGCCGCGATGATCGGGGTGCCGATCGGTTTCGCGCTCGCCTATTTCTTCACCGACCAGCTCGAGGAAATCCTGACGGACGTGCGTCGCGTGGAGCGCTGGGCCACGCTGCTCGTGCTGTTGGTCCTCGCGACGTGGATTGCCGTCATCGCATGGCGAAAGAGCCGTGCCGTGGCCCGGGACGTCGACGAGGGCGTGCTATAGTCGGCGAACGTGGCGACGGTTTCCGCCGAACGCAAGCCCTGGCACGCGATCTTCAGCCTGCTGGAGCGCGACGAGCGCGTCTTCGCGGTCCTGCTTGCGGTGGCCATGGTGAGCGGTCTTGCCACGTTGGGATTCGTTCCACTCCGTCCGCGCGAGCAGATCGACCTCTTCTCTCTCGTCGTGTGGTTCGCGCTCTACAAGCTCGGCATCTTCGCGCTGGTGACCGTGCAGCCGCGCGCCACGCGGCAGATCTTTCTCGGCGCGCTGGCGATCGATCTGCTGCTCGTCTTCGTGTTGATTCTCCTCACGGGCGGCGGCGGCAGCCTCTTCTATCTGCTGTTCTTCCCCCTCGTCGCCGTCAACGCGTACTACTTCGGCCCGTGGATCGCGTTCGTCACCGCGCTCGCGGCCGGCGGGCTCATGGCCGCGGCCGCGTGGCTCGCGCCACCGTGGATCGGCTGGACCGGCGTCTCGCTGCTCGTGGTGCTCTTCGGTCTGCCCGCGGTGATCGTCGGCATCGTCGCCGATCGAGAACGCCGCGCGCGCGGCGAGGTTGAAGGATTGCTGAGCCGGCTGCAGGCCACGCAGCAGGAACTGGTCGTCTCCGAGCGTATGGCCACGGTGGGCAAGCTCTCACTCAAGGTCGCACACGAGGTGCGCAACCCCATCAGCGCCATCGAGCTCAACGCGGAGATGCTTGGGGACATCGTGCGGGCCCGCACGGGCCCCGACATGGATGAGGCGGGGGGACTGGTTGCCTCCATTCGGGATCAGGTCAACACGCTCGACGCCCTGACGGAGGAGTACCTGGCCTTTGCGCGTTTCCCGAAAGCGCACTTCGAGGACGAGTCGATCAATCATCTCGTCGAGGAGCTGGCCGCGTTCGTCCGGCCGGTGGCCGACCGGCAGGGGCTGACGATGCACGTCGAGACCGACCCCGCCGTGCCGTTGATGGAAATCGATCGCGCGCTGCTGCGCCAGGCGATCCTCAACCTCGTCAAGAACGGACTCGAGGCGCTCTCGCGCGGCGGCTTGCTGACGATCTCGAGCCGCGCGCTCGGCGACGCCGTCGAAATCGCCGTCGCTGACAGCGGGGCCGGCATCGGTCCGGAGGTTGCCGGACGATTGTTCGAGCAGTTCTTCACGACGAAGCCGCAGGGCACCGGCCTCGGGTTGTCGATCTCGCGCCAGATCATCGAGGAGCACGGCGGCGAGCTGTCCTGGGCCAACCGGCCGGGCGGTGGCGCCGTCTTTACGATCCGTCTACCGGTGAAGGTGGCGCGTGCCTGAGCACACACTGCTCGTCGCCGACGACGATCCAGGCCTGCGCGAGAGTCTCGAGCGCACGCTGACGCGCGAGGGGTATCGCGTGCTGCTCGCGTCGGACGGTCGTGCCGCGCTCGAGCGGCTGCAGGGCGGCGCGATCGATCTCATCGTCACCGACCTCAAGATGCCCGGTCTCACCGGGCTGGAGCTGTTGCGCGCGGCGAAGGCGATCGCGCCGGACGTCGACGTCATCTTGTTGACGGCCTTCGGCACGGTCGAAGAAGCCGTGAAGGCGATGAAGGACGGCGCCTACGACTTTCTGACGAAGCCGTTCCGTCGCGAACAGTTGCTCAAGCTCATCGACAAGGCGCTCGAGCGGCGCGAGCTGATCGAGAAGAACAAGGCGCTGCAGCAGCGCCTCGACGACCTCCTGCGCCAGGGGGCCATCATCGGCGGCAGTCCCGCCTTCCGGCGGATGATGACGCTGGTCGAGCAGGTGGCGTCCTCGTCCGCCACCGTGCTGATCCTCGGCGAGAGCGGCTCGGGAAAGGAAGGCGTCGCCAAGGCCATCCACCAGGGCTCGACGCGCAAGGCGGGGCCCTTCGTGGCCGTCAACTGCGCGTCGCTGCCCGAGACGTTGCTGGAGTCCGAGCTGTTCGGCTACGAGCGCGGTGCGTTCACGGGCGCCGCCGGCCGCAAGGAGGGACGCTTCGAGCTCGCGGACGGCGGCACGCTGTTCCTCGACGAGATCGGCGACCTCTCGCCGTTGACCCAGCCGAAGATCCTGCGCGTGCTGCAGGAGGGCGAGTTCGATCGTCTCGGCGGAACGCGCAGCATCAAGGTTGACGTGCGCATCGTCGTGGCCACGAACCAGGATCTCTCGCAGATGGTCAAGGAGAAGCGGTTCCGCGAGGACCTCTTCTATCGGCTCAACGTGATTACGATCCACGTCCCGCCGCTGCGCGACCGGCGGGAGGACATTCCCGTGCTGGCGCAGCACTTCCTGCGCATCTACGCCGCGAAGAACAACCGCCGGCTCGACGGGGTCACCGATGAGGCGATCAAGCGGCTGGAGGGCCACGCGTGGCCAGGCAACGTGCGGGAGCTGGAAAACGTCATCGAGCGCGGTGTGGTGCTCGCGCGCGGCAGCCAGATGGATATCGCCGATCTGCCGCCGGAGATCGCGGGCGCGACACCGCTGCCCGAGGGCGTCATCTCTGTGCGCATCGGCACGCCGCTGGCCGAAGTCGAGCAGCGTCTGCTCGACGCGACGCTCGCCGCGACCGGCGGCAACAAGACGCTGGCCGCCAAGCTGCTCGGTATCGACGTGCGCACCGTTGCGCGGAAGCTCGAGCGCTGGGAAGAAGAGCGGACCGCGGAAGACACGCCGCCGCCGGCCGCCGAGGAGCCCGAGTCATGAAGGCGCTGCAGCTCACACGTGAGTACCCGCCGCACATCTATGGAGGGGCGGGCGTCGTCGTCGATGAGCTCACCCGCGCCCTCAAGCAACGTATGAAGGTCGAGGTCCGATGTTTCGGCGAGCGCGAGCCGACGGACGACGGCGTCGTCGTGCGCGGCTATACGCCGTGGGAGCGGCTGAAGGCGGACAAGAGCGGTGAGCCGCGGTTTGCGCCGGCGCTGGAGACGCTGTCGATCGATCTGGCCATGGCGCGTGATCCCGTTGACGCCGACGTCGCCCACGCGCACACGTGGTACGCAGACATGGCGGGACTGTGGATCCGGATGCTGCATCGCATCCCGCTCGTGGTCACATTGCACAGTCTCGAGCCGCTGCGGCCGTGGAAAGCCGATCAGCTCGGCTCCGGCTACCTGCTGTCCTCGTGGATCGAGAAGACGGTCGTGGAGACGGCTGACCGTGTCATCGCGGTGTCCAACAAGATGCGCGAGGACATCCTGGCGCATTTCCAGGCCGATCCTGGGCGCGTGGTGGTGATCCACAACGGCATCGATCCCCAGCGCTTCCGCCGCACCGAGGCGCGCGATCATCTCCAGCGCCTCGGCGTCACGACGCCGTACGTCTTGTTCGTCGGCCGCATCACGGATCAAAAGGGAATCTTTGACCTGATCGAGGCCGCCAAGCGTCTGCCCGCCGGCGTGCAGGTGGTGCTGTGCGCGTCCGCGCCCGACACGCCGGAGATCGAAGAGCGCCTGCGTCGCGCAGTCGCCACGATGCCCAACGTGCGCTGGATCAACGAGATGGTGAAACACGAGGTCGTCGTGCAGCTCTACAGCCACGCGGCGGTGTTCTGCTGCCCGTCGGTCTACGAGCCGTTCGGCATCATCAATCTCGAAGCCATGGCGTGCGAGACGCCCGTCGTCGCGTCGGCCGTCGGCGGCATCCTCGAGGTCGTGGTGGACGGCGAGACGGGTTTGCTCGTGCCGCCCGCCAACCCGGAGGCGCTCGCGGCGGCGCTGACGCGCCTGCTGAACGATCCCGACACACGCCGGCGCATGGGGCAGGCGGGTCGTCGACGTGTCGAGGCTCAGTTCTCGTGGGCCAGCATCGCCGAACGCACCGAGCGCGTGTACGCCGACGCCATCGCCGACTTCAAGAAGTCCGCGGGCGACTAGGGCGTCGTGCTCGAGGGGCTGCGCGGCTTCGTCTTCGATCTGGACGGCTGCGTCTGGCAGGGCGAGCGGCTCAATCCTGGGGCGGCGGAGACGCTGGCCGCGCTGCAGCACGCCGGCCGTGGCGTCGCCTATTTGACCAACAACTCGCGCGCGCGCGGCGCCGACGTCACTGCCAAGCTACGCCGGCTCGGCGTCACGCCGAGCGAGCACGCGCTGACGCCGCTCGAGATCCTCGGCGACGTCGTCACCGAGCGCTGGGGGCGCTCGCGCGTGCTCGTGATCGGCGCGCCCGAGCTCGCGGCGGTGGTCGAAGGCGCGGGGCACACGATCGTCTCCGTCACGGCGTGGCGTGACGCGACGGTCGTCGCCGTCGGCAACGACTTCGATCTGTCCTACGAGCGTCTCGCCGCCGCCGCGCGCGCGGCGGCCGCCGGCGCGCCGGTGATCACGCCGAACGTCGATCCGCGCCTGCCGCTCGAAGACGGTGATTTCCTGCCGGGCTGTGGCGCGATCGTCGAGGCGGTATGCGTGGCCGCCGGCGTGCGGCCGGTCGTCGTCGGCAAGCCGGAGCCGCCGCTGTTTCGCATAGCGCTCGAACGGCTCGGATGCCGGCCGCAGGAGGCCGCTATGGTCGGCGACAGCGTGACCTCCGACGTCGCCGGTGGCCGCGCCGTCGGCATGCGGACCGTCCTCTATGCGCCGGAAGGTGGGGCGGTGGACGCCGCCGACGTCGTGGTGCGCTCGTTCGCCGAGCTCGCGCGAGTCGCCGGCATCACGCGCTGACCGGCGCGCTCAACCGCGCTTGCGCCCGAGCGCGGAGAGCGACGACCCCAGGAGCATGCGCCCACGCGTCGCGGCATCGGCGCCGCGCGCGCACACGTGCATGAGATGCTTCGCGGCGTGGACGGCCGCCTCGCGCCCGCGAGAACGGACGTGATACGGGTCGCCGGAGGACGGCCGACTGTTCCAGAGCCGCACGTCGACGAAGCCGCCGCGGTCGAGCGCGGCCGCCAGCGTCGCGGAGCTCCAGAGCACGGGATGAAAGTAGTAGGCATCACTCAACGCACGCGCGGCCGGCCCACACCAACGGAGCCGTCGGTGCCAGCGATACGCGGCCAGCTGAAACCGTTCGTTCGGCGTGCGGAGGAACACGTGGCCACCGGGGGCGAGGACGCGATGCACGTCGGCGAGCATCGCGAGCGGATGGTGGAGGATCTCGACGACATTCCAGAGCGTCACCACGTCGAAGCGCTCGGATTGGAGCGCCGTCCAGTCCGTGCTCGCCTCCAGACCGCGCTCACGCGCCTGGCTGGCCGCGCGCTCGGAAACGTCGATGCCGGTCGGCTGCCAGCCGCGGTCGCGTGCGAGGACCAAAAAATCTCCTGTGCCGCACCCGACGTCGAGGAGCCGGGCGCCACCGCGTGCAGGCACACGCTCGAAGAATTCCGAGAAGATCGCCAGTCGTCGTGGGGCCAGGCGTGTGACCGCGACGTCGAGATCGTAGAGGTGCTCGTACTGGACGTGAATCACCTCGGCGCGCCGCGGGGGATCGGAGTAGGCGAGCCCGCAGGCGCCACAGCGCACGACGCGTGCCTCGGTGCTGGCCGCGATCTCCGCGGACGCGGGATGCGCGCACAGCGGACAGATCACGTCGGCCTCGAATCTGCCATCAGCGCTCGAGGGTGTAGCCGGCGCGTCGCCAGCCCTCGAGGCCGCCTTCCAGCACGTATACATCTCCGGCCACCCGGGACCGGATGAGGTGGTACGCGCGGAGGACGCGCGCGATCGGGCCTTCGCCGTAGAGGATGATCACGCCGCCGTGTGGCAGTGCCCTCAAGCGGGCTTCGACGGTCGGCAGCGGCCACGATTGGGCGCCGGGCAGGTGTCCCGTTGCGAAATCACCTTCGGGCCGAAGATCGATCGGTGCGACGCCGCCACGCTCGAGCAGCATGCTCGCCGACGCGGGGTCGATCGTGAGGACCGGCCCGAAGCGTGTGTGGTCGCCGCTCGCCGGCGACGCGGCGCCGAGCGCACCGAGGACGAGCGCGATTCTGGCAATCCGTCTCATGGATTCGCCACGGTGACCGTGATGGTGCCCGTGCCCGTCGCGCCGGCGCTGTCGCGCACGGTCGCGGTCAGCGTCTGCGTCCCGTTGCTCCCGTTCGTCGTGACCCACGGCAGCGTCGCCGGACGGTCACCGGTCGTCTCGGTCCACACCGTCGTGCCGTTCGCGGTCATCGTGTATGCCTTGTTGCCCCCGGCGGCGCCGTCCACCCAGATCGTCACCCACTCTGTGCCGCTCACCGTCGTGCCGACGGTCGGCTGCGTAATGGCGACCAGCAGCGTCCCCGTCGGCGTCGGTGTCGGGGCTGGCGTTGGGGCTGGCGTGGGAGTCGGCGTCGGTGTCGGCGTCGGCGCCGGTGTCGGCGCCGGGGCCGTGGTGATGCCGTTACTCACATTCACGTTGACGGTGGCGCTGCCGGTGGCGTTCGACGAGTCCGTCACCGTGGCCACTAGCGGCTGCGTGCCGTCGACGACGACGTTGGTGTTGAACGCCACCGACACGGGACCATTGCTGGCGGTCGTCGAAGAGCCAACCGATTGACCGCCCAGCGACAGCGAGTACGTTTTCGACGACGCGGTGCTGCCCTCGAGCCAGAGGGTGGCCCACGCGGTGCCGCTCACCGTCGTGCCGGCGGTCGGCTGCGTAATGGCGACCAGCAGCGTCCCCGTCGGCGTCGGTGTCGGGGTCGGCGTTGGGGCTGGCGTGGGAGTCGGCGTCGGTGTCGGCGTCGGGGCCGTGGTGATGCCGTTACTCACGTTCACGTTGACGGTGGCGCTGCCGGTGGCGTTCGACGAGTCCGTCACCGTGGCCACCAGCGGCTGCGTGCCGTCGACGACGACTGTGGTGTTGAACCCCACCGACACGGGACCATTGCTGGCGGTCGTCGAAGAGCCAACCGGTTGACCGCCCAGCGTCAGCGAGTACGTCTTCGACGACGCGGAGCTGCCCTCGAGCCAGAGGGTGGCCCATGCGGTGCCGCTCACCGTCGTGCCGGCGGTCGGCTGCGTGATGAATAGCTTCAGCGTGGTGCCCGAGTTCGCGACCTGCACGTACACGAAGCCGGTGCCCGTGTTGCCCGTGGCGTCCTGGACGCTGACGCTGATCGTGCGCGAGCCGTTGGCCGCCGTCGTCGTGTCCCAATTCCACGTCACCGTGGTCGCGTTCGACGCGATGACGGTTTGCTGCACGCCGTCCAGCAGCACCGTAAAGCGGTTGTTGCTGCCCCTCGTGTTCGCCACGGCGATCTGCACGGGCAGTGTGCCCTGAACGCTCTGTCCCGGCGTGACGTTCGGGAACGTCACCTGCAGCGTGCCTGGCGGCGCATTGTTGTTGACGGTCACGTTGCGCGTTGCCGTCGCGGTTGCTCCGTTCGCATCGCGCACCGTCAGACCGAGCGTATGAACACGGTCGGGAACCGTCGTGCTGTTCCACGTGAAGCTTTGCGTGGTGCTCGACGTCGTGTTGGAAAAGATCTGGGTGCCGTCGAGTGACAGCGTGAACGTGTTGGAGAACCCGCTCGCCCCACTGGCGCTCATGCCGACCGTCACGTTGCCGTTCACGGTCGCACCGTCCGCCGGACTCGTGAACGCCGTCGTCAGCGTCGCGCTCTGCACGTTCACGATGCGGACGGGCGGGCTTGGGTCGGTCGTGCCCTGATTGTCGGTGACCGTCAGCGAGACGTAGTAGGTGCCCGGCGTGTTGAAGGTCACGCTCCCGGGCGTCGCCGACGTGCTGGTCGCCGGTGATCCGCCGGGGAAGATCCACCGATACGCGGCGACCGCGCCGTCAGCGTCGCCGCCGGAGCCCACGAAATTGACCGACTGACCGGCGGAGATCGTCACGTCGCCCGCCGGCAGGTCGATGCTGCCGCGCGGCGGCTGATTGCTCGGATTCGACGAGATCTGCACGAACGGCGCGACCGAGGGCACGCCGTTGTTGTCGACGATGAAGAGCATGTAGTAACCGGGCGGCGCGACGTTGGCGTTCGGCGGCGCCGTCACCGTCAACGCCCCGGCGCCCTTCGTGAAGCTCAGCGAAAGCATCCGCTGGTCCATGTCGAACGCGTGCGTGTTGGCGCCGTTGCGGATGAGCACCACGGAGGCGATGCCGGCCGCATTCGGCGTGTTGACCTGGAAGCTGCCGCCGTAGCCGATGATGGACGGCGCTCCCGTGATCGACGGTCGCGACGCCGGCCCGCCGTTGCTGTCGAACAGGTAGGCGGGCCGATAAATCTCCATCCGGTTTTCCCACGTGCCCTGGCTCGGATTGCTGCCCGCCGACCACACGGTGCCGTCGGGCAGGAGCAGGGCCACCGAGTGATAGAGCCGCGGCATGTTCATCGTGCCCGCGGGTGTCCACGTCTCGCTGGCTGGGTCGAACAGGTCGGCATTCAGGGTCGCCGTGCTGCCCGTCTTGTCCAGTGCCGAGCCGCCGAGCGCCAGGATCTTGCCGGTGGGCAGGATGACGGCGTCCATCTGGATGCGCGGTCCGGACATCGATGCGATGGTGCGCCAGCTCGGATTGGGCTGTGACAGGTCGATGATCTCGACGCTGTCCGTTGCCGGATTGTCGCCGCCCATGATCATCACGCGCGCGCGCCACCCGTCGGCGGCCGAGAGCGGCAGCAGCACCGATGAGCCATAGATCCGCGGCCGCGGATAGTTCATCGTGGCCACGCCGGTCGCCCACGTGCTGCTGCCGGGATCGAAGATGCTCGACGAGACGTTGGCGCCGGACATGAACACGCGTCCGTTGGGCAGCACGTGCAGCCACGGGTAGAGCTCCGGGATGAACGGGGCCGTGAACTCCGGGCTCCAACCGTCGGGGTTGGTGTAGATCTCGACCGCGTTGTTGGTGCCGCCGCCCTCGAGCCATCCCGAGAACGTCGCCATGCGGCCATCGGCGAGCGCGACGACCGACGGGTACCACCTCCCGCGGGCCATGTCCTGGACCTGGATGAATCGCTCGGTGCTCGGATCGAACATCGTCGCGGTGCGGATACCGCGGAACGGGTTGTACTGGAGGTTGCCACCGGCGATGAGGGCGCGCCCATCGGACATCCACGACAGCCCATTGCAGAACAGGTCCCACGGAATCGTCTGCACGTTGATCGCGCCCGTATTCGGGTCGTAGACGGCGGCGCTATCGGTCGTCACCGTCGGATCGTTCTGCGTCCCGCTCACAATCAGGATCCGGCCGGTCTTCATGAGACCGACGTGGATCGGATTGATCGGCATCGTGTACGGAAGCACCGACCATTGCCCGGTGACGTTCGGTTGCGCCGCCGCCGGCGGGACCGTGACGAGAACCACGAGGAGCAGCAAGAGCGTGTACCCGACTGCGAATGTCCTTCGCACGGTCTTCACGTTGGTCCACGTTCCGTGCCAGACCATTTGCGCGTGGTACAACGCGTCTCTGGGCCTGCGCTCTGCAGTGCATTGCCGAATGCACGCGGCGAAATACCGGCTGGTGGGGAGATGTACGCAATGCGATGGGGCTCTCGCGCGCGCCGCGCGCCTACCGCGAGCGGCTGCGCGAGCGGCTCGCACGACGATGACCACAGGCCGGGTGTGGTACGTGTCGTGCACGCACAACGGGCGTGTCTTGCCCGGACTGCGTTCCCCGCTGCTCAGTGGTCATTCCCACGTACAACCGCGCCCACTCGGTCGGCGATGCGATCGCCAGCGTGTTGCGGCAGACGATGGCCGATCTCGAGTGCATCGTCGTGGACGACGGGTCCACCGACGCGACGCCTGCACTGCTCGCGTCGATCTCGGATCCGAGGCTTCGCGTCATCCTGGGCAGCCATGCCGGTGTCGCGGCTGCGCGTAATCTAGGCGTCGCCCACGCGCAAGCCCCGCTCATCGCGTTCCTCGACTCCGACGACCTCTGGCGCCCCGACAAGCTCGCGCACGAGGTGACGTACCTCGACCGGCATCAGCAGGTAGACGCCGTCTTCAGCGACCTCGAGAAGCAAGACGGCGGACGCGTCTATCCGTCGTTCATGCGCGAGACGGCCGTGTTTTCGCGCGTCCTCGGCGAGCGCGACTATCCGGACGGCGTCGCGCTGAGCCGCCGCGAAATATTTCTCGTCCTGCTCGAGGAGGTGCCGATCAAGCCCTCTGCGCTCACGCTGCGGCGCGTCGCCTTCGACAAGGCGGGCCGCTTCGACGAGACCTGGTCCTCCTCGGAGGACTGGGAGTTCCTGCTGCGGTTCGCGCGCGCGCACCGCTTCGGTTACATCGATCTGCCCCTGGCCCTGCTGCGTGTGGGTGACGACTCGCTGCATCGCGCCGATCAGGAACGCGGCGACAGCGCGATGATCCGCCTGCTCTTGCGCGAGCGCCAGCTGCTCCGCGGTGACCGCGAGGCGCGTGCCGCTGTCCACCGAGGCCTCGTCACGCGGGCCAAGCATTTCGGCTGGCATCACATCGACGGCGGCCGCCGCCGCGCGGCCGCGCGCGTGTTCTTTCGAGGTTTCCTCATCACCGGCTCACCCGGACTTTTCTTCCGCGGAGTCGCCGCGCTCCTCGGGATGTTCTCCTAGATCAAATGTTCGCGCGCGTGGCGGACCGCGCGCGCCATGATCGATGGCTTCTGCGCCCGGATTCGTGCCAGCCGCCGCGTGGTCTCGAGCGACAACCGCCGCCGTGTGCCCAGCGCCTGACGGCTGCCGCGCACGGCGTCCGCGACGCCGCGGGCCCACGCGGCGAGCTCGCCGGCCCGGGCGGCGGTGAAGGCCATCAGCAGCAGGTCGCGCGTGATCGATGCCGCCGCCGCGCGCGCGCGATAGCTGCGCAGCGCCACCCACACCGCGTTGCGGGTGAACGTGTAGTAGATCCGGCTCGACGGCCGCACGGTCGGGTCGACCATGTGTCGCACCTGCACGTCGGGCGAGTAGACGAGATCGTGGCCCGCGTCGAGGAGACGCAGCGCGAGATCCCAGCCCTCGTGGCCGATGAACAACGGACGCCAATACCCGCCGGCGGCCAGGAAGGCCTCACGCCGGCACGCGGACGCGCCTTCGAGCACGTAGTCGGTGAGGAACTCGGTCTCGGCCCAGCGATCGGGATCGCGCGGATGGCACCAGTCGCGCCGCGAGAGCCGGCCATCGGGTCCGAGAATCGTGAAGTTCACCACCGCCGCGCGCGGATGTCGCTCGAAGGCCGCGACGCCGCGCGCGATATCGTCCGGCGTGCCGAGCAGGACGTCGTTGTCGAGCGTGAACACGATCTCGCCCTTCGCGGCGCGCACGCCCTCGTTGCGCGCCGCCGCCGCGATGTTCTCCGGCAACGCGACGAGGTGCACGTCGGGGAACTCGTCGCAGACCATGTCTTGCGCGCCGTCGGTCGACGCGTTGTCGACCACCAGCAGCTCGAGCGGCGCATAGCGCTGCGCCCGCGCCGCCTCCAGCGCGCGGCGGAGCGCATCGCGCCTCTGGTAATTCAGGATCGCGATCGTAACCGGCGTGCTCACATCGGCCTCAGTTCGGCACCTGGCCGCGGATCCACGGGCCCACGACATTGGCCACCGGCACGGGCAGGCGCTTCCACGCGGTGATCATCGGCGCGAAGCGGCTGGCGTCGCGATCCACCGACGGCGGGGCGCCGGGCGCCGTATCGATCGAGATCCACGGCAGCGTGTGGTCGACGGCGCCCCACTGACGCTTGAACTCGTACGTGCCGGCATTCTTGAACGATCGGCCGAGATCGAGCGTGCGATAGCCTTTCTCGCACCCGAAGCGGATGACTTCCCAATACAGCACGAAGTTCGGGCACAGCGAGAAGGCCTCACGCAGCGACGACACCCACGGCACCATGATCGTGTCGCGGAAGAACAGGCACACCGCGGCGCCTACCGCGCGGCCGTCCCGGTCGCGCACGAGGAGCACGCGCGCCGTGCCCGGCAGCTCCTCGAGCATCAGTCGGAAGAACGCGCGGCTGTGCACGGGTGACCCGAGGTCGCGCATGTTGACTGCGAAGACACGGTAAAACGCGTCGAGCGCTTCCGCGCCGCACCAGGCAGCCGTCAGGCCGTTCTTCTCGCCCTTGCGGATCCGGTTGCGTCGCTCGGAGGGCAGCGCCTTCCAGACCGCATCCTTCGTCGTGAGCTTGAGCAGCATCGTGACCCGGTCAACCGCCGTGGGGTAGGGCAGGCGCACGGGGTGGAACTGACGCAGGCCGATGCCGTGCGCGCGCCGTTGCCGGGCAAGCGCCAGCGCCGCTTCGAGCAGCACCGGCTCGACGGCGCCGGTCGGCGCCGCGGGCGAAGCGAGGACGCCGCCGTAGTCGAGAAAGGGCATCGAGACCAGTCGGCGGCCGAAGATCCGGCTGCTGACGAGCACAAGGGGCAACGCTCCGAGCATCTCGCCGTCGTCGTCGATCGACAGGTACGTGCTCCGATGGCCATACGCGCCGCCGACGATCCGGCCCCAAGCGGACGAGTGCGCGACCGTGGCGGACGGGTGCTGCTCGACGAATCGATCCCACGCCTTACCGGCGGTTTCTTCCTGGACAAGAGTCAACATGCCGAGGACAAAGCGCAAGGCCCGTACCACGCCTGACGCCCGCCCTGAGCCGGCAAATCCGCGAGATTCACGCCGGCCGCGTCCGTAAGAGCGCACCGGCTTCGCGCGATTCGCGCTCTCGATGCATACCGAGGCCGTCCAGTGTTCGGATGGTCGTCGAGTGTCGCGTTTCGCAACTGTCAGGTGTCAGGTCACCGCCGCCCCGCGAGAGAACGTAGAACTTCTAAACTCCGTGTTTTCGAACAGATGAGTCGTATTTCACGTTTGGTCCCCCCCTTGCCCTACGCCCGCCGGCTGGGAAATCGGTTTCCCACAGCTGTAAAGGCGACACGACCCCGAAGGGTGGAGGTCCCGAATGCGACGTTCGATAGCTGTATTCCTGATCGCGGCGATGACGATGTCGTCGACGGCACCGGCGGCGCGTGCACAGTCCGTGTCCTCGGTCTCGGGTGGTCTCACGATACTGCCGACCGCCGACATGGGCCCGAACCTCGTACAGAACCCTGGCTTCGAAACCCCAGGTCCGGCGGGCTGGACGGGTGGCACCGGCTGGACACTCGACCAGCTCACGCAGCACTCGGGCACCTTCAGCTACAGGCGCGACACCGGTGCTCCGACATCGACCCAGAATCTCCAGCTCAAGGCGGGCACCTACACGGTGTCGGCCTGGATCAAGACGCAGAACCTCGGGAGCTCCAACGTGGGCGTGCGGCTCACGCTGGATCAGCGGCCGGGCGGCGTCAACGCGTGGACGCCCTCGGACGTCATCAGCGGAACCAACGACTGGACGCAGGTCACCGTCGGCCCGATCGTGCTGGCGGCCGACCAGACGGTGGCCATCCTGCTCGAGAACTACAACAACCCGTCGGGCACGGCGTGGTTCGACGACGTCGTCGTGCAGAAGGCGCAGTCCGGCGACATCGACGTCTTCATGCTCTACCCGAACTTCCGCGGCATGCTCTTCGACGACCAGCCGCAAACCCTGCGATTCGACGTCAACGTGACGCCGCCGACCGGCGACTTCTCGCGCTACAGCGTCCTGGCCACGATCAAGGACGAGGCGGGAGGCCAGGTGATCGCCCAGCAGTCGACGGCGGCCGCCGCTCACGTGGTGGCCAGCGTCGACGGCTCGACCATGGCGAGCGGCCGCAGCTACCTCGCGACGGTCTCGCTCATCGACCAGTCGAGCAACAGCTCCGTGTACGACTATCCGGCGTATCGCGTCACCAAGGTGCCGGGCGCCGCGCGCTCGACGATGAACGTGTCCGTGGACGCAAAGAATCGCGTGCTGCTCAAGGGCGTGCCGCGCTTCATCCTCGGCGTGTACGACTCCGGGATGGGCTTCACCGCGGATGCGAGCACGTGGGAAACCATGCTGTGGTCGGCGACCGGCGAACGGCGCATGGGCGGCATGAACATCAACATGTACCTCAACTACTGGTACGGCCAGGCGCCCGCGGACGCGATGACCGCGCTCATGGCCAATCTCCAGCAGCACGGGGTCATGTATCTGCAGACGGGTAACTGCTTCGACAAGTTCCCGGCGGACAGCAGCTTCCTCATCAACAGCTCCGACAGCTACGTGCAGCAGCTGGCGGCGCAGCCCGGCCTCGCGGGCTTCTACACGATCGACGAGTGCGTCTCGGGTCTGGTCCCGGGTGCCTTCACGCAGTATCAACGGCTGCGTCAGCTCGCTCCCGGCACGGTGACGTTCGCCGCGCTGTTGGGCGATGCGACGCTGCCGCTCTGGCGTGACGCCGTCGACATCCTGAGCACGGACCCGTATCCGCTGTTCGGCGCGCAGCCCGCCGGCGGCTACACGCTCAGCCAGGTCGCCGACTGGACGGCTGGCGCGCGCAACGCGGTCAGGGATGCGCGGCCGTACATGACCGTGCAGCAGTTCTTCCAGTTCACCTCGCAGGGCCGGTTCCCGACGCTGCCAGAGATGCGAAACATGGCCTACATGGCCATCGTCGAGGGCGCCCACGGCCTGTTCTGGTGGAGCCTCGGCGACAACGCGCTGTCGGCCGTCTGCTCGGGCTGGTGTGATCAAAAGACCGGCTACATGAACAACCTCAAGAGCGTGGTCAACGAGATCGCCGCGCTCGAGCCCGCGCTGCTCGCCGACGATGCGGCGAACGCCTTGACCACGAACTCGAACACAGCGATCAAGACGCGCGTCAAGTTGGTCGGTGGCAAGGGTTACGTGTTCGCGTACAACTCCACGAACTCCAACCAGAACGCGACGTTCACCTGGAACACGGCTCCCGGCACGGTGACGGTCAACGCCGAGAGCCGGACGATCGCGGGCTCAGGCAACAACTTCTCCGACGCGTTTGGTCCGTACGCCGCGCACGTCTACGTCATCGGCAGCGGCGGGTCGGATCCGACGCCGACACCGACGCCCACGCCCACTCCGACTCCGACACCTACTCCAACACCGACGCCCACCCCGACTCCGACGCCAACCCCAACGCCGACGCCGACTCCGACGCCGACGGGTGCGCTGAAGGTATCCATCACGCAGCCGACGGCCGGCACGACGGTGAGCGGCACGGCCTGGGCGACGTTGTGGCTCAACGGCAGCACGGCGGCGTCGAAGACGTATTCGCTGACGCTCGGCGGTAAGGCCGTGGGCTCCACGACGACCTCCAGCAACGGTCCTGTCTCCGTGCCGTTCAACACGACGACCGTCGTCGACGGCACGCAGCCGCTGGTGGCCACGGTGAACGACTCGTCGAATGCCACCGGCAGCGCCACGGTGAACGTCAACGTGAAGAACGGCATCACGACGGCGCCGACGCCCACACCGACGCCGACGCCCACACCCACACCAACCCCAACGCCCACGCCGACGCCGACGCCGACGCCGACGGGTGCGCTGAAAGTATCCATCACGCAGCCGACGGCCGGGACGACGGTGAGCGGCACGGCCTGGGCGACGTTGTGGCTCAACGGCAGCACGGCGGCGTCGAAGACGTATTCGCTGACGCTCGGCGGTCAGGCCGTGGGCTCCACGACGAC